>Ga0172379_10007999_pt1 | contig 13489 bp, 13 predicted proteins | sample GrowelOW334metaG_FD_119756 | JGI IMG/M metagenome (GOLD analysis project Ga0172379, IMG submission 119756) | Groundwater microbial communities from an aquifer near a municipal landfill in Southern Ontario, Canada - Groundwater well OW334 metaG | ecosystem: Environmental > Aquatic > Deep... | reverse complement strand
CCGACCTTGGGGAAAATATGTGATTGTGGAAAAAAAGCCTGGTTATTGGATTAAAAAACTATATCTTAACCAAGGCGAATCTTTGAGCCTTCAAAGACATGAAGGAAGAAAAGAAGTTTGGACAGTAATAAAGGGTGAGATTGAAGCCACGGTTGACAGTAAAACAGAAACAGTGAAACCGGGAGGAACAGTTATTATTGAAAAAACCCAAAAACACAGAATGAAAGCAATTCATAAAGCATTAGTTATTGAAGTAGCGTTTGGGGAAGTTTTAGAAGGAGACAACGATAGATTGGAGGACAAATATGGACGGAAATAAACCACTAACTGAATTAACGCCAGAATTTATACGCCAAAATATTAAGGCACTGACATTTGATTTGGATGGAGTAATTGTACCTAAGGGGACAATTGTGGAGGAAAGCCCAGACGGGACGGATTTACACATTAAAACTAAAAAACTGAGTTCCGAAATGGTGGAAATGATTAAAAGATTAAAGAAGTATTTTTGGATAAATTTTTCGAGCGGTAAAGGATTGTTGTACTTACAACATATGTTGGATGAAATACTGTGGGAAAAAGTATCACTTTGCGCCGAAAACGGTAATTTTATTTTAATGGACGGAAAAGTACACCAACTGGTGGACTATGACTTGAGTTATTTTCAGAAAATCACTGACATTAGAGGAGATATAAAGCTATTAAAACAGCAACAACCAGACATATTTTTTGGTTTTGAACCAAAGCATGTAATTATGACGGTATATGCGGACAAGCCAGTCCCGGAAATTGAACAAATTGTTAAAAAACATGACCCTGAGGGGGAGCTGTATTGCCTATGGACTAACGAAGGTTATGACGTTGGCCACAAAAACACCAGTAAAAGAACTGGCCTACAGTACCTAATTGACAGGCTTGGTATTGGGCCAAAACAAATGATTACCAGTGGCAACAACTTAAACGACCGAGAAATGCTTGAGTTTGGGGTGGGAGTAACAGTGGACCCTGGGCGAGTAGAGGGTGATTTTGCAATTCCTAAGGTTGAGGGGCAACTGGGAGGAGAAGTGTTGGCCCGCTACTTACTTGAAGTAATGGAGCGATAACTTACTTTTTAAGAGTAGTGGTACAAAATTTACAGCGGGTTGCCTTGAGAGGAATTTGACTAAGGCACTCCGGACAGTTCTTTTGGGTAGGGTCGGCTTTCTGGCTAGATTTTAGGTTTTTCATGATGGCATTCATAGGTAGGACAATTAAGAAATAGACTACCGCAGCAATGATCAAAAAAGATATAAGGGCGTTTAAAAAATCACCAACCATAAATTTACTTTTATTGATAGTGAAATAAATGTTGCTGAAATTGGGAGTGCCGCCAAGTGCACCAATTAGAGGAGTAATAAGATCTTTGACCAAGGCGCTAACAATGGCGTTAAATGCCCCACCAATGACAACGGCCACTGCCAAATCAATAACGTTACCGCGGAGAATGAAATCACGAAAACCCTTAAGCATAGAATATTTGTTAAAGTCTAATTATCCAATTATATCGTCTTAAACACTTATAATCAGTTTTACTGAAATCATTAGATTTTTTAGTCTCAAACATGTTATGGTAAATAGAGACACGTTAATAAGTTACATAAACTATCACAGTAGCAATATACGAGACTTTGGGTTGGAGCGATGATCAAAAAAAAGCTCTATTTAGCGCAGCTGAAGGTATAGGTACCGCTGATGTAACAGAAGGACGGCTAGTAGTAGAAACGTTGGATTTTCCATTGTTATTTAAAAAAATGGCTACTTTCTTGGCACAATTACCCAATAGGAGAGAATAGTGATTAACAGAAGATATACGTATAATATTGTTGTGTGTCAAAATGGGTAAATGAAAACAAAGAAATTCACAATTCTCCACTCCAACGATATGCATGGAGACTTTATGGCAGAAGTTAACGGCCAAGAGGGTCAACTAGTGGGTGGACTGGCATTACTGTCGGGCTACATTAACCGGGTAAGAATTGAGGAGAAAAATGTTCTATATGTAATTTCGGGAGACATGGTTCAAGGGTCATTAATAGACAGCGAATACAAAGGAATTTCAACCATGGAGATTATGAATTACCTGGCTCCGGACGTGGTGGCGTTGGGTAACCATGAATTTGACTACGGACTAGCTCATTTATTGTTTTTAGAAAAGATGGCAAATTTTCCGATTGTTAACGCCAATCTTTACATTAAAAAATACAACAAAAGATTGATGAATCCCTACAAAATTATTAAAAAAGATGGATTTGAGATTATGTTTACCGGAATAATTACCGAAAAAATAATGGACGCGCTAAAGCAGGACAAACTGGTGGGGAGTTTTGTAACACTTGAAGAGGCGAAAAATGAAGTGGGGATAATCTGTAATGCTTATAAAAATGATGACATTGACCTGACAATACTACTAACACACATTGGTTACGAGTCAGATTTAGAACTGGCAAAAATGCTTGACCCCAGCTGGGGCGTAGATATGATTATTGGAGGGCACTCCCATACTGTTTTAGAACAACCAACAAAAATTAACAACATCCTTGTAACGCAGGCAGGAGTAGGATCTAATCAAATTGGTAGGTGGGACATTGAAGTAGATGATGAAACTAATAGCATTGTTAACTATAAATGGCAGCTTATTCCAATCGACAGCAACCTGGCCCAACCGGACAAAGAACTGGAGAAGTTCATTGCCACGTTTGGTGACGAAGTGGACAGAAAATATCAAACGGTATTGTGTAAAGCTGCTATAGAACTAACTCATCCTAAACGGGAGGTGGAAACGACGCTAGGCAACCTGATTGCCGACGCGATTGCTCAAACGAGTCAGGCTGAGGTAGCGCTGATTGGAAGTGGATCGATTCGGGTTAATAAACTGGGGCCAATAATCACACTAAAAGATTTTCTGGCCTGCTTTCCATACGACGACTCAATTACAAAATACAGCGTAACCGGTGGTCAACTTAGACGGATTTTTGAACACTTTATGAGGCCGGGTAACCGGGATGGAGAAGGAGAATGTTATCAGGTAAACAGCTTAGTTAGGGCAACATACGAGGAAAGACAGAATAAATTAATTGGGTTAACAATTAATTGTGAGGAGGTAGTGGACAGCAAACAATACACGCTAGCAATTCAGGGATATCATTTCAATAATTCAGAGGCCTATTTACATATAAGTAACGATGAATTACTGGCGGGTGGGACAACCAAGGTGGTAACCACATCAGTCCAACAAGTATTGGAAGAATATTTGAGAGCAAACCAAAACATATTAAGGGAAATTGAAGGTAGATTGAAATATGTAGAATAAGCCGCTAGTTAAGGTTTTTTAGTTAATACATGATTAACAAAAGTATCAAGAATTTCCTCAGAAGTTGCTCCGTGACCGGACTTAACCCAAATCAATTCTTTGTGAGGAGCGGTTAAGACATTGTAATAACGTTCTACTATCGAAGAGACAGCATTAACGTCCTTTTCTCCAACAATGAAGTAGACGGGGACTTTTAGCGTTGGAGCCTGAAGAGTGAAATCTAAATTATTAAGTTGTGAGTAAATTATCGGAAAAGAACGAATAAGTCCTAAATCAAAGTACAACTTATCCAAATAGCCATATTCACGGGCTAGCTGAGGCACAAGAGCCAAAATCATGGGAATATTTGGCGAACCCATGTAATCAAATAAAACATTGTTGTAATCGGCAAATTTAATGGCCATGCCCTTTCCCGAATAGGGTGGTGGGCCATTGCTTTTTAGTCGGCTAAGCATTTTGGAATTGTTTTGCTGGTCCATTAATTTAAGTGCAAGGTCATAGCCAAACCGGTCATTTTCAACGGTATTAACCATTTGGCCATTACCAACATAAGCATAAAAATATTGGGGGTACTGTTGAATTAAATTAATTCCGACAATAGTACCCCAGGATAAACCCATTAAATATATTTTTTTCTGACCAAAGCGGTGTCTTAGCATTTCAGTAAGGGCTTTGGCATCGGACACTATGACTTGGGGAGTAAGAGAGGAAATGTCACGGGCAAAATAGGATTTTCCGGTACCCGGCTGGTCCCAGTTGACTACCACAAAATGGTCCTCGAGTGGCTTGAGGCTGGTGAAGGTTGCCGGAAAACCACCAGCTCCAGGGCCACCAATTCCTAAATAAAGAAGAACCGGTTTAGATTTGTCTTTACCGCGAATGGTAATCCATTGCTTAGTTCCATTAATTTGAACCTGCTCCAAAGAAGCAATGCTACCTGAGGGCGGCTTTTTATTGGCGTCAAGAATCGGAGGAGTGGCCGCAAAAATTTGGGAGGCAATTATTATTAAAACACTGTTGGCTATAAACCCAGCCCAAGTAAAAAAAAGTGGTGGAGTGTGAAAATGAAAGCGGTGCGGTAAGACTATTGTGACGATAACCAAAAATACTAAAAATACTATTACGGACACTGGCACTGAGGTCACTAGGGGTGCGAGTATGAGAGGGAGGAGCAAAACTAGAGAAACTAGGATTATTAAAATTAGTTTTAAAAATTTAAAAATTAGTGTCGGGAGAATTCTTACCATGTTTATTTTCTTAATATGCTTTGAGCAATTAAAGGGGAAACAACAAGAGAAAGAAGTACAAATATCCACGTCTCCCCTTTCCAAAAATAATAAGTTTTCAAAACCTGTTGAAGACTAAGTTTCCGAATATAACCGTTCATAAAACATTCAAATACTACGGTCATAATAATCCAGGTTAATCCAATGATAATTAAATCTCTGGTTAAATATTTTTCTTTTGTTGACTTAAGGAAATAATAAATAGCAATATAAAAGCCAAGAATCCCTGTTAAGGAGCTGATTTGATGGGCCCAAATTCCTATGTAGGGAGTCAGGAGGGGCTTGTAAGTTGTTTCCCGAATAACGGCGTTTAACAGAGCCACGATTAACAAAACAAACCAAAATAAAACAGATTTTTTATAGAAAGAAACCATGCGTGATTATACAAAGAAACAAAGATTATTTACTAAAAGAAACACCGGAAGTGAAAGAAAAACGGAGGGGAAATTGTATATATACTAGTAACAAGTAATGATTGACCACAAATGCCAGGATTTAAGTGATAATGAGCTAGTAGCGCTATCGATAACCGAGGGCCAATATTTTCTTTGCTTAATGAAGAGGTATGAGGAGAAATTAACCGGTTATATACGACGGTTTACCTACCTTGAGGAGGAGGATATCGAAGATATTGTTCAGGATTCGTTTATTAATGCTTATTTGCATTTAAACGATTGCGATTGCAACCTTAAATTTAGTAGCTGGCTTTACCGAATTGTACACAACCAAGCAATAAATTTTATTAAAAAACACAAACAATCAATGAGAGTAAATATTGACGAAAACCAAGATGAATTTGTGGACTGGTTGGTGGCAGATACGGATATTGAAAAAGAAACTATTGCTAAACATTTCAATGATTATGTAAAAACTGTTTTAGACAAATTAAAACCAGAATACAAAGAAGTGTTGGTGTTGAAGTTATTTGAAGAAAAAGACTACCAAGAAATTAGCGACATTTTACAAAAGCCCATGGGAACAGTGGCAACACTGCTTTCGAGGGCAAAAATACAATTTAGAAAAATTTATGAAAAAGAGAATAAAAGCTAGCGATAGGGCCATGGGGTTAATTGCTAAAAATCATATAAAGCCAATTCCCAAGTGGGAATTTGAGTTAATAAAGTATGGCTTGTGGCTTGGACTTGGGACTAGCTTGTTGGTGCTGATTATTGGGGTTAGTATTTCTTGGTTTGGATTGGCTGACAATATTATTGTTCCTTACTTATGGCTGTTTGTGGCAGTAACTTTTTTTGGACTAGTATATTTTCTTTTTAAAAAGACGAAGGGGGCATACCGTTTTGAAATGTGGAAAATACTTGGGCTTATTGGAATTTTTGGATTATTAATGGGTGGAGTTATTTTTAAAGCAGGACTAGCCAGCAGGATTGATAGAAATTTAGAAACAAATCTCCCCTATTACCGGCAAATAGTACCGATGAAATTGAAGGTGTGGAGTAACCCGGAGTCCGGCTACTTATCCGGACAAATAATAGAAATTACTGGTACCGACAGCTTTAAAATTAAAGATTTTAATAATAAAGACTGGGATATTGACAGTGAAAATTCACTAATCAGAGGCAGAGTGACAATTGTAGTGGGTGAAGAAATCAAGCTGATTGGGACGCAAACCGGAGCCAGTTTATTTAAGGCAGAGGAAATTCGGCCTTGGAACGGGATGGGACAAAACATGATGAAAGAAAATTATAAATAGACTTGTATTACTATTAGACTCGCGAAGTCTTGTTAAAAATTATTTAAATATATGAAAACTCAAATCATACTAGGAATTGCGGCAATAGCTTTAAGCTTAGTTGCGGTTAAATCATTTACTCCAGCTCTAGCTTATCAGGGTAACCCAGCTGTAAAAGGTCCAAATTATACTGAAGCCAGGCACACAACCAATGTAACTGCTTTTCAAAAAGGCGATTACAAAGCTTGGGCAGCCAACATGGCCGGACGCGGAGCTACCAGATTTGTAAACGAAACCAACTTCAAAGATTTTGCTAAGGCTCAACTAGCGGCACAAAAGGGTGACTTAACCCAATTAAACGCTTTTAGAGCAAAAAATGGAATGGGGCAAGGTAACGGTGGGGGAAATGGAGCGGGTTGCGGTGGCAGAGGTATGCGAGCTACTCAATAAGTATAGGCGATTCAAACTAAACCCCTCCTTTGGGAGGGGTTTTTCGTGGAATTTACTTGGTAGCTGAGAAAGTTATACTTAAACTGTATTCGGGGAGGAATGAGGGAGTTTCTTTGTAAATTTCAATATCAGTAAAACCAGTTTGTTTTAAGAGGTTCAAATAATCCTCTTTTAAAATTGCCCCACTAATACAACCGACCAATAAATCTTTGTCATTTTTTAATTCAGCTGGCAATGGTTTTGTTAAAACAACATCAGAAACCATAAGACGACCGCCGGATTTTAGTACCCGATGAATTTCGGAAAATACCTGAGCCTTAGAGGGGGCAAGGTTAATGACACAATTGGAAATAACCACATCAATAGAATTGTCGGCTATAGGTAAAGCCTCAATATCCCCTTTTAAAAATTCCACATTGGTAAAGCCACCTTTTTTAGCGTTTTCGCGGGCGGCTATAAGCATTTCATCAGTCATGTCTACGCCAATGGCTTTGCCGGTTGGTCCGACAATCTTTGAGGCCAAAAAGACGTCAACCCCAGCCCCTGATCCTAAATCTAGAACTACATCGCCTTCTTTTAATGAAGCCAAAGCTGTAGGATTACCACAGCCAAGACCCAGATTTGAACCCGCGGGTACTGCGGTCATTTCTGCTTCCGAATAACCCAATTGACCGGATTGTTTTTGGACAGTGGTGTTCGAACCACAGCTACAACTACCACAACCGCATTGGCCTGAGGTTTTGGCTATTTGACCATATTCCTTTTTAACAATATTTTTTATGTCGGTTAAATCATTCATGTGTTTTGCTAAATATTTTTAAGTTTATAACAATAGAAAGGATACACCAAAGGCTTGATAACTATTTATATAAAGACTTGGTGTACTCAAAAGAGGTGGCGATAAGACTACTAAGAATGTCTAGGTTAACATCTTCTAGATTATTAATATAAAGACAACCGACACTGGTTTTATGTTTTCCAAGCTTGGAGAGTAAAGGGTTATTTGTATTGCCGGCCATTATATATAAGGTGAGGTTTTGAACTCTTGGGGAAAACCCGACAATTGGCCAGTCACCTTCCTGTTTACTTCTTTGGGACTTGTAGTGATATGAGCCAAACCCAACAATACTACTACCCCACATTATTGGCTTAGTTCCGGTCACTTTTTGAAAAATTTCAAGAAGCATTAAGGCGTCTTTACGTTTGGTTTCAGGTTCAATTCCAATCAAGAATTCGAGTACGTTTTGGTCGGTTGGTTTAGTCTTTAATTCTGCCATTGATAAGTATATCTATAGTGGGTACGGCTAATTGAGATTTAGGGCAATAAACAGACAAGAAACATCAGACCGGGCTTACTGTTAGTTAAATAGTTTATATCTAAAACACTAGGTAATAGGCAGAATATACAAGACAAAACAGGGCAAAGATAAACACGATTACTTCTAAAAATAATTTAATACGGTAACGGTTTATTATTTTTGAGGCGTACGCCATAAACGTATTTGACGATTAATGTAAGCAATTGACATTAAAAATAGCAAAAGTGAGGGCAGTCGGCGAGAAGGCGGCAGAGACGAAGAAGAGTAAACGTAGCGACTGGTAGCGTCATTTTCAGCGGCTAACACCTCTCCCCTTTTAAGGCGGACAACAAATTGTTTGACCATAAAACTAGTTTCGACTGTCGGAGACACTACCTGACGGTTTAGCTCGTCGTAACCAACTACCCAGGTTCTGGAGCGGTATCTACCTCCTGCGTCAATCATGGGAACCCCAAAATCAACCAGACCCCCAACGTTTACATCAATATCTCCTAAGTATATTGTATCTTCTGACCAAAGCTGGTCGGACTCGTCATAAATTTGATGGATTAAAACTGCATCTTTAATTTTTCGGTCTCCGGAGTTTTTTACATTTACCTGAAAGGTAACCACATCGTTGGGGAGCACATAGTCGTTAACATTATTGGCAGCGTCTACCTGAAGGGCGGGTTGACCCTCATAGGAGTCCGAATCATCAGAATTTGAAGAAGAGGAGGCTGTTGATGAGGACTGGTTAAAATCGACCAACGGATACCAAATAACAGTAGCCCAACGGCTATGATTGTTTTGCAGATCGGATTCGGGTGACTGAGTACTAATTACTACCCGGGTTTCTACTTCATAATCTTGGGTGTCTCCCAAAGAATTGATGCGGGTGGTTAAATTAAAAGTGCGATTTGATTTGGCGTTAAAGCGATCAAAGTGCCAAATAATTTTGGAACCGTTTATAGTAGGAATTAGACCACTGTCATCGGCAACATAAACTAGTTGAGGAGGAAGTTCCAACTCGAGAGTGGCCCCAAGCGCTGGATCGTGCCCAACATTGGCTAGGTCAATTTTAAATGTTTGAATTTCCCCGGTTATGCCGCGGGCCAAAGCGCCAGTTATGTTAACCACTAAGTCGGGGTATGCAAAAATAACGTTACCTTTCCAGTTACCAACAATATTAGCCAGGCTCCAAAACCAGCGGCTGTTGTTGAAATTCAAATTAGCCAGGTTTAGGATATTGGCAATGGCCGTGGCATTGCCGCTTTGGAGGACTGCTGTTGAGGAACCAACCACCTGGTTGTTTCCCGTATTGGCCGAAACATTAACCTGATTGTTGATATAAGCCTGATTAAGACCGAGGGTTGAGGGGCCAGAAAAACAAGAAGAACAGCCAAATTGACTAAGAAGTAGAAGTAGTTGATTGGCAATTATGGGCTCAATAGAACCGGGAAAAAGTCGGTTATAAATGCTACCTGTGGGGGTACCTAAAATATTGAGCAAAAATAGCAATTGGTTTTGAGCATCGGGACTCAAATTGGCCAAATTCGTTTGATTGGTTAATGATTGGGCCCAACCAGTAGTTATGGATGTGGAGTCAGAGGTGGAAGTGCTATTGTCTCCCGAATTGGCTTGAGTTGAGGCAGTGGTGTTAATATCCGCAACTTGGTTTTCGGATGAATTGGAAGAGGAACCAGAAGCACCGGGTGGATTAAAGGAAGAAGGATTAGGTAAAATAATATCCCCGAGATTATCAGCGGATATATTGATAACACCAATAAACAGCTGACTGTTAACCAAAGTAGTGTTGACGATATTAACGACGTTGGCCAAAGCGGTAGCGTCCCCAGTTACCACTAAAACATTATTACTACCTTCGACCTGATTTTGACCGGTATCGGCCATAACAGTAATGTGATTATTAAGGTGGGCTAAATTAAATTGACTTATTAGGAGTACGGTTTGACCAGGAGATCCGGGATTTATTAAGGAAACACCATTGCCGAAAAGTAGGTTGGACCAAATCCCATTTAGGTCGAGGTTGGACCACTCTTGCGAGAAATCATTGACTATATATATACCCAACTGACTAGTGAGAGCATTGGTATTAATTAAGTTAATGACATTGGCAAAAGCGAAGGCATTGCCGGTTGTAACTTGGACATTAGAATCCGGGTCAGCGACAGTATTTTCCCCAGTAGTGGCTTGGGCGGTACCAACATTAGTAACTCCAACATCGTTGGCTACGGATGAAGGAGGCAAGTCCGGAGTGGGTGTTAATTCTGGCTCGGGAGATGTGGGGGTAGTCTCTGGGGGGAGAGTGTCAGGGACGGGAGTTGGAGTGGAGGTAGGGTCAAGCGTGGGAGAGACATCATTGTTAATTTGAGTTTCAATAGTGGCCTCAGATACGGCATCAGCGGTATTTATTATAGTGTCTGGTGCTGGAGTTGGAGTGGGAGTGGCGTCAGATGTGGGAGCGGAATCTTGAGAGGGTGGCGGCTGGTCCGAAGGAGTGGATATTGCTGGAGTCGGAGAATCTTGGGGCAAAACGTCCTGGGCCAAAATCGAAACCGGGATGATAAAAAATGCTAGAAAAAGACCGGTAAGGAAAAGAGTTGAAATTAGTTTGTTAATTGAGTTGAACATGAAGCCTTAATCCACCGGAAGAAGCTCTTCCGGTGGAAAAAAAGCAAAAGGTTAACGACCAAAACCGCGAGTATTGACATTGACCAAGGTCACGTCACGGGCGGTTGATGTAGCGGGGCTGGTACGAATAACAGAAGTACCGGCTAAACCTCCGGCTCCAGTAATCACATTGTGAGCCTGAGCAACTTTGACTAAATTATCCTGAAAGTTGGCTCCTGTATCGGCACTAGCCGTGGTAGCTGAAGCGACTTTTGTTCTAGCATCTGTGCCAGCCGAGGAAAAACCAGTGCGCGGGGCAGAAGCCGAAACGACAGTTAACGACCTGGCGTCGGCGGTAGCAGGGCCGGTGATAATTTCCTTATAACCACCCAAGCCAATGGCCAAACCAACTACATTGCTGGCTTTTTCCACGGAAACCACATTACTTTGACTATTTCCACCAGTGTTGGACACGGCAGTAGTCTCTGTTGTTACCCGAACAGTGCTTTCACTGCCTGGTAGCCACCAACCACTATAAGCCATGGCCGGGACGGCATAAACAAATAAAGCTGCGAGTGCCGCGGTGATTGCGACAGTATTTTTTGACATATCTTCTCCTTTTACTTAATTAATAAATAATTAGGCTAAGAAAAATGAGCACAGTTCAATGTAGGTTATGTGTTAATAATGTCACTCTAATTACCCGTTTGTCAAATCAGTCTTATCCCTTATATTTTTTATATATAAATACGATGTTTAGGCCATTTTTATTGATATCTTTAGATTTTTGTATTGGTAATAATTGAATAATAATTGTAAGAGTTTAGAGTAATTTTATATTACGTATGTTTGTTTTTTTGATAATTTACTAGAGATTATTGACCTATTTTTGGGAAGTTTTTTGTTAACAATAAATAAGAAACACTATTCGTTTTTCTTACATTATTAATATTTTGAGAAAAATAGAGGCAATAACTGTCATATTTTTAAAACCTATATATATAGTACGTTTTTGATAGTAAAACAGTGCAGTAAATACAATTTTGGAGCGAGAAATGGATGCGGTTAACTAACGTGCCGGGGGGTTTAGTATATGGTTCACTTCTTCTCTCCAAAGTCTTTTTCCAGCTTCAACTCTTTGCGATGTAACTACGTCTTCAGCTTTTGGCCTTTCGGTTAATTCTCTACCCCAGTCAATTAATGCTCCAGCTTTAGCACACTGTAGTCCATCCCTGGTTATTATACCTTTGTCTAAAAGCCTATTTTCAAGCTGAAGCATGGCATTTTTCCTATCGGCTATTAACAAAAAGGTTAACCATCTACCAAAATCAGCAAAAGACTGACCTACCGAAAGCATGGCCAAATCTACAACTACAATGTTTTTGGTGTCAGGGTTAGGAATGACATTAAATGTATGTAAATCGTGATGAATTAATCTTGGACTTGAAGATTTTGCTAGCTGAGACGCCATTTGTTGTGCGGTAAGTAACCCGTCTACTTCTTTGGCAGTTAACAGGCCTTTCATCTTTAACCATTGTCCAATAACCTGTCTGCCTCCGCTTAAGACTGGCCCAACTTTTCTACCATTTGCTTCTAATATTTTTTTTCGAACCGGATCAAGCTGCTGATACATTGATTCCATTCCGGTTAAAACGGCCATACCCACTTTGGTTAGATCCTCGTCACTATACTGTTTAGTAAAAATCTCGCCATTATCGCCTTGATAAAAGGGGTATACAGTAAGGGTGCTTTTTCCGTCTTTAAATAGGTTGACTGATTCCGGAAATTTCACTAACCAGCCATTATCAGAACAAAAGTCTATACCGGCTACTGCTTGAGCAATTCTGGCTTCTGAGGCAAGTGTTCTTCCGGAAACCAAGCCCTCGGTAAGGTGAGCCACCGATTCAACTCCTTGGTTATTGGTACATTGGATAACATCTGCTCCGATCAGGACTCGACTAATAACATCATGAAACCCGGCATTTCTTAGTTCTCTTGTGGGAGTTAATCCGTGGTCTTCTAGTACTTGGCGATGTTTTTCAGAAATCGCCAACCCGGTGTCACTTTTATAGCCCAGGAAATACTTTTCAATTTTTTCAGAAACACTTTTAATTCTATCTAACATAATTGAATTATAAATGGTAAATTCAGACCTCCCAAATTCGGTTTGTTTTAATAATACTTTTAGTAATTGACCAAAAATAAAAGTTTATTTACATTCACCTCTAAAATAAGCCCATTCTTCACAAACGGTTCCGTTTGATAGCGTACACATGCCAACTTGCCCGCCGGGCTCGTTAATAATAGAAAGTTTCCCGCCTTTGTTTAAACAATTTACAGAGGCTGGGTTACTCATGTTTGTTTTAGGAGAACTTTGGTCAGTGTTATTAATACCAAACAAATCACGAGGTTTCTGACTAAATGGAGTGTTAAACAAATTGTCAACGAAAAAGATGGAAGCGATGAAAGTAATCAAAATTAGCAATTGAAATTTTGATGTTTTTTGAATGGCATGTTTCTGCTTAACATCACAGACATCGCCGGAGCAATAAAGTGATTTATCTTTAAAAAAGAGCGGGTAAAATTTACACCCCAAACAAATTCCAAAAGCTGATTCAAAGAAGAGGAAGGCCAGGCAAACAATGCAGGTGAGGCCCGTAATAGGACTAATGACATTGAGTATATTTAGTTGTAAAAACATGCTGGCGACTAGTACCACACCAATAATCCAAGCAAACTTTTTTTGAGGAGCGCCTACATATTCTGGCGTTTGATTGCGAACAAT
>Ga0172379_10007998_pt1 | contig 13493 bp, 14 predicted proteins | sample GrowelOW334metaG_FD_119756 | JGI IMG/M metagenome (GOLD analysis project Ga0172379, IMG submission 119756) | Groundwater microbial communities from an aquifer near a municipal landfill in Southern Ontario, Canada - Groundwater well OW334 metaG | ecosystem: Environmental > Aquatic > Deep... | reverse complement strand
GAGGAGCCGAACGAACCGTTCCAGACGGCCGCCGTCTCGCCGATCGTGGACCTCGATTCGCTCACCTCGATCGGCGTCATCCTGGCCCCGCGCTGAAACGCCGCCTCTTATGTTCAAGACTTCGATCGTCTCGTTCGTCTTGCTTTGTTGCCTGGCTTTGCTCGAGCGCTCGTTCCTAGCGGCCGCTTCAGGCGGCGCCTGGGCCGCGGATCTCGTGCTCGCCGTCGCCGCGGCCCGGATGACGAGTTTCGATTCGCGCGGCGCGTTCCTCTGGGTCGTGTCTGCGGCGTTCGTCTCGGAGATCTTCGGCGTCGGGACTTTCGGCGCGGTCGCGGCCGGCGCCATGATCGGACTGGCGAGCGCCCGGCTCCTCCTCTTCTACTTGCTTTCGCATCGCTCGACTCTTTCGCGCGCGGCCGCCGCCGCCCTAGGAGCGGCTATCGGGATCGTCGCCGCGACGCTTTTCCGCTTGTCGTTCTCGCTCGTCTCGGGCGACGTCTTCGGCGTCGCCGGCATCCATGACCTGATCGGATCCGCCACCGTGAAGATCGCGGCGACGGCGACGGCGGCCGGCGTGGCGACGATCGTTTGGGTCGGGGCCGAGGAACGCGTCCGTTGGCTATTCGACAAGGGCGCGAAACGGAGTTACGCGGTGTCGTGACCGTCTCGTCTTTTCGCGGATATGATGGGACCCTTGTTCTACAGCCCCGACGATGATCGTCTCGGTTCCGTCGCCGGCCGCGACGAAGGCGAGGGGACCGTGGTCGACCTGGGCGGCCGGACCGACGGCATGTACCTTCGCGCGACCGTCTCCGCCGGGCGGATCGGCACGCTGTTCGTCTTCGCGGCGGCGGCGTTCGGATTGCTCGCCGCGCGTTCCTTCTATCTGCAGGTCTGGTCCGGCGCCAAGTTCGGCTCGCTCGCCCAAAGCAACAGCGTCCGTACCGTGCGGGCCGAAGCGGCGCGCGGCATCATCTTCGATACGCGCGGCGAACCGCTCGTCAGGAACGCGCCGAGTTTCGCCGTCTCCGTCACCGGCGCCGATCTGCCTCAAGACGCGTCCAGGCTCGTGGCCGTATCCTCTACCCTCGCCCGTTACGGGATATCGTCCGACGAGTGGCAAAGCGCGTTAACGGCTTCGAAGCGGACCCCGTTCGAAGCGGTCCCGATCGCGAACCGTCTTTCGCACGAACAGGCGATCTCGCTCACGGTCGAAAGCGCCAGGCTTCCGGGCATCACGGTCGACGTCTCGACCAGGCGCGACTATCTGCCGGACCGGCCCGCGCCGCAAAGTCTCGCTCACGTCCTCGGATACGTGGGCAAGATCTCGGATACGGAATTCGACGAGCTGTCTTCGAGCGGCTACCACCTGAACGACCGGATCGGCAAGAGCGGACTCGAATCGACGCTCGAGACGGTCTTGCGCGGACGACCCGGATACAAGGAGATCGAGGTCGACGCTTTCGGACGCGAGCGCCGGATCGTCTCGGTCGAACAGCCGAAGAACGGGACGAACGTGATGCTCACGATCGACGCCGAGGCGCAAGCCGCGCTCGAGCGATCGCTCCGGAACGGCCTTGCGATGGCGAGGAAGACCAAAGGCGTGGCGATCGCCATGGATCCGCGGGACGGTAGCGTCATCGCCATGGCGAGCTTGCCCGCCTACGACCCGAACGTCTGGAGCGGCGGCATCAGCACGGAGGATTATTCGAGACTCGTGAACGATCCCGACCGGCCGCTCTATCAGCGCGCCGTCTCGGGTCAATACCCGTCCGGTTCCACCTTCAAACCAGTGGTCGCGATCGCGGCGCTCGCCGAAGGAATCATCACGCCCAAGACCTCGATCATGTCGACCGGCGGCATCTGGTACCTCAAGAAGTGGTTTTTCCCCGACTGGAAAGCCGGCGGTCATGGCGCGACGAACGTCTATAAGGCCATCGCCGAATCGGTAAACACGTTTTTCTACACGATCGGCGGCGGGACCGACGCGTTCAAAGGCCTCGGTCCGGACAAGATCGCGGAGTACGCCGCGAGATTTGGTTTCGGAAAGAAGACCGGCATCGAGGAACCGGGCGAAGCCGACGGCCTGATCCCGACGCCGGCGTGGAAGGAGGAGACGCGCGGCCAGGAATGGTTCATCGGCGACACTTATCACATGGCGATCGGCCAGGGCGACGTGCTCGTGACGCCGATCCAGATGGCCTCGATGAACGCCTCGATCGCGAACGGCGGTACCGTGTGGAAGCCGCATCTCGTCAAGGCGACTTACGACCCGGTCTCGAAATCATGGAACGACATCAAGCCGCAGAAAGCGATCGAGAATCCCGACCTCCAGTCCGAGGTGAAGATCCTGCAAGCGGCGATGCGACAGACGGTCACGGCGGGTAGCGCCCGGTCGCTCATGTCGGTTCCGGTCGCCGTCGCGGGCAAGACCGGCACCGCCCAGTTCGCGAGCGACAAGCCGACCCATGCCTGGTTCATCGGTTTCGCTCCGGCCGAAGCGCCGACCGTCGCGGTCACCGTCCTTATCGAAGAAGGCGGCGAAGGCTCGTCCGTCGCGGTCCCGGTCGCGAAAGAATTCCTGAATTGGTATTTCGGAAATCGATGAGGGTCTACGAAAGTACGAATCCTAGACGAAAATACGAAATCATCGAAGCCGACATTTGCAGATTCGTCCTTCCTTGAGTATTAGTATTTTCGTAGTCATTCGTACTTTCGTAGTAACTCTATTGACGGCCATTTGACCCCATGTTAGCCTTTCTGGTGACAATCGAATAAGCCGCTGACCCGTGGGAACGTGGTCAGTTTTTCAAACTTTTCACCGCGTCGCTCGCGAGCGACGTGACCGACGAGTAACATCAAGGAACGAAACGATATGAACGGACCGGCATACCTGACCGAGGAGGGACTCGAAAAACTCACGGAGGAGTTGCATCAGCTCAAAACGGTGCGCAAGCGGGAAGTCGCGGGACGGATCGAACGGGCCAAGGAACTCGGCGACCTCTCGGAGAACGCCGAATACGCCGACGCCAAGGACGAGATGTCCTTCATCGAGGGTCGCATCATCGAACTCGAGGATTACCTGAACCGTTCGGAAGTCATCAAGCCCGGCATCGCCGGCGTCGTGACCGTCGGATCCACGGTCATCCTGAAGAACGGCGGACCGGACAAGAAATACAAGATCGTCGGCGCCAACGAAGCGAACCCGCTCCAAGGGCTCATCTCGAACGAGACGCCGCTCGCCCAAGCGCTCATCGGCAAGGCCAAAGGCGACAAGATCGAGGTCACCGTCCCGGCCGGCAAGATCGTCTACACCATCGTCGAAATCGCTTAAACGCGAGATCCCTCCGGAAAACGGAGGGATTTTCGATTCCGAATTGGGTCAGAACAGCCCTGTTCCGCAGACAGGGCGTGACACGCCGGCCCGTTTTCATCCCCAGTTGTTCGGGTTCGACGTTTGCGGTAACCTCAAGTTCGGGCTATAATTGCTTGGCTTTTATGAATGACGAAGCTGAAATCAGGGTGGTCAAATTGGAGCGCGAAAAACAGCTCGGAATCGAGCCGTTTCCGGCGCGCGTCCAGCGTGACCTCACGGTCAAGTCTTATCTCGCGGACTTCGAACGTCTCGAGAAGGAGGGGAACGAGATCGCCTTGGTCGGTCGCGTCAGGACGGTGCGGACCCACGGCGGACTCACCTTCGCCCACATCGAAGACGGCACGGACAAGCTGCAGATCGTCTTGCGGCGCGATGTCGTCGGGGCGGATGAATACGCCAAGTTCCATGAGCTCGTCGACATCGGCGATTTCGTGAACGTGAGCGGCAAGACCTTCGTCACTCGAGTGGGGGAGCGCTCGTTGGACGCGCTTTCCTGGACGCCGATCTCGAAAGCGCTGTTGCCCTTGCCGGAAAAGTGGCACGGACTTTCCGACGTCGAGACGCGGTATCGTCAGCGTTATCTCGATCTCATCGCCAATCCGGACATCAGGAACATCTTCCGCGTACGTTCGGCCGTCATCTCGGAAATCAGGCGCTTCCTCGATGGGCACGGCTTCATGGAAGTCGAGACGCCGAACCTCCAGACTATTCCCGGCGGCGCCAACGCCCGGCCGTTCGTCACGCATCACAACGCGCTCGACATCGATCTCTACTTGCGCGTCGCGCCGGAATTGCATCTCAAACGTCTCATCGTGGGCGGCTTCGAACGGGTGTACGAGATCGGCCGTTGTTTCCGGAACGAAGGGATCGATTATCTCCACAATCCCGAATTCACGTCCGTGGAGTTCTATCAGGCTTACGCGAGCTACGAGGATCACATGGCTCTCGTCGAGGAGCTCATTCCCTTGCTCGCCAAGGCCGCAGGGCGAGACGCATCAGCCTTGCCTTATGGCGAAGACACGTTGAACCTCGTCGGACCGTATCCGCGAATCCCGTTCAAGGACGCGCTCAAGAACGGCGCCGGCGTGGACATCGACAAGATCCGCGATCGGTCCGGTCTCGAAAAAGAAGCGCGGCGTCTCGGGGTCGCGGTCGAGGAGGGCGATTCCGTCGGCACGATCATGGATTCGATCTTCAAGAAGCTGGTGCGTCCGAACGTCGTCCAGCCCACTTTCATCATCGATTATCCGATCGAGCTGTCACCGCTCGCCAAAAAACGTCAGGACGATCCGCGTTACGTCGAACGTTTCCAATTGCTCCTGGCGCGCGGTTTCGAACTCACGAACGCCTTCTCCGAGCTGAACGATCCGCTGGATCAGGAAGCGCGTTTCCGCGATCAGGCCGCGGCGCGCGAGGCAGGGGACGAGGAGGCCCAGCGTTTCGATGACGATTTCGTGACGGCGCTGAAGCACGGCATGCCGCCGACCGCCGGCCTCGGCATGGGCATCGATCGTCTCATCATGTTGCTCACGGACAGCCACAGTATCAAGGAAGTCATCCTGTTCCCGACGCTGCGTCCGTCCGCGGTCGAAAACGATTTAGGAAGATGAGTCCGCTCAAGACAACCGAGACAGGCAAGACGGTCGTCGTCTTCGGCGTCTTCGATCTTCTGCACCCCGGCCATCTCCATTTTCTCGAAGCGGCGAAGCGGTACGGATCGAGGCTCGTCGTCGTCGTGACTCGTGACGCTCGCGTCAAGGACGACAAAGGACGCGATCCGGTCTTCGACGAGAAGGAACGGCTCCTGATGGTGCGAGCCCTCTCGATCGTCGATAAGGCGATCTTGGGCGACAGTCCGGGCAAGTATTCCGTCCTCGGGCGCGTCAAACCGGACATAGTCGCCCTCGGACACGATCAACACGTCCCGAAAGCGGTCAAAGCCGGCCCGTGGCGCTTCGTCCGTCTCTCCGCGAAAATGAGAACCAAGTATCGCACTACGAACTTGAGAAAAGCTTTGAGCGAGAAGGGGACGTAGTCGTTAAGCCAGTAGCGAGTAGCCAGTCGCCAGTAGGTCGGAGCCGTACGGTTCGGTCTACTGGCTACTCGCAACTGGCTATCCACCGATAACAGTCATCACTATGCTAGACATCCGTCTGATCAGGGAAGATTGGAAAGGCGTGCAGGACCGGATCGCCTCGAAAGGAGTCAAGCTCGATTTGAAGGAGCTTTTGCGTCTGGACGAGAAGCGTCGCGCGGTCCTCGCCAAGGTGGAGGATCAGCGCGCCCTGAAGAACAAAGCCTCGGCCGAGATCGCCAAGGCTTCGCCCGAAGACCGGAAGAGGCTGATCGAAGACATCAAATCGTTCGACCAGGACTCGGACAAGATGGCGTCGGAACTCGACGAGCTCACCGCCGAGGTCGAGGCGCTCATGGAGCAACTTCCGAACCTGCCGGCGGCCGACGTCAAAGTCGGTAAAGACGAACGCGAGAACGAGATCCTCTACGCCGTCGGCTGGCGCGATGACGGGACGTACGGCGAAGGCGGCAAGCCGAAGGAGCTGGATTTCGAAGCCAAGGACGCGACCGCGCTCGGTGAGGCTTTGGACATCATCGACATCGAACGCGCGGGCAAGGTCTCGGGTTCGAGATTCGGTTATTTGAAGGGCGCGGCCGCCCTGCTCGAGTTCGCGCTCGTCCGCTATACGATGGACGAACTCGTGGCCCAGGGTTTCACGCCGATCGTGCCGCCGGTCATGGTGAAATCCGAGATCATGCGCGGCATGGGCTACCTGGCCCGCGGCGGCGAGGACGAGACCTACCACTTCACGAAGAACGACGACGACCTGTTCCTCGTCGGCACGAGCGAGCAATCCGTGGTCCCGATGCATGCGGGCGAGACGCTCGAGTTCGCGAACCTGCCGCTCCGTTACGTCTCCTTCTCGACCTGTTTCCGCCGCGAAGCCGGTTCCTACGGCAAGGACACCAAAGGCATGTTGCGCGTCCACCAGTTCGATAAGCTCGAGATGGTTTCCTTCACGTCGCCCGAACAGAGCGACCTCGAACACGAATTCTTGCGCAAGATGGAGGAGAAGTTGGTCGCGGGTCTCAAGCTCCCGTACCGCGTCATCAAGCAATGCACCGGCGACCTCGGCGATCCCGCGGCCAGGACCTTCGACATCGAGACTTGGATGCCAGGCCAAAACACTTATCGCGAGACGCACTCGACGTCCAATACGACGGATTTCCAGGCCCGTCGCCTGAACATCAAATATCGCGATGCCGAAGGCAAATCCGCCCTCGCTCACGTCCTGAACGGCACCGCCTTCGCGATCGGTCGCATTGTGATCGCCATTCTCGAGAACGGCCAACGCGCGGACGGCTCTGTCGAAATCCCGGAAGCGCTCCATCGCTACTTGCCGCCGGGCTACGAAATCCTACGAAAGTACGAATGACTACGAAAGTACGAATATTCAAGGAAGGATGATTCTGAAAATGTCGGCTTCGGTGGTTTCGTATTTTCGTCTAAGATTCGTACTTTCGTAGACCCTCCCGTCATGAACATGGCGAAATCCTGGCTCGAGATCTCGGAATCGGCTTTGAGACACAATCTCAAGGCCCTTTCGCTACGGGTGGGGAAGGGGACGGCTATCATGGCCGTGGTCAAGGCGAACGCTTACGGTCACGGGCTCGCGGAAATCGCGTCGCTCGCGATCAAGGCCGGCGCGAGTTGGCTCGGCGTCGACAATCTCGCCGAGGCGCTCTCGGCCAGACGTCTGCTGAAGACGACGCCGATCCTCACTCTCGGCTACATGCCCAAGGCCGCCATCCCGGAAGCGATCCGCGCCAACGTCCGCATGACGGTTTACGACGTCGAAGCGATCCGCGCGGCGGGTAGGACGGGCAAGACGGCTCGGCTCCACATCAAGCTCGAGACGGGAACCACGAGACAAGGCGTCGGCGAGCAAGATCTCCTGAAGGTCATCCGCGAAGCCAAGAAGCATAAGAACGTCGTCATCGAAGGCCTGTCGACGCATTACGCGAACATCGAGGACACCACAGATCATGGTTACGCGTCCGGACAGCTCAAGGAATTCGTCCGACTGTCCAAGATCGCCGAAGCCGAATACGGACGACCGATTCCGGTCAAACACACGGCCTGCAGTGCCGCCGCCGTGCTGTTTCCGGAAACGCATTTCGCCGTCGCGAGAACCGGTATCGCCATGTACGGACTCTGGCCGTCTCGCGAGACGTTACTGTCGGCCAAAGAACGCGGGGTGGCGCCGTCGCTCAAGCCGGTGTTGACCTGGAAGTCTCTGCTCGCGCAGGTGAAGACCGTCCTAAAGGGTACCCCGGTCTCGTACGGACTCACGGAGCGAGTCTCGAGGAAGTCCAAGATCGCCGTCGTCCCGGTCGGATATTCCGACGGTTACGACCGTGGCTTGTCCTCGATCGGCGCGGTACTCGTCCGCGGCAAACGCGCGCCGATCGTCGGACGCATCTGCATGAACATGTTCATGGTGGACGTCACGGACATCCCGGGCGCGCGTCAGGAAGACGAGGTCGTCCTGATCGGCCGTCAGGGTAAGGAGACGATCGCGGCCGAGGAGCTCGCGTCCAAAATTTCCACTATCAATTACGAGGTCGTCGCCAGGCTCAGTCAGACATTGCCGAGGATGGTGGTAAGATGAATGTCGAGAACGTAAGGGCCTACGAAAATACGAATGACTACGAAAGTACTAATACTAAGGAAGGACGATTATCAGATTTCGGTTTCGGATGATTCGTACATTCGTGTAAGATTAGTATTTTCGTAGACCTTTCCCTCATATGAAAGTCGGCGTGATATTCGGCGGTAAATGCGAGGAGCATGACGTCTCGTGCATGTCCGGCGCGACGGTCATGGACGCGGCTCGCGAAGCCGGGTTCGAGACGGTACCGATCGCGATCGGCAAGGATGGCGCTTGGTTCGTCGGCGACGGAGCGACTTCCTTCATCCGCGGCGCGACGCAGGATCCAGACGGCACGAGTCCCGAAGCCGCGGTCGCCGCCATCAGGCGTTCGGGCATCGACGTGCTGTTCCCGATCACTCACGGGCGCGGCGGCGAGGATGGCGTCTTGCAAGGATTCCTCGAGACGTGCGGTCTTCCTTATGTCGGCACCGGCGTCCTCGGATCGGCGATCTGCATGGACAAAGTGCTCCAGAAATTCGCCTGCAAATCGGCCGGCATCCCGATCGTCCGCTTCGTCTGGGGCGACAAGGACGGTTGGCACGTGGGCAAGAAATGGTTGCAGGAGTCGGTCAAGGGCTTCGGACCGCCATACTTCGTCAAGCCCTCGAACCAGGGCTCGTCGGTCGGTGTCACCAAAGTCAAGAGTCTCGATGGTCTCCATGATGCGGTGGAGAACGCCTTGGCGCATGACGTCCGTTTCTTGGTCGAGGAAGGGATCGAGAACGCCCGTGAGCTGAATATCGGACTTTTGGAGACGAAATCCGGTCTCAAGCTGTCCGAGATCGGCGAGATCAAGCATCATGCGGAGTTCTACGATTACGACGCCAAATACAAGGACGAGGACACGGAGCTCATCATTCCGGCCAAGATCGATCGCGACATCAAGGCGCTCATCGAATCCATCGCCGAGTCCGCCTGGAAGCATCTGGCTTGTCGCGGGTTCGCCAGGATGGAGTTCTTGCTCGGCCCCAAAGGCGACGTCTACTTGCTCGAGGTGAACACGTTGCCCGGTTTCACGTCGCACAGCATCTACCCGAGACTGTTCCAGGCGACGGGTCTCGATATCAAGACCGTGGTGAAGGAACTCGTCATGTTCAGCCAGTCGCCAAATAGCCAGTAGCGAGTAGCCAGTCGCCAGTAGGTTGACCGATTCGATGTCTACTACTCGCAACTGGCTACTCGCTACTGGCTCGAACTATGCCCAAAGACCGCTTCGTGCGCTGGGGCCTCCGGCAATCGAAGGTGAAACGGAAACTGCATAACCCGTATTTCCAACGGAGCAGGAGCAAGGCCGCTCGCGGCCGCTTGCAAGGTTGGAAGGGCATCCTTAAAGGTCTCGGCATCGCGATCGCGGCCGCGGCCGCACTCGTCATTCCGTTCGAGGCGTGCACGAATCCGGTGTTCGCGATCCAGGAGGTCAAATATGACTTTCCGGACCTTTTCGTGGCGCGTCAATCCGAGATCAAGACGGTCGTCGAAGCCGCGCTCGACGAACCCTTGCTCGGTGGCCTGTCGCGGAAGAATTTTTTCCTCGCGCCGATCCGCGAAATCGATGCCGCGATCCGCGGAACCGGATCCTATGCCACGGTCAAGGTGAAACGGATCTTCCCGAAGGGGATAGAGGTGACGGTGCAATCACCGAAGCGAGTCTTCTTGATCAAGGACGGAGCTGACGATAAGGCCCTGGCAGGGGAGAGCGGAGAGGTCATAGACCTACTGAACGCGCATGACGCCAGCTCGACGCCACCGGGTGCAGTCTCGATACAGTTGCTGATCGGAGTGATCGTCGAACATGATGCGTCCAGCACTTTGGATATCAGTCTCGGCAAGGAAATCATTCCTCCAAATTGTGCGACACTTATCTCTGGCATCGACGAGGGAGTGAAGCGGATAGGGTTCCGCCCGCTCGTCTATCACTTGAGCGAAGATCACACAAAGGTCATAATGGAGGCTGGGGACGGCTGGCGACTGATCACGGATCCGATTGCCGCCGCCAATGATCAAGTCGAACGTCTCGCGGCGGTTTTGCGCGATCCGCGCTACAAAGATCGTCGTAAGCTCGATTACGTCGACGTAAGATACCCGGAACGCGTCTACGTCAAAATGCGGTGATTCGCTAGGACGAAACGGGTGCTACTTGAGTACCCCCAAACGCTTATAGAGAAAGCCCTATTTGGGCCTAGGACGTGTTTTAAACCTATATGGGCATAGAGATTACCTTGAGCAGCTTCTGGATGCTTTTCGGGGTCATGGTGTTCATCGGATTCATCCTGTACCGGGATTTGAGTTGAGTCCGGACGAATCCGATCAGCTAGCGGAAATTCTTGGTCGTTCGGTTACCTTAGGACGGTGACGGAGATCGTGGGAGAGTGGTGAGCTTGCCACTTCGCTCGCGAGCGACGTGGTGAAGATAGTGGGCAGTGGAAAGACAGGACCGTATTTTCAATATTAAGACGATAAAGAGTCGCATAAGGTATATTGGGCGACACATTATCCATCAAGATCAGCCAGTTCCCTAGCCTGTTGACTATCGATCGAAAATTAGGTAAGGACACAGCAGGAGGCGTTCTTTCATGGCAACCGGGAACGTTGGGTTAGCGTCCGATGAATACCGCGAACCGCCGAAGATTCGAGTTTGGGTGCTGTACACGGTATGGTCATTCTATGATGGTGGTATATTTAGCGAAGCATATTGTCGACCGGTCAGACAAGGTTCATTTACCGTCGAGGTGCCATATCTCGAGTATCTGACGGAACAGGAATTTCACAAGCTCCTGTTGATGAAGTCTGAAATCAAGTCCGTTCAGGATGAACTGGTCACCATTCAGCAGGTTCTCCCCTACTGAAGTGGCAAGGCCGAGACGAAACGTACGACGGACCTCCGGAAGGTCCTTTTCTTTTTGTCCCCTCCCCTGCTTGCCCCGGCCGTCCTGGTGTGGTAAACACCCGTTCAAGGAGGTAGATCGATGACAATCGGATCGTTCAGCGAAAGCGGCGGAGGCAACAGGCCCATAGGTCGCGTGTACAAGCTCGATGTGATGGTTCACTATCGAGTGACCAGGCATGAGCGCCCCGGACTGCTTACGAGCGACGTCGACATGGGTTCGACTCCTGGCGCTACGGTGAAGGAAGGCGCTGTGATCGTGGCGGTGCCTGACTGGCGATATGTCGCGGACGCCATCAACATGTACGGCCAAGGCGACCAACAGTCTCTCGGTCGCGAGACGTTCTTTGTCGACACTTACGCAGGTAAGCACGAAACGACGAAGGAGCTCGATCCTCTCGGAATCCTCCGGCACTGCAAATGGCTCTCCACCTACGGCTGGAAGCCTGGCGAGTATCGGCACCGGCTCGAGATCGTCCAGATCATCAAGGTCTTCGAGCCTTTGCCAGCCTTTGACGGTTGAGGACGGCAGACCGGACGACGCACAGGACCCTGCATGGTCCTGCTTTTTTTGAACGACCTTCAAAAAAGAAAAATCCGGCGGTGTTACCCGTCGGGCGCTTGTCTTCGTCGTCTTGTCGACGATCACTTGCTCTCGCGGACGTCGCCTTTCGGAACGTTTGATGGCCGTTTTACGGCCACCTCCGTCACGGCTTCCGTCCAGACCTGGCAGGCCGCCGGGCTTGCGCCATCGACGTCCGCGATGGCCGCGAACCCTGCGCCGCCCTCGAGGATGTCGAGACGCGCGTTATCGATCGCGCGGTTTTGCCCGTCCTGCCAGTCGTAAGCGGCTGTCCGCTGCGGTTTGTTCGATTCCTGACAGGCCAAGGAGCAATAGATCCATCCGTCGGCCGCTTCGTTATCGCAACCCTCTCTTCGGCACCTGTTCATCTCGTCCTCCTTCGGACCCGTATTCCGACTCGATCTTCACTTCATCAACGTGGCGGTTTCGAGACCTCCGTCGGTCCCCAGTCGAGAAGTTCGCCGGTTTCCGTGCCCTCCTCGCGTGGAGCGCGTTGCGCGCGGTCGTACTCCTCGTCGGACATGGTGGATTGCCCAATCGAGCGTCCCTCCCAAGGGCTTCGTCTGATGCGTCCGACTTGAGGCGTGACCCAATCCGGCGGTTCATCACGCCACACAGTACCTTGCTCGTCGCTTGGCCTTTCCCCAGCGCGGGGAATGACTTCGATCGGCTTCTTTTCAGGAATGTCCAGGTTCTGACACCTCAAGGAACAATAGATCCATCCGTCGGCCGCTTCGTTATCGCAGTCTTCCCTTCGACACTTGCCGGACATTGATACCTCCTCAAACTGCCTCGTTCGGTTCACGGTACTCAGTCCACAGGGTCGTTCGGTACTCCAGACGGTCCGCTCAAGGGCCAGTAGTCATGCTCGGACTGCAGGTCCGGTCGGAGGCGATTATACGTCTCCGCCTCTGGTGCCGATAACCCGCTAGGCTCCGGCGGTTCCGACTCCTCCAAATGACAATAGGTCCATCCCTCTGACGTCAACTTTATGCGGCCTTCACGCCGATATTTGACCATCGCGTCCTCCTGCGGACTTGTTTATCAGTTCTTCAGCAGATAGTCCAGCGGGTTCACGGGGATCCCGTCCAAGCGCACCTCGAAGTGGAGGTGAGGGCCGGTCGTCAATTTACCCGCGCCGGCTGTCCCGGGCATGCCGCCGGAGTAGCCGATGACCTGTCCCCTTTCGACGAACTGATCTTCCTGGACCATGATCCGCGTGAGATGGCCGTAGACCGTGCTCAACGTGCCGGGATGGATGATCATCACGTAGCTATAACCCATGCCGGCGTCCTTCGCGCGCCCGACGAAACCGGAAGCGGCGGCTTTGACCGCGGTGCCTTGATAGGCGCGGATGTCGATCGCCGGATGCTCGAAGACGTAGCGGAACGGGTAATCCGGATCGTGGAAATACGTCGAAAGGCCGCGATCGGGATTCACGGGCCAGGACAAGACGGTATTCGTCGGCAAATTGGCGAACCGGTCGTTCTCCCGCAACTTGTCTTTGAGGCGGTTCTGGATGTTCGCCAGGTCGGAATCGATGCTCGCCTGTTCGTTCTTCAGGTCTTGAAGCGAACTGCGCAACGCGGCTTCGGACTCCTTGGCCTGATCGACTAGCGCGAGTTTCGAATCCTTGGCCTCGTCCAGAGACAATTTCGTCGAGTCGAGACGCTTCTGGAGATCCGCGAGCGCTTGTTTCTTGGCGTTCTTGCCCTGCTGTTCCTTTTCGAGATCGGCCTTTAGCGCCACGAGACGCTCGACTTGGTCCGCTACGTCCTTTTCTACGTCCTCGAGATTCTTGATCTGGTCGAAGAATTGCGAGAACGAATCGTTCGCGAGCAAGACCTCCAGGTCGCTCTTGTTGTCGTAACCGTTCAACGTCCTGATGTATTCCCCGACCGTGGCCTTGCCTTCCGCGAT
>Ga0172379_10007997_pt1 | contig 13497 bp, 10 predicted proteins | sample GrowelOW334metaG_FD_119756 | JGI IMG/M metagenome (GOLD analysis project Ga0172379, IMG submission 119756) | Groundwater microbial communities from an aquifer near a municipal landfill in Southern Ontario, Canada - Groundwater well OW334 metaG | ecosystem: Environmental > Aquatic > Deep... | reverse complement strand
TTTATTTGGCGCTATCGCTGGAAGAAAAACTAACGCTACTCTCGGCAATAATGCTGGTTACCTCGCTTTTTATGCTAGCAACGGGACTCTGACAGAAAGGATGAGAATACAATCCGACGGCAATGTCGGCATCGGAAATACGGGACCAGGTGCACGGTTACACGTAACTGGAATTGATGACTTAAGCACATCTTTCGCGGCGAAAATTGGCGGAGCTACGACAACGGGACTGGTGATAACAAATGAAGGCAACGTCGGCATCGGGACGACGGGACCAGATGTAAAGTTGCATATTCAGAATGGTGATGCAGGTGCAGTCACTCTTGCAACGGGAGCAGTTGGGGTTTTGGAAAGTAGTAGTCATACACGTTTACAGCTTCAATCACCAGATACATATTCTCCCGCAATATATTTTAGTTCTCCGTCTTATCCAAATAGTAGTTATATAAATTCATATTTAGCGGCACCAGGGACTTCATTTTTAAGATTTGGTCTTGATGGGGCAGATGTGATGACATTAAATAACGGCAATGTCGGCATCGGGACGACGAGTCCGGCCAAACTACTTGACATTTCTGGTTCGAATCCATCATTGAGAGTCTCTGGCACATCGGCTACAAATGATGTTGCGTATGAATTCAGAGCTGGAACATCTGAAGGAACAAAGGCTGCAATAGTTTTTGACGGCTTGAACTATTGGGGTCAAGGAGATATCAAGTTTGTAAACAACAGTACTGCGGATGTAAGCAGTTATAGTGTTGCTGATGATACTCGAATGATAATTAAAAATAACGGCAACGTCGGCATCGGGACGACGGGACCAAATGGAAAATTAACAATTGCACAGACTGGAGGACAAAATTTCTTAACTTTTGTTGATACAGCGAATTCTAATAAAACAGGAAAGTTAATATACGACAATGATTATTTTTCTTACAAAAATAATGCAGATGATACATTATTATGGATTGCAAGCGCCGGCAACGTCGGCATCGGGACGACGGGACCGGGGTATTTATTGGACGTTGCTGGAAAAGGTTCTTTTGCTCAAGCCGGAGGTTCAGCTCAGGTTAGATTGGCACGCACAACTAGTTCAGTTGGAGAAGTGTGGATAGGAGCAGATAATGTTGGTTTTCACGTTTTTGATTCAGGGTTCATTGAAAGAATGGCAATAGCGTCTTCTACTGGAAATCTTACTTTACCCACGGGAACATTAACAGTTTCAGGGACAGGGAATAGTTCAATAGCAGGCAACGTCGGCATCGGGACGACGAGTCCGGGGGCAGCATTACATCTTGGGATAGCTGCAACTGGTAGAATTGGTGAGACCGAAATCTTAATTGGTGGTGCAGGTAATGCTGGCAGAATATCATATCAGACAGGAAGTGATATCATGATAGGTGCTTCAGGAAGTACTGCTGGAAGTTATCCATTTAACGCTGCGGGACACATGATTTTGCAGTCAAGAGGTAATCAGGATAGGGATATTGTTTTTGTTACGGGAATAACTCCAACGGAAAAAATGGTTGTAAAAAGCGGAGGCAACGTCGGCATCGGGACGACGAGTCCAGGAAATAAATTACAAGTAGTTGATGACACTGCTGCCCCCGCAATGGTTATACAGAATTCGAACGCTGCGGGCTATGGTTTTTTAGTGGACACTTATGCAAATTCAAGTGCAGGCGAATATATTGCTGATTTTAGAAGCAGTTCAGTGTCCAGGTTGAAGATAACAACGAGCGGCAACGTCGGCATCGGGACGACAAGCCCCCTCTCAAAATTAGATGTCAACGGCGCAATCAAATATGTCGACGGCACAGGAGACAGTAATACTGCGATTTGCAAAAATTCTTCCGGCCAACTTGCTCCTTGTTCTTCTCTCTCCGCTCTCAAAAATACCGTGCAAGATCTTGGACTGGGAATGGAGACGCTCATGAAACTGCGACCGGTAAAATTCATTTGGAATGCCTCAGGAGAAAATGACTTGGGCTTTATCGCGGAAGAGGTGGCAGCCATAAATCCACTCCTCGCGGTCTACTCGGAAACCGGAAAACTGCAAGGAGTCAAATATCCCCAATTGACTTCTCTACTCACCAGCGCCGTCCAACAGCAACAAACTCAAATCACTGGCATCACCGAAAATCAAAACAAAATCGTCAATCAACTGACTGGTCAACTAGCTGATCAAAACTTAAGTGTGGATAATAAGTTGCAACTAATTGGAGCGAGTCTGGATGAGCTCACCACGAAGCAGATTGAAAAATTGAAGGACCAAATAGCCGCCCAAACAAGCGATATTTCAACATTGCAAGGCCAAATAGCCGACATCCAAACCAACATGTACCTTGAAAGATATGACGAACTCTGGAACTTCTATCAAAACTTTGAACTGGAAAAAGTGCCACTCAAAAACGCACTGGAGAATGTGTTTGAAGGGAAGATTGTGGCAGCTGATATTGAGGCGCTCAATAAAATTAAAGCCACTGACATCGAAGCCACCAACTCGCTCAAGGGGCAAAATTTGGAGCTGGGAGCGCAGGTTTCCGGCACTGGAATGATTGAAGCGGGAAAAACAGAAGTCGTTGTAAATTCGCCATACGCCAGCGGTACCGCCAAGATTTCTCTCACCCCGAAAGGCTCCACCCAAGGTAAAAATATTTTTGTGGATGACATCACGGAAGGTGTTAGTTTCAAGGTGAAAATAGACGCGCCCGCGGTTGAAAAAGAAATCAATTTTTATTGGTTTATCATTAAATAAAACATCGTTGCCACCTCACGATTACTCGCCAAACTGTCAAAAAACCGAGAAATCGTGAGGTATGGGCACCGAGAAATCGTGAGGTGGGCATAAAAAAACAAAAACAAGACATGGTCCCATTTCAAACAAAAGCCAAAAAGATTTCCGGTACCAGCTATGGTGAGGTTATGCGGAACGCTTTCAAGGTTTATGATGAGATCAAAAAACAAAGCAAGCGTCGTCCCTATATTCGCTCCGCTTATTTTCAAAAAGAAAAAATATTTTTTGATTATTTCCGTGAACATTTATTTCAAAAAGCACCCAAGGAAAGGATGAAAAGGTTGAAATATCTCAAAGCCACTTGTGAATTAATAAAAAATTCAAAAACCGGACCAGTAGAAAAAACGGAACTATTTGAGAAAAAAGAAATTCTTTATAGATTCGCTGGTGTGACTGCTGACAAAGCATGTTTCTGTGTCCAAATAAAGGAAGATAGAAAAAAGAAGAAGTATCTAATGTCCTGCTTTCCAATGGAGAAATAGACAAAATAAAAATCCCCGCCTAACGATGTTGAGTGTTACCTCTGGCCGGGATCTTCTAGATTTAGAATAACAGAAAAAAAAAATTTGTCAAGTGCCAGCATTTTAGGCTGATTAATAGCATTTTTTGCTAAAAATATGTCTGAAGAAAAACTGCCCATGAGCGTCGAAAAAAAAGACGCTCCGAAAAAGAATTTTCTGGAAATCGCTTGTCCCTATTGCGCCGGCACCAATTTTTTCAAGCGTGGAACGCGCCAAAAAAAGAATGAGATTGTTCAGCTGTATCTGTGTCGCGATTGCCAAAAAACCTTCACTCCCGGTTCGACTAAGGGCAAGCATTATCCAATCAGCTTGATTTTAGACGCAATCAGTTTGTATTATCTGGGATATAGCTTAGAGGAATCGGCCAGAAGGGCCAGCCGGATTATTAATGCGAATAAAAAATCCCCCGAAAATGAAAACAACATCAACGGTGAAACAGTAGCTAGTTGGGTTGCCCAATACGAACCCCTCTGCGCCTTCGCCCGCATGCGCCCCCACGCCCTAAAACTACTCCCTCCGGAACAAACGATTTCCAGCGCGACGCTCGCTCACCGCCAACTCTATCGCTTCCGTCATCATCGGTCCAAAACCATTCTCATCATTCAAGAAGATTGGAAACATAGCAAATTTTGGCCTTTGAAAGAATTTCTCGATCTTGTGCCGGTCGAGTGTCCGCATCAATATTTCCAAGAAGGAATGAGAGCCTCTGAAACTCCGCTCATGTTTTCCAAAACCGAAATGATTGTGCGGGGCAAACATAATTTTGCCAACAGAATGGCCAAATTTGTCTTGGAATCAGTGGAAAACTCCAAAGATCGTCACGACGCCTTGCAGAGATTTATGCTGGCCAATGACAGCGTGACAATTGCCACCGAAGTGCCGATTTATCTTAGGCGCGAAGATTTGGCGCATATGCAGACGCAACTGGGGTTCGAACTGTATAAAAAACAAACCAAACAAGAAAAAGACGAAAACAAAGAAATTGAAAAATATCCGGCGGAAGAACTGCCAAAGTTGATCACTGGCCACATCGATTTCGTCCAAGTACGAAACGGTCAAATCCATATTCTCGACTACAAACCCAATGCCGACAAAGAACGGCCAATTGAGCAACTAACCATCTACGCCCTAGCGCTTTCCCGCCTGACCGGCCTCAAAGTCTTCAATTTCAAATGCGCCTGGTTTGACGAAAAAGACTATTTTGAATTCTATCCACTCCACGTAGTCCATAAACCAGGAAAAAAACGCAAAAGCCAAAAGATTACCACGATTGAGGGGAATTACAAATTGAATGAGAATCCGAAGAAAATGGAAAATATTCGACCTGGTATTGTGTAGAGACGCATTGCAATGCGTCTCTACAGGCGATAAAAAACAAAAATATGCACCAAAAAAATTACACAAATTATTACGGGACCACTAATGGGAAAAATTTCGGGGGCGGTGCATCTGCAACGAAAGGCAATTTCGGCACGGGGACGAAAAAAGCCGTTAAACATTTCACTGACCTTGAGGTTTATCAAAAAGCGCTCGAAGCCAGCGTGTTTGTGTCGTCCCGCTTCCGAAATTGTTCCGTTGTTGCAAGCGAGGGTCAGAAAGGGGACACCAAAGGGGAAAATGTCGGGGATGGGGACATGTCGCCGAGCGAAAACAACATCGGCACGGGGACGAAATCCTACATCCTAAAAAACATGACCGCCCTGGCCTTGTCTATTCCACACCAAATTGCCGAATCCCATTCTTGCCGGTTTGGATCAAGTGATCAATGCCTGCTCATCCTCGACAAAGTGATGCTTGGTTGTAATAGGATGGTGGTTTATCTGGAACAAGCGCGCGACATTTGTGAGACCGGAGTGGAGCTCGAACAATTCGAAGAACAAACCAAAAAATATTTCTATATCCGCCAAAAAGTTTTGAATTTGCAAAGAGTTTGGCGCAAATATATTGAAGTGGCGAAATTGGAGGGGAAATAATTAAAAAACCAAACGTGACGTAGGGGTTCGATTTATCGAACCCGATATGCCAGGGTTCAACGCCCCAGGGTTTGATGAATCTTACCCCTACGGGGAGAAAAATAAAAAATCGACCCGATGGCCGATCTGAAAAAACTGAAATAAAAACAAAATCAAAAAGCCCTGACTTCCACACCAAGCTTTTCTTTGAAAATCATTTTCATTATTCGCATCTCCTCTTTCATAATTACAAATTCTTGTTTGAAATCCTCTTGCGCTTTTACATATCCGTCAATCAGTGTTTGAACGTTGTTAATGTCAGCTTTTAATTCAGTTTCCAGTTCGTCAATTCTCGTATCCATTCTATCAAATCGGTTATCTATCCTATCAAATCGACCATCCATCTTATCGAATCGATTATCCATCTTATTAAATCGATCATCTACTTTGTTAAAGCGACCATCAATAGCACCGAGAATAATCTTAGTTTGTTCCGCAAGGTCTTTGGAAGTTATGTATTCAGTTTTAGCTTTATTTTTCTTAATCATATCCTAATTTTAGCGCAAGGCTAATTGTATGTCAAACCAAAATATGGTAAAAATTGAAATAGCGCTAGCGATTCATCTCAAAACTTTCCACCCCGCGTTTAGTGGAAAGATAGACTAAATTATTTTCTTCATTGACGGAAAAATCGTCGGCTTCGGCGATTTTTGCATTGTAATACTGAGCCAGAATTTTCCCCTCATTGTCCAGTTTTACCACTCGGGCATTGACTTTATCCAGTACGTAGAGATTTCCCGAGTCTCTCTTGGCAAAGAGCTTTGTGAATTTGATTGGCGTGGCGGTCTTTTCAATCGAGAAAGCCACTTTTTTTCCGCGGAATAATTTTTGAATTTCGTTCTCGCTCGCCAAAAAAACATTTTCATTGATAGCCAGACTTTTTGCATCAGTCAAAACGAGATCTTCTTTAAGCCAAGCGGTTTTTCCGCCAAAACCACCTTCCGCGCGAGGATAACGATAGAGCTGATTGTTTTTTGCGTCAAAAAGATAGGCATAGGTCAGATAAGTCTGGGCGGCGACAACGTTGGCATTTTCCGGAAAAGCGAGATTGTTGGGAGTGAACTTGCCGGTGGTTGGCGCGAGGGCGGTGACGCGGTTATTTTTAACAAGAAAAAGCAAATTCAGATCATCCATTGGGAAAAATAGTTCCGGATTTTGGAAATCCGAAGGCAAGGGAATGGTTTTTTGATTTTCCAGATCAATGATGTCTGTTTCCGTCTGAGCAAAAAATTTATTATTCAAGTTGCTAATTTTTGTGACATTTCCCGCGTAAACTTCAGTTAGTTTTTCAACGCGCGAAACGGCAAGGTCTTTTTCGAGAGGCACGATGATCGGCGGAGCTTCGCTGATTGGAGCCGGTTTTGTTTTTGGCGTGTTTTCCCAGCGCACGATCCAATAGGGGACGACCAAGAGAAGCGCGAGAGCAACCAGGGCGAATATTTTTTGTTTTCGGTCCAATCCTCGAATGATTTTTTTCAGGCGGGAAAAATCGGGCAGAATTTTTTTCATTTCAACCAATTTTCCCGGGTCAGTGCTTTCAGTCGGAGTAGCCAGGGGTGATTTTTCCCCTTGCGAATCAGGGGCAATCTTTTCCCATGGGTAGCGCTTCGCATCCTTGGCGGTGTAACTTTTCGCTGTTTTTTCTGTCTGACGGGCCTGCCATTTGCGCCTCATGAGCGCTGTCGAAAAAAGTAGGAGCTTTGTCGGTTTTCGCAAAAGCCAAATAAGTCCGGCGATAGTCTCATCCTCCAATCGGCTAGCGCTTTTTTTGGTCAGTTCCCATACTGTCAATGCTTTTGTTTTGAGTTCCAATTTAGAAAAGGCAGTTTTCAGTTTTTCGCTCATGGCAGTTCCCATCTCTTTGATGACCGGAATTTCTTTTTTTAGCTTCGGTTCGATTGCAAATTCTTTTTTTAGGGGGATATCAGGGGGAGTGGCTTTTGGTTTGAGTCGGATTTGAGAAATTTTTGTGGCACTTTTTTGCCAGAGCAAAAGACTAAAAAGCTTTGTTTTCTTTCCCGCGCTTTTCAAGCGCGAAAAACTCGCGAAAGACAGTTTGGCAATTTTTTCCTTGAGCGGGGTAAAATCGATGCCTGGTTTTTTCGCCAAATCTTCCGCCGGAAAATCACGTGGCTCTTTGATGTAGATATGTCCGGTTTTTTTATCGACAAAATCTTTCGCGTCTTCTTTCAGCTCCTGGATCATTTCCTGCCTTTCTTTTTTGACCTTTTCTTCTTTGGCCCGTTCTCTTTCCAGCATTTTCGGAGAAAGTTCTTTTTGAAAAGCGGTCTGACTGAAAACATTGGTCTTTTCCAGCCTTTTAGCCGCGGGACTTTCGACTATTTCCGCTGTTTTTTCCGAAATATCCACCACCAGCGTGGCCACTTGGTCCAATTCATTGACTAGCGCGGTATTGAGGAACTGGATGAAATTTTCGCGAGAAAATTTGAGGGCGCTTTTTTTAATTTCCTCCAAAGAAAAGATGTCAAAAAGTTCTTTGGTGGTGAAGATTAGTTTGTCATCTTTCTCGATTTTGCCCGAAATGACATCTTGGAAAGTTTTGAGTGGGTTGGAATCAGTTTCTTCCAACGGCGCCTCGGTGATTTCCGCCAGCATGGCACCACGCAAAAGAAAAGCGGACGCGTTTCCGGTCTGAGAGAGCAGTAAATTATTTTTTTCAATCACGGCGCAAAGGGCATTGATTTTCCCGATCCAGCCGATATTTTCATGCGTGGCCAGTTTGGCCAGCGCCAGATTGGCTTTATGGAGAGCGGCCTCGAAGTTTTCCACTGAACCGCGACTGGTATGCGAAAAGTATTCCTTTTTGATGATGGAGATGAGATAATTCACCACATAGGAAGAATCTTCGCTCCGGTCATCAATCTGAAAAATTCCCACCAAAGTTCCGAGGTTTTGGTGAGAAATGTTTTCCGGTTCTTCAATCAACACTTCCAGAAAAGGACGGCAGTCCGTTTTTTTGCAAACTAAAACATTATGAAACGTTGATTCCAAGCGGGGTATTTTTTTGTCTATTTTTTTTCTGTTCATAGAAAGAGAAATGAGACGAATTGCTTGATAGATATAATTTAGCACAAATTGGCAAATAATAGAAGGGGGCGACATCCACGGTGCCGACCAAGTTTTTGGGCATACTGAAAAAAGTGGCGCGTTATTTTGAAGTGTGCTATAATAAAACAGGTGGGAAAATAAAAATAAATTTTACGCATGTTTGATTTTAATTTCAAAAAAAATATATTTCTCGGAGTTGATATTGGGACGGCATCAATCAAGATTGTGGAAATTCGGATCGTGGATGGCAAACCGGTGCTTTCTAATTATGCCTGGATGCCTCTCGAAGGAAATTTGGCGAAAAGAGATCTTGATTCTGAATACGCCTATACCATATTGTCCGGGTATGTGAAAAAAATCCTAAAAAAAGCAAAATTTGTTGGAAAAGATGCTTATGTTTCCCTGTCCGCTTTTGGAGGGCTCATCACACTCATTGATTTTCCAGAAATGGCGAGCGCGGATATGGAGCAGGCAATCAGATTCGAAGCGCATAAATACATCCCAACGTCACTTGAAGATGTTGTGATCAGTTGGGATATTGTCGAAAAAAAGGAAGTTTCCAAAAAAATCGATTTGGCGACGGAGAAAACGAAAACTGCTCCGGAGACAATCGTGAAAGTGCTCTTGGTCGCTGCCTCAAAGAGTAAGATTGTGAAATATGAAAATTTAATCAAAGCTTCTGGGCTGAGTCTCAGATCCGTAGATATTGAAACTTTTTCTATTACGCGCTCTCTTTTGGGCAATGATCCTGGCAGTTTCATTATTATTGATATCGGATCAAGAGCTTGTAATATCATCTTGGCGGAAAAGGGGATAATCAGAATTAACAGAAATCTTGATGCGGGAGGACTGGACATCACCAAGGCTATTGCCAAAGAGATGCAGATTGACCTGGAAAGAGCCGAAAGCCTGAAAACTTCGAGCAAAAATTTTTTTGCTCCCGATTCAGCGGTTACTAATTTTTTCACCCTGGAAGTGATTGTTGGAGAGGTGGAGCGGATGATGCGAGCCTATTTCAAAGAAGAAGGCAAGGAAAAAATAGATGAAATAATCCTTTCCGGCGGAATGGCTCACATGACGGGCTTGGCGGATTATTTTTCCCACAAATTGAAGATAAAAACAGTCGTGGGCAACCCTTTCGCGAGGATTGCCTATGATAGCAAACTGGAAAAGGCGATCTATGCAATGCGGACCAGCTTTGCCGTGGCAATCGGTTCGGCGCTGAAAGGTGTTGAGGAATATTATAAAAAGGAAATCAAATAGAACTCATTTTGTGTCGCCGGTTTTTTCGGAAGTTTATGTATTGAAAAACCAATTCTAAGCTAATAATAATTTTAAAAACCCATTACGCGTATCGCCAGCGCGAGCGAAAAAAGTAATGAGGAGTAAAATAAAATGGTAAATATAAATTTAGTTACTGACGGGAAAGCCCGAGAAGGAATTGGGTCAGGAATCAGTAGTCTGGCTATTTTGCTACTGCTAGTTCTCGGCCTGTATGCCTTTTTGGTGTTTTATGGAAAAAATCTTGATAGCAAAACGAACAGCCTGAAAGCGGATTATGACAGTAAGCGGAGCGGCTTGGTTGTTGGTGATTCAAATAAAGTCCTTGATTTCGAAAATCGATTGGTTTTGTCGCGAAAATTGATGACCGAAGAGCGAAACGTTAAACAAGGTATTGAAAAAGTTGAAGAAGCGATTATTTCCGGTACCTATCTCAGCGCTTATTCCTATGATGACGCGACAAGAGCCATAACTCTAGAGTGCTATACGGATAACTATGAGACAGTCGCCAAACAGATCCTTGGTTTTAAGGGTTCCGACTATTTTTCAGGGGTTTTGGCCGGCGAGACAAAATTTGACACAAAAATTAATCGGATTGCTTTTCCGGTTGTTTTAACTATTAAATAAAAAAATATGAAAATAAAAATACTACTGGCCCCGACAATCATTGTGTTGATTATCATCCTGAGCGTTTGGGTGATTTATCCGGCCTATACAAATGGAATTGATGGAGTAAAAGAAAAAAAGCAAGCATTAAAAGAACAGACGCGCTTGTCTGGTAATCTGGATAATCAGATCAAAAACGTCGGCACTTTGTCTGCTGATTTGAGAAGCAACGCGACAAAAAACGCGGTTATTTTTGATTATATTCCTAGGGACAAAAATGAGGAAAAAATTATCGGAAGTCTTGATTTGTTGGCCAAGGATAGCGGGCTGTCCGTTTTGAATATTTCTGTTTTTGAAATAAAAAATAAAGAGCAAAATTCTGTTGATGCTGTCGTGCCAACGGCGCCACTAGGGGCGGCTTTGCCGGGGATCATGCCGGAGGTTGCCACTCAGCCACTGGCTGTGACAGAAGTGGTTCCCAAAAAGATTAAAGTTGATCTTTTTGTGTTAGGTGATTATGGCGGAATAAAAGTGTTGTTGGAAAAAATTCAAAAAATGACGAGATTTAATAAATTTGTCACACTGGAAATCAACACGCTCTTGAAAGACGATCAGACGGTCAGTGAATCGCTTTCGGCAAAAATAACCCTAGAATTCAACTACCTCAAGGAGCTGGCTAATCTTGCTCCGGGCGACATTGATAATCAGATTTTTTCCGCGGGGGCTTTCAACAAAAAAATTATAGACGAAATAGAAAAGAGCAAGAGCATCGAAGTTAAGGATGTCTTGCCAGGACAAAAAGGAACGGCTAATCCATTCCTTATGATAAAATAATGGTCGCGAAAAACGATGAAAAAAGCAATGTTGACGCGGATCAGGCGACGCAGGGGATTGAACAGCGCATTCTGAGAGAATTGCCGAAGAATATCGCGGGTGACGTTGTCAATATAATTCCCAAAGAAGTTGCCGAAAAATACGCGATGATGGCCTTTGACAGAGCTGAAGGTGTTTTGAGCGTAGCGATGGTTGATCCGGAAAATATGCAGGCGCTTAACGCGTTGAATTTTGTCGCTGAAAAGGAAAAAGTCAAAATTGTCACCTATGCCGTGTCTGTTGAAAAATTTGCCATTTTATTTTCGCATTATAATGAAACCAGCGAAGCGCTCAAAGATGCAATTAATTCCTTTAAAGACGAGAAAGATCAAGAAGATATCGAAGAAAAAAACGATATAATCGCGGAAAAAGGCAAAAAAGAAGCAGAAGTGCTAAAAGACGCTCCGGTCACAAAATTAGTTGAAGTGGTGATTAGCCACGCCGTGGAAGGAAAAGCCAGTGATATCCACATCGAGCCGATGGATAAAGATTATCGGGTGCGCTTTCGAGTGGACGGAGTGTTGCATGTCAGTCTGATTTTTCCACTTGAAATCGGGCCAGTGGTAGTTTCTCGCGTTAAGATTTTGGCTAATTTGAAAATTGACGAGAAACGCAAGCCTCAGGATGGAAGATTTCGTCTTAATTTTAATGGTAAGGATATCGATTTTCGCGTCTCTTCATTGCCTGTCGTGGGTGGAGAAAAAATTGTGATGCGAATTCTGGACAAAGACAGTGGAACCGGCAGTATTGACGCGCTCGGTCTTATGGGTAAAGCCAAAGAGAACATTGAAACGGCGATCAAAGAAACTTATGGTATGATTCTTATGACCGGTCCGACCGGTAGCGGAAAATCAACCACGCTCTATACGCTTTTAAAAATTCTTAATATCGAAGATCGCAATATCATCACCCTGGAAGATCCCGTGGAATATTATATCGAAGGGATGAATCAAAGTCAGATTAAGCCGGAAATTGGTTATACTTTTGCCTCGGGTCTCCGCACAGTTTTGCGTCAAGATCCGAACGTAATTATGGTGGGCGAAATCCGTGACGCGGAAACAGCTGAATTAGCCGTTCACGCGGCGCTCACGGGTCATCTGATGTTTTCCACACTGCACACCAACACGGCGATTGGTGCAATTCCCCGGCTCATTGATATGGGCATTGAACCTTTTTTGCTCTCTTCTTCTTTGCGGATGGTGATCGCGCAACGTTTGGTGCGACGGATTTGTGATAAGTGTAGGGAGGAGATAAAAATTTCCGAAGTGGTCAGTAAGAAAATAATGGAAAAAATAAAAGATATTCCGGAACATGAGTTATTGAACTATAAAATAAATTTAGCTGAAGGGATTAAATTTTATCATGGTGCCGGTTGTGATGTCTGCAACGGAACCGGTCTTAAAGGGCGAGTGGCGATCTATGAAGCGGTGCCCGTGACAGAAGCGGTGAAAAATATTATCATTGAAAAAAGAGGCAGTGAAGATTTGATTAAAAAAGAAAGAGATCGAATGGGCGTGCTGACTATTGAGCAAGACGGAGTGTTGAAAATTTTGGAAGGTCTCACGACAATTGAAGAGGTGGAAAGAGTGACGGAATGCAGCTTCACGACATTAATTGAAGAGAATGATTAATTTTTTTAATTTTTATAAACATTATGGGCAATAGCAAGAAAAAAATAATGATTATCGAAGATGATTATTTTGTGATGGATATTTATCACACAAAACTGACTCAAGCCGGTTTTGACGTGATTGGAGCTAAAGACGGATTGGAAGCTCTGAAAAAATTGCAAGAGGAAAAACAAATTCCCGACCTGATTTTGCTCGACATCATCATGCCTTATCTCGGAGGATTGGAGGTTTTGGAAAAGGTTAAAAAAGACGATCAGCTAAAGGAAATTCCTGTTATCCTTTTGACCAATTTGAGTCAAAAGACGGAAATTGATCGCGGGATGGAATTGGGCGCGAAAGATTATTTGATCAAGTCGCACTTTACTCCGTCGGAGGTGTTGGAAAAAATAAATGGCATTCTTAATAATGCTTAAAAAAATATGTTACGAACAGAACAAAAAATAAAAAATTTACTGCGTATTGCCGCTCAGCGTGGAGCATCGGACTTGCATCTGGTAGTCGGACGTTACCCGACCTATCGAATTGATGGAAAGCTTTACCCATTGAGTCAAGACACAATCATTACTCCTGCCGCGACACAGGAAATCTGCGAAGTCATTCTGAATGAAGAAAAAAAGAAGCAGTTGGAAAAAGAAGGCCAAGTTGATCTTTCCTATAATTTTGAAGACAAGGTGCGCTTTCGCGTCAACGCTTTTTTTCAGCAGGGT
>Ga0172379_10007996_pt1 | contig 13498 bp, 12 predicted proteins | sample GrowelOW334metaG_FD_119756 | JGI IMG/M metagenome (GOLD analysis project Ga0172379, IMG submission 119756) | Groundwater microbial communities from an aquifer near a municipal landfill in Southern Ontario, Canada - Groundwater well OW334 metaG | ecosystem: Environmental > Aquatic > Deep... | reverse complement strand
GCTCGAATGCTTTTCTTTTTTCTTAGTAATCTCTCAATCTTTTTTCGTTCGACGAAACACAAATGCAGGTAATTGCTCATATTTCTATTTTACAGGTGTTCTGCTTCAAAGGTAAATCTCCATATAAAATTAACGACTATGAAGAGACATGTATTTATCGTTACAAACGATGAGAGCCATTGGGACGACATTACTAGTGCTTTAAAAGAAGCAGGAATATCTTTTTATCCCGAAGACAAAGAAGACTTTAGGAAATTAAGAAAGTCCCTTGGTTTGTTTTTTACAACTGGAAATGAAGAACTTATCTATGAAGGAGAATCAAGAATTGAAAGAATTATTGATGCTCTTCCCCAAGAATCTATTTGCCTAATTAATTGGGAGCCTGTTGAGGGAAACTTTTTTAGCGGAGATATATTCTTTTTCAAATTCTCAGAGAAATTTAATTACTTCAAAGAGAGGGTGAAAGTCTATTTTGATACTTGTACTTGCGACGAATGCAGAGATAAAAGAAAAATAGTGGAAGAATATTGCAAAATAAATAAAATCCCGACTTATATTCTCTGGAGAAGACGAAGCAAGGGCAGGTATGGATTATTTACAGAAGACCTTAAAGAATTACCTATTAGTACTTTGTTAATATAAATAGGTATTCAAGAACATAAATTTAAGCCCCGTTATTTTAAACGGGGTTTATTTTTTATGAGCAAGAGCCGCCTCTGCTTTATATGCTTGACTTTACAATGTAGAAAATGTATTGTGAAAGAAAATATATAATTCAAATATTATGAAAGCGACGCTTGATAATAAATTGATCAGCTCATATATTGGTGGAACATTTGAGAATTATGTTTCAGCAAGAATGACCTGTTTTCGCGCCAAGATAAAAGCTATCGAAGTAGTCGATGGAATTAGTTTAAGGGTGAGTTTTTTTAGTAATACCGTTAGGAGGAAAAAATACATAGAACAAACCCGTAATCATTTAGCGAAATTTAAAAAAACCAATTTTAATAGCGATGATACAATAGGACTTTTCCAAGAAGTATATATTGTAAATTTGCTGGTCTTTGGAGATCCAGATATTAATGAAAAGGGAATGATTCTATTAAGATCTGGAGTTGTTTATCAAACAATCACTATCTATCCTCCTTACTTGAGAACGGGAAGAGAAGTTGTGGCATATTAATCTAAAGAGGATGAAATAAAAAATCACTTGAGAAAGGTTAAACGGGGATAGAAAATCCCCGTTTTCTTTTTACCCTTTTTTAAAATACACTTATATAGTAGAATAGAAAGATACCTGTCCCGTTAGAAGTCATATGTGTTATCTTTATTACGGGAAGTTATATTAAAAAAGAAATTATATTTTGATTTTTATTATTAAATAAATGTACGTTCCGCTTTTCGGAACTACTTCTAATGGGATGGCATACAATACACAAAATTTTAAAAATGAGTTGAAGAAGATAGAGGAATGGTTAAGTAAAGAATATGGGCAGGTGCACACCGGCCGAGCGACACCTATCGTTCTCGATAGTGTCATGGTAGAGAGTTATGGGAGCCACATGCCAATAAAGAATATCGCCGGGATTACGATTGAGGATCCAAAGACTCTACGCATTGCTCCTTGGGATAAAAATCAAATTAAAGAAATCGAAAATGCAATTACGGCGGCCAACCTTGGACTATCTATCGTTTCTGATAGTGATGGGGTTCGAGTTATTTTCCCTATGCTGACGACCGAGAATCGAACCAAGCTGGTGAAAGTTTTGAAAGAGAAACTCGAAGATGCTCGCATAAGTGTCCGCAAAGAAAGGCAGAACGAAATCGATAAATTAGTCAGGATGTCTGAAGACGAAGTAAAACGAGGCAAAGATGACATCCAGAAAGTTGTCGATGAAGGCAATAATAACCTCGAAGCTGTATTTAATAAAAAAGAAAAAGAAATTATGAATTAATATGTCCATAATAATATTCATAATTATATTACTAGTGCTTGTCGTGTCTCATGAATTTGGGCATTTTATTGTTGCGAAGAAGTCAGGAATAAGAGTCGATGAATTTGCCTTCGGCTTCCCTCCTCGGCTTTTCAAATTTAAAAAAGGGGAGACGACTTATAGTATCAATGCTTTGCCACTTGGTGGGTATGTGAAAATTTACGGAGAAAATGGAGATAGAGAAGATGAAGGGAAAGATGAAAGTGGCACAATAATAAAAGAAATTAAAATAGAAGAAACCATCGTCGAGACAATATCTCAAAGTGGAGAAGTCACAATAGATAAAACAGAGATAATAAAAGAAGAGGTAAGGAGTAATGTGGGGCGAAGTTTTGTCGATAAGCCAAAATATATTCAAGCCGCAGTATTGTTCGCTGGGATTGCGATGAACCTTTTGGTTGCTTGGTTGCTTCTTTCTATCGGATTTATGTCCGGGCTTCCTACTTCTGTTGGGAGTGCTCCCAAGGGGGCTATTGTTAAAGATCAGGCCCTAACGGTTACAAGTGTTGTAAAAGAATCGCCGGCAGAAATTGGAGGGCTTAAGGTTAGGGATAAAATATTATCCTTAGATACTCCGACTGACTCGACGAGACTTTTGTCATCTACTTTTGGGACTGAAAGTTTACAAAATTTTGTGAAGAAACATGGAGAAGAAGAAATAAATATTTCATTGACGAGAGGTGGAGAAACTATGGATGTAAAAGTTACTCCAGAGAAAAAAGATGGAAGTAATCCAATGATAGGGATTTCTATGGATATGATCGGGACGCTCAAGTTGCCACTACATAAAGCAATCTGGGAAGGCGCAAAATTAACTTGGGATATTACTGCAGCGACAGTTGTCGGATTCTATACTTTAATCCACGATGCATTCTTGGGCCAAGCTGATATGGATTCTCTAACTGGTCCTATTGGGATTGTCGGAGTGGTTGGCGATGCTGCAAAATTCGGATTTATTTATTTGTTATCATTTACGGCTCTTATCTCTATTAATTTGGCTGTCATAAACCTCGTTCCATTCCCAGCTCTTGATGGAGGGCGACTTCTATTTCTTTTAATAGAAAAGATAAAGGGTTCCCCAATCAAACCTATTGTTGCAAATTGGGCGAACGCCATCGGATTTGGACTTCTTATGCTTCTCATGGCGGTAATAACTTTCCACGATATTGTGAAGTTGCTATAAAAAATTTCAATATTAAAACACGAATTAAATTTTTAGTAGTTGAACTACTAAAAATTGTGATATCTCCAAATGGGAGGTATTTTGACAATCTTCCAGATTAATTATAATATTTGGGCAAACGAATCAAAAAACTGGAGGACCTTATGTTTCAACCAAAAAAAATTAATGAAGCTATCATCAAAACGTATCTTGACCTTAAGAAAGGTTTTGAAATGTTCATGGGCGAAAGGTATCCTTATATGGCTGACCCAAAATTCATGGAAAACTCGACCCGTGATTTATTGGCCATGGCAAAAGGGGAAGGAACAAACGAAATTCCATTCGATTACGATTGCTCTACCTACGGTGACTGTCTGACTATTTGTAAGATCTTCGCAGAAAAGTGTGACAGTTATCAGAAGGAGATGACTCTCCTTATCATCGAGGAAATTCTTTATCAGTGGGAAAAGATGAAGTGGGAAGTAAAAGAGGGCAAAAGGCTGGCATCAATTTACCTTTTTCCTCTTGAAAAAGGAAATCGCTGGGGCAACTTGATGATTGCTCTTATGGAATCCTTTGGTTATGAACTCAAAAAGGAGCAAGCAGTAGCGCTCCAGATGCTCAATTAATAAAAATGCACACAGACCGATTGGTTTGTGTGCAATTTGTTTTTTTGTTTACATTTTGTAGAATATATGATATATTGATAATACTTTTTAACGCCTTTTGGCGATTTTATTTTATAGAAAGAGAAGTGATAATACAATTAATTATATGGAAATTAGAAACATAGCGATAATAGCACACGTGGACCATGGGAAGACGACGCTGACTGATCAGATGATGAAGCAGTGCGGAATGGTAGAAGAAGGAGTTACCATGGACTCAAACGCTCTCGAACTTGAGCGGGGTATTACTATATATTCTAAGAATACTTCAGTGATCTATAAAGGCACTAAAATAAACATTGTGGATACCCCAGGCCACGCCGATTTCGGCTCTGAAGTAGAGCGAGTCCTCCGAGCAATTGACTCTGTGCTTCTACTTGTAGATGCACAAGAAGGTCCAATGCCCCAAACGCGCTTTGTTTTGAAAAAGTCACTAGAGCTTGGCCTCAAGCCGATTGTAGTTATAAACAAAATAGATAAACCTGCTTCAAATCCAGATCGAGTTCACGATGAGATTCTTGAGTTATTTTTGGAACTTGGAGCAACTCAAGAACAAATTGATTTCAAATATTTATATGCGATAAGCCGACAGGGGATTGCGAAGCTTCATCTCGAAGATGAATCAAAAGACTTAACTCCGTTATTTGATATGATTTTAGATGAAGTCAAAGAAGCCTCTGTCGACCTCGACAAGCCATTCCGAGCTCAAGTATTTAATCTCGGCTATGATAACTTTTTGGGGCGTTTGGCTATTGTCCGTGCTTATGCAGGGTCTATTAAGACGAGTACGCCCATAATAGTAAAAGACTCTTTTGGTAATTCACGAACAGCTAAGATTTCAAAAATGTTTACATTTGAGGGGATAAACAGAAAAGAAGTTAATGTGTTAAACACCGGAGATATCGCCATTATGGCTGGGATTCCCGATGTCTATATAGGAGAGACCATTTGTGACGATAAGGAGACCGAAGCATTACCATCTATTGATATTGACGAGCCAACAATCTCGCTAAACTTTTTAGTGAACGATTCACCATTTTGTGGAAGAGAAGGGAAATATGTCACCAGCCGTCAGATTAGAGAGCGCTTAGAAAAAGAGCTAGAAATGAACGTCGGCCTCCGAATAAATTTTGATGGTTCTGATCAAGAAGAACAGCAAGAAGGGTTTCTTGTTTACGGGCGCGGCGAATTACATATTGCAGTCTTACTTGAAAATATGCGTCGCGAAGGTTATGAGCTTCAAGTCTCTCAACCACATGTAATTATAAAAGAGGAACATGGTGAAAAATTGGAACCATACGAAGAGGCGACTATTGATGTGCGCAATGAATACTCCGGAGCAGTGATAGAAAAACTTACAGGACGTCGAGGAATGATTACTAGTATGCACGAGAAGGAAGGAATTGTTCGTATGCTTATAGAGATACCAACGCGCGGACTTCTCGGATACCGAGGGCAATTCGTTGTCGATACAAAAGGTGAAGGAATTCTCGCATCACGATTTATCGGATTCAAAAGTTATGCCGGAGAAATAAAAAAGAGAGATGTTGGTTCGATGACTTCAATAGTAGCTGGGAAGGTCATTGCCTTTTCACTCTGGACACTTCAAGAGAGAGGCACACTATATGTAGAACATGGAGATGAAGTTTATGAAGGAATGGTTATCGGTAACGTCATAAAGGGCGATGAGCTTGCAGTCAATCCGACAAAGAGCAAGCAACTTTCCAATATGCGCTCGTCGGGAACAGATGAAGCCATCAACGTCAAACCCCCATATAAATTGTCCATCGAGAGAGGTTTGGAGGTCATGGCTGACGATGAATATTTAGAGATTACCCCTAAGAGTGTTCGCTTAAGAAAAAAGTTATTAACAGAAATGGAAAGATCAAAAGCGAACACTGCTAAAAAGAAGTAGTATTCATAAGGGTGATTTAAAAGTTTGATATATCAGTTGACTTTATCCGATAGTAATGATATTATAACTAAACGTAAATAATTAATTATAATAATTTTATTAATATATATGGCAAACACAGTCTCATTTAAACCAAAACAAGTTACTAAAAGAATGCTTTCAGGTCTTTCCCCACGTGCGTACGAGGTGGTTGTTAATCGTTTCGGAATTACAGATAGTGCAGAAAGAAAAACCCTCGAAGCTATCGGTCAGAAGTATGGAATCACTCGTGAGCGTGTCCGCCAAATCGAGAATACAGCGCTTGCTCTCATTCGTAAATCAGAATTCTTTAAGAATGAAAAAGAAATTTTTGAAGAATTAAAAACCCTTATTCATACTCTAGGTGCTATTGTTTCTGAGCAAGATATTCTAAATCATGTCTCAAAAGATAAGTTAACTCAGAATCATATCCATTTGTATCTTACTCTCGGGGATGATTTTATAAAACACAAAGAAGACGATCACTTCAAAGCACGTTGGAGTGTCGATGCTGACATCGCTGAGCAAATTCACAAGTCACTTAAAAATATTTACGAAGGTCTTTCCGATGATGAGTTGATTTCTGAAGCTGAACTCATTGTCAGATTTTTGGATGAAGTAAAAGAACTTTCCGAACAATACAAGAATGAAGAAATCGCAAAACGCTGGCTTGCGATGTCAAAGAAGATTAGTAAGAATCCACTCGGAGAATGGGGAAAGTCCACATCATCTTCTATCAAGACTCGTGGAGTGAAAGATTTTGCCTTTCTAATGATGCGCAAGCATGGCTCACCAATGCACTTCCGCGAAGTAGCGAAAGCTGTAGCTAGTACTTTCGATAAGAAATGCCATGTTGCCACTTGTCACAATGAACTCATAAAAGATCCAAGATTTGTCCTTGTCGGCCGAGGAATATATGCTCTATCTGAATGGGGATACAAAACTGGAGTTGTAAAAGAAGTTATCAAAGAATTGATAAAAAAGAACGGCCCGATGTCAAAGGATGATATCGTAGATCAAGTCATGAAAGAGAGGTATTTGAAGAAAAATACCATCTTGGTTAATCTTCAAAATTCGAAATATTTTAAAAAGAATAAGACCGGATTATACACTATTGCATAAAACGTAAAACTCCTCCGAGAAAAACTCGGAGGGGTTTTCTTTTATAAACTTATTTGTGATACAATATATGTATGCAGAAGGGTTCAATAGGAGTTATTATACTCATAATAATCGGCATACTTATCGCTTTAACTTTAATGGGGTATTTTTCTTAGCTTATGATAGAAACTTTTTTTGCCACACATGATTTTAATTTGATTCAAATAATAATCACTGGGATCGGTTATCTGATGCCATTCCCGTTGGCGATACTAGCTTTTCATTTATGGCACCATTATAGACAAGAACGTTTTATTATGAACATAAAATGGGTTCTTCTTGAAATTCACGTTCCCCGTGAAGTTATCAAAACTCCAGCAGCAATGGAATTGATTTTCTCAAATGCACTTTATCATAAAAGTTTGAAAGGTTTCTGGGAGGAATATATGATCGGTGCCCCTTGGCTTTGGTTCTCTCTCGAGATAGTTTCTATTGATGGGCGAGTTCATTTTTATATTCGAACACCTTCAAGAATTCGAGATCTAGTAGAAACTCAGATATATGCCCAATATCCACAAGCCAAAGTCATAGAAGTAGATGATTATGTTTGGAATGTCCCTCAGTATACAAAAGATGGAGATTGGCATATGTGGGGAGCCGAATTTACAAAGTTGAAGCATGATGTTCAGCCTATCAGAACTTACAAGCAAATAGAAGAAATGAAGAGTGGAACGAAAGAAGAATTCAAAGTTGATCCTATTACTCCAACTATTGAATACCTCGGTTCTCTGGCCAAGGGGCAACAAATGTGGATTCAAATTGTTGTTAGACAAAGTATCAAGAAATATCATAGTCATAAAACAGGAAAGCCTGTGAATATGGAAACTTTTGGGGAAGAATATTTAAGAGATTTGCTAAAACCATATACAAAGATTGGTAAGGGTACTGGCGTTGGTGGTGGTGACTCTCTGGAAGTTCGTGCTCCAAGTTTTCTTGATCCACTTGTCAAAATAATCGTCGCAAATTTACAACAAATTCACTTTGATTGCGGAATTCGCATAGTAACTCTTGCTAATAAAAAATATTTGACGGAAGATCAATTTAATAATTTTAGAAGATCTTCTCGTCTCGTTTTTCGTCAATTTGCCCAGCCATTTTCAAATGAGTTAGATCGTAGAAATCCAACTCAGTTCGATGCTCCATGGTCGGATCCGACAGGTCTCGCTCTGACAAAAATCAAGAGACGTATGCTCAATTTTTATAGAATGAGAACATTTTTCCATCCACCTATTCAGTATTATTATAAATACCCCGATGTAGTCCAGATGTTTTTCCCATCAGGAAGACCAAATATCTTTGTCATTTCAAACGAAGAATTAGCCTCTCTTTATCACTTCCCAGGTATGGTCTCAGAAACACCAAGCTTCAAGAGAATCGAATCAAAGATTGCAAAACCACCTTCAAACTTGCCTATATAATTTACGCCTATGGATAATGAGATAATTAGGCAACCCGATAGAAAACCTAAAACGCGAATGTTTACCTTATTCGCAGTTTTGGGTTTTCTAATTTTGGTTTATTTATTTATACTATCGGCGCCATTTAAAAGTAGTAATGTTGCAATTCATATTCCTTCTGGCCGATCGGTGGACTCAATTACAGAAGAATTGAAAGAAAATAATGCTATTCGAAGTGAAATGGCTCTTAAAATTTTTATCAAATTATTAAAATCTGGCAAGGGGATTGTGTCGGGAGATTATCTCATTGAGAAGAACACCCCGGTTTGGGTTGTGGCTTGGCAGGTAGGAAGAGGGTATCACAATATAGAGCCAACTAAGGTGACGATAAGAGAAGGATTATCAAATGAAGAAATTGCAAATCTTTTAGCTACTAAGTTGCCTTATTTCGACAAACAATTATTTTTAGAAAAAACAATTGATGATCAAGGTTATTTATTCCCAGATACTTATTTCTTTTATCCTCTTGATACAACAGAAGAAATAATAAAACAACTCTCTCTAAATTTTGATAAAAGAATTAATAAAATTTCTTCATCAATCGAAGCAAGTGGTAGAAGTTTCGATGATTTGATTATAATGGCTTCAATTCTTGAAGGTGAATCGGCCGGCCGGGAAGATGCTAATTTAATTTCGGGAATATTATGGAAGCGTTTTGATTTGGGGATGCCTCTCCAAGTGGATGTGGATAAGGGGACTTATGAGACAAAAGGCCTCCCTGAGCAACCCCTTAATAATCCTGGGTTATTAATGATAGAAGCGGCAGCCAAACCAACTAGTTCATCTTTCCTCTATTATCTTCACGATAAAAATGGTAAAGTGCATTTTGCTAAGAGCTATGATGAACATAGGGTAAATATAAACAATTATTTAAGATAATCCGCCTTCGTATAGACTATGGCGAGACAAGCAATTATGATTTTAAAAACATCAAAACAAAAAGAGTATGAATTGTTAGATTCAGGAAGTGGAGAAAAACTCGAGAGATATGGGGAGTATATTTTGAGGCGTCCAGATCCGGAAGCACTCTGGGAAAAATCGAAAAGTTTTGAGTTTTGGAATAAAGCCAATTTGAAATTTGAAAGGAGTGGAGTCAAAACCAAATGGATTATAAATAATGGAGTTCCCAAAGATTGGAATATTAATTATGGAGATTTAACTTTTTCTATTAAGCCGACAACCTTTAAACATACTGGACTTTTCCCCGAACAACTTCCTAATTGGCAATGGATGGAGGGGGTAATTAAGAATGAAGAATTAAGAATTAATAATGAAAAACAGGAGAGAAAAATTTCAATAATAAATTTGTTTGCATATACTGGAGGAGCGACTTTGGCTTGCGCCAAAGCGGGGGCAGAAGTTTGCCATGTTGATGGTTCTAAGACGGCTGTCGAATGGGCTAGAATTAATGCAGAATTATCGGGCTTGAAAGATGCACCAATCAGGTGGATGATCGAAGATGTTATAGTTTTCCTCAAAAGAGAGATAAAAAGAGGGCGCAAATATGATGCGATAATTATGGACCCTCCGGCTTTTGGTCACGGTCCAAGCAAAGAGCTTTGGAAGATAGAAGAGCACTTCTTGGAATTGATGAAATTGTGTAAAGAATTATTGTCAGATGAGCCTTTATTTATTCTTATAAATGGTTATACTGCAGGGTATTCATCTATTGTTTATGAAAACAATTTACGTGATATGATGAAGGGGTATAAGGGAACAATAGAAAGCGGAGAATTGGTTATCGAAGAAGATAGTGGTAAATTACTTCCTGCTGGAATTTTTGCAAGATGGAGGAAGGGTTAATATAAAATCTTCGCAAACCTTATCAACAAAAAACGTCTAGGGACCTGGGAGGACGAGGAGCCAGACATTTTTTCTTGAAAAGCTTTGCTCCGATTTATTTCTAAATATTAATGAATCAAAATAAGTTTAAAACCGTATTTGTTGGAGTGTCGGGGGGCGTAGATAGCTCTGTGGCGGCGGCACTTTTGAAAGACCAAGGTTATAATGTTGTTGGGGTTTTTATTCGTACGTGGACACCAGATTTCATAGAATGCACTTGGCGCGACGAGCGTCGCGATGCGATGAGGGTTTGTGCTCATTTAGATATTCCATTTTTGGAATGTGATGCGGAAGATGCTTACAAAAAGGGTGTTGCGGATTATATGATAGAAGAATATAAAAAGGGTAACACTCCTAATCCGGATGTAATGTGTAATCGCGAAGTGAAGTTCGGAGTATTCTGGGATTTTGCAAAAAAACATGGAGCGGATTTTATCGCAACGGGGCACTATGCCATAAAAGATTTGCTTCGTACTGATAGCTCCCTTCAAAGCTCCTTATCCCTACCTCGCTCCGCTCGGCGCGCGCCCACACCCGTCGCTTCTCAGGGACTATCAGTACTTCGCAAATCCTCTGATTCATCAAAAGACCAAGTGTATTTTTTGTGGACTTTGAGACAGGAAGATTTAGAACATACACTTTTTCCGATTGGTCATTTAGAAAAAACTGATGTCAGAAAGAAGGCTTTAAAATATAATATACCAGTCGCAACAAAGAAAGACAGTCAAGGGGTTTGTTTTTTGGGTCCGCTCGATATGAAAGATTTTTTGAAACATTATATAAAGTCCGAGGAGGGGAATGTTTTGCTTGCCCGTCACGATAGTGATTTAGGGGATGAGGAAGGTGAAATAATTGGAACTCATGACGGAGCAGTATTCTTCACTTTAGGTGAAAGACATGGATTTAGGCTAATGGACAAGAGAAAAAGAGATGAACCTTTATACGTCGTATCAAAAGACATTAAAAATAACACTATTACAGTTTCCCAGATACCAGGTATCTGGGAAAAGGATAATATGCATAGGACGGTCCTATGTAATAATTCAAATTGGATAAATGAGATTCCTGAAATAAATAAGAATTATAAGGCTCAAATTCGATATCACGGAGAGTTATTGGATTGCAAAGTAGTTGTCACAGGTCAGACCTTTGAAATTACTTTTGAAAAAGATGTGTTGGTGGATAAAGGTCAATCTATCGTTGTCTTTGATGGCGATGTTTGCTTGGGAGGTGGTGTAGTGGAATAATAGATTATGTAGTAGTAGTAAGTGGAAAGTAGTAAAAAGTAAGTGGTTGTTTACCAAGCCATAGCGATAGCGTTGAGTTGGTAAACATTTTTATTAATAATATTATTATGCAAAACGAAACACGACAATGCCAAAACTGCAAACACGACTTTATCATCGAGCCAGATGATTTTTCGTTTTATGAAAGAATTAAGGTTCCAGCACCGACTTTTTGTCCGAAGTGCAGGATGATAAGAAGAATGATATGGAGAAACTGCCGGTCTCTTTTTAAGAGGGAGTGTGGTTTATGTGGAAAAATTGTTATCTCGATGTATTCAGAAGAGAGAACAAAGACGGTTTATTGTATGGATTGTTGGAATGGTGACAAGAGAGACCCATTTCTAGAGGCCAGAGATTATAATTTTGACCAACCATTTTTTGAGCAATTAAAAAATTTGATTAGAGAGTCACCATTTCTATTTGCCTACCATACTGGGAATATTGTCCGATCTGAGTTTACAAATTATAGCGCCGACAACAGAGATTGTTATTTGTCATACTCAGTTATTGAGTGTGAGAATATTTTATATTCTGAAATAATTGATAAATCAAAAAATAGTATTGATAATTATGCAGTTCAAAGAATTGATAATTGTTATTACAATATCGATTGTGAAAATAATTATAATTGTATTTTTGCTATTAAATCACAAAAATGCATTGATTCATCTTTTGTTTATGACTGCATAAATTGCCAGAATTGTTGCTTGTCTTCAAATTTAAGGAATAAGCAATATTATTTTAAAGACGTTAAGTTGTCTAAAGAAGAATATCAAAAAGAAGTTGCCAATCTTTTAATAGAAAAATATTCCGGATTTAAAAAGACGCAAGATATGTTTGATGAAATGTTAGAAAAAAATTCTATTCATCGTTATACTCAAATATATAATTCACAAAATGCAATTGGTGATTACATAGGTAATTCAAAAAATATCAATCACTCTTTTGATATTCAAAATTCTGAAAATATAAAATATAGTGTTCGGGTGATATTAGGTTCTAAGGATTCATATGACAATCAAGGACTAGGTTCTGGTGAATTAATCTATGAATCAGTTGCAGCGAGTTTCGTCACTTTTAGGGATTATTTTTGTTATATAACACTTGGTTGTCGGGAGTGCGAGTATTCATTTATTTGTCGAAATTGCTCCAATTGTTTTGCTTGTGTTGGGCTTAAGAATGCTAAATATTGTATTTTTAATAAACAATATGAAAAAGAAGAATATTTTCAATTGGTTGAGAAAATAAAAAAACAGATGATGGAAATGCCATACATAGATGGTTTAGGTAGAGTCTATAGATATGGAGAGTTCTTACCTTTTGAATTATCCCCATTTGGATATAATGAATCAAATGCTAACGATTCATTCCCAATAACCAAAGAAGAAGCTATAAAAAATGGATATCCATGGAAAGAAAAAGATGAAAAGAAATATAATATAACTATAAAATCTGAAAGTTTAATTGATGATATCAAAGGAGTTGATGATAAGGTTATGAGTGAAATAATTGAATGCCCCAATAAAGGCAAGCAAGAATATTTGTGTGCGACAGCTTATAAGATAACCCAAGAAGAACTCCAGTTTTATCGTCAGAAAAATCTACCACTTCCAAGATATTGCCCCAATTGCCGACACTATCAAAGATTGAAATACAGAAACAGACCTCAGTTATTTAATAGGAGTTGTATGAATAATGGATGCACGAATACATTTCAAACATCTTATGCTCCCGATCGACCAGAAATTATTTATTGTGAGAAATGTTATCAAAATGAGGTTATATGATATAATTAAAAAATGGAAAATATATTTGATATAACAACAGTAGATATTATAGTTCGTTTGGTTATCGCTTTATTATTGGGGATGGTTATTGGAATTGAGCGTGTTTGGGCTCACAAGACAGTAGGGATGCGAACTTATGCACTTGTCTCTATGGGAGCGGCATTGTTTGTTATAATTTCAGAATCAATCGCAATAAAATATTTTGCCG
>Ga0172379_10007995_pt1 | contig 13501 bp, 8 predicted proteins | sample GrowelOW334metaG_FD_119756 | JGI IMG/M metagenome (GOLD analysis project Ga0172379, IMG submission 119756) | Groundwater microbial communities from an aquifer near a municipal landfill in Southern Ontario, Canada - Groundwater well OW334 metaG | ecosystem: Environmental > Aquatic > Deep... | reverse complement strand
ATGGATAGTTTTGGGTATGATCGTGGAGTATTATTATCTAACACTGAAAATTTGCTATCTTTTTCCAAGAATTTTGGTGAACAAAAAAACTCTTTGCAAAATTCGTTGTTTGCCGGATCCAAAATTGATTTTATTTCCAAATTAAATATTGTGCCAGCGCCGCCAGCTACTTTGGATGAGAAATTAATTTGGGAAAAAGAATTGCTTGGCCTTTATATTACTGCTCATCCTTTTTCTGATTTTCAAGAGGTGTTGCGCGATTGTTTAACACCAATTAATGAGTTACAAGGTACCGGTAGAAGTGAGTGGGTGATTGTAGCTGGTATTATGGATAGTGTAAAAAAGAAAATTACTCGTAGTGGAAAACAGATGAGTTTTGTGACCCTCGAAGATACCACTGACAAAATGGAACTATTGGTATTTCCAAAAGTTTTTGAAACTACCAAAGATATTTGGGTAGAGGGACAGATGGCAGTGGTAGTAGGAAAAACTTCAGAGGAAGAAGGGGATAATAAATTGTTTGTAGAAAAAGCCTACGCCTTGAACAAAGAAAATTGTCGTCAATTGGCCGCTCAACTTAGCACGGGCCAAAACAAGAAGTCTATTAGCCAGTATATGTCTAACGACATGGTAGATAGTATGTCATTTGAAATCACCCTGACCGCCGCCCAAGTGAAAGCCAAAGCCGATGCGATAAAGAGTTTCTTGGCACTATATCCAGGTGATGCATTAGTCTATTTACTGGTAGATAATAAGAAAATAAAAACATCATTCAAGGTCAATCCAACGGATAGTTTCAAGGAGAAACTCAATGAATTACTGATAAACTAAAAAACGTGTCGGTAATAATGATTTTTTTGCTTTCCTCGCCTCGCGAGAGGCTCAGGGAATCGGCCTCGGCCTCATAACCCGCAAAAAAGTAATTATTACCGACACGTTTTTTTTCGATTTTTTATTTTTCCTTCTTTTCGAATAGATTTTTGATCCACGCGATTTTGGATGTATTGAGTTGGTTTTTGATATGATTTTTGGCCGCATGAGTTTTCACAAATTTTAGCCAATCTGGACTCGGGCCTTTACGATTTTTGTCGGTGACAATTTCCACTACGTCACCACTTTTTAGAGATGAATCCAAACTCACCATCTGGTCATTTACTTTCGCTCCATTACATTTGTTTCCGACTTCAGTATGAATATGATACGCAAAATCTATCGGGGTAGCATCCTCTGGTAAATCTATCACGTCACCTTTTGGAGTGAATACAAAAATATGATTGCGGAAAAAATCTACTTTCATCTCTTCTAAATCTTTGATGTTGTTTAAAATCTCTTGTTGCATCTTGGCTAGTTCTTTCGCCCAATTCAAATCTTTTTTGGATGGACGTGGGCCTTTTTCATCATAACTCCAGTGGGCGGTAGTGATACCAAATTCCGCCTCTTGATGCATCTCTGGGGTACGGATTTGGAATTCTACAATTTTTCCATCATCACAAAATACGGTGGTGTGTAAAGATTGATAGCCGTTTGGTTTTGGTTGGGCGATATAATCTTTGATGCGCCCTTTTAATGGACGCCAAAGTTTATGAATAATACCCAAAGTGGCATAACAATCTCCGACATCTTTTACAATCACGCGAACCGCTACAATATCATAGATATTATTGACTTCCCAATTTTTCTTTAGTAATTTTTGGTAGAGACTATATAGTTGTTTCTCACGACCGTGAATATCAATATAATTGATATCAGCCGCTTTTAATTCTTCTTCAACAGTTTTTATTATCTTTCCAAGATAAACATTTTTTTCAGTAATATTCTGATCACGGATAGCTTTTACTTTTTGATATTCTTTTGGATCAACATATTTAAACGACAGATCTTCAAGCATACCCTTGAACTCACCCATACCCAAACGGTTAGCAATCGGTGCGTAAATTTCCAAACTCTCTAGAGCGATACGTTCGCGTTTTTTGTCTGGCAGTGATTCTAAAGTACTAAGGTTGTGAACACGATCGGCAAATTTAATAATCATTACTCGGATGTCCTCAGCCATAGCGACGAATAGTTTTCGTAGATTTTCGATATATCTTTCGACACCGCGATATTTTAATTTACCAAGTTTGGTAATCCCCCTGATCATATTAGCAATGTCGGTACCAAAGTTTTTTTCAATTTCTTCTAATGTAATTTCAGTGTCTTCCGGTACATCGTGCATGAGGGCGGCGGTAATAATGTTTGGTTCTGCTTGAATCTGCGACAATATATGGGCGACGCAAAGTGGGTGCACGATGTATGGTTCGCCAGATTTACGGAATTGGCCAGTGTGGGCTTTATAAGCAAAATCATAAGCAAGCTGTACAGTATCAATGTCAGTTGGTTGACAATATTTCTTCAGATTTTCGACCAGTTGTTCGATAGTAGCATTGGTCGGAATAGTGATTTGTGAAAATAGAAACTTTTCCATATGAATTTAATGCCTTTTGATTATATCATTTTATTATTCAAATGCAAATCTTAGCATTGACAAAACAGTCCAAATGTTCCATACTAGCGTGTTCTTTACAATTATTCGTCTAGTCGCGAATTTACTTCCCTAATAGTATAAAGGGGTGTAAATCGGCGGCTCGACGGAGTGTTGGGTATTTTACTCAACCGGTCAGAGAGCTCGTGTGTTCCCCTGTAATGATACGGATCAAATCCGTGTATAGACAGGAGAGCGAAGGTGGCGTCATGGTACTTGTACCTCTCAAAGTGAAAACGGCCGTTCAACGGGCGATCAAGTGGTTGCGGAACCCTTCGTGGTGGCGCAATTTCCAGATCCCCGAGACCTGGGTGATCATCTCGTACCTCGCACTTGTGTGGATGGCGATGATTGTCCTGCACCATGCCGTGGCGAACTTGAACATTGAGTTCGTCATGATGATGGTGACGGTCGTCTACGCTGTCGTTTTCGCGGTTCACGCGAGATATCGGTTCGAGCGTGAGGTCGAGCGGAGGAGGTGTGCTGAAGACGCCCTGACCGAAGCCGTGGACGACACGAACCAGGCACTTGGGCGACTTGCGATGGAGGAACTTCGTCGTGGCGCCGTAGAACGAGATCTGAAGCGGCAGTGTGAAGCGCACCAACGCACATTGGAAGACAATAGTGCGAGAGTGTATGCCATCGGCTGCCATATGTTGGAGTATTCCTTCCGATTGGCTCCGCCCAGGAAGACGCTCTCCAAGGAAGACGCTCGGGGTGTCTCCCAAGATCTGGAAGATCATGCTCGGCATCTTGTCTACGATACCGAGGCGGATTCGGTGCTCTTTCGGATGCTCAGGCAATACGAGCAAAGAGAAGCCGATCTGGCATCTCAAGAGTCCGAAAGGGCGAAGACTGGAACGGGGCATGCGAAGAAGCACACCCCTCAACCGTAGTAGTACTATCGGCTTGATAAGACGTTGTATGATTTATATACATGTCTGGTCGCCACAAGGAGAAATGTGAGATTCACGCCTGCGCTCACGGTACAAAAAGCAGGCTCCGATTTTCATATGGTTCAAAACGATATGAGAAGGGAATAAAAAACTTTCCGTTTGGAGAGTTTTTTGTTTTTATATTGACAAAATAGCTAAATTGTGCTATATTATACGTGTTAATAGCGGATGATTGCTTTTACCCACCTTCGCTAAAGCTATGGCGGGTGAAAGAGGAAAGTCCGAACGTCCTTCCTTGAAAAAGGAAAAAGGATAGTGGGTAACACCCACCAGTTTGGTGGCGACATCAAACGAGGGAAAGCGGCACAGAGACAATACTACCCCGACTCAGTCGGGGGAAAGGTGAAAAGAATATGGAGGTTCTGACTCTAGAAACAGAGCTACCATATACCCATCGTTGTGAAACGGTGAGGTGCCAAGCCCTGTCTGGCGCAAGAGCAGCCTTGAAGTGAGAGACTTCATGGAAAAGTTCGCTCGCTTTGCCCGCCATAGTATCAAAAAATTTGATACGACGGAGGGCATGATTTTGACAGTGATGTCAAAACTAGATAAATGATCATCGTGTTTGTTCGCACTTGCGGACGGCATACAGAATTCGGCTTATAGCTATTAACAAAAAAGACCGGCAAAAGTAATTTTGTCGGTCTTTTGATTTTATGGTATACTTAATTTATAATATTAATCATATTTATATGGAAAGTTGTCCAATTTGTCCTACTCAAAAAATCGCTATTATTGGTGCTGGCGCTGTTGGTGCTACCACTGCTTATACTTTAATGTTAAAAAATTTAGCAGCTGAAATCATGTTGATCGATGTGAATGAAGCAAAAGAAGAAGGAGAAGTGATGGATATAGATGATATTCTAAGTTTTGTCGAGACGGGTTGTATAAAGGGTGGAGATTTCAAAGATGCAGCTAACGCAGATATTATTGTGCTGACCGCTGGTGCGGCGCAAAAACCTGGTGAGACCAGATTAGATCTAGTGAATAAAAATAAAGCAATCTGTCAGTCGATTTTTAAAGGCATTGGAAAAATAAAATCAACTGCGATAATTGTAGTGGTGGCAAATCCGGTAGATATTATTACTTCTTTGGTGCAGAATCTTTCCGGCTTGGACAGAAGTCATGTGTTTGGTACTGGCACTGGACTGGATACAGCCAGATTACGTACCGAAGTTGGCAAGGCGTTGGGAGTATCGGCAAAAAATGTTGACGGTTATGTTTTGGGTGAACATGGGGACACCGAATTCGATGCATTTAGTACCGTATCAGTAGGTGGAATTGCGATGAAAGATTTGAAATTACCAAAAGCAAAATTAAAAGAAATTGAAGAGAAAGTAAAAAATGCCGCTTATGAAATTATCAATCGCAAAGGTGCGACTTTCTACGGCATTGCGATGACAGTCGCCGATATTGTGGAGGCAATATTACTAAACCAACATAGAATTATGCCTCTTTCAGTTCATCTCGATGGCTGGAATGGAATAAGCGGAGTTTGTCTAAGCGCTCCCGTAGTACTCGGTCGTCAAGGAGTAGAAAAAGTCTGGCCAGTAAAATTAAGTAGTTCAGAAAAAAAGCGTTTACAAAAGTCTGCTAAGGAGATTAAAAAGTATTTATAAAATTTTGAAAAACAAAAAGACAGGTACAAATTACTTTTGAGCGGGTTATGAGCCGAGGCTCATCCTTTTGCCCTCGCGGGCAAAAAAAGCGAAAAAGTCGTTTGTACCTGTCTTTTTGTTTTGATAATTTACAGTATAATTTATACTTCGATAATCACCGGCAACACCATTGGACGTTTTTCTGTCTTTGTATACAAAAATTGTCCAACATAGTCGCGGATTTTATTACGAATATTATTGGTATCAGCCCAAGAGAGAGGATCACTTTCGATGACTACTTTTTTTACGCGATGACGCAAATCTTCGATAAGCTCTTTGTGTTCTTTTAGGAAAACAAAGCCACGAGAAATAATGTCTGGATTTTGAATTAGTTTTCCAGTCTTGGAATCGACAGTGGCAATAATTACCACCATACCATCTTCGGCGAGTAATTGTCTATCGCGCATTACCACATTGGTTTCATCCGATACTCCTAGACCATCAACGAACACATAGTCAGCAGGAATCTTTTCTTTGGTTAAAGTACCTATCCCGTTTTGGAATTCCATTACTTGACCATTATCGGCGATGAAAATGTGTTCCTTGTCGAAACCGGTTGATTCGGCTACCTTGGCATTGTAATGCAACAAAAAGTGATTACCTTCGATCGGTACAAAATATTTTGGGTTGATAAGACGGATCATCAATTTGACATCGTCAGCTTTGGCGTGACCGCCAGCATGAACATCCATCATTTGATAATGAATAACTTCGGCACCTTTTCTAAAGAGAGTATCTTTGAGACGTTGCACTGTGCGCTCGTTGCCAGGAATTACTGAAGATGAAAACAAAACGGTGTCACCAGCCATTAGATGCACCGAACGATGTTCACCATTGGCGATACGCATTAGGGATGCATTTTTTTCTCCCTGAGCGCCAGTGCAGATAATCATCACTTTGTTAGGCGGATAATTTTCAACATGCTTAATATCGATAATTGTTTTTGGATTAAATTTGATATATCCCAATTCTTTGGCGATCTCGATGTTGCTTTTCATAGAAAAACCGTCGACAGCAATAACTTTGCCGGTGCGTTCAGCGATTTCAACGATTTGTTTGATACGAGATAATAGTGAAGCAAAGGTGCCAACAATCAAGCGACCTTTGGCTTTACCAATAATATCATCTAAGTTGGTACCGATTTCTGATTCAGAAATTTGGTGTCCATGTTGAGAGGCATTGGTAGAGTCGGTCAAAAGAGCCAACACACCTTCACTGCCGATACGAGCAATTTTTTGTAAATCGGCTGGTTGGTCGCCAGATACCGGTTGATAATCGAATTTCCAATCGCCAGTGTGAACGATGACACCTTCTGGAGTTCGTACCACCACACCCATAGAATCTGGGATATTGTGGTTCAAATGGAAAAATTCCAATTCGAACACACCTAATTTTAATTTATCGGTTAAACTGACATTGTGAATATTAAGGGGAGAAAGATTTTTATAATCTTCCTGGCGTTTTTTGATAATTGCATTTGTTAATGGCAAACCATACATTGGAGGATATCCGAGTACAGGAATCAAATGGGGGATGCCGCCAATATGATCATAATGGGCGTGAGTAATAATTACCCCGCGAATATTTTTTTCTTTGCCTTTGAGATATCCAATATTAGGAATAATATAATCGATACCCGGCATGTCTTCTTCTGGAAACTGTAGGCCCATGTCGATAATAATAATATCATTACCATATTCGATAAAAGTACAGTTGCGACCGACTTCTTCGAGACCACCTACGACCATTACACGTAATTTATTTCCGAGGTTAGTTTCACGGATACGAGAAAATGAAGGGCGGATATTGTTGTTACCAAGTGGACGAAGCTGGCTGAAAGTTCTATTTATTGGTTGAACCTTCGTAGGTGGGTTTGGAGCGCGAAAAACGCGTGGTTGTTGAGTTCTTTGATTACTGGACATCGTATTTTGTTTTTGTTGTGAAATCATAATTTAATGATTGAATAATATAAATAAAAAAGAAGATTGTTCTGCAGTGATGCAGAAATAAAATAAGAGTTGAATTAAATGTGGGCGAGAGAGGACTCGAACCTCCACAGGATTGCTCCCACAGGCTTCTGAGACCTGTGCGTCTACCAGTTCCGCCACTCGCCCAAGGAGTTTTATTTGATTTGTCTTTTAGTTTTGGTATACCACTCATTGAGTGTGCCAAAACGATCGGCTGGATTTATAATGTTGGTGAGATTGATACCGCGGATGTCTTTACTGACAGCCATTATATAGGTTGGGGAATAAAGAAAAACCGCTGGTATATCTTTGGCTAAAATATCTTGAAATTTTTGATAAAGTTTTGCTCGTAAATCAGTGTCCAAAGTGGTGCGAGCGTCTTCTAATAATTTGTCGGCATCTCGGTCAGAAAATTTGGCCAAATTTAACCCTGGGTATTCACTTTGGGATGAATGCCAGAAGGAATAAAGATCCGAATCCGATCCCATCATTTCACCATAAATTAAAACTTGGTAAGTTCGGTCTTTGAGTGTATCGCGCACGATTTGACGACTGCTCACAGTCACTAAGTTTGTTTGAATACCAACTGCTTGCCACATTTTGGCGATTTCTTCAGAAGTCTTCACATATTCTGGGGTGTCGGCTGTAGTGATAGATAATCTCAAAATATCAGTCTTTCCTAACTTGCGATAGAAACTTTGTCCAGAAGTCATTTCTGCCCGAATCATTTCACCGATTTTTTGTTCTTCTTCAGGAGTGGCAGTGGTACTTTCGCTGGCAGTTTTTTTGTCTGCATCGACAGTCGCATCTTTGGCTGGTTGTTTGCTTAAAATTAAATTTTTCAAAATTTGGTCGTGGCGAATTTTGAAATATTCTTCCGGTTGAATACGCGGCCATTTTTTATCTAATAGTTGGTTGGCACTAGCCAGATTGAATGGAATTTTTTTGATATCTTTGTTATAGCCCAAGTTGCCTGGCAAAATCGGGGCATCAATCGCGGCGCCATCACCATCAAGTGCTGATTGTATCAAAGCATTTTTATCAACAGCTTGTGCTAGGGCCAATCTTAAATCACTATCCTTTAACTCAGTCATTGCGCTTTCATTAAAAAACAAAGCAGTATATTGTGGTAATTGTAAATTGAAAATATTTAAATTTTTTCCACTCACTTTGTCTTTTAGATTGTGAGGGACAAAACTCAAAGCCAAAACATTTTGGCTGCGTAATGAGGCTACCGCTTCGGTTTGATTACTAAAAAATTTAAAGGTTATATTTTTTAAATACGGTTTTTTCCCGTAATAATTTTCGTTATTTATTAGATTATAACTTTGGATATTGCCAGTGTTATCTTTGACCATTTTTTCAAATTTCCAAGCACCCGAGCCAATTGGTTGAATGTTGAATTTGGCCAATCTAATATTGGCCGGTGGAATTTCTGCCCAAATATGTTCTGGCAAAATCCCCAGTGTTAAGGCATCCAAGAATGGCGCGTAGGCTGTTTTTAGAGTAAAACGAACGGAATTTTCGCTAGTCTTATTAACTCGCACTCCCTGGAATGAGGTTATCAACGGACTGCCAGTTTCGGCGTTTTGTAATGTTTCAAAAGTGTATAAAATATCATCAACAGTGATAGGTTCTCCGTCAGACCATTTTAGATCTTTCTTTAATTCAATGTCGTAGGTTTTTTGGTCAGCGGCGATAGTATATTTTTCAGCTAAATCCGGAATGATTTTTTTGTTATTATCATACTTGAATAGGCCAGAGTACATCAGAGTAGATAGATCTGCATCCACGTCATTGGTTGATGCGAATAGAGGGTTAATGTATTTTGGTTGCCCTATTAGAGCTTCAGAATATTCCCCACCAGCTTTGGGTGTAAGTAAGGAGTGAGTGGCAATAGCGTAAATAGTCCAACAGATTAAGGTCAAAAATAAAATTCCAGTAGCAGACCAAACAGCCTTTTTTTCATTGGTGTTTAAAAAACTTCCCAAATATTTGAATTGGGACCAACTAGGAATAGAGTGTGGTTTTATCTGCCTGAGAAGTTTGAGATCCAGATGACTGCTCGGGCCGGATTTTTTTGAACGTTTAAAACGCGCAAACAAAGAGGAAATATTCCAGCTCATGAAGAAAAGATTAAAATTTGGTTGTGAAGTTTTGTGGTTTTAGATAACTAATCGTACTAGAGATACGACGAAGAATACGACAACTGCTCCAATAGTAATATAATGTAAAATTTTGTCTAGGCCGCGTTTGGTGCTAAATACATTGCCAGAACCACCAAAGACTCCACTAAGACCAGTACCCTTTTGCTGTAAGAGAATAACGACAATCAATATAATGGCTAAGATTAGCTGAATTGAGTTTAAAATAAGTTCTTTCATAACAAATTTTTGGTAGTAATTTACAGAAATATGATTCATTGTACCATTAAAACGTCAAAAATGTCAATGGCGGTATTGATTTTTATTAACTTATGGTATAATATGGCTACCTAATAATTTTTTATGTCAAATGACAATTTGGGGCAGCCCTTGCGTTGGTATCAGCGTTTTAGTGGTATTATGTTGGTGGGTATTGCAGTGGCGGTGGTGGTTTTTGTTTTACTGATAATTGGTACTACCGGATATTATTATTGGCAAATAAGAAAAGGGAATGGACAAATTCTTTTCAACAAAATATATAGTGATTTTACTCCTGATGTAAAAAATAGCAATGTGATTGGGAAAATCAATCGCGCTGAACTGGAAATAGTGAGCGCTCCATTTTTGGGTAGTAATAATCCGAAAGTTACCATTGTGGAATTTGTAGATTTCAAATGTCCCAATTCAAAGGCGGCGGCACCGATTATGCGACAAGTGATGCAGAAATATGGGAATAAAGTGAAACTGATTATTCGTAATTTTCCACCCTCTGATGAAGTTCATCCTGGTGCTGGCCAGCTTGCCAATCTGGCAATGTGTGCATATGAGCAGGGATATTATTGGTCATTAGAAACTTGGTTGTATGAACAGCAAGGTTCCTTGAGGGCAAACTTAAGCAGTGAAGAAATAGACGCACTCGCTGTTCAATTTGGTTGGGATGTAAATAAAATGAAAACATGTTTGGCTGGGCCAAATGTCAAAGTAACAGTGAATAAAGATTTTGCAGATGGATATCGTTTTGGAGTAGGGGGCACACCCACATTTTTTATCAATGGTGAAAAAGTAGAAGGGGTTATTCCATTTAGTGCCTGGGAACTATTTTTAAATAATGTAAAATAATTTTTTAGTTTCATCTTTAGTAATAAAATTTTATGAGGGCAAAAATTTTAGCAGGTTTAATGTTTTTTTCTTTGCTAATACCAACAGCGACTTTGGCGGTAGATACCTTGCCGGAGTTTAATCCGTTTTGTTGGCAAAAAGATGAATGTAATGCTGTACGAGCAGAAATTTTGAATAAGGACGTAAAGGAAATCAACATGGATGACGGGGGTTGGATAGAAAATGAAGACCCATGTAATAAAGCGGGCTGGGGAAAATGTTTGCCGGCTGGCACTACTAAGACGGAGATTGCTTTTGGAGGAAAACAAGAATTTGCTAATATTGGTGAATTTTTAAAAACCAATTATAATTTAGCTTTGGTTATTGCCGGTATTTTGGCGGTAATTATGATTATTGTCGCTGGTGTGCAGTGGACAACATCTGGCGGAAACAGCGAAATGATTACTAGCGCCAAAAAAAGAATTAGCGGAGCGTTGATTGGATTATTGATTGCTTATTTATCTTATACGATTTTAAATACTATAAATCCAGCGTTGATAAATTTACAGTTGCCCCGCACTTTTTTATTGAGGCCGTCAAATGTTACTCCAGAATATTGTCGCGATGCTCCGGCCGGAACACAATTTTTATTAGCCGCCAAAAAAGGGCAAAAACCTGATGTGAACAAATTATCTGATCCAACATCAAAATTGGAAGTTTTGGCACCAGAGAAAATGGAATGTGGTGATAAATATTTCTTGGGTGGTGCGGCGGATGCGACTTGTATGGGGTCTTATTGTGGTATAAAAGGCACATCTTGTTTGCCATTTACTACAAGTGGTAATACTATAACAAGCAATATGCCAAATTGCGAAACAGCTCAGTTGGCAATTCATTATAGTATAGGGGCTAGTATTGAGGGAATGGTAAAAAATATGACGTGGTTTTCTGCTACGGTTGGAGATCAAGATTGGCTTGATAATAATGTTTTTGTAGTACGTCCGGTATGTCAAAGACAAGGGGCATACTATATCGGTGACACCCAAGAAGAATGGAGCAATGAGGGTAGTAACAGTTTTAAGATATTTCCAATAAAAAAATCCTCATTTTATGAGTATTATGTTACTTTTAATAATTTAGCTCCGACTGGTACTCCAAATTATTCTATTGATCATTGGGGATGTTTTAAAACAGATAGTATCGTTGGTTATATAATTAAAAGTGAATTGGACACAGCTTCTTGGTGGGGAGGTAATGATGCTAATTTTTATTCCAGTTCGAAATATACGGGTCCATGGTATTCGATTACAAAGAATGGTTTTATAAGTGTTAGTTCATTGTTAGAAGGTGTTTTAGTTGACACACCTATGGACAATACTGCGGTTGAAGCGTTGGCCAAAACTCCAAAAAATGGGCCAATAATGAAAAGAATTGATGGTACTTTGCAAGGAAATATAGTATTACCTGATGAAGTACAAAGCGCAGAACAGATTCAAAAAGAACTTGATAAACAAATACAATCAGATTTAAAAAAGTTGAAAGCTGGCGGGGGACCAATGTGATATTTGTAAATGAATATTATGAATGAAAAACTAAAAATCCGTGGCGCGCGCGTCCACAACCTAAAGAATGTCAGTCTAGAAATTCCCAAAAATAAATTGGTGGTTATCACTGGTCTATCTGGTTCAGGGAAATCTTCTCTGGCTTTTGATACCATTTATGCTGAAGGACAACGTCGCTATGCGGAGTCATTGTCTGCTTATGCACGTCAATTTATGGATGTGCAAGACAAACCAGATGTGGATGCTATCGAAGGATTGTCTCCGACTATTGCGATTGATCAAAAAATTTCTACACAAAATCCTCGTTCGACGGTTGGTACAGTCACAGAAATTTATGATTATCTGCGTTTGCTTTTCGCACGCGTGGGTACACAGTATTGTCCAGATTGTCATATTCCAGCATTCTCTAGTACGGCTGGTGAGATAGTGGAACAGGCTCGCAAGTTGGCTCGCAAAAGTACTCCAGTTTTGGTTTTGTCTCCGATTGTTCATCAAGATGTTATTTGTTTAAAAGATATTTTGGAAAAGATCGAGCGAAGTGGATATGATACTATTCGTCTGGACACCAAACTCATGAAAATTCACGATTTGGTAAAATGTCATTTTGAACCTTGTGAAAAACATGATCTCGAAATATTGATTGGAAAAATAAATGATATTAAAAAAGATGATCCATTCAAAATGGTGAGTGTCGCTTTGGATTTGAGTAATGGTGCTTGTGTGATTGCTTCCAAAAACGAAGATTTTTATTTAACTACTTTTTCTTATTGTAAAAATTGCGGTCGCAAGATGCCAGAATTGGATGTACGAAGTTTTAGTTTCAACAGTCCGTTTGGAGCATGTCCTCGTTGTACTGGTCTTGGGGTTACGATGGAGGTAGACGCGGATTTGGTGATGCCTAATACTCGCTTGTCTTTGTCTGAAGGTGCGATTCAGCCATGGATGCGCATAACTGGCAACCAGGCTTGGTATCAAAAATTGTTGCAAGCAGTAGCCGAACGCAACAATTTTTCTTTGGATATTCCAGTAGCGGATTTACCATCACGTGTTTTGGACTTAGTTTTATATGGCACGGGTAGTGATACATATGAAGTAGAAAATAAGAAAGTCAATTTTAGCGGTGTAGTCTCTGATTTGTTGAAGCGTCATTTGGAAACTAATTCAGAGTATATTCGCAAAGAGATAGAACAATACATGCGGGAAAAAACCTGCCCAGTTTGTTTGGGAAAACGTTTGCGTCAGGAATCTCTTTGGGTGAAGCTCAATGATCACAATGTAGCGGATATCGCTGGTATGAGTGTGGAAGAAAATCTAGTATTTTTTAAGAAAATTGATTCAGTGGTAGAAAAAACATCCAAAGATGTAAAAGCAAGAGTAGTCGATACAATTTTGAAAGAACTGAAGCCGCGATTGCAAAATTTATCTCAAGTAGGTTTGGATTATTTGAGTTTGGATCGTTCGATGAATACACTGTCTGGTGGTGAAGTGACGCGCGTGCGTTTGGCTACTCAGCTGTCTTCTGGTTTGACTGGTGTAGTATATATTTTGGATGAACCATCGGTTGGTTTGCATTCTCGTGATAATGATAAATTGAT
>Ga0172379_10007994_pt1 | contig 13502 bp, 13 predicted proteins | sample GrowelOW334metaG_FD_119756 | JGI IMG/M metagenome (GOLD analysis project Ga0172379, IMG submission 119756) | Groundwater microbial communities from an aquifer near a municipal landfill in Southern Ontario, Canada - Groundwater well OW334 metaG | ecosystem: Environmental > Aquatic > Deep... | reverse complement strand
AGCGGGCCGGCGACGCCCACCTGAATGCGCTTCCAAACGGTTTGTCGATTGAAGGCCCGGTGCAACTCCTGTGGCTCCACCGGACCCTCGCGTTCATCGAGCATCTTGACATATCCTCCCAGGGGAAATGCCGAGATTGCCCATTCGGTCTTATCTGTGCCGTAACGCTTGACCAGCAAAGGCCGGCCAAAACCCACCGAGAAGCGCAGTACCTTGATGCCACAGAGGCGCGCGACGATGAAATGACCGAGTTCGTGAACCACGATCAACAGCCCGAGCGCCAACGCGAAGGCACCCAGGTAATAGGCAAAATTGCCGCCCGTCATGCCCTTTCCCTTACGCAGGCCGCAGCCACGGCGCGTGCCTCGGCATCGGCACTCATGACCGCGCCGAGATCCGGCAGGGGTGAAGTGGGGAGACGATCAAGCACCGCGGCAATGACATCGGCAATCTTCAGGAAAGGCAGCTGTCGCGCGAGAAAGGCCGCTACGGCCACTTCATTGGCGGCATTGAGCACGGTCGGGGCGCTGCCCCCCGCGTCCAATGCCCGATAAGACAGCGGCAAGCAAGGGAAGCGCCGCTGATCGGGACGTTCGAAGCTGAGCTGTCCCACTGCAAACAGGTCGAGTGACGCCACGCCTGCCTCGATGCGTTCGGGATAAGCCAGCGCATGGGCAATCGGCGTGCGCATGTCGGGATTCCCGAGTTGGGCCAGCACGGAACCGTCCCGGTATTCGACCAGTGAATGGATGATGCTTTGCGGATGAATCACGACCTCTATCTTTTCCGCCGGCGCGTTGAATAGGTAGTGCGCCTCGATCACTTCCAGGCCCTTATTCATCATGGTGGCCGAGTCGACGGAAATCTTCCGTCCCATCACCCAGTTCGGATGGGCGCAGGCCTGCTCCGGCGTCACGGCGTGGAGTTGTTCCAGGGGAGTAGTCCGGAACGGGCCGCCCGAAGCGGTCAGCAGGATGCGCCGTACGCCCTTGTCCTCCAGTGATCCGCAAAAGTCGGCCGGCAGCGACTGGAACACGGCATTGTGTTCGCTGTCTATTGGCAGCAGCCTGGCGCCGGCGCGCCGGACTTCGCCCATGAACAGCGCCCCGGCCATCACCAAAGCCTCCTTGTTGGCGAGCAGAACACGCTTGCCCGCGCGAACCGCGGCCAGTGTGGGAGCCAGTCCGGCGGCGCCGACGATCGCCGCCATGACGCCATCGACATTGCTCAGGGCCGCAACCTGCGACAATGCCTGCGGTCCGTACAGCACTTCGGTGGCGAGTCCCGCGGTGCGCAGGTTCGTAGCCAGTGTTCGCGCGTCAGCCGGGTCGTCGAGCACGGCATACTGGGGTCGGTGCAGCAGACAGAGCCGCTGTAGCTCGGTTACCTTGCGATGGGCCGTCAGCGCCACCACTTCGAAGCGATCCGGGTGGCGTGACACCACATCCAAGGTGCTAAGCCCGATCGAGCCGGTGGCGCCGAGGATGCTCAGGCGTTGCCTGCTGGTCACCGCAGTCGCCATGTCAACCGAGCAGCAGCGCGGCCAAACCGGCCAGGGGCAAGCTCGAGGTGAGGCTGTCGATCCGATCGAGCACTCCCCCGTGACCGGGCAGCAAAGCGCTGCTGTCCTTGACTCCGGCCTGGCGCTTCGCCAGTGATTCGAACAGGTCGCCGAGGATACTGACAGCGGTCAGGAGCAACAGCCCGGCAGCCATGAAGGTGATCTCCGGCCAATTCAAGGACGCCAGCCGACCGCTTGCCGCAGCGACTGCGGCGGCATAGACGATTACCCCGAGGCCGGCGCCCGCCGCGCCTTCCCAGGTTTTGCCGGGACTGATCGACGGTGCCAGCTTGTGTCGCCCGAAGGCGCGGCCGCTGAAGTAGGCGGCGATATCCGCAACCCAAACCAACGCCAGCGCGGCCAGCAGCAGCCAAGGGCTGCGTGCCTGCAGGCTGACCATGCCGGCCCAGCTGGGGATCAACAACAACCCGCCGACCAGAAACCCGGACGCGTTGGCGCGCAAAGTCCAGCGCTGGCGAAACCATATCGGCACCAGCAGCAACCAAAACCCCAGAGCCAAAGCCCACAGCGCCACCAGCAGTGCCACAGGCATTCCAAGGGAATAGAGAGCGGCACAGGCCAGGCCGGTAACCAAGGCGAACAACCAGCGTGCCTTCGACCCGGCTTTCAACAAACCGCCCCACTCCCAGGCGGCGATGGCGACGATACCCGAAAATGCCGCGACCGAGCCGAAGCGGGGCAGCAGAAACAATGCGGCGACAAGTCCTGAAGCGAGAAACAGCGCGGTGACTATTCGCGCCTTAAGCATCTTGGCCTTGTGAGAGCGGGCGGGCCTCGTCCGGAACCGAGGCAATTCTGGGTTCGCGATCGACATACAGCTGCTCGCTGGTACGACCAAAGCGGCGCTCGCGATTTGCGTAAGAGGCAATCGCGGCGTCCAGGGCCGCGCCGTCGAAATCCGGCCAAAGCAGGTCAGTGAAATAGAACTCGGTATAGGCTAATTGCCAGAGCAGAAAATTGCTGATGCGCTGCTCGCCGCCAGTGCGAATGAACAGGTCAGGTTCAGGGGCGTAGGCCATGGCCAAATGCGGGGCGAAATCGGATTCCTGAAAATCCCTGCGCTTCTCCGGCTGGGCGGCCAACATGCGTTCGATCGATTGAAGAATATCCCAGCGCCCTCCATAGTTTGCCGCGATGGTCAAGGTCAGACGCCGGTTGTTGGCGGTCAGTGCCTCGGCACGCCTGATCAAGTGAACCAGTTTCGGGTCGAAGCGCGACAGGTCGCCGACGACGCGCAGTTGTATCCAGTTGGCGTGCAGTTTGCTAACCTCGTCCTCCAGGGCGCGGGAAAACAGGCTCATCAGGAAAGATACTTCTTCGGGCGGGCGGCGCCAATTTTCGGAGCTGAAAGCGAACAGCGTCAGGTACTCGATACCGCGTTCGTTACATGCCTTGATGACGGTGCGTACCGTCTCGACACCGCTCTTATGACCAGCCACTCTCGGCAGAAAACGTTTCTTGGCCCAACGGCCATTGCCGTCCATGATTATGGCAATGTGACGCGGTATGTCCCCAATCGCGGGGACAGCCTGGGTGGTACTCGAAAACAAGCTCACGCCGTGATCCCTTCGCGAAATTTCCAAGGGTAACTCAGACAACCATCAGATCCTTTTCCTTGTCGGCAAGCATCTTGTCGATGTCGACGACAAAGCGGTCGGTCAGTTTCTGAATCTCCTCCTCGATACGACGCTCGTCGTCCTCGGATACTTCTTTCTTCTTCAAGGCGTCTTTCAGGTGCGCATTGGCGTCGCGACGCTGGTTGCGCACGGCAATCTTGGCGTTCTCGCCCTCATGCTTGACCAGCTTGATGAGCTCGCGGCGACGCTCCTCGGTCAGGGCCGGCGTCGGAACGCGAATCAAGTCGCCCTGAGTGGCGGGATTCAGCCCAAGATCGGCATCGCGGATGGCTTTTTCGACCTTGGCGATCATCGGCTTCTCCCATGGCTGGACGCCTATGGTACGGGCGTCGATCAGGGTGATGTTGGCAACCTGGCTGATCGGTACCGGCGATCCGTAGTAATCCACCTGAACATGATCGAGAATACCGGGGTGGGCTCGACCGGTACGTACTTTGGCCAGATCGTGCTTAAGCGCCTCCAGCGATTTCAACATCTTCTGCTCGGTGGTTTTCTTGAGTTCGGCTATCATTCTGGACTCCTCAACAATGCACCATGGTACCTTCATCCTCGCCGAGGACCACGCGTTTCAATGCACCTTCCTTGAAAATCGAGAAGACGTTGATGGGCAATTTCTGATCGCGGCACAATGCCAGGGCAGTCGCATCCATGACTTTCAGATTGCGGCTGATGGCATCGTCGAAGCTGATGCGGGCGTAGCGTGTGGCCTGAGGATCCTTGACCGGATCGGCGGAGTATACGCCGTCGACCTTGGTCGCCTTCAACACGATCTCGGCGCCGATTTCCGATCCTCGTAGCGCTGCGGCGGTGTCGGTGGTGAAGAAAGGATTACCCGTTCCGGCGGCAAAAACCAGAATCTTGCCTTCTTCCAGGTAGCGGATCGCCTTGCCGCGGATATACGGTTCGACAACTTGCTCGATATTCAGCGCCGACTGTACCCGGTTGTTCAGGCCAGCCTGGCGCATGGCATCGGCGAGGGCCATGGCATTCATGACCGTGGCCAGCATACCCATGTAGTCGGCGGTGGCTCGATCCATCCCGGTCGACGTGCCGGCAACACCGCGAAAGATGTTGCCGCCCCCGATAACCACGCCAATTTCAACCCCCAAGGCAGCAACCGTACCGATCTCGGCGACGATACGTGCCAGCGTCTCACGGTTGATGCCATACGGATCGTCGCCCATCAGGGCTTCGCCCGAGAGCTTGAGCAGTATGCGTTTGTAGCAGCTTTTCTCGCTGGCAACCATGCTCGCTGGCCTGGCCGGTTATTTCGCGGCAGCGGCGGCCTGGGCTGCGACTTCAGCAGCGAAATCGGATTTCTTCTTTTCTATGCCTTCGCCGACGATATACAGCGTGAAGCTTGAAACCGATGATCCTTTGCTCTTCAGCAGCTGTTCGATGGTGAGCTTGTCGTCCTTGACGAAAATCTGGCCGAGCAGCGTGACTTCTTTCAGGTATTTTTGCACGGTACCGGAGGCGATCTTCTCCAGCATGGCTTCAGGCTTGCCGGCTTCACGGGCTTTTTCAATGGCAATGCGGCGCTCGGTCTCCAGCAGTTCCGGATCGACACCACTGGCATCCAGCGACTTGGGCTTGGAGGCGGCAATGTGCATCGCCAGATCCTTGCCCAACTGCTCATCACCGCCCACCAGGTCGATCAAAACACCAATCTTGCTGCCGCCATGAACGTAACTGGTCAGTCTTCCCTGTGCTGCAATTCGGCTGAAGCGGCGGATCGACAGGTTTTCGCCGATCTTGCCGATCAGCGCGGTGCGGGTTGCCTCAACCGTCGCGCCGCTGATATCCATATTGGAAAGGGTGGCAACATCGGCAGGATTGTTGGCGGCCACCAGATCTGCCAAGCGCTTGGCGAATGCCAGAAAATCGTCGTTCTTGGCGACGAAATCGGTTTCGCAGTTAACTTCGATCATTGCCCCGAGCTTGCCGTCGGCGGAAAGATGAACACCCACCACCCCTTCCGCGGCGACCCTTGCGGCGGCTTTGCTGGCCTTGCTGCCAAGCTTGACGCGAAGGATCTCCTCGGCACGCGCCATGTCGCCAGCGGCATCGGTCAGCGCTCTCTTGCATTCCATCATCGGCGCGTCGGTCTTCTCGCGCAACTCCTTAACCATGCTCGCGGTTATTTCCGCCATTGCTCTGCTCCAAATTCAATATACGTAATCAAAAGATGACGACGGGTAGAAGGACGTCCCCGACCTGTCTCCGTACCGCCAGCAATCCGGCTTACTGTGCCGACTCGTCCTCGACCTCGACGAACTCGTCTTCACCGGCAACCACTTGCACCAGCTCGTTGAGCGAATTGCTGCGGCCTTCGAGAATTGCGTCGGCGACCCCCCGCGCATACAGGCGGATGGCGCGGCTGGAATCGTCATTGCCGGGAATTATGTAACTGACGCCGTCGGGCGAATGATTGGTATCCACGACGCCGACCACCGGGATGCCGAGCTTGCCGGCTTCGGTGATGGCGATCTTGTGGAAGCCGACATCGATGACAAAAATCGCATCGGGCAGGCCGGGCATATCTTTGATGCCGCCCATGCTCTTTTGCAGTTTTTCGAGTTCGCGGCGCGAGGTCAGGGCTTCCTTCTTGCTCATGCGCTCGAAGGAACCGTCCTGATCCATCTGCTCAAGATCCTTGAGACGCTTGATGGATAGCTTGACGGTCTTGAAATTGGTGAGCATGCCACCCAACCAGCGCTCATCGACGTAGGGCATGCCGGCGCGCTGCGCCTCCTCGGCGATGATTTCGCGGGCTTGACGCTTGGTGCTGACGAAGAGCACTGTGCCTTTCTTGGCGGCAAGCTTCTTCACGAAAGCGATCGCCTCCTGGTATTTGGCCAGGGTCTTTTCCAGGTTGACGATATGGATCTTGTTGCGGTGGCCAAAGATGAACGGCGCCATCTTGGGGTTCCAAAAGCGGGTCTGATGGCCAAAATGGACACCGGCTTCCAGCATTTCACGCATGGTTGTAGACATTCAATATCTCCGATAGGGTTAAACCGCCGCTTGGCTGTGTTGTTTCCGTCAAAAACGGAAACCACCCTTTCGGTGCCAAGCGTGTGGATTTTGCAACAGTGGTTGTCACCAATGCCGAGCGAAGTGCCAACGCTTTGGTGACAAGCCTCGAATTATAACGGGTTTCGTCGCCGTCCTTCAAGCCATTTTGTCGGGTAGCGGGTAGAATTCACCCATTCAACGACAGATTCGATCAAGATGAGCATAGGCATCAAGGCAGCGGAAGAAGTAGGGAAAATGCGTATCGCCGGGCGTCTGGCTGGCGAAGTGCTCGACTATATCGGCCCCTTCGTGAAACCCGGCGTTACAACCGCCGAACTCGACCGGCTCTGCCACGATTACATGGTGGGCGTTCAAGGCTGCATCCCGGCCCCGCTCAACTACGCGCCGCCCGGCTACGCGCCCTATCCCAAGTCGATCTGCGCCTCGATCAATCATCAGGTGTGCCATGGCGTGCCCAACGAGCGGCCGCTGAAGAACGGCGACATCGTCAACCTCGATATCACCACCATCAAGGATGGTTATCATGGCGACACCAGCCGGATGTTCGTGGTCGGCGGCGATGCCTCGATCCTGGCCAAACGCCTTTGCGCGGTAACCCATGAATGCCTCTGGATGGGCATCAGCAAGGTCAGGGCGGGCGCCAGACTGGGTGATATCGGCGCCGCCATCCAGAAACACGCCGAAACCAACGGATTCTCTGTGGTACGAGAATTCTGCGGCCACGGCATCGGCCGCAACTTCCATGAAGAACCCCAGGTCCTGCACTACGGCAAAGCCGGCACCGGCATAGAGTTGCTGTCCGGCATGACCTTCACCATCGAGCCGATGATCAACGCCGGCAAGGCAGCTATCTCCGAGTTGCCCGACGGCTGGACCATCGTCACAAAGGACCGCAGCCTCTCCGCGCAGTGGGAGCACACCATTCTGGTGACCGAAGCCGGCTTTGAGGTGCTGACCCTATCGGCGGGCGCGCCACCCAAGCCCGACTTTATTGCCTGAGTCCGTCATGACTGCGCCGGTGAGCCTTGTCGACGCCAGCAAGGATTCCGGGGGGCCGGATATGCAGCCTGAGGACGCGACGCGCACGCTGGTCATCCGTCTGCGGAAGAACTTGCAGGAAGGCCAAGCCGCCCTGCGCACCGCCTATGAGGCCAAAGGCAATGCCGCCGCGATGCTGCGCGGCAGATCGGCGATGGTCGACAGCGTGCTGCGCGAAATCTGGCGGCACTTTTCCCTACCCGGCTCGCTGGCTCTGGTAGCGGTCGGCGGCTACGGACGCGGATCGCTTTACCCCGCCTCGGACGTCGATATCCTGCTGTTGCTGCCCGAGGGCACCCGCGGCCAGCATGCCGAAAGCATCGAACAGACCATCGGCGTGCTTTGGGACATCGGGCTCGACGTCGGTCACAGCGTGCGCAGCATTGCCGAATGCATCGAGGAAGCCGAACGCGACATTACCGTCCAGACCAGCCTGCTCGAAGCGCGGCTGATTGCCGGCAGCCGCAAGACCTTTGCCGCCTTCAACGCCAAGCTGCGTGCGCACCTCAATCCGCCGGCATTCTTCAAAGCCAAGCTGCTGGAACATGAAGAGCGCTACGCGCGTCACAATGACACGCCCTACAGCCTCGAACCGAATTGCAAGGAGAGCCCCGGCGGTTTGCGCGACCTCCAGGTCATCCTGTGGATCAGCCGGGCCGCCGGCCTCGGCGGCAGTTGGCGCGAACTGGCCAAGAACGACCTGATCACCCTTAGCGAAGCCCGCCAGCTTGAGCGCGTCGAGGGGTTCCTGTGCCATGTCCGGATCCGCCTCCACTTGCTCGCAGGACGTCGCGAAGAAAAGCTGATGTTCGATCATCAGGAAGCGCTCGCCAAAGCCTTCGGCATCCAGCGCAGCGAAGCCAAACGCGCGTCGGAGTTGCTGATGCAGCGTTACTATCGCAACGCCAAGCACGTCATCCAACTCAATACCATCCTGCTACAGAATCTTGGAGAGCGCATCTCCCCGGTTTCTGCCAGGGCGCCGATCGTGATCAGCGAACACTTCCAGACAGACCGCGACATGCTGGATGTGCGCAATGAAAACATTTTCGAGCTCCACCCGCGCGCCATACTCGAAAGTTTCCTGATTCTCCAGCAGCGATCCGAATTGAAAGGCATGACCGCCCGCACCCTGCGCGCCTTGTGGCGCGCGCGCGGACGAATCGACGCCAAGTTTCGCCGCGACCCAGCCAACCGCGCGCTGTTTCTCTCGCTGTTTCAACAGAAGCGCGGCCTGGTGCATGAGTTCAGGCGCATGAACCAATACGACATTCTGGGACATTACCTGCCCGCCTTCGGCAAGATCGTCGGCCAGATGCAGCATGACCTGTTTCACGTCTATACGGTGGATCAACACATTCTCCAGGTCATGCGCAACATGCGGCGCTACACCATGCTGGAATTCACTCACGAGTATCCGCTGTGCAGCAGGTTGATCGCGGGTTTCGAACGCCACTGGCTGCTTTACGTCGCCGCACTGTTTCACGACATCGCCAAGGGGCGCGGCGGCGATCATTCGAAACTCGGCGTGGCCGATGCGAGACGTTTCTGCAACGAACATGGCATTTCGGCCGAGGACACCGATCTGGTGGCCTTCCTGGTCGAACATCACCTGACCTTATCCTCGATTGCGCAGAAACAGGATCTCGCCGATCCCGATGTCATCAGCGGGTTTGCCGCCTTGGTGAAAACCGAGAGGCGCCTGATCGGGCTCTACCTGTTGACGGTCGCCGATATCCGCGGCACCAGCCCGAAGGTATGGAATGCCTGGAAAGGCAAGCTCCTCGAGGACCTTTATGCCGCCACCCGCCGTCTGCTTTCCGGCGCCACGCCCCAGCAGGCACTGGGCCTGGCCGGTCGCCAGGAGGAAGCCCGCGGCATTCTGCGTTTCCACGGCCTTCGACCCGGGATCGAGGAAGCCTTCTGGCAACAACTCGACACCGCCTACTTCATGCGCCACGACGCCGAGGAGATCGCCTGGCACACGCGCGTCCTCTACCATCGACCGGATGCCGCGGAGCCGGTGGTCAAGGCCCGCATCAATCAAATTGGCGAAGGCTTGCAGGTGATGGTCTACGTTGTCGACCAGCAGGAGCTGTTCGCACGTCTTTGCGGCTTCTTCAGCCGTCTTGGCTATTCCATCGCCGACGCCAAGATCCATACGACGCGTCATGGCTACGCACTCGACAGCTTCATCCTGCTCGACCCCAGCCACCAGCTCCCGTACCGCGACATGACGGCGCTGCTTGAGCACGATCTGGTCGAACGGCTGAAGACCCGCCCCCCACTCGAACCACCGGCCACCGGGCGGCTGTCGCGCCAGGTGCGGCATTTCCCGATCACTCCGGAAGTCAGCATCCGGCCCGACGAAAAAGGCCACTACCACATCATGTCGATCGGAGCCGCCGATCGTCCGGGGCTGCTGCATTCGATCGCACTGATACTGTCACGTCACGGCGTCGACTTGCATACCGCCAAGATCGCTACCCTCGGAGAACGTGTCGAAGACACGTTTCTCATCAGCGGCAAGGAACTGGCAAAAACGGCAACACTGGTGAAACTGGAGCAGGAGTTGCTTGATGCCATGCAGGTCTGATATGTTCGAATGCCCAAGGAGAACACCGTGACTTCAAATTGGATCAAGCAGGAATTCAACCTGAACGATTTGAGACTGATGCACAAGCTCGCCGAGCATATCAAGATATTCCGCAATCTGACACCGGCGGAAATTTCCGAACTGCTTGCCAGAGCCGAAAAATGCACCTACCAGCCCGGCACGACGATCATCAAGGAAGGCAGCGTCGGCGCTTACATGTACGTCATATTCGACGGCACCGCCCTCGTCACCAAGAAAGGCAACGAGGGTGATGTCGAACTGGCGAGGTTGAACGCGGCCGACAGCTTCGGCGAAATGGCTCTGGCCGATCGTGAAGCGCGTTGCGCCACGGTGACCGCCATGACGACCTGCGTACTGGTGCGATTAGGGGAGTCGATCCTCATCCGCAACCCGGAGGTCGCGATGAAGGTCTACCGGAACATCACGATCCTGCTGTCGGAGCGCTTACGCCTGACCGATGAAAAGTTGGTGTGGCAATTGTAGCAATCTCGGCCAACGCCATCGGATCGATCCATCAAGCCTACCGAAGACTCCAATCTTCGATGCGGCGATAACGGGAGCCGCTATTTCTGACCCAGGCGCTCGCTCTCCACCTTGAGGATATATTTGAGGATCAGGTGCTGGACGGGATTGGGCATTTTCACAAACTGGCAACCGGCGCGCTGAATGATCCTGCCGCCGGCTAGCGTCATGTCATAGATGCTGCGCACTTGTAGCACCGCGACCACGGTGCCTCCGTCGGGCAAGTCGATTCGGCAATTCGGGAATTCCTGATTGACGGCGAATTCCAGGCCTTCTGGCACGATGACGGTGAGTCCCCGACCGCTGATATTGACGATATTGGCACTGAATTCCACCGTCTTGCCAGTCTCCGGCTTGACCGGGATCACGCACACCAGCGGCTTGCCCTTGGGAACGGTCAAACGAAAATAGTCGCGGCGCTGCAAGCGAATCAAGGCTTCTGGAATGCCCACGCGAAATGCATTGACATCATCCAGCTTGACCAGACTGATCCCCCCCGCAACGAACTGGATCTTGATCTTCCCCTGGTTGGTGATACAGACCAACTTTCCGGCCAGTTGGGTCTTGCGATTCAGAAACTTGCTGCTGTCCAGCGCCAGCATCAGGCTACCGCTTTCTTCGTCGATCTTCAGGAGCGAGGTCAGGATGAAATCGTCGCTGTCGTCCAGGTAGGCGGTGATCCGCGCGCCATTCTTCATCAGGCCCCGCAGGATGAAAACGACCTCCTCGGCGGCCTGGACCTCGAACTTGCTGTAGTTGCCGTCCACCTCGTCCGACGCGATCCTCAGATCCACCGGCTTCGGGTCTTGCGGCTCTTTCTCGCCGTCTGCCTTGACTTCCATGAGTCCGCTCATTCGTATGATGACAATAGGTTATTCAAAAATCGCGTCCGGTCTTACCTGCCAAGAATCGCACAGATAACAGAACATTTGATCGATTTCCGGACCGACCGTTCATTACTCTTCGGGTGTCGAGCCCGCCTGCAAGACGTCGGTAAAACCGAAGCGGGAAAAATCGCGCATCCGCATCGGATAGAGTATCCCATCCAGATGATCGCATTCGTGTTGGACCACGCGTGCATGGAAGCCATCGACCTCACGCTCAAAACTCCGGCCGGATGCGTCGTAGCCGGAATAATGCAGGCGGCTCCGGCGCCGCACCATGCCACGCAGGCCGGGGACCGACAGGCAACCTTCCCACGCCTCTGTTTCGTCGTCTGAAAGCGGCGTCAATTGAGGATTGATCAATACCGTATAAGGCACCGGGGCCGCTTCCGGATAACGGGCATTGGCCTCGAAACCGAAGATCACCACGCGCAGGGAAACGCCGATCTGCGGTGCGGCGAGCCCCGCACCGTCAAGCTCTTTCATGGTGTCGAGCATGTCGGCGAGCAAGGCGTGCAATTCCGGCGTATCGAACGCCTCGACCGGCTTGGCGATTTCCAGCAGGCGCGGATCCCCCATGCGCAACACCGTGCGTATCATGCACAGTCTCCGGTTACGCACAGGCGTTCGATGATCTTGCGGACTTTTACCATGGCCACCTGGAGCACCTCTTCAAGCTTCTCGAAGCGGATGGCATGGGCGCTGTCGGCACGGCCGGCGGCCCAGTTGGCAACTACCGTCAGAGCCGCATAGGGAATGCCGGCCTCCCTGGCCAAGGCCGCCTCCGGCATGCCCGTCATGCCGATGATATGGGCACCGTCGCGCTCGAAGCGATTGATCTCCGCCGCGGTCTCGAGACGCGGACCTTGCGAGGCGGCATACACGGCGCCATCGGCAACCGGCTCGCCGACGTCGGCTGCGGCAGCGCAGAGCCGCCGACGCAACGCCGGGTCATAAGGTTCGGTGAAATCTATATGCACCACCTGGGCGTCGCGGCTGTCATGGAACGTCATTTGCCGCCCCCAGGTGTAATCGATGATCTGGTCGGGAATCACCAGGGTCCCGGGAGCCAGGTCGGCCCTGATCCCACCGACCGAGGCCACCGAGACGATGCAACTGGCCCCGGCCTCCCGCGCCAGCGCCCAGATGTTGGCGCGATAGTTGACCAGGTGCGGGGGAATGGTATGCCCATAACCATGCCTGGCGATAAATACCACTTCCCGGCCGCCGATGCGGCCGAAAGTCAAGGCCCCGGATGGCTCTCCAAAAGGCGTGCGCGCAACTTCCTGTCTCGATACTTCCAGGCTGGCGAGTTGGGTCAAGCCGCTGCCGCCGATGATTGCCAACATGTAAGGACTCTCTGGTCGATAATGAGAGAATTCTAACATGGCATCAAAAGCTTAATTGGTCATGCTGTTTGTCCGTGATACAATCCCGGCCCTTTCTTGTGCACCGCAAAACCATGTCCCGTTCGATACGCAACATCGCCATCATCGCCCACGTTGACCACGGCAAGACCACGCTGGTGGATCAAATGCTGCGCCAGTCCGGCACTTTTGCCGCCCACCAGCACGTCACCGAACGCGTCATGGACTCGAACGACCTGGAGAAGGAACGCGGCATCACCATCCTGGCAAAGAACTGCGCCATCGACTACCTGGGGACCCACATCAACATCGTTGACACCCCGGGCCACGCCGATTTCGGCGGCGAGGTCGAGCGCGTGCTGTCGATGGTGGACGGCGCCTTGCTGCTGGTCGATGCTGTCGAAGGCCCCATGCCGCAGACCCGCTTCGTCACCCGCAAGGCGCTGGCGCTGGGCTTGAAGCCCATCGTGGTCATCAACAAGATCGACCGCCCCGGCGCGCGACCGGACTGGGTTATCGACCACACCTTCGATTTATTCGACAAACTCGGCGCCAGCGAAGAGCAGATGGATTTCCCCGTGGTGTTCGCCTCGGCACTCAACGGTTATGCGATGCTCGACGCCAAGCAGCCCGGCAGCGACATGAAACCGCTGTTCGAAGCCATCCTGAAACATGTGGCCCAGCCCAATGTGGATGTCGACGGGCCGTTGCAGCTACAGATCTGCTCGCTGGACTATTCGAGCTACATCGGCCGTATCGGCATCGGACGGATCACGCATGGCCGCATCAAGCCGGGGCAGGAAGTCGCCGTGATGT
>Ga0172379_10007993_pt1 | contig 13503 bp, 9 predicted proteins | sample GrowelOW334metaG_FD_119756 | JGI IMG/M metagenome (GOLD analysis project Ga0172379, IMG submission 119756) | Groundwater microbial communities from an aquifer near a municipal landfill in Southern Ontario, Canada - Groundwater well OW334 metaG | ecosystem: Environmental > Aquatic > Deep... | reverse complement strand
GTAGGTCCCCCAAATTCTCCCGTCGGGCGACCAGGCTCCATCGGAGACCATCCCGCCTTCAGCCTCGAATGACGCGAAGGGTGATCCCACAATCTTCGTAACACCACTATGGATCTCATAGCCCTCGATCTCGATGCCTGCCATTCCGACTAGCCTCCCGCCAAGCGAGGAGGAAGTTCGCCCTCGCCGCGGAGAGACTTTCTTCTCCGCCTCGAAGACGGTGCGTGCCGGCAGCAGTCCGAGCCCTTCGGCTTTCCCTCCGGCACCCTCGACAGCTTCCGGATCATCGATAGCCTCGCCCAGCATTTGGAAACCGCCGCAGATCCCGACAATCGCCGTCCCCACCCTCGCGAGCCAGCGGATACCGTCGTCGAAACCGCGAGCCTTAAGCCAGGCGAGATCGGCCATAGTAGCCTTCGTGCCTGGGAGGATGATGACGTCGGGCTTGCCCAGGTCGCCGGGGGCTTCCACGAAACGGAGCGCCACCGAGGGCTCCGAGGCGAGCGCGTCGAAGTCGTCGAAATTGGCGATATGGGGCACTTTGATCACGGCGATATCCAGGCGCGCGCCGGCCGCCCCCCCTCGCCCCTCCGCTCCCCCCTCAGCCGCGGCCGGCGCGCCGCACCGAATCGTCGCCCCGTCCTCGTCGGGCAGTGCGAGCCCTTGGAGCATCGGCACGACGCCGAGGACGGGCAGCCCGACGCGCCGCTCGAGCATGCCGATCCCCGGTTCCAGCAGCTTTATGTCGCCCCTGAACTTGTTGATGACGATGCCTCGCACGAGCGCGCGATCCTCTTCGGGAAGGAGGGCGAGGGTCCCGACCACCTGGGCGAAAGCCCCTCCCGGATCGATATCGGCCACGAGAATGACGGGCGAGCCCAGATGTCGCGCGACCGCCATATTGACGATATCCGAATCGGCGAGGTTGACCTCCGCCGGGCTTCCCGCCCCCTCGATCACGAGAAGGTCGGCCTCCGCGCCCAAGACGGCGCAGGCTGCCGCGACATGGCCCCAGAGGAATTCCTTGCGCCGGTAATACTCCATCGCCTCGAGACTCAGGTACGGCTTTCCCATCAGGATTACCTGGGATCGGGCGTCGCTCTCGGGCTTGAGGAGGATGGGATTCATATCGACTCGGGGTTCGGCCCGCGCCGCCAACGCCTGCAGATATTGGGCTCTGCCAATTTCTGATCCATCGGGGAGAGCGGCCGCGTTGTTGGACATGTTCTGTGACTTGAAGGGCAAGACCTTGAGCCCCTCGCGCGCGAAAATGCGGCAAAGCGCCGCGGCAATGAGACTTTTGCCGACGGATGAGGCGGTGCCCTGCACCATGATGGTTTTAGCGTTCAAGCGAGAATGGGGACACTGGCGCTTCTCGGGAAATGAAAGGAAGAGTTACCTTCATTATTCAACACCCAGTGAATAATCAAACGATGTCCACGCTCAAGGCGCGGCCGTGCGGTCGGTCTCCTGACTCGGAAGCATTCCGTTCGAATTCCCCGGCCTTCCCGCTTTCGCAGTGGCCATGAATAGGGCTTTCAGCTTCCTTACAGTGCCTGGGGGCGTGCCGGCATTTCACCGACTTCCCGATTAAGCCTTATGGCGCCGCAACGATCCAACTATAAGCGCGAGCGCCGGGACTGTCAACAAGGGGCCGGGAGCGTTATCCTCAGGGGGGAGGTTCCGCGATGATTCAGGTTTTCGGCACGAAAAAGTGCAAGGATACACAGAAGGCGCTCCGATTTTTCAAGGAGCGGAGCGTCGAGCTCCAGTTTCGCGATATCGCGGAGAAAGCCCCGAGCCCTGGCGAGCTGGACGACATGGCGAAGGCCGCGGGCGGCTTCGAGGCCCTCATCGACCCGAAAGGGAACGCCGCGACAGCCCGCGGCCTGGCCTACATGGACTACGATGCCAGGGAGGAATTGCTGCGGGATCCTCTTCTCCTTCGAACGCCCATCGTCAGGGCTGGGAAAGGCATCGCAGCGGTCGGGGCAAACGAAACCGCGTGGAAACGCTTCGCCAAAGGTCTCGATTGACCCCAAGGCTTTCGGGCGGGTAAAATGCGAGGGTCGAGAGCTTCCGCCAGGGGCGCGCGGCGGAAGACACATTAGCGGAGCGAGCGTAGCGCAAGGAGTCGCGGATGGGCCAGTCGAAGAGCGCGGAATTAGCGGCGATACGCGCGAAAAACGCCTTCATCATCGATATGGACGGCGTGATCTATCATGGCAACCGGCTCTTGCCGGGGGCCGCCGAGTTCGTGGCCTGGCTTAAAGAAAAGAGCAAGAAATTCCTCTTCCTGACGAATTCCAGCGAACGCTCCCCCGCCGAGATTTCCCAGAAACTCGCGCGTCTCGGCATCGAGGTCGATTCCAGCCATTTTTACACAAGCGCCCTCGCCACGGCGGCCTTCCTCGCCAGCCAGAAGCCCAATGGCTCGGCCTATGTCATCGGCGAACCCGGCCTCATCCACGCCATGTACGAGGCCGGCTACACGATGAACAACGTGAACCCCGATTACGTCGTCGTGGGCGAAGCCAGATCCTATACCCTCGACACCATCGAAAAGGCGGTCAGTCTTGTTTTGGGAGGAGCCCGGCTCATCGGCACGAATCCCGACCTCACCGGCCCTGGCGAAAAAGGCCTCGTTCCCGCCTGCGGAGCCCTCCTGGCCCCCATCGAGATGGCCACCGGAAGAAAAGCCTACTTCGTCGGCAAGCCCAATCCCCTCATGATGCGCCACGCCATCAGGAAACTGGGCGTCACCAGGGAAGAAACCGCCATAATCGGCGATCGAATGGACACCGACATCGTGGCCGGCATCGAATCCGACATGGAAACCGTCCTAGTGCTCTCGGGCGTGACGAACCAGACCGAGCTGGCGAGCTTCGCTTACGCTCCCCTCCATATCCTGGAAGGAGTCTTCGAGATTCCCGACTGAGGGCCGCGCGGACTCACGCTCCATCGCCTCGGCGCCGCCGGCATTCAATAATCTATGTGCTGAATGCGACGAAATTGCATTTCGTTGCGGTTTAGTCTTGACTATTCCGCAACAAGAAGCATAATAGCCGTATGGAACGAACACAGAGAGCCAGAATTCTTAAGGATCTCGGCAAAAAAATGGTATTTCTCTCGGGTCCCCGTCAGGTCGGAAAATCATGGCTGGCCAGGGATCTGTCAAAAGAATTCAGCCGTCCAATCTACCTCAACTGGGACAATCTTCAGGATAGAGAGCTAATTCAGAAACAGGCGTGGACTTCGGACAGGGACCTTGTCGCATTGGACGAAATCCATAAAATGCCTGGTTGGAAAGGATACCTCAAAGGCATCTACGACACAAAGCCTGACAACATGGCTATCCTGGTGACGGGAAGCGCCCGATTGGAATCCTTTCGGCAGTCGGGGGACAGTCTTGCCGGCAGGTATTTCCATCACAGGCTCTTTCCTCTCTGCCCCGCCGAAGCAGCCGCTGTAGGCGAGAAACGCAGTCTGGATCACTTTCTCGAACGAGGGGGTTTCCCGGAACCATTCCTCGCCAAGACCGACGACGACGCAAGGCGCTGGCGGAGGTTCTATCTGGACGGACTGATCAGGGAAGATATACTCAGCTTCGAAAACATCAGGGAACTTCGCGCGATGAATCTTCTCGTCGAACTGCTCCGCGAACGAGTCGCGTCCCCTTTGAGCTATCAGAGCCTGGGAGAGGATATCGGGGCGGCGCCCAACACCATCAAGCGTTATATCGAAATACTCGAAGCCCTCTATATAGTATTCAGAATCTATCCCCACCACAGGTCTATCTCACGCTCACTGCTCCTGCTGCCCAAGCTGTATTTTTTTGATACCGCCCTTGTCAAGGGCGGGCCGGGGCCGAAACTGGAAAACCATGTCGCTCTCGCCTTGCTAAAGGAACTGGCGTCGCGGCAGGATATGGATGGCACTCCTCGCGAATTGCGTTATCTTCGCACCAAGGAGGGTCGTGAAGTCGATTTCCTTATCGCTGTCGAGGACACTCCCCGTCTTGCGGTGGAAGTAAAAGCCCAGGATCGTGACATCGCCCCCGGCCTTTCTTATTTCTGCGGACGGTATGGCATTCCCGGCCTCCAGCTCTTGGGAGATCTGCGCCTCGAGTACGTGGAGGACGGAGTTGAGGTAAGGGCTGCCCAGCCCTGGCTCGAATCGATCGGAAGCCAAACCTTTTAAGAATTGAACTCGGGCGAGGCGAAAACCGCCCGCTTTTCCACCGCTTTGCCGATGTACTCGGCCAGTCCAGGCCGGATGGCATCGAAATTGTTCCTGAAACGGCTGTCCTGCGCGTACATGCGCGCAAGGAACGTGAATTGCTCAGGTTTCGGACTCCAGAAATTTTCAAGGTTCGCCTTCCAGCGAGCCAGGATCGGGCTCAGCGTCGCGGAACCCGGAGCGATGCCCTCGTCCATCGCCTTCGCGAAGTCGAGATAGATAGCCTTGCCCTCTTCCAAAATCTCGTTTTGCCTAGCTTTTCCATACGCTTTCCAGCGGCGGCTTGAAGCCCGACTGACGTAAGGTCAGGGTCAAGCGAATATTTCGAGAATAAGCGAATTTTCCGGTGAGATGATTTCGCCCTCAAGCGAGATGGTTTCGCCGGTCAGGAGGTCGCGCCCACGCAGTGGTTCGGCAAACTTGATCGTCGAAGCCCAGCCTTCGAGGTTGACGATAGCCGCGAACCGCTGAGGTTTCGAGCCGCTGATTGATGCGCTAGCTGAGCGCTCGAGCAGATAGACGCCCTTCCCCAGCTCTTTCCAGGAAAAGGAAGGCGCCGAGCGCTTGGCGGCGCTGCAGGCAGCCAGCACTTTGATAAAATAATCGCGGAAAGATTCATCGCCACCCGCCCAATCGATGGGGTCCTTCTCAAAAAGGTCTGGTCGGTGCTCCAGGGCGAGTTCCTGTCCCATGTACGCGAAAGCGACGCCGGGAATAAAAAACATCATAGCCATCCAGGCTTCGAAACGGCTCCGGGTCACGAAGCGCCCGGCGATGCGCTCCTGGTCGTGGTTCTCGAGAAAACGGATCTTCTTCGCGCCTTTGGGGTACAGCGTCTCTTGAGCATAGAGGTAGTCGAGGTAGTGGACGGCGCGGCGCTCGCCTTGCCACACCTTTTCCAGGCGCTCCCAGCCATCGTAGTCGTAGGTCAGATCGAAGACCGAATGCAGCTCCGGCTCCGACCAGGCTCCCCATCCTGAGTCGCGCATTTCTTTCAGGAAGCGAGGGTGCACGCTTTCGGCGAGCCAGACGAGGGGATATCGCTCGCGCCGCAGGCCTGGATCGTATTGGTTCACCCGCTGGCGGGCTTGTTTCCAGAAATCCACCGGCACGAGAGAAGCCACGTCGCAGCGGAATCCGTCCACGCCCTCTTCCCTCCAGCCGACGAGAATGGAGAATAATTCCACCCAGAGCTGGGGCGATGAGCCATAATCGAAATCGACCACATCCGACCACTCGGCGCACTTGCGGCCGAGAGCCCCGGCGGCGCCCTCCCGCAGAAACCATTCGGGGTTCTCGCGCGCCAGGACCGAATCGGGCGACGCATGGTTGAACACGACATCCATTATCACCTTGAGCCCGAGGTCGTGGGCGGCGGCCAGGAATGCCCGAAAATCGTCGATCGTCCCTAGCGACGGATCGATAGCCCGGTAATCTTGGATAGCGTAGGGGCTCCCAAGGCTGCCTTTTCGGCTTTCGATCCCGATCGGGTGAATCGGCGTGAGGCAGATCCAGTCAAAGCCCATGGCCGCGACCCCCGCCAGGCGGGGAATCGCCGCGGCGAAGGTGCCCTCAGGCGTGAAGTTCCTCAGGAATATTTGGTAGATGGCGCTCGATTCATCGATCATTAATTTTCTCCACTCCGGCATCATCATAGGTCATTCCAAAAATCGTGTCGCTCATCCAGCGGCGGAAGGAATCGTTGTCCTGAAACTGCTTGAAGAGCTGGGCATCATCAGTGAAGAGTGCTGTAATCACCCTTTTAAGCGCCTTATCGTGTTCGACTCGCGCGTTCTGCCGGTCTGGATTCTTCTTGGCGTTCTGGTAAGCCTGATCCGCTGACACCTTATTTGGAATCTCTTCCGTAATCCGTTTTTCCATTCGCTCGGGATCGTCGAAAAGCCCGCCGAACTGATCGTTGAAGGCTTTCACGATATTGGAAAGCTTGTCCATTTCGGGTTCCGCTTTATGCCCGGCGCCCATCATCGGTACCGGTTCTATTTCGGCATTGGCATCGGGCAACGCGATCGCCATCGTCACTTTCTTTTCCGCTCGGTAGCTGTCCATATCGATGGCTTCCAGAATTCCCTTTGCGAGATCTTCCTCAACAGGCGCGGGGAGCTTGGAAATCAGGAAATTAAGAAAAATCGAAAGCTTTTCCCAATCCTTAACACCGTAAGGCAGAATGGTCGCCAGGAAATCGTAGGTTCGGGCGAAAGCTTTAGCCTTGCCCTTGAACTCTACCTGTTTGTCTTCATCGAGATCGTCCTTATAGACCGCGACGCACGCGTCGAGGATTGGATCCAGTTTGTCACGATCGGCACCAGCCAGATATAGCTCGACAAACGCGTCGATCTGTTCGGGAGCATACACCTGCAATCGATCAAGATCGGCTTTCAGCGTATGCAGCTTATTCGGGTCGGTTTCCCGGCTCAGGATGGTCGTGCGATAGTAATCCGCGAAGGATTTCTCGATAATCTCGGTATCGTTTTGGAAATCGAGGACAAATACATCGTATTTATTGGGCCATGCCCTATTCAAGCGCGACAAGGTCTGCACCGCTTTTATACCTGAAAGAGTCTTATCCACATACATGGTGTGAAGTAACGGTTCATCATAGCCGGTCTGGAATTTGTCGGCGCAGACGAGGAAGCGATATGGGTCTTCCTGGATTTTGTCGGCGATCTCGCCGCTCGGAAATCCGTTCAGGCTCGCCTCGCTGACTTTTTCTCCTTTATACAAAGGCTCGCCGGAAAAGGCGACGATTGGTCGGTACGGACTTTTCATCGAAACAAGGTGATTTTTAATGGCAAAAAAATATTCTATCGCCCGCTGGATGCTCCCCGTCACCACCATCGCCCGCGCCTGCCCGCGAATCTTGTTCTGGCCTATCACCTGCTCGAGGAAGTGGTCCACCATGATCTCGGCCTTATCACGGATGGCCTTGCTGTGGCTTTCCACGTACGCGCGCAGTTTTTTGCGGGCTTTCTTGACATCGTATTCCGGATCGCCTTGCGCGGTTTTCGCGAGCCGGTAATAGCTAGCCACTGGCGTATAGTATTTCAGCACGTCGAGAATAAAACGTTCCTGAATCGCCTGTTTCATCGTATAGCTGTGGAAGGGACGATGCTTCACTTCCCCATCGGCCTCGAAGGGAACGCCGAACATCTCCAGTGTCTTGTTTTTAGGCGTGGCGGTAAAGGCGAAATAGCTGGCATTCTTCGCCAACTTCCGGGAATTTATGCGCTTTTCGATCGCGTCGTTTATTTCGTCCTCGTTGTCGGCGAGCACCTTGCTTACGGCCGTAGAGGCTTTGCCGCCCTGGCTCGAATGCGCTTCATCCACGATGATGGCGAAATTTCTTTTATCGTGTTCCCCGCTCACAGTATCCAGAACGAAGGGAAAGGTCTGCACCGTTGAGATGATAATCTTCTTGCCATCTCGGAGATATTTGGAAAGTTGATCGGTCTTCGACCTGCCCGTCCCTTCCTTTACCGCGCCGATGATGCTGCCTACTTGGGCGAAGCCTTTGATGGTCTCGCGTATCTGTTTATCGAGGAGGCGGCGGTCGGTGATCACGATCACCGAATCGAAGAGTTCCTTACCTTCCTTTTTCAAGCCAATCAATTGATACGCGAGCCACGCGATGGAATTTGATTTCCCCGATCCGGCCGAATGCTGGATCAGATAACGCTTGCCGACTCCATATCGCGCTACATCGTCCAGAAGCTTCTTTACCGCGTCGAGCTGATGGTAGCGCGGGAAAATCTGTACCTTTTTTGTGGCGCATGTTTTTGGATTTTCCTCCTCGACAATCTGGGCATAATTCTCAAGGATTTCCGTCAGCCCCGCGGGAGTGAGTATTCGCTTCCAAAGGTAATCCGTCTTGATGCCGCTATCGTTGGGGGGATTGCCCGCCCCGTCGTTCCATCCTTGATCGAAGGGCAGGAACCACGATTCGTTCGCCATACCCTTTGTGCCCTTGAGCGCCGTGCACATAGCCACCTTATTGTCATCCACAGCGAAGTGCACAATGCAGCGGCCAAAGCGAAAGAGCGTCTCGCGGGGATCGCGATCGCGTTTGTATTGCTGGATCGCGTCCTCGACCGTCTGCTTTGTCAGGCTGTTTTTCAGTTCGAAGGTGATGATCGGCAATCCGTTTATAAAAGCGCAGAGATCGAGCGCCCGCCTCGTTTCGTCGCGGCTGTAGCGGAGCTGTCTCGTGATGCTGAATCGGTTCATCGCATGGAAGGCGACGGCCTTCGCGTTTTCCGGCGAAGGGCTACCGTAAAAGAGGTCGAAACTCAAAGGGCCGTGCTTGATGCCCTTTCGAAGCACATCGATGACGCCCCGCCGTGTTATCTCTCCCTGAATCTGCGCGAGGAACTTTTGGCGCGCCATACCGGCCGTATCATAGTCACCAAGACCGAGTTTCTCCGTTTCTTCTGGTTGAGTGGCATACAGAAACGCGAAAAGCTGCTCGGGATCGACGGCATATTCGCGATCATAGGTGAGCGCGTGCCCGGCATACCAGCCAGTTCCTCCGGAGAGCGGAGTTTTTTCCGCGACAGAACCAACACCAACGGATCCGAATCCCTCCGTACCCGTCATATGGCGCATGATAAGACTCTCGAGGCCTCGTTCGGTCGTGTCGGTCGGCATCCTCATGTTCTCCTCAGGGTCAGGACAGCTCAAACACTTCTCGCACCTTTCCTGATCCAACCAGTTTTGTGAATATTTTATAGTTGCCGGATTCAAAACGCAGTCGCCCCGCCGGAATCGCCGGGCTTATACGCAATTTTTCAGCGAAGGCGACGATTCGCGACTCAGGCGACTCCACGGTCAAGCCTGCAGCAATCCATTCCTTCGGGGGAATCAGCGCTTCCGACGCGAAACGATCGGCTTGTTTCTCCAGCTTATCGCTCCCCTTTTCCGCCAGATCATCCAAAAAGAGATCGAGATGATCCGTGTCGAGGTGCAAAGCGATGTGCGCTAACTCATGGAAAAGCGTGAACCAGAAATAGTCCAGGCGATCATACCTGAGCGTCAAGGCTACTACGGGAGCGCCGTTCGGCAATCTCATGGCGGCGCCGTCGAGGTGGGTTTTCGGCAAATGGCGCTCGAAAACAAGATGAATGCCGCTTTTATTCAAGAATTCTCTTGCCAGCAAAGGACCGGAATCGAGGTAGCTTAAGTGCGTAAGCGCTTCGAGGAACTCGAACGTCGCGGCGCCAGGCTTGTACGCAGGCAATGTTTCGCGGCAAGCGAGGTTCATGACGCGAATCCGCCACGCCGCCAGACCGGATTCATCGCTGCCATCAACTGGCTTGATCCTCTGTCGATTGAGCGCGGGTATGGCAAGGGCGCTTCCGAAAGCTCCCACAAAACCGGCGATCAGATCGTCGCTATGGTCCCTCGCCTCCCTCAGCGTTCCGGAAAATCCATCGAACCAACCGCGCTTGACCATTTCCGCGACGGGAAAAGCGATGCCTTGCGCCTCGAGGCCATAGAGCGAAGAAACAGCCTTCGGTTCCCTCAGGAGAACGTCGGGGGGTATGCCAAGGCCTACCGCCAATTTACGTATCATGCTCAGGCTCAGGGATCTTTTGCCCGCAAGCACTTCGGACACTTTCGGGCCGCTGCCGATATAGGGGATCAGGTCTTTGGCCTTGAGGCCCTTCTGTTCCATCCTGAATCGTATGGCGGCGATGGGATCGGGCAGATCGACGGGATAGGCTTTTTCCTCATAGAGCTCAACCAGCGTAACAAGAAGATCGAGCTCCTCGCCCTCGGGCGTTCCCGGCGCGGCGGCGAACAGTTCCTCGATGCGCGCGAGGGCCGCCGCATGATCCGCTTCGGTCTTTATCAGTCTTGGCTGCGTCATAATCCTAGCCTACGGTTCCCTTATTGATTTGTAAATAAATAGTTCTCAAATTGGGAACTATTTCGCTATTCGCCATCAACTTCATCGATTTCTTCTTCACTATCCAATACGTCGGGAACGGAATCCGATGATTCAATAATCTCGGGCAGCCTGGCCGCGGCTTCCCGCACATCCAGCTTACCCGTCACGATGTCGGCGGTCAGCCGCGCGCGGTATTCCTGCATCAGGGCTATTTCGCGCTCGGTGCGGGCAATGGCAGTAGTTTGTATTTTTACTGCAGAAACCAAATGTTTCATAATACGCTTCTGCTCTAAAATAGGAGGTACTGGCACACAAATATTATAGAAATCATCTGTGTATAATCGCCAAAAACCTTGAACTATACCCTTTGCTCGTTGACGAAGTTCAACCCTGCAAGCAGGTAAATGATAAAGAGCTTCAAAATAGCTTAATTCAAGTTCACGGATTGGCCTTAGCACAGTATAATCAGGACTTACTAGACCAGGCTGCTTTACTAAAGCAAAAACACCAAGGTGCGCCTTTAGGCGATTGAGGACTAAATCCCCTATTTTACAGAGTTTAGCACCTATATATGAATCCGAGATGAGTCGTCGAACTTCTATATCGGTGTTTGGTATTAATCCAAGTTTTTGGCTCATCGAAAGGTGGATTTCATTTCCCAGCTTAGAACGCTCATCAACTTCGTGAAAGAGATATTTTGATCTAAGCACTTCCCAATGCTCAGGAATCTCCCCAAGCCACGGGATACCTGAAGCCTTAAGCTTCACGTCAGGGTTGAGTCCTCGGGTTACGGCTTGCTGGATGATTGCTTGCTTCTGCTCATTCAACAAGCCGATCAGCTTCTTCTTGGCGCGGATAAAACCTTCTATTTTCTGGTTAGCATGGTCAAGAAATCGAACGATAGCGGCTTGTTCGTTTAAGGGTGGTAGAAAAATGGGGAGACGCTTTATCTCACCGTGGTCGAGGTTTTGACGAAGACCTATGCCATATCGGTAGATTGCCTTTGTAAGATCAAATGTATGTAAAATTTGAAAACCATATTCAGGTGAAACGGTATTGCGCGGCATGAGGCAAAGATACGCTGATGTAATAATACCAGGTGTATGAACAAGCCCGATCCGTAAGCTGGTGTGGTCATTCTGTAAATCTGTACCGCGGATAATAATATTGCCCTTATCGACGATCTGATAGGTAGCGTAGGATTCTGGGACTAAGCCATGCTGTTTGTCTAAGGCTTTTATTTTAATATGCCCGTAACTGAGTGAGAGAACTGTTTTTTCCTTTAGTCCTGCATTTGAAATTTTTTGTTTTGAAAAAGCCGCTTGGCCAGGTTTAAGCACCCAGTGTGCCGGTACTTTTCCAAGCCAGTCCTGCCCCGACTCCTTGTATTCCGGATATGGTTTGAGCTGACTGATATTCGGTAGTTGCATTCCGTTCATGCCTGCCCATCTCCCTCACCGGTGAACAGCCTGACGTAGGGTTCATAGCGGAAGCGCCGGTTGCGGGCATTGCCGGTCATCTCCTTGAGTATTCCGAGGCCTGCCATCCGCGCCACCAGGTTGTTCGCGGCCGGATATGTGGTCGCCGTCAAGGCTTTGACATTGGCGACGGTGATGATAGGGCGGTCGAAGAGCGTTTCTAGAATCCGGTGGCCGTTGCCCGCGGCTCGACCGAGATGCTCCGTTATCGCCGCGCGATGTTCCTCGCGCATCAGAAGTATTCGACGGGCGGTTTCGGTAGCCTCGGCGCTTGTCTCGGCCACGCCGCGCAGGAAGAAGGCGAGCCAGCCTTCCCAGTCGCCTTTGTCGCGCACAGCCTGGAGGCGCTCATAGTAAGTCTGTCGATGCCGCTTGAAGTAGTACGAAAGATAGAGCACGGGTTTGTGAAGGATGCTTTCCTCCGTGAGGAGGAAGGTGATGAGGAGACGGCCGACGCGGCCGTTGCCGTCCAGGAAGGGATGGATGGTTTCGAACTGCGCGTGGCAAAGCCCGATCTTGACGAGTGCCGGTATGTCGTCCTGCGCGTGGAGAAAGCGCTCCCACTCGCCCAATGCCTCCGGAACAACGTCGGGCGGAGGAGGAACGAAACTTGCCTCGGGCAGCGTGCAGCCTCCCGGTCCGATCCAGTTCTGGCTCCGGCGAAGTTCCCCCGGCGTCAGCCTGCTTCCCCGCACACCCTCGAGCAGTTTTTCGTGGATCTCCCGGACCAGCCGGATGGAAACCGGCAGTTCGGCCAGACGTGCAAGGCCATGATTCATCGCCTTGACATAGTTGATGACTTCATCCACGTCGTTCGGCCGCGATTCCGCGCCGAATATATTGGCTTCGGCGGCGAGAAGGTCCTGCAGCGAGCTTTGGGTACCTTCTATCTGGCTTGAGAGTACCGCTTCCTTTCTGACATACATGAAGACGAATAGATCGGGATTAGGCAGGGTTTGGACGGAGCCATCGAGTCTGCCCAGGGCGCGATCGGCTTGGGACAACAATGCCTGGAGTTCGCCCGCAAGGCGCAGTGGCGGATCGGGAGGCAGGGCTGCTGGGATGAAAGCCCGATAACCGCTCGACTGCAGGACATAGCGCCCCGCCCGGTTCGAGTTTTCATTCCGGCCATCAGTCATAGTAAATTCTCCCCATCATATAGGCATTAATCGACCCCATACTATACACAGACTTTAACATGGACAGATGCACTCGTCCATAGTAAAGGCTGGCGAGTATGAAAACTTCACATTGCGCCCCTGATGATTTCATCAAGCAAGCCCTCGGATTCTTTCTGTGCTTTTACCAGATCCGCGCTGATTTCCGCTAAGCTGCGAAGCGCCGGCGGTTTGTAGAAGTGACGGGTGAAGCTGATTTCATAGCCGATCTTCGTGTCGTCCTCGACGATCCAGGCGTCGGGCGTGTAGGGCAATACTTCCCGTCGGATAAAGGCTTCGATACCGCCTTCTTCGAGCAGGGGAATTTGTTCATAATCGCGGAGTTCGCTGTCCGCCTCGAATTCAACCACGCAGGCTTTGCCCTCGACCTCGGCTTCAAAAAGGCCATGAATCGGATCGACAATTGCCCTGCCGGGTTTGTAGGTCTTCTTGATCACGGGAGGCGCGTCTTCGACACGCCAGCTTACGGCGTCGATGATAAGCTTCAGATCGGTCGCGCCAATCTTGATCTCCAGCTTCTTGAGCGCGGTTTCTACCTTCGTTAAGAAGATATTGTGGTTTTCGAAGAGATCATCACTTAGTTCCTGACGCAGCCTTGATGCGACATTTGCCAGCATCGCATCGCGTTTCCATGTGTCAGGATCGAGAAGTTTCCTTTTCTTCTTTTCTGAGAGGGTTTGTCTCGGCGCTTCCGATTCCCTTT
>Ga0172379_10007992_pt1 | contig 13505 bp, 8 predicted proteins | sample GrowelOW334metaG_FD_119756 | JGI IMG/M metagenome (GOLD analysis project Ga0172379, IMG submission 119756) | Groundwater microbial communities from an aquifer near a municipal landfill in Southern Ontario, Canada - Groundwater well OW334 metaG | ecosystem: Environmental > Aquatic > Deep... | reverse complement strand
TCCGCCTGGGAAGTACGGTCGCAAGACTAAAACTCAAAGGAATAGACGGGAGCTTGCACAAGCGGTGGAGCGTCTGGTTTAATTCGACGACAAGCGTAGAACCTTACCAAGATTTGAAATTCTAATGAAAGCCTGATGAAAGTCGGGTCTTCTACAAGGACATTAGAACAGGTGCTGCATGGTTGTCGTCAGCTTGTGGCGTGAGTTGCTCCGTTAATTCGGGTAACAAGCGCAACCCCTGTCGTCTGTTATATGTGTCAGACGAGACTGCCTCGTGATACGAGGAGGAAGGTAGGGATGACGCCAAATCAGCATGGCCCTTTGATATCTTGGGCAACACAGGCGCTACAATGGCCAATACAATGGGTTGCAAAACCGTAAGGTGGAGCCAATCCCATCAAAGTTGGTCCCAGTTCGGATTGGGGTCTGCAATTCGACCCCATGAAGTTGGAATCGCTAGTAATCGCAGATCAGCTACGCTGCGGTGAATACGTTCTCAAGCTTTGTACTCACCGCCTGTCACACCAGAGAAGCCGGGAGTACCTGACGTGCCACGATTTCGTGGTCCTAAGGTAAATTCGGTGACTAGGGTGAAGTCATAACAAGGCATCCGTAGGGGAACCTGTGGATGGAAAATATTTTTACTTAGTAAATTTATTTACTAGGTAGAGTCGATTGTAAAAGGATTTAGATTTTTTGTCCTTATAAAAAATCATCCGTATCGGGAGAACCATAAAAGATTTGATAATAAAAAAGTTCGAGATTTTGTCTCGAATTTTTTTATTTGACTTGAATCAAATTTTATTTATTGAATCGCGTCTGACGCGATGGACCTGGGGAGAATCGAACTCCCGTCCCCCGAATGCAAATCGGGAGCTCTACCACTAAGCTACAGGCCCGATGTTAAGCCGAGTTTGACTCGGTGGGCGTACATGGACTCGAACCATGGACCTCGTCATTATCAGTGACGCGCTCTAACCAACTGAGCTATACGCCCGAAACCTTATGCCTTACCTAAAATTTTAAACATTCCTGTTCCGCAAACAGGACAAATGCCTTTTAATGCGCGTCTTTCTCCTCCCTTGCCTTTCATTCTAACTTCTTTGGCGTCTTTCATCTCTTGTTTTGCACGACACTTAACGCAGTATGCAATATCTGCCATAAAAATTGTTTTCACCGTTAATTATTATTAAATCGAGTTTGACTCGATTAAAACACTGCTATTATTATACAGCTAAAATAATAAAAAATGCAAGAGTTTTATTTTGGGCTTGACTTGTGTTTACTATTTTATAGTTATGTGGTACCATTAAGATATGATTAAATAAAACTTACAAACCCTCCTAGTGCACTTGGGACAGCTTTAAATGGCGTTCAAGGTTGGCGCTGGAGGGATTTATTATTAAAGGTCGTAAAAATAATCAACTTAAAAAATAAAAGTAATAAAACATGAAAAAAATTAATAAAAGTTTAATTATTGTGTTAATTGCAATGCTTACGGTTGGTTTAATTGGGCCAATAAATGTGTTTGCAGTAACGGCGACAGCACCAAATCTTGGAACGGCCGCGAGTTTTTCGGTTATGGCGGGAACAACAATGACTTCCGCTGTTACTACTACAGTTTCTGGTGATCTTGGTCTCAGTCCCGCTGATGCAACTTCGAGAACTGGTTCTTGGGTTGTAACGGGCACAGAATATTTTGCTGGAGCCGCTGCAATTGCCAAAACCGCTGCTTCCAACGCATGGACTTCTATGGGCAGTACGGGTGGTACCGCATGGAATCCTGTTACCGACATAAGTCCAGCGCCAGGACTATGGACTCGTGCCGGCGATGCTACGTTTAGCAATACGCTTACATTAAATGGTAGTGCTACAGATGTCTGGATTTTTCAAATCAGCGACTCTTTAACATTTACTGGCACGGTTAATTTAACTGGCGGAGCACAGGCTTGTAATGTGTATTGGAGAATTGCTTCAAACGCAACTATTAATGGGGCTCCGGGCAATAAATTTATAGGAACACTTATTGCTGGAAGCGATATATCTTTGGTTGGTGGCGTAACCGCTGACGGAAGAATGATTGCGCTTACGGGAGCACTAACAACAGCCGGCACTACGACCATTAATACATTATCATGTGCGTCTATAATTCCACCAGCATCGGGTTCATCAGATGGAACGATTACCGTCGTTAAAAAAGTTATCAACGACAATATCGGAACCAAGACAGTTGCCGATTTTAATCTTTATATTAATGGTGATTTGGTCATTTCTGACATAACCAACACTTTTGCTTCTCGTGAATATCTCGTAACCGAAACTAATGATCCTCAATATACCAGAACATTTTCTGGTGATTGTGATGTTAATGGTTTTATGCTTCTTCGTCCGGGCCAGAGGGCATTTTGTGTTGTTACCAACAACGACGTAGGTGCGCCCGTGGTTCCGCCCATACCGCCGATTATTGATGTTGTAAAGGTGCCAAATCCTTTAGCGTTACCAGGTGGTCCTGGTTTGGTTGAATACACCTACACACTTCGCAACATCGGAACAGTTCCAGTGGCCAATATAACGATGACCGGTGACACTTGTGCTCCTATAGTTCTCATTTCTGGTGATACTAATGGCGATGCTAAACTTGATGTGAATGAAGTATGGGTGCATACCTGTTCTACGGTGCTTACAGCAACTCACACAAATAACGTTATTGCAACTGGGTGGGCCAATGGTATAACTGCAACTGATATTGCGAGTGCCATGGTTATTGTTGGCGCGCCAACAGTTCCACCATTGATTCACGTGACAAAGGTTCCAAGCGTATTAACGTTACCAGCGGGAGGGGGAGCGGTTACTTATACTAAAAAAGTTACCAATCCTGGAACGGTGGCATTAAGCAATGTGATAGTTACCGATGACAAATGTAGTTCCGTAAATTACATCTCCGGAGACACAAACAACGATTCAAAACTTGATATTTCTGAAACATGGACATACACTTGCCAATCCAATCTTACTGCAACCACTACAAATACAGCTACGGCAAGTGGTGAAGCAAATGGTTTAACTGCAAGAGACTTTGCGATTGTTACTGTTACCGTGGCCTCACCGAAATTACCAAACACGGGAAATGCTCCTGATGGAGAAAATTCTTTTTGGAGTATTATTGCATTGATTGGAGTCGTGATGTTGTCCTCAGCTTCGTGTGTTGTATTGAAGAAACACACAATTTAGAATTTTTGTAAAATTTATGAAATCGAAAATATTATCAAGTAGAACATTGATAATGGTTGTTTTTGTAGGATTTGCAATTTCTGCTGTCCTGATTTTTTATTTTATTTTTAAAAATTCGACTCAGAATAATTCGGCACCATTCACCGCGAGTATCGTTGCCTCTTATGAACAAGGAAAAATCAGTTTTGGACTCCCAATAATTCTTAAAATTCCAAAAATTAATGTTGAATCGGGTATCGAATACGTAGGTCTTACCTCTGACGGAGCAATGGATGTACCAAAAAACCAAGACAATGTTGCTTGGTTTAAATTAGGACAACGTCCCGGAGAAGATGGCAGTGCGGTTATTGCCGGACATTACGGATTAAAAGACGGTAAGCCGTCAGTATTTGATAATTTACACAAACTAGTTAAGGGCGATAAATTATATATTGAAGACGATCAAGGGAAAGCTATTTCTTTCGTGGTGCGCGAAATTAAAAGTTACGACCCACAGGCAAACGCTACAGAAGTATTTAATTCCAATGACGGAAAATCTCACCTTAATCTTATTACTTGCGAAGGAACTTGGGACGAAATTTTTAAAACTTATTCTCAACGATTAGTCGTGTTTACTGATAGGGAATAACATCTCTTCTCCGATTTTGTAAATATCCCCCGCGCCCTGGAGGAGAATAATGTCGTCTTTTTCTGCTTTGAGTTCTAAATATTTTTTGATATCTTCGAAATTGCTAATATATTGGACAGCTTGTCCCGCGGAGCCTTGGCGAAGTGGGATTTTTTTGTTTATCGCACCAACTAAATCCCGGGCGTGAATTGTGTGATCGTCTTTTTCTCGCGAACCATAAATATCGGTGACAATTATTCCGTCTGCCAAATCGAAAGCAGTTGCGAAATCATTTAGCAAAAGTTTTGTGCGTGAATACAAATGTGGTTGAAATACAACAAATAATCTATTATTTGGATATTGTTCTTTTGTTGCCTTTATCGTCGTTTTAATTTCTGTAGGGTGATGCCCATAATCGTTATAAATTAGAGCACCATTTTTTGTATTTCCCATAAAATCAAATCTGCGCCAAGTGCCAGTATAATTTTTCAAGATTTTTAAGGCGGTATTTTCTGTAATTCCACTTAATCTTGCCGTTGTAAATGCGGCTTTCGCATTTTTAAAATTATGTTCACCGGGGACAGAAAGCTTAATTTCGGCTTTTGCTTCTAAGTAATTCAGTTTTTTTGCGCTCGTGTTAGCACTACTCAAAACATCCAAAATATTCTTATCATCTCCGTTGTAAATAATATATCCATCTTCATGGGTTTTTTCAACCATTTTTTTAAACGCAGTTTTTACATTTTCGACAGTGCCGTAATAATCTAAATGGTCATTATCGATATTTAAAATAATTAAAATATTGGGAGTTAAATTTAAAAAAGATTCTTTATACTCACAAGCTTCAACAATAAAGTATTTACTGCTTCCCAAAACAAAATTATCCTGTTGTTTTTTTAAAAGACCACCAACAACAACCGTGGGGTCCAAATTTCCATATATAAATAATTCGGCGAGCATTGAGGTGGTAGTGGTTTTGCCGTGGGTCCCTGAAACCGCAATCGTATACATATCTTTGGAAATCATTCCTAAAATTTCTGGATATGAGTACGTGGGAATGTTTAATTCTTTAGCGTAAATCATTTCTGGATTATCTTCGGTTATGGCAGGGGAATAAACAACCATGTTTGCGTCTTGTGGCAAATTTTCGCGTTTGTGGCCAACAAAAATCTTGCCGTGAATGGTTTGGATTCTTTCGGCCATTTTATTCATTGAAACATCGGAGCCGGTAACTTTTATTCCCTTAAGTCGAGCCATTCTGGCAATTGCCGAAACTCCTACTCCGCCGACTCCAATAAAATGTATTTTTTTAACGTGATCAAGCATTTTGTTTCTTTACAAATTTTACAAACTGATCACTGCGGTCGTATTCATTTTTAAAAACCCCAAACGATGCTGCGCCAGGAGATAATAAAACAATGTCTCCTTTTTTTGCGGATTTTCTTGCTTCTTTAATCGCTAATTGCATTGAATCAACGACAATATATTCGGGAAAATTTTTCGGCAAAATACTCAAAATTTTATCAGTTGCCGTGCCTTTTATAAATACAACATTTTTAGTTGTGTTCGTTATAACCCTTATCATGTCATTGAAGTTTAATTCTTTATTTGCTCCTCCACAAATCAAAATAATATTTTTTTTGTTTTCGTTTAAAGAATTTAACGCAGCAATACAAGCGTCGGGAGTCGTGGCGTTAGAATCGTTATAATAGGTAATTCCATTTTTCTTCAAAATCATTTGTAGTCGTCCGGGTTCGCCAGGATAAGTGGCGATTGCTTGTTTGATTTGTTTTTGATTCAATTTCATTAATTTCAGAACCTCAACCGCCAAAGCAATATTGGTTTTGTTATGTTCGCCGATTAATTTGGTTTTTAAATTTCTAATTGCGTCTTCGTTGACAACAGTTATCTTACTTTTGATCTTGTTGTATGAAAACCTCTTTTTTATTTGTACCATTGCTTGTTCACTGATAATCAAAAAATCTTTTTCTGTTTGGTGTTTAAAAATTTCTGCCTTGTCGTCAAAATATCTTTGCATATCATTTTTGTAATAATTCATATGGTCGTTCAAGAAAGTTGTAAACACGGCAATATGTGGACTGATTTTCGATTCACCAAAACCCTGCAATTGCCAAGAATCTAGCTCTAGGACAACAACATCATTGTCTTTGATTTTCTCCAGCAAAGGAAGGGTGGCAAGTCCACGAATATTCCCTCCTAAAAAAACATTTCCATTTTTATAATACTTTTTTAAGCCATGATAAATCATTTGTGTTACAGTCGATTTTCCGCGCGTGCCGGTGATGCCGATAATTTTGGCATTAGTAAATTTTGCAAACAGGGAAGCGTCCATTTCGATGGGAATATTATTTTTTCTTGCCTCTGCTAAATAAATTGAATCAAGCGGAACATTGGCGGCCTTAATTAGTATATCGGCTTGTTGAAAATCTTCAATGCGATGTTGACCCAAGATATATTTTATATTTTTGAATTTTTTGAGTTGTTTTAAAGAAGAGGCGAGTTGTTCCTCTGTTTTTAGGTCGGTAATTAAAAGATTGGCACCGTGTTTGGCTAAAAACTTTGCAACATTAATTCCTCGGCCAAGTAGCCCAAGTCCCATAATGATTATTTTTTTATTTTTGAAGTATTCCTTATAATTAAGCATTTTTTAATTCTATCATGGTTAAATTTTTGGAGCAAAATAAAAAGCGGGGAGACAGGACAACTTTCGTTGTCTTGCCTCCCCACGCGCCGGCCGTTCGTTGACCTACTTGGCCAGTTTGTCGAGCGCTCTGACGATATTAATGCCGATACCGGAAAGAAGTACGATAATGGCCAAGAAAGAACTAGAAAGCTGCGTAGAAAGATGCTTGTTGTCTTTGTTCGCGTATAGGCCAATTCCCACCAAAACGACGCTCAGAATAGCATTGACAAACATGTTGATATGCACCTTTTTCTCCAATGTACGAGATAGTGGGTTGATTCGCATCAACACCACATCAACATATATAATTATAGCATACCCATAGAATTTGTCAACCCCGTAGTAGATTTTTGACTAATTTTATAAAACTGGTCCGACCATGGTCGGACCAGTCAAAAATTCACTACAGGGTCAAGTTTTTTAAACCAATATTTTCGGTTTATATCTTTTCATTAATAATGCATTGGAGACGACACTTACGGATGAAAATGCCATGGCTGCGGCGGCAATCATGGGATTTAAAAGCCAACCCGTAAACGGAAACAAAACTCCTGCAGCGATTGGAATGCCAACGGTATTGTAAAAAAATGCCCAGAAAAGATTCTGTTTTATTTTTTTGAATGAATATTTACTCAAATCAATCGCCGTAATTACATCGCGCAAATCGTCTTTAATTAGAACGATATCTCCGGTCTCCATGGCGATATCGGTTCCCGAACCCAAAGCAATCCCCAAGTCGGATTGTGCTAAAGCGGGCGCATCATTAATTCCGTCTCCAACCATAGCGACAATGTTTTCTTGTTGTTGTAATTTTTTAATTTCATCAGACTTTCCTTGCGGTAAAACTTCGGCCAAAACATAATCAATGTTTAGTTCTTTGGCGATCGCGTCCCCAACACGTTGATTGTCGCCAGTGATAATCGCAACTTTTTTATTCATTTTATGAAGCATTGAAACCGCCTGTTTGGAGAAATCTTTTAGAGTATCAGATATAGCAATTAATCCTGCTAATTTTTTATCGTAAGCAAGCAAGACAACGGTTTTGCCTTGATTCTCTAATTCAATTAATTTTTGTTCAAAATCTTTAAAATCAATTTTATTTTCATTCATCAATTTTCTGGTGCCGAGAAGAATTTTTTTGCTCTCGATTTTTGCTGACACACCATATCCTGGCAGAGCTTCAAAATTTTCAACATCAAATAGTTTTATATTTTTATTTTTTGCTTCATTTAAAATCGCTTGTGCTAATGGGTGTTCAGAATTTTTCTCAATTGAAGCAGAAAACTCAAGCACAGGAAAATTCTTAATAGAAATGGTGTCGGTTACAATTGGCTCGCCACGAGTTAATGTTCCAGTTTTATCAAACACAACCATATTTATGTTTCTGGCAGTTTCTAATGCTTTTCCGCTTTTAATTAAAATTCCATTTTTTGCTGCCAGGCCAGTTCCCATCATTACTGCGGTTGGAGTTGCCAGTCCCAACGAACAGGGACAAGCAACAATCAAAATTGCCACAAAAATTGTTAGCGCGAAAGTAAAAGATTGTCCGAAAATTAACCAAGCAACAAAGGCAATAGCAGCAATTATCATAACCGCAGGCACAAAATAAAAAGCAACCTTGTCGGCCAATAATTGAATCGGTGCCTTTGATCCCATTGCGCTTTCAACAATTTTAATAATTTGACTAAGCATCGTGTCCATTCCAACTCTGGTTGCTTTGAATTGTAAGGCTCCGGTTTTATTAATCGTTGCGCCAATTACTTCGTCCCCTTGTTTTTTTTCAACAGGGATGCTTTCTCCGGTAATTGCTTTTTGATCAACGCTAGAATATCCGCTAATTACGATTCCATCAACAGGGATTTTTTCTCCCGGTTTTACCAAGATAATATCGCCGATTTTAACATCGGTAATTTTAATTTTTATTTCTTCGCCATTTTTAATAATTGTTGCTTCTTTGGGTTGAAGACCAATTAATTTTTTAATTGCATCGCTGGTTTTACCCTTGGTTGCGGTTTCTAAATATTTTCCCAAAGAAATAAATACTAAAATTAACGCTGCGCTTTCATAATATAAATGATCGCCGGAAAAATTTGGTTTAAACCAAACCATTAAAGAAATCACTAAACTATAAAAATAGGCGGCCAATGTTCCGGTTTCAATTAAAGAATCCATATTCGGATTTCTTTTAATTAATTTTTTTAATCCAGAAACGTAGAGCGGATAATTTATGGCCATAATTGCCGTGGTAATTAAGAACTGAATGACAACATTTAACTTTAGAGAAATATTTAATTGGGGGAGTCCAATCAAGTCCCCCATGGTTATGTATAAAATTGGAATTCCTAAAATTAACGAAAAAATAAAAGCTCGCTTTAGGCTTTTGATTTCTTTTTTGTTGTCGGGATCGGTTTCTTTCTCTTGTGCTCGATACCCCAATCCTTCAATAATTTTTTGTATGTCAAGAAGGCTTGTCTTTTGTTCGTCAAATTCCAGGTATGCTTTTTCTGTAGCAATATTAACATTGGCGGAATTTATTCCGCTTGCATTTTTTAATTTATTTTCAATTACACTCGCGCAAGAGGCACAGTGCATCCCGGAAATATTTAAGGTCTTTTTTTGCATATCTATTTATTTTATTACTTCAATTGAACCAGTAATCATTCCCATCCAACAACTAAATTTATAAACACCGGGCTGAGCAGGAATAAATTCTTTAACACTAACTTGGCCAGGAGTTAAAGCAATTGCGTCACTAAATAATTTTCTCGAAATTACAGCATTAGTACAACCACTTGTGCCGATATCGGTAATTTCCCAACGTACAGGAATATTTGCTTTAACCTTAAAGTAACTAGGGCTGTATCCATTTGCTGATGCGTTCATCTTTAAAATTTGTTTGCCGTCAACAATTGGTGCTAAATTTTTATCTGATTGTTCCGTCGTTACTTTGTGTGAATGAATGAAATCAAATCCTTGAACGCCCAGCACGTTTAATTGTGCAACAACATTATGTAGAGCAAAAAACAAAACTAAAACTCCAGCAATAATTAAAAATTTATTTGACAGATGGCTGTTTGCCAATTTTGAACTTGTTAATCCAATTAAAAATAGCATCGGGATTGTGCCAATTGCAAAAAACAGCATAATTAATCCGCCCTGCAATAGGCTTCCCGATAATAATGCCATGCCTTGAGCGGTTGCCGTAAATCCGCAAGGAAGGAAAAAGGTGAGCCCACCCAAAATAAATGGCATGTACTTACCTCTAAAATTATTTTCGTTAGCGATGTAGCGAGTCAAAAATTTTGGCATTGTGATTTGGAATTTTCTAAACGCTTTTACGCCAACCATTTGCAGTCCCATCAAAATCATAATTGCCGAAACGCCAAGAATTAAAATTGATGAACCAAGCAATGAAAATTGTAATTTGCCACCGATTAATCCTAGTATTGCACCGAAGCCAAAAAAGAAAATCATTCTCCCGACATTAAACATTATATGTGGTAATGTTTTGTGACCCGCCCATTGTTTCGACATCGACAAGACAATCCCACCAACAAGTGCCGCACAGCAAGAAAATCCAGCAACAGCACCAAAAACTAAAAATGTTAACAAAGAAGATTTGGAGTTTACATTCACAATTCCCGATAATCCTGCTTTTTCCATGACTTCGAATAAGACAATTAAAACGAAGGCAATTATAAAAGAAACAAGAAATTCCTTAAAATTAAACTTTTCCTTCTTTAGGGTTGGTGTGTCTGAAAAAATATAATTATTTTCTTTAAATTTACGATTTAATTCTTCTGTTGAAGGATAATTATTTTCGTATTGGATTGTAACCGTTCCTCTCTGCGAAACTTCGACAGATTTTATGTTTTCAAATTTTAATAATTCTTTTTCGATTAAAACTTCGCAGGATGCGCAATGCAATCCCGAAACATAATAAATTTTTTGTTTAGTTGTGTTCATATAAATTAAGATTACTCTAATTAGTACTAGATATCAATGCGTATTGTTTCATTGTTTACATTCAAATCTATTGTGCTATAATTTATTTTGGAGGGGATAATAATTAATCCCGCCTTTGGCGGGACAAGTATAATTATATGATCGAAATTTTATTAGATTCGTTGAAAGAGGTTTGGGGGAGTTTTATTGGATTTCTTCCAACTCTTATCGCGGCTTTAATTGTTTTTATTGTCGGTTGGTTAATTGCGATTTTTGTTGGCAAATTAATCAATAAGCTGGTAAAAGCAATAAAGTTAGATTCGCTTTTAGAAAAAATTGGTTTCGCAAAAGTTTTATCAAAAACAAAAATCAAACTAGATTCAGCAAAGTTTTTTGAAGAACTTGTGAAATGGTTTTTGATTATTGTGTTTTTGATGACCGCAGTTGATATTTTAGGACTAACACAGGTAACAATGTTTTTGCAAAGCATTTTGTATTATATTCCAAGCGTGATCGTGGCAGCAATTATTTTATTGGTTGCGGGAATTGTTGCAAAATTTATGCAGAAATTAGTTCAGGCCAGTACTGATGCAGCGGGACTACAGTCATCATCAACAATTGGAACAATTGTGAAGTGGGCAATTTTGATTTTTGGTTTTGTGATCGCTTTAACGCAACTAGGAATTGCTACGACACTGATTCAAACAATTGTCATGGGAATTATTGCAATGTTAGCAATCGCTGGTGGATTAGCATTCGGTCTGGGTGGTAAGAATATGGCAGAAAAAACTCTTGAAAAATTGAAGGACGATTTAACTGAAAAATAATCGAATTATCGCAGATATCTAAGGGCCAGAAACATTCGTTTTTGGCCCTTTTGATTTGGGGCTTGACATACGATTTTTTTTCGAATAAACTAACAACATATAAGAACTATGAGAAAAAACCAAAAACAATCTATGAAAAAAAGCGGTTGATAAAACCTGGTATTTTCATACCTCGAATTACTCAGACCGCCAAAAGCGGTTTTTTTAAATCATAAAACGGACGACCTTGACAACAGAATATGTTTCGACATCAAGTAAACGTAAAATAAAAACAATAAAGCATTTTTTATCGAGTAAAAAAGTTAGTTAGAATAAAAGCAATTAAAGTCTAAGTAGTAATGTCTATAAATTGCCAGCTAAATTAAGCAGGTTAGTAAGGGTATATGGTGGATGCCTTGACACTAGAAGGCTAAGAAGGACGTGGCGTAACTGCGATAAGTCTCGGGGAGGTGTGTAGCAACCTATGATCCGGGAATCTCCGAATGAGGAAACTCAGTCTCGACAAATCGAGATTATCCCGACCTTTAAAAGTCGTGGAAGCGAACTCGGCGAAGTAAAACATTTCAGTAGCCGGAGGAAAAGAGAACAAATGTTATTCCCCAAGTAGTGGCGAGCGAAAAGGGATTAGCCCAAACTTTGTGGAAATTTCGCAAGAAATTTTTATAAAGGGTTGTAAGATAACAACGTCAGGAGTAATCCTGAGGAGTACAATAAATAAAGTTTTTAATTGAAAGTGGCTGGAAAGCCCTACCAAAGTGGGTAATAGTCCCGTAAATGAAAAGAATTTTATACTTTTAGTTGTTAATCTTGAGTACCACGAGAACAGGTAACTTCGTGGGAATCATCCTGAACTATACAGGAAAGGCTAAATACTTCTAGTGATCGATAGTGAACTAGTACCGTGAGGGAAAGGTGAAAAGTAGCCCGACAAGGGCGATGAAATAGTACCTGAAATCATATACTTACAAAGAGTCGGAGCCCCGACGCAAGTCGTGGGTGACGGCGTGCTTTTTGCAGAACGAACCAACGAGTTTACCGCAGACTGTTGTCTAAGTCCGCATAGGACGGAGGCATAGGGAAACCGAGTGTTAATAGCGCGAAATAAAAACAGTATGCGTAAGACCCGAAGCCAGATGAGCTACCCATGGCCAGGATGAAGATCGATGAAAGTCGGTCGGAGGTCCGGACCCACCAGCCGTGCAATACTGGGGGATGAGCTGTGGGTTGGAGTGAAAAGCTAATCGAATCTGGTAATAGCTGGTTCTCCTCGAAATATGTTTAGGCATAGCCTCTTGTTTTTCTTCTTAGGGGTAGAGCACTAAATTGGCTGAGGTGGCGCAAGCCTACTCACTAAATTAAACTCCGAATACTAAGATAGACAACAAGGGAGTAAGACTACGGGGGCTAAGCTCCGTGGTCAAAAGGGAAATAGCCCAGATCGCCATCTAAGGTCCCAAAACTAAATTAAGTGGCAAAAGAAGTGTTTTGTCTTTGACAGATGGAATGTTGGCTTAGAAGTAGCCATCATTTAAAGAGTGTGTAACAACTCACCATTCTATCCCTTTACTGGGATATGACGAGACGCGCTGAAAATGTAACGGGGCTCAAATTTAGTACCGAAGATGCGAACTTGAATCACCCTTCGTGATTCAATTGGTAGAGGAGCATTTCTTGCTGCTGTGAAGCTGGCTCGTGAGAGACAGTGGAGCGCAAGGAAGAGAGAATGTTGGTATGAGTAACCACAATTCTGATGAGAAATCAGAACATCGAAAGCCTCAGGTTTCCTTGGCAATGAAAATCAGCCAAGGGTTAGGCGGATCTAAGACAATCCCGAAAGGGGTAGTTGATGTTCAGTCGGTTAATATTCCGACCCTTCTGTATTTTTCTATGGAGTGACGGGGTTTAGTAGTTGGAGCAGATTATTGGATTTCTGTTTGTATGTTGAGAAGCCAAGCTAGGTAAATCCGGTTTGGAATACTTCAAGGCACGCATAAAGTTTCGGTTTCGATCGGAACAATTTCAATGAGCAAGCCTCCAAGAAAAACTTCTTTGAATAAAATATAGAATCCGTACCGTAAACTGACACAGGTGGGCGAGGCGAGAAGCCTAAGATGAACGGGTTAACCTTCGTTAAGGAACTCGGCAAAACAACGGCCGTAAGTTCGCAATAAGGCCTTCCCGACGCAAGTCG
>Ga0172379_10007991_pt1 | contig 13506 bp, 15 predicted proteins | sample GrowelOW334metaG_FD_119756 | JGI IMG/M metagenome (GOLD analysis project Ga0172379, IMG submission 119756) | Groundwater microbial communities from an aquifer near a municipal landfill in Southern Ontario, Canada - Groundwater well OW334 metaG | ecosystem: Environmental > Aquatic > Deep... | reverse complement strand
ACCGACTACGAGATAATCGAGACTGAGGCACTGGTGAATGGCGAGGCTGTCATCATGGTGCAATGTGGTGATCGCGGCGTGTACCAGCCTGTTGCTGATATTGAGGCAGGGATTGTGACGATGGACGACATGTATCGAGCGGTGACGGAATGAGGGATAAAGGAAATGCTGACTGCCATATCCCGAATGATAAGTACCGGGAGGGGTGGGATCGGATATTTGGCAAAGATGAAGTGTCGTATCAGTTCAGTTCTGCGATGGATAACCTGCTGGGGCGGAAGGAATGGCCGGGGACGGAGTATATAAAACGACCCGCAAATGTCGATATAAACGTAGTGAGCGAGTGAGACTAATCTAGCGTAATGATTGACGATCTAAAAACGACCGATTGTGGCAAAAATGGCAGAGTGATAGCACAAACAACGAATGTGCAATATTTGCCCCTTGCCTCAGAATCGGCTGGAAATCGGGATGGTTACAGATAAGAAGCCAGAACCTAAGAAGAAGGCTAACAAGACATCGTTCAAGCCGGGGAATTGTGCGAACCCTGGCGGGAGACCGAAGAAGACGAAAGAGGATTACGACCTGATTGCTGCATGTCGAGAGAAAGGACAAGCGGCACTTTCTGTCCTCCTAGATATCATGCAGAACGGCAAGATGGAGTCTAACCGGATTAAGGCAGCACAAGTAATAGTCGAACGTGGGTATGGCAAGCCAGAGCAACCGATAGTCGGTGCTGGTGGTAAGGATCTAATACAGTCGGTCACAGTCTCATTCATTAATCCTAACAAATAATGGTATCAGTCAACGCAGAGTTTCCCGAACGATTGGCCTTCCTCTTCCAGTCGCACCGATACAAAATATCGAAAGGTGGCCGTGGTAGCGGGAAGTCGTGGGGGTTTGCCCGTGCGTTGCTCATTCTCGGTCTGCAATCCCAGTTGCGTATCATCTGCGCCCGTGAAGTCCAGAAGTCAATCAAGGACTCAGTCCATCGGCTGCTGAAGGATCAGATTGTGATGATGGGCATGACGGCTAATTATGATGTGCTGGAAACAGTCATCCGGGGCACGAATGGGACAGAATTCACGTTTACGGGCCTTTCAGAGCACACTGTTGATTCGATTAAGAGTTATGAGGGTGCTGATATCTGTTGGGTGGAAGAGGGTCAGAACGTTAGTAAACGGTCCTGGGATATCCTGACACCGACGATACGTAAGACAGGCTCAGAGATTTGGGTATCAATGAACCCTGACCTTGAGACCGACGAGACGTATCAACGCTTCGTTAGCAATCCCCCCGAAGACTGCGTAACCATCACGATGAACTACATTGATAATCCGTGGTTCAACGATGTGTTAGAGAAGGAACGTATAGAGTGTCAGACTCGCCGCCCTGATGACTATCCGAATATATGGGAAGGGCAATGCAGACCTGCCGCCGAGGGTGCAATCTACTACAAAGAAATGGAGTCCGCTTCACTTCAGGGACGTATCTGCAATGTCCCCTATGACCCGATGCTCAAGGCTCATGTGGTGGTTGACATAGGGTGGAATGATTCAATGTCCATCAGTATCGTCCAGCGCAATACCTCCGAGATCCGGGTGATTGACTATATCGAGGACTCACACAAGACCCTTGACTACTACTCATCCGTGCTCAAGGAACGGCGCTACAATTGGGGCAAGCTGTGGTTGCCGCATGACGGGTACAGCGGAGATGTGAAGACCGGCAAGTCGTGTGCTGATATCATGATCAAATTGGGGTGGGATGTGCCGAGGCGTGACGAGATTGCCGAGATGGGAGTCGAGGACGGTATCAGGGTAACACGCATGACATTCCCCCGTATCTATTTCGACCGAGTGAAGACTGAGAGATTGATTGAGTGCGCCAAACGGTATCGCCGAACGGTATCAAGGGCAACGAATGAGCCAGGATCACCGATGCACGACGAGTACAGCCACGGGGCCGACAACCTCAGATATATATGCGTTAATGCTGACAGGATGACCAATGACGGGCAGAAGAGGCAACGCTCGTACAATCGTGGGTACACTCCCATCGACGCCGCAATAGGATACTGATGATAGAAGACGAAGAAGTACCTGACGATATCGATCAGGAGATGATGGACGCGAAGATAGAGGCGTTTGCAGAGGCTATCTTATCCAAGAGATCCGAGGCTATCGAGTTCAGGGCTGCGTGTGGGGTTGAAAAGCGGTGGAAGGTGTCCGAGCGACTAATCGACTACGCCAGCGACGAGACTGACCGTGCCAGTATGATGGACTACGCGAGCGGTGAAGCGATGGTTCGCAGTCGTGGGCCTCGTAGGTCGCGTGTGACAATGAACGTGGTGCGGGGCCGCTGTGAGACTGCGGAAGGGCGTTTCAGCGATACGATGCTGCCGGTGGACGATAAGAATTGGGCATTGAAAGTCACACCGAAGCCCCGAATGCGCGACATGCAGGAAGATGATAGACCCGCAATGCAGCAAGGCCAGCCGATTACCGACGCTCAGGGTAAACCTGCTACGATGCGGGACGTTGCCTCCGATATCCGCGCCAGGGCTGAAAAGGCGATGCGCGGAATGGAACTGGAGATCGAAGACCAATTGACAGAGTGCGATTTCAATGGTGAATGTCGGAAGATGATTGCCAGTGCTGCCAAGCTCGGGACTGGCATACTCAAGGGTCCGAGTGTGGTCAAGAGTGTCAAGCGCACATGGGAAGAAGAGACCGGCACTGATGAGGACGGGTTTGAAACAAAGGTCTATGTCATCAATCAGAGCGAGGACAATCAACCCGCGAGCAAGAACGTATCTGTCTGGAATGTCTACCCTTCACCGGACTGCGGAGAGGACGTAGCCAAGGCGAGTTACATTTGGGAGAAAGACACAATTAGACCTCGTGAGGTTCGGGATAAGATTGGACTGCCGGGATACAATGAATCCCGGTTGCGGAAGGTGTTAGATGAAGACCCGAAGCGTACTAGCCTAACAAAGGATAGCCGCAGCAACCAGTATCGGGTACAGTCTGATCAACTGACGAAGGGCAACCTGTACGAGATATGGGAGTATCACGGAGACGTAAGCCGTGAAGACATGGAATTGCTGGGCTGTGAGTGCCCTGACCAGAAGACCGTAAGTGCTTGTGTTGTCTTCATAAATGACCATCCTGTCAAGGCTGCGCTGAATACGTTGGACACTGGCGACCTGCCGTATGACTTCTTCCAATGGAGCAAGATTAGCGACGAACCGTGGGGCGTTGGAATTCCCTACATGATGATGTGGAGTCAACGAGTCATCGACGCTGCATGGCGGGCCATGATGGATAATGCTGGTGATTCCGCAGGGGTAAATATCGCGATCAACGGGCTTGAACCTGATGACGGGGTGTGGGAAATCACGGGCAAGAAGATATGGAGACCTGACGCGGAGAGTGAAATAGAAGATGTTAGGAAAGCCATTGCCCAGTTCCAGATTACCAATAACCAAGAGCCGCTACAGCGTATCATTGAGTTGACCCTCCGATTTATCGACCTTGAGACGAGTATTCCCACGATATTCAACGGTGAGGCCCAGGAAGTACCGGAGACACTTGGCGCCACTAATATCATGGTGGACTCGGCCAATACCTCTCTTCGCAACAGGATCAAACGCTACGACGATCAGGTAACGCGACGGCACCTGCGCCGGTACTACGACTGGAACATGCAGTACAACGAGAACAACGACATCAAAGGCGACTTCGACGTGGACCCTCGGGGCGTATCTGTTTTGTACGAGAAGGACCAGCAAGCACAGCTATTGCTCCAGGTGTTCCAGCTTAAAGCCGACCCTGACATTGCAAGGAAGACCGATTGGGACAAGGCAATCGAGCAATTCTATTCATCGCGCCGACTTAACATTCTCAAGGATGAACAAGCGATGGCGGCAGAGGAACAGGCCGCAGCGCAGCAGCAACAGGGGCCGGGGAATCCTGCCTTGGAAGTGGCGCAGGTCAGGGTGCATGGTGAGCTTGAGAAGGCAACTATGGTGCAGCAGTCAGACATGGCAGAGTTGCAGTTTAAGGCGAAAGAGGCCGAACTAGAGCGACAGCACCAGGCACGGATGAAGGAAATGGACTTGCAACAGAAGATGATGGAGTTTGCCGAAAAAAGAAATTTGAAAATCGACGAACTCAAGACTCAATTAGCCCTTGGATCTGCCGGAATGAATCTACAGCGTGAGTTAAGCGACAAGAAGATGACTACGCCAGAGGTCGCTACTCCTCCGACAGAGCCGAGCGGCAGGGCACCTCAAGGACAGGGGTATCAACGATGAAATGGTTTCCTTTTTTTAAGCCTGCTGCCTATCAAACAAATGAATCAGAGCCGTTAGTCTGCGCCGATGAGGACAACAGATTCAACGAGCAGAGCGGCACATGGAAATTTATCAAGGCATGGGCCGAGGTAGAACTTGAAGCAGCACGAAAACGCAATGATTCAATCCTCATGACTGCTGAGAAGACGGCGGCACTCAGAGGTGAAATCAAAGCGTGGAGAACACTGGCGAATTTGCCAGAATACATACAGAGCCGGGAAAACCGCCTCAAACGATCTAAGCCACCAGGAATGCTGGCAGGAGACGACGATTATGGAGATGAGTGAAGAAGAAAGAACAATGAGGGCAGAGGTTGCGCGGGAAGTATTTGATGGCGAGATGCCGGAAGAGGTTGAAGAGGTTGCGGAAGAAGTAGTAGCCGAGGATGAGCCGAAAGAGGAAGACCCGTGGGCTGGGGTAAATCCCACCCTGCGACAGACTCTTGAATCCATCCAGGCTCGGATTGGCGACCTCGATGTAATCAACGGCAGGTTGAAACAAGCCGAATCGCGAATCGGTGGGTTAAACAACCAGTTTCATGAAGTCAAACAGAAGGTGGTATCGCAACCGACCCCGGAGCAGGTGCAGAAAGCGGCTGAGAGCGATCAGGCATGGAAGGATTTGGAAGAGGATTTTCCAGAATATGCCAAGGCGCTGGCGAATGTCCGAAACGAACTCACCGAGAAGACCGCTGAGTTAGGTGGACGTATACCAGACCCTGAGAAGTTCAAGGCGCAGATGGATGAGGAAGTCGAGGCCAGGATTGAGACTATCAGGCGGCAAATGGAAACTAAACTGGTCAAGATGGCTCACAAAGACCTCGACCAGATCAAGGTATCACCAGATTTCAAGGCATTTGTTCAGGCATTACCGCCTGACAAACAATCGAAGCTAAACAGTTGGAACAGCGAGGACGCTATCGAAATCCTCGACCTCTACAAATCAGAGCGGGACAGCAAGAAGAATCCCGCAGCAATCGTCGCAGACAGAGCCAAGCGGCTGGAGTCGGCGGCGGCAGACAACAGAACGTCGCGGAAACCCGCAAAGACAAAATCAATGGATGACATGACGGAGGAAGAACTTCGTCGGTACATCTTTTCTCAAGAATTCAAGGAGTAATACATTATGGCACAGCAATTCTATTCGACCGTAGTAGGTCGTAATCTTATCAGGGCAGAAGCCCAGATGCTCAAATATGCCGAGCCGACTATGGTTCTTGGTTCTTTCGGTTCCCAGAAGGAGCAGCCGCTCAATAAGACGGATACTATCGTCTTCCGTAGGCTGAAACCATTCAATGCCGGTGCAAACGAGGTAGCACAGATTACGCCCGGTGACTTCCAGATTGCAGAGGGGACGACCCCGGACGCCAACACCATCAGCTACACCGATGTAAGCGTCACGCTGAAACAGTATGCAGTCCTGTTCAAACTGACCAGCAAGGCCGCGTTGATGTATGAGGACGATATCCCTGGCGATATGGTCAAACTCACGGGCCAGACTCTTGGCGAGGTTGCCGAACTGGTAGCGTATGGCGAATTCAAGGCTGGTACGAGTGTCACCTATGCCAATGGCACGACCCAGGCCGGTGTCAATACTGCCGTCTCTCTCGGTCGGCTGCGTAGCGTTGTCCGTGGGCTTGAGGCCAACATGGGCAAGAAGGTAACTAGCGCAATCAAGGCCGGTCCCGACTTCGGCACTGCCCCGGTTGAACCCTGCTATGTTGTCTTCATGCACTCCGACTGTAGCGCTGATGTTCGAGACCTCCCCGGATTCACTAAGCGGGTTGAGTATGGCAGCGCCATCAAGCCTGTCCATGAGCGTGAGATTGGCGCATGTGAAGAGTTCAGGTTCGTTACCTCTCCGCTGTTCCGTCCATTCCTGGCTGTCGGGTCCGGTACGCTGAACGGCATGGTATCCGCTGGGGGCGCAAATGTCGATGTGTACCCGATGATCATCATGGCCGAAGAGTGCTGGGGGCATGTAAGTCTGAAGGGGCATGGTAAGACTTCCATCTCCCCGACCTACCTTCCGCCTTCGCAGAAGAACCATGCTAACCCGTCCGGTACGTTCGGCTATGTCGGTGCTGATTTCTGGTATGCACCTGTCCGTTTGAACGAAAATTGGATGGAGCGTTTGGAAGTAGGCGTAACCGATCTGTAAAAACTAACGGGGTCTTCGGACCCCAAGGAGATTCAATATGTCCCAGAGTATCAAGAATCGCCTTTCGGCACTCGCCAACAAAAAGGATGCGGATGAGTTGCGAAAGCTGCTCGAAGCAAGCCTTGCGGATGCGACTGCTGTACGGGCAGAAGTTGTCAAACTCGTCACCGACGCTGCGGCTGTTACGGCTTCGATGCGAAATCACATCATGAGTGATCCCGGTCTTGCCATAGGTGGTGGAGCGAAGACGACCGCACAGGCGGCTAAAGCAATCGTTGCAATTGCTAACGGTACAGTCGTGTACAAGGCTGCTGCTACGGCAATGCCAAATCTCGGAGGTGCCGCTACTGCCGCTGACAAGAGCACAGCCTATGCGTTCTATATCGACTCAGCGGGCACTCTTTCCGTGAGTGACAGGCTTGCCGATGTAGCAAGTGCTGCCCTCGCGATTTCAGGGATTACGGCACTGGCTGTACCTGCAAACAAGGCGGTGATCGGTTATCTGATCGTCACGATGTCAGGTGGCGCAACCTTTACCCCGAACACTACGGCACTTGACGCAGCCAATACCGCAGTCCTGTACTTGTCGCTGATAGGACCCACGAAGGACACTGGAGCACAAACCGCAGCCGCACCTGCTGCATTAACCACTATTGCATAAGAGGAGCTTGGTATGAATTTGAACGACAATCCGCGTGGCGGAACAATGTGTATCACCAAGGCCGGTCTTGCTATCGGTGATGGTGCGAAGACTGGTCCCTGTATCGCCTCCCCTGTGGGCGCTGGCGTGGACTTTGCTATTGATGGAAGGCTGTACCATAAGGCCGATGCCGGGACGGTACTGCCGCTGACTGCTGCTACTGCTCAGGCCGTATCTACTTCCTGTCTGTATTTGATCCAGGTTGATTCGTCCCTGGCTGTAACGAGTGTCAAGGGCCGCGAGGTTCTTACCGCAGACATTACCGCTGGCAACGATGTCCTGGAATGGCCGGAGCCTGCTGTCGATAAGTGCCCGATTGGTGCTGTCCGCGTCGATACGGATTCGGCTCACACGTTCACGCCTGGCACCACTGCACTTGATGCTGCTGGTATCACCGAGACGTACTATGACCTGATGACAGTCCCGATCAATCCGCTGACTGCCTAACAAACAAACGCCCCTCTTCGGAGGGGCTAACTGAAGGAGTTCAACAATGGCAATCGCCGGGAATAGAAAACACGTAGACGCAGTAACAGAGAACATCTCTCAGGCAGACCCGTTGAGCCTGAGCGAGATAGGCAAGCAAGGCGGGATTGATCCTGTATCGGAAAATGACTTTGCCCCTGACCTTGAGAAGTTCATGCACGAAGTCTTGACGATCATCGCCCACGACGACAATCAGGAGGGCGCACTCGATGTCCTGAGTCCGCGAGTCAACGGGGTGGCGCAGCCGATTATCCGTGGGGTGCATCAGAAGGTGAAGCGCAAATATGTCGAGGTCTTGGCGCGGTCGAGATCCACGAAATACAACCAGAGGCAGACGGACGCTGGCGATCCTGCATCCCTGCTGATGGTGCCGAATAGCAAGATGAGTTGTCCATTCACCGTCATCCATGACCCGAACCCGAAAGGTAGGGCATGGCTTGAGGGAATACTCAGGGAGAAAATGTGAACAAACTGGCACTCACTCAGCGATTGAGCCGGGAAACCGGAGTTAATCAGGTCGGGCCTGTCACGACGCTTGGGCAGACTGGAGAGTACAAGCGGTTAGTCGATTGGATCGACACGGCATACGAGGACATCCAGACGGTTCATTCAACGTGGCAATTTCTCCGCTCGGAGTTCTCGTTTCCAATGGTGGTTGGAGCCGCTTCGTACACTCCGACCGCTGCTGGCCTGACTGATTTTGCTGAGTGGGTGTCAGATTCAGACGGGGATAGCGAGGATTTCAGGATCTACTTCCTTGCCGCCGACGAAGGGTACATGACCTATCTGCCGTGGGAAGAGTTCAGGCAGATATACATGATCGGCACGGCACGGACGCAGACTGGCAAGCCTTCAGTATACACGATCAAGCCTGATGATACGCTGTTGTTCCATCCCATTCCTGACAAAATATACACGGCTCTTGGCGAGTACTACCAACAACCTGATGAGATGACAGCCGATGCTGACGAGCCGATATTTCCAGAGAGATTTCACTTGGCCGTCATGTGGTTGGCGCTGAAGCATTACGGGGCATACTCGCAGGAAGCTGACAAGTACATGATTGGCCAGGTCGAGTACAGGAAGAAACTCAGGGGGTTAGAGAAGTCTCAACTTAATCAGATGACCTGGGGTGAGCCGCTTGCTTAAACAACTGCCACAGGTAGAGGTTAAGGCTAGTTATATCCCATTCAACGGCGGGCTGGACATTGTCACTCCGCAGTTCTCGGCAAATCCAAGTACCTGCCGGGATGCCATCAACATCATCCAAGATTTGAACGGTGGGTATTCGCCGGTCTTCGGGTACGAGCGATTCGACGGAAGGCCTAAACCTTCGGCGGCAGTCTATGCAATCCTCAACGTAACGATTACGGGGGCGCTGGCGGTTGGCGATGTGCTGACTGATAATGCCGGTACGAGTTTCGGCACGGTGATAGCGATTGCGACAACATACGTTGTCCTGACGAAGATCACCGGGACGTTCACGACCGGAAATGTCAAGGTCGGGGCGGCGATTGTCGGAACGTGTGTCGGTGGGCAGATCATCGACGGTGCTCCGACTACCAAACTTGCCGCTTATTACAAAAACCTTGCCGCTGACCTCTACAGAGCCGATATAGCCGCTGTTCCGGGGTCAGGCAATGTCCTGGGCGTCGTTACCTATAAAGACGTTGTATACGCCTTCAGGAACGCCGCAGACGGTCTTTCTTCGGTCATGTACAAAAGCACTGCGTCAGGATGGTCGGCTGTCGCATTAGGCCGGGAATTACCGTTTACCAGTGGTGGAGTTGATGACATTGCGGTGGGAGACACGATCACCGGGGCAGTATCAGGTGCAACGGCTGTCATCACAAAAGTAGTTCTCACAAGTGGTACGTGGGCAGCAGGTACAGCGGCGGGGAGACTTATCTTTGCCACGCAGACCGGAACTTTCCAGGCTGAAAACCTGAACATCGGGGTAAGCCTGGACGTTGCTACGATTGCCGGGAACAGTGTAGCGAATGCGTTCTCTGTGCCGAGCGGACGATTTGAGTTCATCGTAACGAATTTCACCGGCTCGACCGATACTTCACGACTCTACGGGGTAGACGGGAAGAACAGGGGATGGGAGTTTGACGGCACGGTCTTTGTCCCTATATCTACTGGGATGGCTGTTGATCGGCCAGAGCATATCTGCGAGCATAAATACCACCTCTTTTATTCATTCCTTGGATCTGTCCAACACTCATCACCTGGATATCCATACGATTGGAACGTTATCACCGGAGCGGGAGAAATAGCGTTAGGAGAGCAAGTAACAGGGTTTGATTCCATGCCAGGATCAGATGGAACTGGAGCCCTGGCGATATTCACCAGGAACTCCATCTCAATCCTGTACGGGGCTAGTTCTGCCGACTGGCAACTTGTTTCATACCGCAAAGGTGCAGGGGCCATAGCGCATACTATCCAGAGTATCGGATACACGTATATGCTCGATGATCGTGGCATTGCGACATTAACGACTTCGCAGAATTACGGCAACTTTGCAGACGCTACGGTGAGTCAGATGGTCCAGCCGTGGCTGAAGACAAGACGGGCGCTGGCTACCGCTTCATGTGTCATGCGGGATCTGAATCTCTATCTCCTGTTCTTCTCTGACAAATCCGGGTTGTCGGTAACGATTGATGACGGGAAAGCCGTTGCCATGTTGCCGCTAACGTTCGCAGATGTGGTCAGGTGCGTATGGTCAGCAGAGCTTTCGACCGGCGAAGAGGCGGTATTCTTTGGTGACAGTAACGGTTTCGTCTACGAGATGAACAAAGGAACGAGTTTCGACGGTGATAATATAGCGTGGGGATTCTCGCTTGCATATAACCACCTCAAATCGCCAACGCGAATGAAGCGTTATCGTAAGGCTGAGTTTGAAGTCAAGGGAGAGGGTTACTGTGAATTTCAGTTCACGTATTACCTTGACTACGATTCGACATATCAGGCACAGCCTGCGTATACAACAGAAATCACATCTCTGGCCCCTGCCATTTGGGATTCGTTTATCTGGGATGCCTTCTTTTGGGACGGAGTGCCATTGACTCCGTCCTCGTTTTTAATGGCCGGGAGCGGAAGAAACATATCTTTGAGCCTTTCAGGTTCGTCTGACTACTATAACCAAATACGGTTCTCAGGCGCACTCCTTCAATACTCACCTACAAGGGATAAACGATAATGCCTACAAATGAATTCTACGACAGTTCAGGGTATCCTTCTACTGGCGCACAAGGGTCATCTGCCTCGATGCGAGCAGAGTTTGACGCAATAGAGGCCGGGTTTGTTAAGTTGCCGACAATGGCAGGGAATGGTGGGGAACCTGTTTTCGTTAATGCGGGAGGGACGGCGCTAGAAACGAAATCCATTGCTGACACACAGACCGCGCTGGGACTGCCAGCAATGGCCGGGAACGGCGGTGAAACTGTTTTCGTTAATGCAGGCGGTACAGCACTAGAAACGAAATCTGCTGCCGATACGATTACTGCTATAGGGGCTGAATCTGCGTCGAATAAGGACGTATCTGGGGGGTATGCTGGGCTTACCTTGCTCAAAATCAACTTCAAAAATGTTCTTAATACCATCACATCGTTTTTCACTAACGCTAATACAGAAGCCAGGACATACACGTTCCCCGACAAAGACGGGACAGTTGCTATGACTTCTGATGTTAGTGCAGCATTTATAGGGGAATTTTCAGGCAATGGTTATCAGAAATTTACAAATGGCATTGTCATACAGTGGGGAGGTGACACGACATCTGCTGTTGCTAATACTACAAAAGTACATTCTTTCCCCCTTGAATTTACAAGTGTCTATAGGGTTTTAGCTTGCGCGATTCAAGCCCAGAGCGGAATTGATTTTCGTGAGTTTGAAGCAACTACAACAGGATTTTCAACGCAAAGTGTTTTATCCCCTGTTGGATTTAATTGGGTCGCTATTGGTTATATTACACCTGCATAATTTGTGATTACTGGAGAAATATGAAATATAGCAAAATTACAGGTTGTTTCTATCCGTCATGGGGAAAATATAACAACCTTCCGGCAGATACTATAGAGGTTACGGAAGATGAATTTTCAGCAGCAATGTCTAAGAACGAAGATGAATATTTAGACATTGTTAATGGGAGGGTTGTTGTATTATCTTCAGATAATGAAGCAAGATTATTAGTTGAGCAACGTGTTTTATATGAGGCTGATACTGAAACAAACAGAATAATTGAAAAAGGTTTCGTGTATAATGGAAATAATGTGAGACTAACGGTAGAAGACCAAAAGAATATATTAGTTCTTTGGCTTACCCGCGACATTCAATCATACCCTAGAACAATAAAGATATGGAATAATGGGTTGTCTCCAGTCCTTTACACTTTTGCAAATGCTACAGAGTTAAACAATTTTTTCCTCGCCGGGATTTCACATATCGACAATGCGATCATGACAGGGGTACAAATCAAGGCCGCTGCCGCGATCAAAACAACCGAAGAACTCAAGGCATGGAAAGACCCTAGAAAGGAGTAACTGATGGCAATCCCTACACCTACAACGCCGATCTATGACCCGAAGATTCCGGTGTATGCCCAGCCGGAGACGACTGCAACCACGACAGATTTAGCGAAACTCCCTGAAGATTCATCGTTTGTCGATGAGCAGAACACGGTGCAGGGGAGAATGACAGGGTTATTGGCAGATAACAGCGATTATATGAAACTGAATGTCGCTGGCGCAACGAAAGCGGCAAATGCTAAAGGGTTGCTCAATACGTCAATGGCTACGCAGTCGGGTCAGGCGGCGGCGATACAGTCAGCATTGCCGATTGCACAACAGGATGCTTCGCTTTTTGGTGATTTGGCAAAGACAAGCCAGAAGACAACTCAGGATTCGTTACTCAATAACCAGCTTGCCGGGATTGAATACCAGAAGTCGCTGAACAATGCGGCGATTACCGGGGCACTGACGCAACAGGAGCAGAAGGGGCAAGCGGAGATTCAGAAGTTAGCCGACAATGCCCAGATGCAGCGGCTTGAGATCGACAATCAGTGGAAAGAACTGATTAACATGGATCAGATGGACGCTGAAGAATCAAAGGCGTTGTTGAGCGTTTCAGCAAGCCTTGGAACTGAATTGACGGGCGGCATAGAACGTATCCTCCGTGACCCGAATATCAGCGACAAGACTTCAGCTATTGCCGCACTCCAGACAAGTTATAAGACGCAGCTTACTACTGCTGCGGCAATCGTCAACATTAAACTTGATTGGCAGTGATATGATAGAGAAACCTATCCATCGTTATTCCAACCTCGATACAGGGTCATTGTGCAAACTCTATCGGTCCGAGGATGTGTATATCCCATCAGCCGATGATTACACCGACCCTGCAACACTGATGCGATTTATCGACAACTGTCTTGCCAGCCCGTACATGTATATTCTTGGCAGAGACGCACGGCACGAAGCATTCGTATTCTCCCCGTCACACAATGCGACAACGTATATTGCCCATTTCGCGGTGCGGAAAGACAAGCGGGACGGAAGCGTTATAAAGAATTGTGCGAAGGCGGCGAAATGGGTTTTTGAGAATACCACTTGCGAGTCAATCATAGCGTACATTAACGAGGACAATAAACCTGCAAGAGCGGTGCTGGCAATGGGCGGATTGACACGAATTGGAAAGACAAAGGACAGTGTCCGGTTTGGTGGAAAACTCTGTAACGAGATCATCTACCAGATGACGCTTGAAGATTTTAACGCCATCTTTGGCGATGAGTTGGGGAGGGTTT
>Ga0172379_10007990_pt1 | contig 13507 bp, 16 predicted proteins | sample GrowelOW334metaG_FD_119756 | JGI IMG/M metagenome (GOLD analysis project Ga0172379, IMG submission 119756) | Groundwater microbial communities from an aquifer near a municipal landfill in Southern Ontario, Canada - Groundwater well OW334 metaG | ecosystem: Environmental > Aquatic > Deep... | reverse complement strand
TCAATCCCTGGGATACAAGACCCCCGCCCAAATATATTTTGCCAAATGAATTAAAAATAACCAACTAATTAACCCACCTAATACACCCAATATTACTGTCTAGACAAAGGGGACACTTTAATGACTCTGTTATCATTTTTACCAATTTTTAGAATTATGGCGAAAATAGTACACGCTTCATGTTTTCCGCTCTCTAAGACATTCAGTAGCTCAATTAAAGGAGGAATAATTTTAGCAACATCAAAATTACAGACATTATTAACTAGTTGACTATCATTTTGAAATATTTTATCGCCATACAATAGTACTTTTTTGTAGAATGATTGGAAATTTTTTTGTTCATTTTTGGCAAGTGGTTTGAGGGCTTTATTCAAGTTAGGCACTTTTTGCAACCTCAATTCTTTCTCTAAAATTGACAGCACCCATTCGTCAGAGAGATTCACCAGATTATGATAAAATCCAACTCCGTTTTCCTTGGTAACAAAAAATTTTCCTTTTGATGATATTATTTTTTCTTGATAATATTTACCATTGATTTTTGGGTATGGCTCATCTCCGGTAATTTTGATGTTGCGGGTCGTGTAATATTGGTATTTAATGACATTCTTTAATAAACTAAAACCTTTTTTATCTAACTTTATTCCTCCTTTAATTTCTATTTTTGCTATTTTTGCTTCGGGGTGAGGAGATAGTCTGTCAATTTCGTTTGATGTAAAGCCTCTCGGTGGTAACAAAATAATTCTAAAAATTTTATCTTCTGGCTCATTCTTTAATTTTATTATGAAAGAGGCGGGTCGTTCTAAAATTTCAGTATTTTGTTTTTTGAATAAAAGTTTTATAGTTTCCTTGACTAATGAAGAGTTGATTATTTCATTGAATTTGTATAATTGATTCATAAACATCCAAACTTTATTTTGTTGAAGCCAAAGCCCAATTTCGTACAACGTTTCCTGGATGATCCGATGTATTTTTGGAAAAAATATTTTGGATATCCAGTGTTAGGCGATGTTGATAAATTTTTTATTTTTTATTTTTTTGATTATCATTATTAAAAATTGCCATAGATAAAAAGTTATAATATTTTCCCTTATAGCAAACTTCATCTTTCATTTCACCCTCAATAACGAATCCTAGTGACTGATATAGCTTAACTGCTGGTTTGTTATTTTTGACAACACCGAGGTTGATTTTATGAAGTTTTAATTTTCTAAATCCGTAGTTAATTATCCAATTCATGGCTATTTTCCCGTTTCCTTTGCCGCGATATTCGTTTTCTCCGATTACAATATGTAAATCTGCATTTTTATTTTGTTTGCTAATATTTGATAGTCCTATAAAGCCTATCGGACTTGAATCATCACAAATGGTAAAAAATATTTTATCCTTCGCTTTTTGATAATTAGCAAACCACTTTTTTTCTTTTTGCAAATTTGTTTTTTGTCCTAGTGTATCGCCAATAAACCTATTCACTTTAGAATTGCTTAACCACATAACACGAAAAGGAATATCTTCTTTCAAATGTTTTCTAACTTTTATCATAAAGAATCAAAAAAATAAAAAATAAAAATTTTAGCAATTTCGCCTAATGTTTCGGTTTATACGATGTCTCGCTTTGCGGGATTTTGTATAAACCGTGTTAGGCGATGTTGTACTGATTTTATTTTATCAATTAAAATGAATAAATAATCAAATCCTATGAAAATAGTGGCCTTTCTATTTAATTACATCAATACTTTCTAAATCAATATCTACTGGAGCCGACATATTGACTGCGCCAATATGGTCTTGACCATGAATTTTAACCTTTTTTCCAACATAAAACTCAAGATTTTTTGCAGGCATACTAGTATTAGCATCACCCAGGACTGAGCAATTGTATTTTCCGCTATCGCTTGTAAAACAATATCCACTCTTAAAAGGCTCTGGAGGAACTTCTGTAATTACTCCTACAAAATCATCAGTATTTGTCATCTGTTGGGTGCAGCCAGCTAAAATCAAAACTAAGCCTATCAGAGAAATTAATATTGTCTTTTTCATAGAATTTGATTATTTATTGGATTTATTAAAATAAAATCAGTGCAATTTCGCCTAACGTATCGGCATCATCTGAAGTTGCGATAGCAATTTGGGTGAAGCGAAGCGGAACCGGATATGCCGTGTTAAGTGATGTAAAATTTATTTTCTTAGATCAACTAAACCACCGATATACTTCGCTTTGTAAATTTCGTTTCCATCCACGGACTTGATAATTTCTTCGCCAAAAAAATTGTCGATTTCTCCTTCAAAAACATTGATATATTCGGCACCGTCTAGGTTGTATTTTTTCGGTCCACGGAATGGTTTATCCTCGGGAATCAGGGAAAGTGCACCCTGTAAGGTTTTGTAAACAGCTTGCACATCAGTAACACCTTCAATTACCCAACCATAATAAATCATCATATAAACTGGCAGGCTTTGAAAAAATACAACCTCTCTTCCGCCATATGGTTCACCGCCGAAATAATTATCGTGATACTTCCAATCGCCATCTTCAAATATCAATGTTGTAGATTTGTCAGTTTCGACAATTTTTTTGGCAGTGTCACCAGCCGCATAAGTCGATTTTTTTGCTTTGACTAGAAATTTACAAAGCTCGTTTAGGTCAATCATAATTTTGTGTTACCACTTTAAAAAATAAATTTTATTTCACTTAACTAGTTTCTATGCGAATAAATGTTTCTAAATAAGCATTAATTTGCTTATTATGCGAATAAAGGGTATAATCATTCCTAATGAATATAATTATACTATTTTTGCTTATTTTATGCAAAAATTTATAGATCAAACTAAAACCGAACTGAAATTGCGGAATTACAGCCCAAAAACAATTAGCGCCTATATCGGCTGTCTGACGGAATACCTGCAATTTTTAGGCGATGATGAGTGTCGGTTCAATGTTGATAAACTCAAGGAATTTTTGTTGAATAAACAGGAAAAAGATTATGCTCCTCAAACCATAAATTTATATTTGAATGCCATTAAGTTCTTTTATCGCGAGGTAGTAAAAAATTATCAAACAATCGACCTGAAATTCGCTAAAAGGACAAAGAGATTGCCCGTTGTCTTAAGCCGCGAGGAAATTGGCAATATTATCGGCAGTGTCAAGAATAAAAAGCACCAATTGCTGATCGCCCTATCCTATGGCGCCGGCCTTAGGGTCAGCGAGGCCATCAGCTTGAAAGTCCAAGATGTGCTGCTTGATGAATTGGTGATTTGCGTCCGTCAAGGCAAGGGCGGGAAGGATCGTTTGACCGTCATTCCGGAAAAACTCAAACCTGAATTGTATTTTTTGATTTCTGACAGGCCGGCCGATGAATATGCTTTTGAAAGCGCGCGCGGAGGACGATTGACGGAGCGCACAGCGCAGAAGGTTTTTGAGCAGGCGCTTCAGGCGGCCGGAATAAAAAAATCGGCAACCTTCCATAGTTTGCGGCACAGTTTTGCCACTCATTTATTGGAAAACGGCACGGATGTCCGCTATGTGCAGGAGCTTTTGGGCCATCAGAATATCAGAACCACGCAGATTTATACCCACGTCACTAATCCCGCTTTAAGAAATATTAAAAGTCCGCTGAATTAAAATATGTTGGAAGATAAAATCATCATCCGCGGAGCGCGGGTGCACAATTTAAAGAATATCGACCTGGAAATACCCCACAACAAGCTGGTGGTGTTTACCGGCGTCTCAGGCAGCGGCAAATCGTCGCTGGCTTTTGACACGATTTTCGCCGAAGGCCAGAGGCGCTATATTGAGTCTTTGAGTCCCTATGCCCGGCAATTCTTGGGCCAAATGAAGCCGGCTGATGTGGATGAAATCATCGGCCTGGCGCCAGCGATCTCCATCGATCAGAAGGCCTTATCGCATAATCCGCGGTCAACCGTCGGCACCTTGACCGAAATTTACGATTATCTGCGTGTCTTATACGCCCGTTTGGGCGAAGTCTTTTGCCCAGTCTGCGGACGGAAAATCGCCAAGATGTCGGTGGAAGAAATGATTGATCTGATCATTTCCAAATCACAGGAGCAGAAAGTCGATAATATCAAAATCCTGACGCCCGTGGTCATCGACCGCAAAGGGGAGTATTACCAGTTGCTTTATGATTATCTGGCCTTGGGCTACAGCGAAGCCAGGATCGACGGCAAATATTATTCCTTGCGCGAAAAAATAAATCTGGCGCGCCACAAGAAGCACTCAATCGATATTGTAATCGACAACGTCCGAGTGTCTGACGAGACGCGATTATTCGAATCGATTGAAAACGCTTTAAGCTATAGCAGGGGACTGGCAGCCATCGTTTTCAAAGAGAATGACACGAAAAATAATAGCGACGAGATATTATTGTCTGCCAATTGGACATGCCCCAATGAAGGTTATTCTTTTCCCGAAGTCGAGCCGCGCTTGTTTTCCTTCAACTCGCCGCATGGCGCTTGTCCGGAATGCCACGGCTTAGGGCGCAAGGAAAAATGGCTTCTTAAATCAGAAATAGAAGGCAAAGATGAAGAAGAAGACGAATCGACGAATAAATACGAGCATATTGTCGAGCACTGCGAAGTCTGCGACGGCAAGCGTTTGAATCCCAATGCCTTGTCGGTCCGGATCGATAACAAAAATATCGCCGAAGTTTGCGCATTGTCGCTCGACAAGGCGCATCAGTTTTTTTCCGATTATTACAACAAGATGACCGAGCGCCAAAAGCAGATTGCGGAAACAGTGGTGTTTGAAATCAGCGCCAGATTGGATTTTCTGCTCAAAGTCGGCTTGAATTATCTGACGATTGATCGTGAGGCCGAAACATTATCCGGCGGGGAAGCCCAGCGGATCAGATTATCTTCGCAGATCGGCTCGCATCTGTCGCATACCTTGTATGTTTTGGACGAGCCGACGATCGGGCTTCATGAAAGGGATACGGAGCGCTTGATCGAGAGTTTGAAGTCTTTGCGCGACCAGAATAATTCAGTCATAATCGTCGAGCATGACGAGCGCACGATCATGGCCTCGGATTATTTGGTCGATCTCGGCCCTCTGGCCGGACGCCATGGCGGAGAAGTGACTGCTATCGGCGAAACCAAAAAATTACTAAAGGGTGAAGATTTCCCGAATTCTTTAACTTTGCAATACTTGCGAGGCGAAAAGAAAATCGATCTGGATCGGACGCGACGGACCAAGGAAGCCGAAAGCATCAAGATCATCGGCGCCAATATCAATAATTTAAAAAACATCAATGTTGATTTTCCCTTGCGAAAATTCGTGGCCGTAACCGGCGTGTCCGGGTCGGGCAAATCGACTCTGCTTTATGACGCGTTATACGAGAATCTGATCAAAGTCAAGCATGGCTTCAGGAAAGATCTGCAGGGCGTGGCTAAAATTATCGGCACGGAATATATCAATAAAGTGGTGATAGTCAATCAATCGCCGATCGGCCGGACGCCGCGAAGCAACCCCGCCACTTATACGGGGATTTTCACGCCCATCCGCGATTTTTACGCCTCGTTGCCGGCCAGCCGCGAGCGCGGCTATGGCATCGGCAGGTTTTCCTTCAATCGCGCCGGCGGCCGCTGCGAGTCTTGCGACGGCGCCGGCTTCAATCTGATCGAGATGCATTTCTTGCCGGCCGTGCTGGTGGAATGCGAAGTCTGCAGAGGCAAGAGATTCAATCGCGAAACCTTGCAGGTGAAATACAAGAATAAGAATATTTCCGAGGTTTTGGCTTTAACGATTGACGAGGCGATTCCTTTTTTCGACGGGCAATATTTGATCACTGATAAATTGAAAGTCTTGGCTGAAGTCGGCTTGGGTTATCTGCAACTCGGCCAATCAGCCACGACTCTTTCCGGCGGCGAGGCGCAAAGGATCAAACTGGCGCGCGAATTGACTCATACTCTGGGCCAGAAAACTTTGTATCTTTTGGACGAGCCATCGGTCGGCCTGCATTACCATGATATAGAGATGCTACTGACGACTCTCAATAAATTAATCGACCGCGGCAACAGCGTCATTCTGATCGAGCATAACATGCATATTATTAAGGAAGCTGATTATGTGATCGATCTCGGCCCTGAGGGAGGGGACGCTGGCGGTAAAGTCGTGGCCAAAGGATCACCGGAAGATATCGTCCGGAGCAAGGAAAGCCTGACGGGCAAATATCTGAATGATTATTTGAAATAGTTTTGTGGTATAATTAATGCATAATTATTTAGATTTTCTTGGTATATGAAAAATGCAGTTTATATATTAATAATTCTGGCCTGCGTCGGCACGATTGCTTTCGGATTGCTTCGAGGCAATAAGCCGCAAGCAGATATTAAAGACATTTCTGCGGGGCATGATCAGGGTTCAGGCTCTGCGGTTAAAACTGCGGCATCATCAGCTCCTGTCGCCATCGGCCAGGTTGCGCAACATTTCAGGCCCGATACGGCGGCGCCGGCAGATGCCAGTGATGGCACGATTGTTTCGGCAGCTGATACGGCGGAAAGGAATTTTCAGATTACTTCGGAATTGCTAGCCAAGATGTATTTGATCGATACTTACAAGCCGGGTACATGTTTTGGCGCGCCATCGGCGCCGCCCCAGATAGCGATTGATAATTTAGTGGCGGATAATCCGCCCCTATCAAATTTCTTGAAACAGAAATACAGGCTTGAAACAGATTTGGAAATTTATAATAAAAGAATGGAATTGCAAGGCATTACGCTGAAGGAAATCGCCAGCAGCAAATACAACTTCACTTTTATCGACGGCCAGTGCCAGAACGTTACTTACTATGAAGGCACGGTAACGGTATCCGGCAGCAGCGTTAGCGCTGAGATTTCTAAGCAGGAAAGCCATACTTATCAGTAAATTTTTTAATATGAAAAAATTAATTCATTATTTATTAGTAATATCAGCGGTATTGATTTTAAGCGGTTGTGGCAATCAGACTGCTGTCGTTAATGTCGAGGTGATTCCTGATGCGGTAAAAAGCCCGTCCGCTTCTGTAACGCCTGCTGCAACAACGGTTAAAAAAACATCAACGCCGACTGCGGCTTCTCCTGTTCCGCCGGCAGTTGTCGTTCCAGTAAAGCAGATTGCTCAAATACCCGATAAGTTTTTATTGAATATTGCCTTTGCCCAACAGGCGCCGTTCGGCAATTGGGATAAAGTGCACGAAGAAACATGCGAGGAAGCGTCGGCAATCATGGTTGATAAATTTCTGAAAAAACAGCCCCTGAGCGAACAGATTATGGAAGATGAACTGCAGAAATTACTGAAATGGGAAAGTGATCGCGGCTATAAAGTCGATTTAACGGCGCAAGAAACAGTCGATGTCCTAAAGAATTATTTCGGCGTCACGGCGCACTTGTCGACAAATGTTACGGTTGATCAGATCAAATACGAATTATCGCAAGGCAGGCCGATTATTATTCCGGCCGCCGGCCGCGCATTAGGCAATCCTAATTTTACCGGGACGGGCCCGATTTATCATATGCTAGTGATCAAGGGGTATAATGCCACGCAATTCATTACCAATGATCCCGGCACGCGCAATGGCAACAGTTATGCTTATTCTTACAACGTACTTTTGAACGCCATCCATGACTGGAATCCAGCTTATGCGGGCAATATGTCTGATGCGCAAATGCTGAAAGGCGAGAAGGTAATGATAGTTGTGGATAACTAATATTAGGCAAGAAAAAACCGGCCTTGACAGCCGGTTTTATTATTGGTATGATTATATTACCTAGTAATTAAGTAGGAGTTATGCTATTCACCACTAAAACTGAATACGGCCTGAAAGCATTAGGAATTTTGGCTAAAAATGGCAAAAATGATGCTATTTCTTTGGCAGAAATAGCCAAACAGACCGATTTATCACTGTCTTATCTCGAGCAGCTTTTTTCCAAGCTTAAAAAGGCTAAGATAATCAAAAGTACCAAAGGCGCTGAGGGCGGCTACTTTTTGGCGCGCTCGGCAGGTGATGTAAGCTTATTAGAGATTATCCAATCGTTGGAGGGCAAAACGGCAGTCAACAGCTGTATGGCCGGCGGCAAGCAATCTTGCAGCGGTAACTGCCTGACCAGGAAAATTTGGGTGGAAATCCAGGATGATATCGAACAGACTCTGAAAAAATACACATTAAAAAATTTAATCTAATTAATATATGTATAGCGAAAAAGTATTGGATCATTTCAGCCATCCGCGCAATCAAGGCGTGATCAAGGATGCTGACGGCATCGGCGAAGTCGGCAATCCGAAGTGCGGCGATGTCATGAAGGTTTATATCAAAATTGAGAAGGATAAGAAGAATGATGAAGTCATTAAGGATATCAAATTCGAGACTTTGGGTTGCGGCGCGGCTATAGCGACATCTTCGATGTTGACAGAAATGGCCAAGGGCAAGACTATCGAAGATGCCCTCAGAATTGAAAAATTAGACATCGCCAATGAGCTCGGCGGTTTGCCGGAGGCGAAGCTTCATTGTTCGATCCTGGCACATGACGCTTTGCAGGCAGCCGTCAAGGATTATCGCGGTAAATAATTTTAATATCTCTAAATTATAAACGTATGATCGCCAGCTTAATTATCGCATTCCGAGAAATATTAGAAGCTTCACTCATTGTCGGCATAGTGCTCGGTTATTTGAACAAGACCGGCCAGCAAAAATACAAGCGGCTGGTTTGGCTGGCGGTTTTATCAGCCGTAGTCTGCAGTATTATCGGCGCAATCTTATTCAATGCTTTAGCCGGCGGCTTTGTCGGCAGGGCAGAAATGATCTTCGAAGGCGTGACTACCTTGATCGGCGCAATACTTCTGACCACGATGATATTCTGGATGATGGGACAGAAGAAAATAAGCCAAGAAATTGAGGCGAACATAGCCGAAGAAATCGAGAAGCCGCGAAAATTCGGCTTATTCTCGCTCGTATTCGTATCAATTTTAAGGGAGGGAATCGAGACTGTGATATTTTTGAGTTCGGCGAGCTTTGTCTCTCGGGATAATAATTTATCGGGAGCTATAATCGGCATATTGCTGGCCTTGATTTTGGGCTATGTTTTATATAACGGATTGATGAAGGTAAATCTTAAGAAATTTTTCAATATTACGAGTATTCTATTAATTCTGTTCGCTGCGGGATTGATCGCTCACAGTTTTCATGAATTCCAGGAAGCGGGCATAATTCCCTCAATAATTGAGCATGTCTGGGACATCAATCCGGGCGTTAATCCTGACGGCTCATATCCGCCATTGCATGATAAGGGCTGGATCGGCAGCATCTTAGGCGGCCTGCTGGGCTATAATGGCAATCCATCGCTCATCGAGGTCATCGGTTATGCTGGTTATCTGGCGCTTATCGCAAGTTACTATCAAATTAAATTTAAGAAATAATAAATATACAATATGCAACAAAAAATCGAAGAGCAATTGGCAAAAATTCGTCCGCATCTGCAAATGGACGGCGGCGATGTGGAATTTGTTTCGTTTGATGAGGAGTCCGGCGTGTTGAAGGTTAAGCTTCAGGGCGCTTGTTCCGGCTGCCCGATGTCGCAGATTACCCTGCAGCAGGGAATCGGCCAGATGGTCAAAGAAAATATTCCGGAAGTCAAGGATGTGGTCGCAGTCTAATTATTAAAGATACGAATATACAAATTTACTAATTATACGAATAGGTACGAATAATTTCAAAAAGAATTCGTATTCATTAGTATCATTCGTACCATTCGTATATTAGTATCAAATTTATTTTATGAAACAAATATATTTGGACAATTCAGCCACGACACCTCTCGATAGCCGCGTCCTGAAGGAGATGATGCCATATCTCACGGAAATTTTTGGCAATGCATCATCCATTCATCAGGTAGGCAATGATGCAATGAAAGCGGTAATGGATGCCAGAGGTCATGTGGCGAAATTTTTGAATTGCCCAGGAGAGGAAATATATTTCACCTCAGGCGCGACAGAAAGCGACAATATCGCTGTCTTAGGCCTTGTTAGAGCCATAGTCGCTAAAAATCCTGATATCAAACCGCATATAATCGTATCGGCCATCGAGCATGAAGCGGTTCTCGAGCCGGCTAGGGCGCTAGTCAAGGAGGGCAAGGCGGAATTAAGCTATCTGCCTGTGGATAATTCCGGCATCGTTGATCCAGAAGCGTTAAAAAAACTCATAAAGCCAAATACGGCATTGGTTTCCGTCATGATAGCGAACAATGAAATCGGCACGATCCAGCCGATTATGGAATTAGGCCGGGTAATTGAGGAATTCAATCAGGGGAGAAAGCAGAAGATATATTTCCATACTGATGCGACCCAAGCCCTGGCATATGTCGAGTGCGATGTAAAGAATCTTAAAGTTGATCTGCTTTCGCTGTCCGGCCATAAGATTTACGGTCCGAAAGGTGTTGGTGTTTTATTTATAAAAAAAGGAACGCCGATTTATCCGCTGGCCTTCGGTGGCGGACAGGAGAAGAAAATTCGTTCCGGCACATATAATGTCCCCGGCATCGTGGGTTTGGGCAAGGCGGTGGAATTGATCGCCGATAAAAAAACCAGAATGAAGTCAGCCAAAGATTTAAAAGTATTGCGTGATTATTGCGCCAAGCAGATTATAAAAAAAATCCCCAAAACAAGGATCAATGGCGATATGAAAAATCGCTTGCCCAATAACGTTAATTTCACGCTGGAAGGCGTGGAGGGCGAAAGCGTTATATTGATGTTATCGCAAAAAGGCATTATGGCTTCGACCGGTTCGGCTTGCTCCAGCGGTTCGCTGGATCCGTCGCATGTGCTTCTGGCCATCGGCTTGCCGGCTGAGTTGGCGCATGGCTCGCTCAGGATTACCTTGGGCAAACAGAATAAAAAAAGCGACATTAATGCCCTGATTAAGGCATTGCCGCCGATAGTGGAAAAATTAAGAAAAATGTCGCCGCTGAAAATAAAGTAATATCCAGAAATAAATCGACTAGTATTTGGTACTGGTCGATTTTGTAGTTGTGGAATTTATTGAAGAAGTTTTATTCGGAGTTGATGTAGCTGTCGATGTTGCGGCTTGTTTGACCGCCGGAATGGAAGAGTTAGAGGGATAGGGAATTTTGGCGCCGTAAGCAAAAGGACTGGCCAGATAATTAAGATATGGCCAATTGCTCAGGCTATTCTTGACGGTGATTTTCTTTTCGATCTCATTGAATTTAGAGAAGTTCACACTTTCTTCGATTATCTTCGATTTAAGATTGCTGACAATCGCCGCCTGCGACATAGTCAGATAGACATTAGTGTATAAGAAAGACATCACCCAGAATAGTATTAAGATGATTATCAATATAGTGAAAGGATAAATAAATTTGATCGCCTTAAAGATATCTAGCTCACCTGACTTAGGATTTTTTCCGCCCAATATTTTTTTCCAATTGACTCCTTTGGATTTTGGCGCAATTGCCATGGCAGAGTCGGCCGGCGTAAGAGGCGTAGCCGGAGCGGCAGTCAATGAATCATTTATCGATAATTTTAATTCTTCTTTTGCCATACTTACTTTTATTTTTTGTCTAATTGTCTGATATAGACTTGTCCGTTGACAGTCAGATTGATGTTGTCTTTATCAGCTTTGACAAGATTTATTTGGTCGCTGATAAAATAAAAGGCGGTTCCGTCTAGATCATTTAAAAATGACATTAAATTCTTAAAATTGCCATTTGCTGAGATGGTAAGCGGAGTCCTTATGACATTTCCCGCCATACTCACTCCCTTAAAGTCCGGTTTCAATGTGACACTGACGCTATTTTTCGAAGCTAGCGCCTCAATACTGCTGAGCAGAGTTAATTCCTCACCCTTAGGAATGAAGATGGAATCCAGGATAGATAACTTATTCTCGACTAATGCCAGATCTTCCTTGATTTTTTTGGCATTTAGGCCCATTTCCAGTTTTTTCTCTAAATTGGCCTTTTCCATTGATATTTCATTCTTGATCGTTAGGATTTTATGCAGTGCGGGATAAATTACCAGCGCGCTCATAATTAAAAGCATTATAAGCATGGCAATAGAAGATCCTATATAATAATTGTAAGCCTTTTTCCACTTCATATATTATTCAGCTTCTCTGAGATAATTTCCAGTTTTATGGTGAATTTATTGTTTTCTTTGCTGATCAAGTCAGTCATCGGCAAATCGGCGTTTTTTACCCAATCCGCCGAACTTAGGGAATTCTTGAATTGCAGCAGGTCATTGCGGCTTTTCGCCGTGCCTTTCAGTTCTATAGTCGATTGTTGGTGGTAATAATTGATGGAATCCAGAGAGATATTTTCCGGCACGATCAGCGAAACCGTTTCGATGATTTTCCGATTGGAAACGAAATTATTCTCGATGCTTTCGACTAGGTTTATTTTTTGATTGATAGCAATGATCCGCTGATTGGTCGCTTCATTGGATTTTATATTCGTGGCGTTGGCGATGATCAAATCCGATAAATCCTGCTCCAAATAATAGCGGGAAATCCAAAGCATGATGGAAATAATCGTTGCAAACAGGAATAGCAAAGTTATCGCCTCTTTGCAGGCGGCATATAGCCGGCTATTTTTCAGAAGTAATTTCTGTTCCTTGGGTATCAAATTAAGAGTGATCATAGAATATTTCCGGATAAATGCCCCTAAGCCCCAAGCCGATGGTAGTGACGAAAGCCTGGGATTTTTCCGGCGTAAAGAAAGCCGGGTCAGTATTCTCCAGTATTTTAAAGCCATTGCTTTTGACTGTTTTGATGTCTGTCGCCTGCTCTAAAACTTGGCAAATATTTAAAGTATTGGCGCCACCGCCGCATAAGACAATCTTCTTGATCTCTTGCGGCGAGGGGAAATTCTCGTAATAAAAATTCACCGCATTAAGTATTTGCTTGGCCAAGTCCTCGATAGTAGGAGCTAAAAGCTCTAGGATTGCGCCCTGGCATTTTTTTTCGTCCAGGCCGCAGGCGATCTTCGCCTCTTCCGCCTGTTTGGCGCTGAAGTCGAGCGATTGCGCGATCGTTTCATTGATTTGGCGCCCTGATATGGGCAGGGAAACCGTGAATTTTATCGTACCGTCATATAAGAATAGCCCGGTCCGGCTATGGCCGATGTCAATGATTATCTGAGGCTCTTCTTCTTTATTAAGCTCAATCAGCAGGCGAGCGATGGCGGAAGCCTCGACTTCCAGAACTACCGGGATTATTCCAGTCTCATTGAAAATCTTCAGATAATCATCAACAATTTTCTTTGGAGATGCGCCTATCACTACTTCAAATTTATCTGAATATTTTTTGGCAATTTGCCAATCCCAATATAGTTCGTCAAGATCCAGGGGTAGGCTTTGGGGTAGAATAACCTTGATTTTTTCCGGTAATTCTTCCATATTTTCAGCCTCTATCTCCAAACTTTTAAGAAATGTTTCTGTTTCCGGCAGGGCAATAATTGCTTCGCGGCTCAATTCGCCACGGCCGAACTTAGTTTTCATGAGCTTGTTCAATGT
>Ga0172379_10007989_pt1 | contig 13508 bp, 12 predicted proteins | sample GrowelOW334metaG_FD_119756 | JGI IMG/M metagenome (GOLD analysis project Ga0172379, IMG submission 119756) | Groundwater microbial communities from an aquifer near a municipal landfill in Southern Ontario, Canada - Groundwater well OW334 metaG | ecosystem: Environmental > Aquatic > Deep... | reverse complement strand
GCCGTACGCCTGGGCATATGCCGCCGCCGCCTTGGCGTCGCCCTCGCCCTTGATGCGCTGCGCGTCCTTATAGGCGTTGGCGATGATCACCTCGCGCTCCTTGTCCGCCTCGGCGCGGATGCGTTCGGCTTCGCTCGAGCCTTCCGAGCGCAACTGGTTCGCCACGCTCTTTCTTTCGGCATCCATGCGCTTGTACACCGATTCGCTCACCTCCTGCGGCAGATCCACCCGCTTCAGGCGCACGTCGATGATCGCGACGCCGATCTTGTTCGCGTCCTGATTGGCGCGTTCGCGCACGATTTTCATGATTTCGTCGCGGTCCTTCGATATCACTTCCTGCACCGTGTGCTTGCCGAATTCCTCGCGCAGCGTCGCATTGACGGTCTGCGAAATGCGCGTCTGCGCCTGCGCCTCGTCGCCGACGCTGATGTAGTACTGGCGCGCGTCGTTGATTTTCCACTTGACGAAGGTGTCGACCAGCAGGTTCTTCTTCTCCGAGGTGATATAGCGCTCGGTGTCCGGCGTGTCCAATGTGAGGATGCGCGCGTCGAAATAGCGCACGTTCTGGATCAGCGGCCACTTGAAATGCAATCCCGGGGTGGTGATGACTTCCTTCACCTCGCCCAGCTGAAACACGATCGCGCGCTCGCGCTGGTCCACGGTGAACATCGACATGCTCGCCAGCACCACGGCGCCCAGCACCAGGGCAAGCAGGACTCCGATGCGATTGTTCATGGCCGGTTCTCCCGTTCCCTGGCGCGGAACGCATCGCGCGAGCGCGTCACCGGGTCCGGATTCGGCGTCGGATCGACCAGCGTCTGCTTGGACGGCGCCGTGGTCCCTGTCTCCGGCGCGATCGCGCCCGACATCTGCATGATCTTGTCCAGCGGCAGGTACAGCAGGTTGCTGCCGCTCTTCGCGTCGAGCAGGATCTTGCTGGTGCTGCTCATGATCTGCTGTATCGTCTCGAGGTACATGCGATCGCGCGTCACCTGCGGCGCCTTGTCGTATTCCGTCAGCACCTGCTTGAAGCGGCTCGTCTCGCCTTCGGCGTTGGCAACTACGCGCTGGCGATAACCCTGCGCTTCCTCCGTCAGGCGCGAGGCGGCGCCCTGCGCCTTGGGCACCACGTCGTTGAAATACGCCTGGCCTTCGTTCTTCTGCCGCTCCAGGTCCTGCTTGGCCTTGACCGCGTCGTCGAACGAAGCCTGCACCTGCTCCGGCGGCTGTGCGTTTTGCATGGTCACGTTGCTGATCGCGATGCCGGTCTTGTAAAGGTCGAGAATGTTCTGTATCAGTTTCTGTGCCTCGTTCGCCACTTGCTCGCGCCCTTCGTACAACACGAAATCCATCTTGTTCGCGCCGACCACCTCGCGAAACGCGGATTCGGCCACCTGCAGCACGGTGTCATCGGGGCGTTTGTTGTTGAACAGGTAGGCGAGCGGGTCCTTCAGCGTGTACTGCACCGCGAACTGGATATCGATGATGTTCTCGTCGCCGGTGAGCATGATCGATTCTTTCAGCACCTTGGTCTTGACGTTGTTGCGGTAGCCGATCTCGACGGTGCGCACCTGGGACAGGTTGACGATCTCTTGCGCCTGGAACGGGAACGGCAGGCGCCAGCGCAGACCCGGGCTGGTGAGTTCGGTATATTTGCCGAAGGTAAACACCACGCCGCGCTGCTTTTCGTCGACGGTGTAGAAACCGCTCGCGAGCCACACCAGCAGCACCAGAGCGACCAGCACGCCCGCGCCGCCGCCGAGCTGGCGCATGCTGGGCGGCTGCATCGAAGGACCGCCGCCGCCCCCTCCCCGTCTGCCGAACAAACCGTTCAGCTTCTGATTGAAGTTGCGCCACAACTCGTCCAGGTCCGGCGGCCCGTTGCTCCCGCCCTTCTTGCCCCACTGCGGGTCGTTAAGTGACATACGTATCCCTATGATGCTGCTCCGGTTCCCGATTGGTTGCTGCGGACTTTTTCGCGGCCGCGACTTCGGCCAAGGCAGTCCTGAGAATATCCAGACCGGCGCCAGACTTCGCGCTCAGACTGACACGGCAGATTTTACCATACTCGTCGCGCTCCAAACCCGGCAGCAGCGGCGTAAGGTCGATCTTGTTCCACACCAGCACCTGCGGAATCGCATCGGCGCCGATCTCGGCCAGCACGGCATTCACTGCCTCGATCTGCTGCGCGCGCACGCTGCTCGAAGCATCGACCACGTGCAGCAGCAGATCGGCATGGACGGTCTCCTCCAGCGTGGCGCGGAACGAGGCCACCAGGCCGTGCGGCAGATCGCGGATGAAGCCGACGGTGTCGGACAATACCAGGTTGCCGGTGCCCTCCAGGTACAGCCGCCGCGTGGTGGTGTCGAGCGTGGCGAACAACTGGTCGGCGGTATAGCTGCCCGCATGGGTAAGCGCATTGAACAGCGTGGACTTGCCCGCGTTGGTGTAGCCGACCAGGGATACCGACAGCACTTCGCCGCGCACCCGCGCGCGCCGCTGCACGTCGCGGCGGCGCTTGAACTGCGCGAGCTTGTCCTTGAGCACCTTGACGCGATTGCCGATCAGGCGCCGGTCGACCTCGATCTGCGTTTCGCCCATGCCGCCGAGGAATCCGCGCCCGCCGCGCTGGCGTTCCAGGTGCGTCCAGCCGCGCACCAGGCGCGTGGAGGCATACTCCAGCTGCGCCAGCTCCACCTGCAGCTTGCCCTCGTGGCTGCGCGCGCGCCTGGCGAATATGCCGAGGATCAGGCCGGTGCGGTCCAGCACCGCGCAGCCGAGCTTCTGTTCCAGGTTGCGCTGCTGCCCGGGCGAGAGTTCGTGGTTGAACACGACCACCGCCGCATGGTGCTCGCGCACTGCGGCCGCAATCTCCTCCGCCTTGCCAGAGCCCGCGTACAAAGCCGGGTCCGGCCGCTGCCGCTTGCCCTGGATCAGCGCGCGCGGATCGAGGCCGGAACTCTCGGTGAGCAACCGCAGCTCCTCCAGGCCTTCGCTATAACCGTCGGCGCCGAAATCGAGGCCAACCAGAACAGCCGCATTCGCGCGCCCTGCGCGCTCAGACATCGCGCGCGCCAGCGGCTGCGGGCCGACCGGACTCAGTTATCGGAAGCAGAGTGTTCGTAGGAAATGGTGACCGCGCGCGCCGGCACGACGGTAGAGATCGCGTGCTTGTAGACCATCTGCGTGACGGTATTCTTCAGCAGCACGACGTACTGATCGAAGGATTCCACCTGCCCCTGCAGCTTGATGCCGTTGACCAGATAGATTGAGACCGGCACGTGCTCCTTGCGCAGCGTGTTCAGAAACGGGTCTTGTAACAACTGCCCTTTAGTACTCATCGTGCCTCCCACAACATTGTTGTTGAATCGCCACTTTAATTGATTTCTCTCTGATTTTCCACTACCGGCTGCAGATTGGGGTGCCCTACGGCTTTTTCAAGTACGGATTGGTCGAGGTCTTGAACTGCACTTTCAACGGCGTTCCCTGCAGCGAGAACTCCTCGCGGAAACGCCCCTCGAGATAGCGCCGATAGCTCTCGGGCACGGCATTGAGCGCATTGCCGTGAATGACGATCAGCGGCGGGTTCATGCCGCCCTGGTGCGCATAGCGCAACTTCGGCCGGGTCAGTCCCTTGCGCGGCGGCTGCTGGCGCTCGACCGCGTCGATCAGCACGCGCGTGAGGCGCGGCGTGGACAGTTTGGTCATGGCGGCGCGGTAGGCTTCGTCGATCGAAGGCAGCAAGGACGCGAGGCCGCTGCCCTGCAGTGCCGAGATGAAATGAAAGCGCGCAAAACCGAGAAAGCCGAGCTTGCGTGCGAGATCGCGTTTGACGCACTCGCGCTGGTAGTCGTCCAGGCCGTCCCATTTATTCACGGCCACCACCAGCGCGCGCCCTTTCTCCACGACGTGGCCGGCGATATGCGCGTCCTGATCCGAAATCTCCGCCTGCGCATCGAGCACCAGCACCACCACGTTGGCCTGGTCCACCGATTGCAGCGTCTTGATTACGGAGAACTTCTCCACCGACTCGAACACGTGGCCGCGGCGGCGCAAACCCGCGGTGTCAATAAGGGTATAGCGCCTGCCGTCGCGCTCGAACGGGACCTCGATGCTGTCGCGCGTAGTGCCCGGCTGGTCGAAAGCGATGACCCGGTTCTCGCCCAGCAGCGCGTTGATCAGGGTCGACTTGCCGACGTTGGGGCGGCCGATGATGGCGATGCGCGGATGGTCCGGCGCCGCTTCTTCCTCGACCTCCGGCCCAAACCCGGCGAGCGCCAGCTCGACCAGATCGCTTACTCCTTCGCCGTGCGCGGCAGAGATGGCGTAAGGCTCACCCAGAGCGAGCTCGTGGAACTCGGCGGTAACGACGCCGATGTTCATGCCCTCCGCCTTGTTCACGGTGAGCAATACGCGCCGTCCCGTCTTGCGCAGCAGCGCGGCAATATTACGGTCCTGCGGCGCCAGCCCCTGGCGCACATCGACCATGAACAGGATTACATCGGCCTCGGCAATGGCCTGCAGCGTCTGCTTCGCCATCTCGTGCAGGATGCCCTCTTTCGCCACCGGCTCGAACCCCCCGGTGTCCACCACGAAAAATGGCCTGTCCCCCACCCGCCCTTCGCCGTAATGGCGGTCGCGTGTCAGCCCCGGCATGTCGGCTACGAGCGCGTCGCGGCTGCGCGTGAGCCGGTTGAACAGCGTGGACTTGCCGACGTTGGGCCGGCCGACGATGACGATGGTGGGTTTCATGCGTGCGGGATCAGGCGCGCTCGCGTGCGAAGCGCAGGGGAATCAAGCTTGCTTTCCCATGCGCGTTCGGCGATTTCGCGCCATGCGGCCTTTTATCGGGTGCTGAAGGCATACAGCCCGCCGTTGCGGGTCTGTACCAGGAAACCGCCGTTGGGCAGCATGACCGGATTGGTGCTGACCGGACTGCCGTCGGTCGCCACGCGCCCGACGAAGGCACCGGAATCGCGGGCGAGAAAATGCACAAAGCCCTGGATGTCGGCGACCACGATCTCGTGCCCCAGCGCGAGCGGCGCCGACAGATTGCGCAGGGAGAGCTTGTCCTGCCGCCACACGCTGGTGCCGCTGGAGCGGTCGAGCGCGAGCACAGCGCCCTTGTCGTCGCTGACGAAGGCGTAGCGCGCATCCAGCGCCAGACCGGAGGTACTCGACATCTCACGCCCCCACAATGTCTGCCCGTTGGCGCGGTCGAAGCAGCCGATGCGCCCCTGATATGCCACTGCACAAACCTCACGGCCATCGACCACCGGCAGCCCGATCACGTCGGTGACGCGCTCCAGTTCGGTCGTGCCGTGCGGCAGCGCGACCGTCACCTCCCAGCGCACGGCGCCGTTGGACAGATTGATCGCCGCCAGTTTGCCGCCGGCGAATCCGGCGTAGACCACATCCCCGGAGATGCTGATGCCTACCGGTGAGCGCACCGTCAGCGCCGGTGTGGAGCGCTGGTAATACCACCTGCGTTTGCCGTCCTTGGCGTCCAGGCCGAAAATGCGGCCGTCGGCGCTGCGCACCACGACCAGACCGTGCGCGACCTGCGGCGCCGCCAGCACCTCGCTGCTCACCTGCGATTTCCACAGCGCAGTGCCCTTGCTGTCGAAAGCCAACACCTCGCCTTTGCCGCTGCCCACCACCACCAGGTCGGCATCCGCGCCAACGCCGCCGCTGAGAGGCTCCCCGGCGCTGATGCGCCACAGCTGTTTGCCGCTGGCGGCATCCAGACGCGTGATCGTGCCGTCGCTGGCGGCTGCATACACGCTGTCACCGGCCAGCGCCGGGCTGAATATGAACTGCCGCGAATCGCCCACATTCGCGTGCCACAGCGTATTGACCTTGATCGTCTGCGCCAGCGCAGGCAGCGGCGCCATCTGCGGCGCGGCGCTGCGGCTGCCGAACCAGTTCAGGGGATTGATGGTATCGATCGCATCGCTGACCATGCTGCCGCCGCCGCAGCCGGCGAGCAGCAGCGCGGCACCCAGCGCCGGCGCCCATGCGAACGCGCGCTTCATTTCGCCGTTCCCAGCGCATCCAGGCGCAGCTGGATCGACGCACGCAGCCCGGCGTCCGCGGGGGACGCCTTATCCAGCGCGGACTTGTACGCGGCGCGCGCATCGTCCTTCTTGCCCTGCGCAACCAGCACGTCGCCCCTGGCAGCCAGAAACAGCGCATCGAACGCGGCACCGTGCTTCGCATCCAGTGCCTTGAGCGCATCGTCATAGGCCTTTTCGTCCAGCATCACGCTGACCAGACGCAGGCGCGCGATATCCTGCAGCCCTTCGTCCTTGGCATTCTCGGCGACCCAGCTTAGCTGGGCGCGCGCGGTTTTCAGGTCGCCGCCCTGAAAGTGCGATTTTGCCGACACCAGCGCCGCCATGGCGGCATAGGCCGTGCGCGGATAGTTCTCCATGATCGCGCCGGCGCTCTCGCGCACCAGCTTCAGGTCGCCGCTGCGCGCCGCCTTCTGCACGGCGTCATACAGGGTGGAAGCCTGGACCGCCTGGTTGCGCTGATAATAGTTCCAGCCTTGCCACGCGGCGAAGGCGACCAGCACCAGCGTGACCGCGGTCATCACCAGGTTGCCGTTCTCCTGCCACCACGCCTTCAGCGCAGCCAGTTGTTCCTGTTCTTCCAGATCATATGAAGCCATGCTCAGTCCTTTAATCCTTTAACAATAGAGGGAATCCCGGAGGGAAAGGAAGGGTCCTCCCCTTCCTTCGCCCCTCGTACTCCCTTAGGTCAGGGACCGTTTCGGCAGTTCCGAAACGGGCTCTTGCTCTTCATCTGTAAACAGCAAACGGGTGACGGTGTCGGGCAGGCTGGCTCGCGCCACGCGAACTTGCCCGCGCTCCACGCGCAAGTGCTTCACGCTCGCTTCGTCGTTGGCCGCCTCGTCCTCGCCCAGGATCACGGCAAGCACGGCGCCGCTGGCATCGGCCTTTTTCATCTGCGACTTGAAGCTGCCGCCGCCGCAGTGCTGCATTACCGACAACCCGTGGTTGCGCAGTTCCTCGGCAACGCGAAAGGCCATGCGATCGGCCGCGCCGCCCTGGTGCACGACATAGACCTCGCATTGCGCCGCAGCTTGCAGTGCACGCGTTTCCTGCATCAGCGCGAGCAGCCGCTCCAGCCCCATGGCAAAGCCGCAGGCCGGCGTCGGCTTGCCGCCGATCTGCTCGAACAGCCCGTCGTAGCGCCCGCCGCCGCACACCGTGCCCTGCGCGCCGAGGCGGTCGGTGACCCACTCGAACACCGTGAGATTGTAATAGTCCAGGCCGCGCACCATGCGCGGATTGATGCTGTAGGGAATGCCGACATCCTTCAGCACCTGCTGCACGCCCTCGAAATGCGCCAGCGAGGCCTCGCCCAGATGATCGAGCAGCCGCGGCGCAGATTCGATCAGCGGCTGCATCAGCGGGTTCTTGCTGTCGAGCACGCGCAAGGGGTTGGTGTGCATGCGGCGCTTCGCATCGGCGTCGAGTTCATCCTCGTGTGCCTGCAGATACTGCACCAGCTCCGCCCGGTGTTTCAGGCGCTCTTCCGGGCTGCCGATGGAATTGAGCTGCAGCTTGATGTCATCGAGGCCGAGGTCGCCCCACAGCCGCGCGCACATCAGCAGCAATTCGGCATCCACGTCCGGGCCGGCATAGCCCAGCGCTTCGGCCCCGACCTGATGAAACTGGCGGTAGCGTCCCTTCTGCGGTCGCTCGTGCCGGTACATGGGTCCCAGGTAATACAGGCGCTGCGGGCTGCCGTAGAGCAGATTATGCTGGATCGCGGCGCGTACTGTCGAGGCCGTGGCCTCTGGCCGCAGGGTCAGCGCCTCCCCGTTCAGCTCGTCGACGAAACTGTACATTTCCTTTTCGACGATGTCGGTGGCCTCGCCGATGGCGCGGCGGAACAGGCCGGTCGGCTCCAGCAGCGGCGTGCGCATATTGCGATAGCCGTAGCTTTGCAGCCAGGAGCGCAGCGTCTCCTCCAGTTCCTCCCAAAGTGCAGCCTCGTCCGGCAGGATGTCGTTCATCCCGCGAACGGCTTGTATCGTATGGCTCATGTTCGTGTTCGGTTTGGATGTGCCTAGGCCGAGGCCTTGATCGGAGTGGTTTTGACTTCGCCGGCCGCACCATAATGGCTGCGCACGTAATCGTCCACGATCTTCTGGAAATCCCGGGCGATGGTTTCGCCCTTCAGGGTGACGGTCTTCTCCCCGTCGACGAATACCGGCGCCACCGGGCGCTCGCCCGAACCCGGCAGGCTGATGCCGATGTTGGAGTGTTTCGATTCGCCCGGGCCGTTGACCACGCAGCCCATTACCGCCACGTGCATGTCTTCCACCCCGGGGAATTGCTCGCGCCACAGCGGCATCTGGCTGCGCAGGTAGGCCTGGATGTCGGCAGCGAGTTCCTGGAAATAGGTGCTGGTGGTGCGGCCGCAGCCGGGACAGCTGATGACCAGCGGCGCAAACGACCTCAGGCCCATGGTCTGCAGGATTTCCTGCGCCACCACGACTTCGCGCGTGCGGTCGCCGCCCGGCTCGGGCGTGAGCGAAATGCGGATGGTGTCGCCGATGCCTTCCTGCAGCAGCACCGCCAGTGCCGCGGTCGAGGCAACGATGCCTTTGGATCCCATGCCGGCCTCGGTGAGTCCCAGATGCAGCGGGTAGTCGCAGCGCGCCGCCAGGTCGCGATAGACCGAAATCAGATCCTGTACACCGCTCACTTTGCACGACAAGATGATCCGGTCCGCGGGAAGGCCCCATTTCTCGGCCTGCGCTGCCGACTCCAATGCCGACACTACCAGCGCGTCGCGCATCACGGCTTCCGCCGTCAGCGGCTGCGCGCGCGCGCCGTTCTCGTCCATCAGGCGCGCGAGCAATTCCTGGTCCAGGCTGCCCCAGTTCACGCCGATGCGCACCGGCTTGCCATAGTTGCAGGCCATTTCGATCATGGTCGCGAACTGCTCGTCGCGCTTCGATCCTTTGCCGACATTGCCCGGGTTGATGCGGTATTTGGCGAGCGCCTCGGCGCACTCGGGATACTGGCTGAGCAGGCGGTGGCCGTTGAAATGAAAGTCCCCCACCAGAGGCACGAAACAGTTCCGCCGCGCGAGTTCGTCGCGGATGCGCGCGACCTGGGCTGCCGCCTCCGCCGTGTTGACGGTGATGCGCACCAATTCGGACCCCGCGCGCGCCAGGTCGTGGACCTGCTGCGCCGTGGCAAGCGCATCGGCCGTATCGGTGTTGGTCATGGATTGCACCACGATGGGCGCGCCTCCGCCGATAAGGACGTCGCCGATGCGCACCTGGCGCGTGTTCTTGCGTGCCGTGGAGGACATCCGCTGTTACTCGAGCTTCAGGCGCGCCACGTCGACCTTGAAATAAGGCCGCAGGTCGACTGGCGCATCGTTGTATTTCAGCCGCACTTTGGCGGCGTTGCCGATTACGACGTCGAATGGCGGCACGCCATCGACTACCTGCCTGGTACCGGGCTGGTTGAGCTGGGACAGCAACACTTTGCCGCCCGCCTGCTTGATTTCCACCCAGGACAGCTGGTCGAACTCGAGTTCGATGCGCTTATGCCCGCTGACGCTGGCGCTCTTCGCATCGGCTGGCACCGCGGCGGGAACGGATGGCTCCGCCGCCGGCGCCGCGGCCGCCGCAGCGGGTGCCGGCGCGTTCACCGGCGTGGCCGCCACATCTGCGGCAGCCGGGGCAGTCGCGGGGGGTGCCGGCACAGCCGCCGGGGTCTGCACTTGCACCAGTGCCGGCGCCGCTGCGTCCGCGTCGGCAGACGCCGCCTTGGGCGTGATCTTTACCACCTCGCCCGTGTCCAGCGGGTTGCTGCGCCATTCGTAGGCGACAACCGCCACCGCCGCCAATGCCGCGATCGACAGCAACACATAGATGCGGTTCGATTTTTCGCCGCCCTCGATGAAGGGCTCCTGCGCACCCAGATGCAAATCGACGCTGGCGCGTCCGGGAATATCAGGCCGGCCCAGATCCGCGAGCAGCGGCTCCGGATCGATCTGCACCAGCTTGGCGTAGCTGCGGATCATGCCGCGCACGAAGGTCGTGCCGGGCAGCTTGGCGTAGTCGTCGTCCTCGATGGCAGCGATCTGCTTGACGCCGTATTTGATCTGCTGCGACACGTCGGCCACGCTGAGCTTGAGCCCGGCGCGAGCCGCCGCCAGCGTCCGCCCCGGACTGATCTGCTCGGTCACTGGCCCCGCTTCGCTCATTCAAACCGACCCTTGAGCAAGTCCTGATATTCAGGGGATCCGGAATAACGCCGCCGCAGCTGGGCGGCCAGCGAATTTTCCGCGCCGCGGTCACCCAGCTTGCGCTGTATGCGCAGCGCCAGCCACAGCGACTCGGCCGTGGGATCGACCAGCCTGTTGAAACGCTCGATCAGGCTGCGCGCTTTTTCCAGTTCGCCGTGCTTGTACTGGATCGACGCGAGGTTGAGCAAAGCGAGCGGATTGTCCGGATCGCTGCGCAGTGCGTGTTCGAAATAGCCGATCGAATCGCGCCCGTCGTTCTTCTTGAGCGAGCACAGCCCGGCGTTGACATAGGAGCGCGCCGGCGTCTTGTACAGCGGATTCTTCAGCGCGGCGAAAAAGTAGGCGATCGACTGATCTTCGCGCCCGGTGCGGCACAGGAACCAGCCGTAATTGTTGTTGATGTCCGGATCGTTCGGGGATAGCGCGAGCGCGCGCTCGAAACGCTTCTGCGCGACATCGTTCTCGCGCAGATCCATGTGCACCAGGCCGAGCACGCTGTAGGCCGGGGCATAACTCGGGTCGGCCTTGATCGCCGTGCGCAACTCTTCCAGCGCGACGCCGATGTTGCCGTGCTCGAAATACGCCGAACCGAGTTCGGTATGGATGCGGGCGCGGTTGCGCGGATCGCCGACCTCACCCGTCATGGTGCCGGTATCAACCGTATCGGCCTGGGTCGACGCAGACGGCACCTGCGCGCAGCCGGCGAGTGCGCCGAAGACAAGGAGTGCCGCCAGCAGAAAAATCGATCTCAGCATGGCTGTATCTCCACCACGCGGCGCGTGCGCCTGGTCCTGTCTTCCACCCTGCCGGCGAGTTGCCCGCAGGCTGCATCGATATCGTCCCCGCGCGTTTTGCGCGTGGTCACCACCAGCCCCGCCGCAAGCAGGATTTCGGCAAAGCGGCGGATGGACTCGGGCGGCGAGCGTTTGAAGCCGGATCGGGGAAAAGGATTGAACGGAATCAGGTTGAATTTGCACGGGACGTCGCGTACCAGCGCAAGCAATTGCCGCGCGTGTTCCGCGCTGTCGTTGACGCCGTCCAGCATCACATACTCGAACGTGATGAAATCGCGCGGCGCCTTGTCCAGATAGCGCCGGCATGCGGCCAGCAACTCGGCCAGCGGATATTTGCGGTTGATCGGAACCAGCGCGTCGCGCAGTGTGTCGTTGGGCGCATGCAGCGATACCGCCAGCGCCACCGGGCACGCCTCGCGCAGCCGGTCGATTCCCGGAACGATGCCCGAGGTCGAAAGTGTCACTCGCCGCCGCGACAGCCCGTAGGCATTGTCGTCCAGCATCAGGCGCATGGCTGCAACCACGTTTTCGAAATTCGCCAGCGGCTCGCCCATGCCCATCATGACGACGTTGCTGACCAGGCGTTCCCCCTTGGGCGTCGCACCCAAGGCCTTGTTTGCGATCCACAACTGGCCGATGATCTCGGCCGTAGTCAGGTTGCGGTTGAAGCCCTGTTTGCCGGTGGAGCAGAACTTGCAGTCGAGGGCACAACCGGCCTGCGAAGACACGCACAGGGTGCCTCTGTTCGCTTCGGGTATGAACACGCTTTCCACCGCGTTGCCGTTGCCGACGCCTATCAGCCACTTGCGCGTGCCGTCGGCGGCCGTGGCATCGGAGGCGATCTGCGGCGCCTCGATGATTGCGCTCATCGCGAGCTTTTCCCGCAGCGACTTGGCCAGGTCGCTCATTTTCGAAAAATCCGCCTCTCCGTACTGGTGCATCCAGCGCAGCAGTTGCCTGGCGCGAAACGGCTTCTCGCCGATATCGGCGAAAAAAGCGCTCAGCTGCGCCGCATCGTAATTGAGGAGGTTCGGGATCACGGCCGGCCGGGATTCAGCGCGAATAGATGTTGAGGCTGGGGAAGAAGTAGGCGATTTCCACTTTGGCGGTATCCACGCCGTCCGAGCCATGCACCGCGTTGGCATCGATGCTGTCGGCGAAATCCGCGCGGATCGTACCCTTGTCCGCTTTCTTCGGATCGGTCGCGCCCATCAGTTCGCGGTTTTTGGCGATCGCGCTTTCGCCCTCCAGCACCTGCACCATCACCGGACCCGAGATCATGAATTTGACCAGATCCTCGAAAAAAGGCCGCCCCTTGTGCACTGCATAAAAGCCCTCCGCCTCGGCGCGCGACAATTGCAGCATGCGTGCGGCGATGATCTTCAAGCCATTGGTTTCAAAGCGGGAATAAATCTTGCCGATGACGTTCTTGGCCACCGCGTCGGGCTTGATGATGGATAGGGTACGTTCCAAAGCCATGCAGATCTCCAAAAGTTTTTAGTCGGATAAAGCTTAACGCTATATTTTATCAGGGATTTTGCTTTATGTCGCCTACTGCAGGCGCGGCCGGGCCGTTCAAGTCTGCGGCCGCCAGTTGATCAGCCAGCCGGCTTCGCCGGCGCCGGCCTCCCAGCCGCTGGCCACGCCCAATCCCGGTACCGCCACCAGCGCATCGGCGCAATAGATCAAGGGCAGGCGTTCGCGCTCCCACGGCGCGAGCTGCGCCTCCTGCAGCAGATTTTTCAGGCTGCGCGTTGAACCGCCGGGCTGCAGGCGCAACTTCTCCCCCCCTTGCCGCAGCCTCACGTTCAAACCCTGGTCACGAACCTGCACGCAAGCGACGCCCGTGCCTTGCCGGCGCGCGAAATGCAAGGCGCCGCCCAACTCCGGCAGCGGCCATGCGCGCCCGCCGTCCCAGTCGCGCCGAAACTGGACCGGCGCCGGCGGCAGCGAGGGCAGCAGATACGCATGACCGGCATAACGGCGCAGTTCGTTTCCACCCAGCACGACACGCACGGCGGCGTCATCGCGCGCCTGGAACAGCTGACGCAATCCTTCCTCCAGGCGATCCGCCTCGGGCGCCCCATCGCCTTGCTGCAGCAACAGCCAGCGCACCAGATTCTTCGTGCGAGCAACACCTATGCGTCTCAACTCGGCCAGCACGAGCTTGTTTTCCGTCACGACGCACTTCGCATCAGCCTCGGCCAGTTCATCCAGAATCACGCTCGCCTCGGCCAGATGCCTGGCAGCGCGCGCCAGCGTCGCGCGGTAGCCGGGAAAGGCCTGCCCGATCACAGGCAACACCTGGTGCCGCAGGAAATTTCGATCGTAGCGCGTGTCGGCGTTGCTCTCGTCCTCGACCCACTTGAGCTTGTTCGTCGTGGCGTATGCTTCGATTTGTTTGCGCGAAAG
>Ga0172379_10007988_pt1 | contig 13510 bp, 20 predicted proteins | sample GrowelOW334metaG_FD_119756 | JGI IMG/M metagenome (GOLD analysis project Ga0172379, IMG submission 119756) | Groundwater microbial communities from an aquifer near a municipal landfill in Southern Ontario, Canada - Groundwater well OW334 metaG | ecosystem: Environmental > Aquatic > Deep... | reverse complement strand
CCAGCCGTTAACAAGTTTGATTTTTCATTTGCCATTTTAGTAGTTCCTTAGTTTGTTATTATTGAATATGTTTTTATGATACCATTTCTTTTTGTTGAGATACAATTTTTTGATCTGTAACATATGCAACTGCAAGTATTACTAGGAATATAAGTAGAAAAATTGTTTGTCCACCGAATCCATCCACTGCCCAGAGGCTAATAGTTGCAAAAGTAAAATCGAAAGCAAAACCGGCATACGCCCATTCTTTTATTCGTCTGGGAATTTTTGGAATAATTAAAACCAAAGCTCCAAGTATTTTAAATGCCACTAAAGCATTTCCAAAATATCCGGGATAACCAAGATGCCGGATACCTTCTTTAGCCATTTCCGTTTGGAATGTAAAAGCAGGCATCACACCTTCAAAAAGAAAAATTATTCCCGTGGTAACCCAAAAAGTTATTTTTAGTTTTTTCATCTTTATTCCTTTTTTGTGAAGAACAATATTTAATTGATTCTGCAAATCACAACTTCTTGTTTTGTTTGAAAACGAAATGTGCTGCTTTTTCAGAAGGCACATATTCAACGCACTCATATCCAAGTTCAACCAAATTTATATCACGCCATAAGCTCTCACCAGATCCAAGTAAAGCGGGTGATACAGCAATGTGCATTTCGTCCACTAACCTCGAACTCAAATATTGCCGAATTGTGTTAGTGCCGCCTCCCAACCGAATATCTTTTCCATTGGCATTTGCTTTTGCCATCTTTAACGCTGCTTCAATTCCATCGGTGACAAAGTGAAATGTTGTTCCCCCCTCCATTTCAATAGATGGTCTGGCATGATGAGTTAAAATGTAAACAGGCGTATGATATGGTGGATTATTTCCCCACCATCCTTTCCAAGAATGATCTTCCCACTGTCCTCTCATTGGACCAAACATATTTCTTCCCATTATCCATGCGCCAATATTTTCAAATCCTCTAACAGCAAAATCATTATCAACTCCAGTAGTGCCTTCAGTAGTACCACCGCCAAGCATATCACTGTGCATTACTTGAAATGTCTTAGTCGGCAAAAACCACCCATGTAAAGTCATGCCTCCTATACCCATTGGAGTGTCCATGCTTTGATTTGGTCCGGCTCCAAATCCGTCAATTGAAACACTATAACACAAAACTTTTAATTTACTCATAACTATTTCTCCTATTAAGTTTATCAATTCGGGTAATTTTTCAATAGAATTTATTTAGGATTCGTAAACGAGATCATCCATTGAACGCCGAATTTGTCCGCGAAGGAGCCATAATAATCGCCCCAGAACATATCTGCCATAGGCATTTGAATGTTACCACCAGTAGATAATCCATTAAACAATTTATCAGCTTCTTCACGACTTTCCGCATGAATCGAGATATGGACATTGTTTCCGGCAGTTAACTTAAAACCCATCGATTCAGGCGCATCTGTCCCCATCAATATGTTTTTTTTACCGAGCGGCAGCGCCACATGCATAATTTGATTCTTTGCATCTTCCGGAATATTTTGATCGGGGACATCTTTAAATCGCATCAGCATGGTAAACTCGCCGCCAAAAACTGATTTATAAAAGTTAAAAGCTTCTTCGGTGTTTCCGTTGAAGTTTAAGTATGGATTCACAACTTTCATTTTTCTATTCCTTTATTTTGATCGTATTAAGTTTGTTATTTTTTCTCATATTGAAGTAATGCGATATCGCACTCGAATGCAATAGCTTTTTTAAGAATAAAATTTTGTTTCATGTCTAATTCTTTGAAGATCGGCATTCCAACACCGATCGCAGTAGGATTTACGAACAAGTTAAACTCGTCGATAAGCCCGGCTTTAATTAAAGAAGAAACAAATGTTGCACCGCCATAAACGATAATGTCTTTCCCGTTTTGTTGTTTTAGATTATTTACTTCTTCAATCAAATCACCTTTTGCTATAACAGTATTGTTCCATTCGGATTTGTCAAGTGTCTTGGTAAAAACGACTTTATGAGTATCAGTCATTTTTTTACCAAATACATATTGCGGATCATCAGGATTTGAGGCGACGTTTTCCCAGTAAGGGATAAAACCGGCGGCAAGATTTTTCCCCATAATAATGCAGTCAACTGGCTCGGTCATTTCACTAACATACTTTTTCGCTTCATCATCCCAATCCCACACCATCCAATCCATTTCACCGTTTTGTCCAGCGATAAATCCGTCAATCGAAATTTGTACTTGCAATTTTAGTCTTCTCATTTTATCCGTCCACTTTGTTTGTTAAAAGGGTTGTTCATCAATTATCTTTTTTTAGTTGAATCCAATTTAACCATACATCTCACGTCAGTGTTATTCAAGTACATTTCAATGCAAGCTCCATTCGGATCAATTCGTGTAGTGGTATGCAGTTTTTTAAACGCTTGTTCTGCCTTCATAAAATCACGCATTAACATATGATGTATTCGCCTTTCCGGATGATGTAAGTTTCGTAACCATATTTTTGAACTTCTCATTCATATAATTCTTCAACTTCATTTCTTTAAGCATAACATTTTTTTATTAACACAGGAAATACCAAAAAAGTTTCTTAGGAAGTAGAAAGACTTGCATGCAATCTTCGATGTGCATCTATAATTCTACCAAGAAACAATTTTGCTGTTACACACATAACTTTGATGTCATTGTCTAAAGTAATTCCCATCCTCAGACCCTGATTAAAAATTAATGCAAACATACTATCGAGATTTAAGTCTGTTACTGTGTAATTACGACAATATAAAGGGTTGATTGCGTCAACAGATTTGTGTAGCGTTGATATGTGAAACATATATCAACACTTGTTCCCAAAGAAGCCAGATTAAGCAGTGTAGAAAATCCCCGACACATTTACAGCGATGAGAGTGTCAGAACGCGTCTGTTTACACCGCGCTATCGGAGCGGCAACTGTAACATAACCAAGCAACAGTATGAAGATGAATTTAAGTGTCTTTGTAAATGCAAAGTGGTTTTGCACAAGTGTAATCATATTATCTCCTTTAGATAAAGTTACTTCGTTGATGCTAAACGGCATTGCTGATAAGCGGTGCCGATTTACATACAATGTTAATAATCATAAAAATTTTTATTAACAAAAGTTTCACAATGGATTACGTTCTCTTCAAATTCCAATAAATATTTTTCATCTTCCGGATAATAGCGCGCCTTTTCATATAATTCACCAGCAAATTGTTTAATGCTTTCAATAGAATTCCATTTCGTTACCGTCCAGAAATGACAAATATCATCTTCTTTTTTTCGCCAAACTTCAACACTCAAATTGCCCGGTATATTTTTGTAATCTTTAATTCCCGTGTTCTCCAAATATTTAAGGTACTCATCTGCATATTCAATTTTCGTTTTTCCATGCCATATCCTGGTAAGTCATGTTACGCATGATTTGTTCAAATATTTCTAAAATAGTTTATCATCGTAGCGCAGATTTAAGTCTGCGTTACAGAATTTAATATCAAATTAGATTTTTGCGTAACATGAGCTGGTAATTATTGTTTCCATTCGAAGCTTCCTTTTATTTAATTGACGAAGTAATAAGATTTCTCCAGCACTTAATTTATAAATGAGTAGATCATGAATATCGCTTGTCGTTCACTTTCATTAATAGTTTTTTCAATTATGATTAATATGTCTAAACCGTGTTAAGGTGTCTTTGCCCCACAAGAACGTTACCACAACAGCTGTTATTACCACAAGTGAATATCCAACTACTGCGTTGCCAGTCTCGAAGGACGACCGACCACCAGGAAAGATACTTCTGCCTGTATTCCCAATAGCATGAAAGAGGACTACCGCAATCACGCTCTTTCCCGTGTTGTTGTAAAGCCAGACTATTAGTATGCGTATGGCAACTGTGAAGAGTGTTCCCCATGCCATCAATGCTGGACTCTGACCGAGTTCAATCATCGACGGGTAGTGCCAAACCGCGTGTAGAGTTCCCATGATGAGGCAAACGGTCAGGGCACTCCATCTTTCTTGCATAGGATCTATTGCATACCCCATATAGCCTAATTCCTCGCCTGCGGCGGCAATAAAAAATGCCGGGAAAATTAGTGGGGTCAAAGTTGGGATATTCCAGGTAGTCGGAATTTGTAAACCTATCATACGCATTATAACGTATGTTATCAGATAGAGAACAGGCATCAATAAGACAATTGGGATGTACCAAATTTTTTTCTTAATGTTCGCGAAGTCAAACATTCGCAAGATTAATCTTTTTACGCCGTCAAATTTTTCTTTACGGTAAACTAATATTGCTGCTGCAATCAATGGAACAAATGTAGCTCCAATGTCTGTAACGGGAAGATTGTCCGGCAGCCCTTCAAATTTGACGAAGGTACTTAAAGCCCAGAATGGAATTGTAAGGACAAATACCAAAATAAAGAAAATCACCGGCGATCTGTTTTTTGACATTCGCATACTCAATTTATCTCCCCATCATTTAAAAATATTGTTTGATAAGCAACTACTATTAACCAATCATACATAGTCACTGTTGGTTGTGTTGCGCTGGTATTTACCATCAACATCCGTGTGCGATCAGAAATCATCATCCTTAACCCGAAAGAGCCAGTAGGCTCTTGGTAGATATTCTATAAGCACCATTGCAAAATAAAATTTCATATAGGTCGCGTCGTTTACAAGGTGAATGCCTGCATAACCGAGTAGGCGCATGCCAGTCCGTGCAGCAGCAAATGCTATTGTAAATTTTAATGCCCGGTGAATCCGCGGGCTTGACGGAAACAGAAAGAATACGGCGAAGTATGCAAGGAACGGTCCAAACATTAATGGAAAGTAAAGCGCACCCTGGATTGATTGGAATGTGGTAAACTTGTCGAGGATAGCAGCATGAACCAACGGACCGGTTGCTTTGAGATATTCCGCCGGTAGTTGGATTTGTGTCCAGAAAAGTTCGACAGAACGGAGTGCTACTTCGAACATTCCGAACATGAAGAATCCGAAAAATGCTATAAGTGCAAGAAAAGAATTTCTGCGAATGCCCTGCACACAAATCACCCACCACATAAAGATCAGAGCAAAAATCGAAATCAGCATTAATGTTGAGCGGGTGACGTGCAGGCTTGCAGCACCTTGTAATAATTCTTCGCCTGCGTTTGCGGGAACTCCGAAGGCACTGAACACGTAGTTTTGGAATGCCTGTACACAGATATAAATAATTACAAGCACACCGGCAGCAATACGAAATGTCTTTCCTCTTTGTTCAGAGTTAGATGTGAATAATGTGCCTGCGGAAACTGATTGTGCCGCCTCTGTAGTCAATGAGCTCATCGCTTTGTTTCCGTCACACGTTCTTTGAGAAATTGCACAAGAAGTTCGTTGAACTTTGCCGGTTCATCGTAGAACACCGCATGTCCCGCACCTTCAACAACTGCCGTAGTTGCATTTGGAATCGGTTGCTGCATCTGTTCATCCTTGTTAGGTGCGATGCCTGCGATGATCAAAAGTGTAGGAACATTTATGCGTTTGAATGCAGGCCGATAATCCTTCCCAAAAAAGTCGAGCATCAGATTTGCTAGGCCTATACTGTTTGGCGTTTGCAATGCTGCATTCACTATTGTGTTCAATTCACTTGGAGATAATTGTTTATTGAAGATGTACGGCATCATGCCTTCTAAATATTCTCGTTGATTGCTTACATAAAAAGGCATTCTTCCAAAAGTCATTGCTGCATCTTTACAATCCAATTTTGCAGCGCCTGCTGATACTGTTGCATCAACAAGAACAATTCCACTGATTTCATTGGTGCCATAATTCATAACATAAGCGGCTACGTCTTGAACTCCTTGCGACCAACCGACGAGAACAGGTTTGTGCAGGTTCATTTTCTTGATGAGATTAGAAATGTCTGATGCACGAAAGTCGGGACTGTTTGAGTGATTGAGAATTGTTGAACGACCTTGCGAACGAGGATCGAACGCTACGATATGATAACGATCTCCTAGCGTAGTTATTTGTTTATTCCAAATTTCTGCTGCAAAGGGCCAGCCGGGAATAAGCACAAGCGTTTGCGCTTCACTTGGACCTGCATCTATCACGTGCAACGTAACTTCATCCGATACAGTAACAAGTGTGTCGGTTTTTGAAAGAGAAACAGCAAAGATTAAATTATTCATCAAAAATACTACTACAAAAACAGATGATATTATGAAAGCCATTCGTCTTTGATTTGATTCCATTATGATATTTTCTCCTTTTGGTTTAACTGGAAATGATTTTATAAAAATGTCAATCAATCAATTATTTATATAAGTGAATTTTATTTAACAAACCAGAAACACAACAAAAATATTTAGATACTGTTAACTCTATAATGAGTGAAAGTGTTAAAGAATAATCTTATAACAAAGAATTAAATCAAGAAGCAATTAAAGAGATTAATTAAAGAAAGAATTATTTTTCCCCTTAATAATTTCAATGGAAGATTATTTTCATTTTACTTTTTTACCACTTTTTGGAGTGGACTCAAGATTGAAAAAATTAATCTCTAACTCCTTCGCTTGGTTTATTTTTCCTATCCCGGAACTGATCATAAAGCACAAGATAGACAGATATAATAATAATGGCTGTAGCAACTAATAAGGCAGTAGTGATCTGTTCATTGGCAATGAGCCATCCAAGGAAAACTGCAATTACGGGGTTTACGTAAGTGTGAGTTGAAATCCGTGTAACAGATGTATGTCCCAGCAACCATACATAAGCGCTGAAAGCAATCACTGAACCAAAAATAATCAAGTATAAAAGCCCAAAGAAAGATTTTAAAGTAACCTGGTTTAAATGAAATTGCGATGGCTCACCAATGATAAAACTGGTTATCAAAACCAGCGTACCACCGAAAATTAATTCCATCCCCGATGATAAAATAGGCGACTTAGGAACATTTGCAACTCTTGAATAAACAGCGCCTCCTCCCCAGGAAAGGGTGCCTACAACAATTAATGCAGAGCCAAGAAAATTATTATTTGATGTTGTGCTACCTGTAGTAGAAGCAATAAGATAAACAACGCCGCCGAAACCGAGAAATAATCCTAATATTCCCCTTAGTTTTACCCGTGTATCCTTTAAGAAAAACCATTCTATTCCCATAATCCATAAAGGTTCCGGAGTAACAAGTACCGCCGCCATTCCGGAAGGTATATATTGCTGCGCCCATGCCAGCAGTCCATGCCCGATCAAAAAGAACATTGCTCCTAATGTAAACAGCGGAAAAATATTTTCCCTTTTGATCTTTTCTTTGCTCTTAAACCGGCTAAATAAATAAAGAATTATCCCTGCTGTCAGGGATCTTATTCCAACCATCATTAACGGCGGGATTGTCTCAATAGCATAGCGGGTTGCAAGGAAGGTGGAACCCCATATTATATAAATGGCTCCAAAAGCCAAAAGAGTTTTCAGGTTCTGCTTTTTCATAATTAGTAATCTTAAATATATTACAATACAGAAATTTTTTATTACATTAACGCTAACTAAGGATAAAATATCTATTACTTTTGGGTGAATTTAATTTTTTCACAACGTTAATAATTTTTAAAGAACTTGTCCTTACGGCAATGCTTTTCGAATAAACATATTTTAATGCTGACAGAACTTTGCCAAATTGTATTTTACTTATTATATAAGCAAATTTTAATATCGGGTCAGATGGTTTTTGTATTGGTTCTAATCTCATCATGTTTCTTTCTTTTTTTGTTGTAAATTTATCTTTGTTACATAAAAATTCTTTTGACATTTATCAAAAAATCAGCATGAGAGTGAAATGGAGAAATTCTTTGAAATAATTTCACAGCTTACAATACTCGACAATGAAAGTAAAAAAGCATTGTCTCAAATAATGAAAAAATTAGAATTACCCAAGGGTTATATGCTTGTTAAACCCAATTCTATTTGTAATCATGTCTATTTTATTGAAAAGGGTTTAACCAGAACTTTTTACTATAAAAAAGGAAAGGACGTTACAGACTGGTTTTATCCGGAAAATACCTTTGCCTCATCAATAGTTAGTTTTATTACCCGTAAGCCCGATAGAAGAGGAATCGAGCTTCTGGAGTCTTCGTTGATTTGTTCGTTTCACTTCAACGAATTGGAAGACCTATTCAATAAACATCATGCAATAGAACGATTAGGAAGAAAACTGGTTAGCAAGGGCATGGTTGAAATTCAAAAGAGATTTGACGACTTACATTTTTCAACAGCATTACAAAGATATAAAATACTATTGGATGCCAATCCAAGAATTATTAATAGAGCTCCATTAGGTATGGTAGCTTCTTACCTTGGTATAACTCAAGAAACGTTAAGTCGTATTCGCCGTCATCTGCCACGTTGATCATTTCAATTAAATTCCACCGATAAACCAGCGTACTAATCGATGCTATAATTCCCATGCTTCTGTTTTTAATGTTCAAAACATTCTTTGCGAACCTTTAAGTATATTTATAAAAATTTTGAACCATGTATATAATAGATTTAGCAACTGTTCATGCAATTGGTCCTGACGATGCAAATATTACAGCTACTTTGTTTTTTAATGATACCATTTTGTTTCCCTTTCGTTTTGTTATTTATAGTCTATAGACGATTGAGCAAAACAATACGGTCGGAAATGTTCAACAAATAAGTTTAATCTTACCAATCCAAGTGGTTGGTATGCATCATTCTAAATGTTTCCAAAACACTTAATCGTTTTTTCTCAACCTTGCTCATATACATATACCATTTCCATTCCCATGTTTTACCGTTATCGTCAGAAAATGCTTGACTCCAAATTGGATTATTTGAATCTGTAGCGTCCCAACAAAATGCAACAATAATTTCCTTTTGCTGGAAAATGTCTTTAGCAAAAAAATATCCTATATTATTTTCAAAAGAACCAACTACGGGAATGTCCAACACACCCATATTACTATCCGCCCAATAAATTTTCCAAAGTTTTGTCATAGGATTGAATAACCGAAGCGACATACCTTCAAACGGCTTTCCATCAAATGTTGTAATAAAATTATCAATGTTTCCAACGCCATTTAATATTTTGCGCATTTCACCTACAGCCTCAAATTCTATCCATTCGTTACAATTATTCAGCCTTGTTTTTAATTTGCGATTTTTAATTTTCCATTTGCCAATTAGAAAATCAAAATCATTTTGAGATGAATTTACCGACGGAACGATTTCTAATTCATCAGATTTATTAAATTTTAGTGTCTTCATTTTATACCTAAATTCTAAAAATTTATTTATTGGATATTGGATAAAGAATTAAATTGCTTTGAGTAGTAATCAATTCCAGCATTGAATTCCTTAACTCAGTCGTCATTGAATTAATTTGTTTCTGTTTTATTTGATACTCGTTTTCATCCTTATAGGTAGTTATGGTAAGTAAAAGATTTTTATCTTGAAAAACCGGTAATCGCGGGAAATCGTTTTCCGACATTTCACTGACCCAAAGCGTAATGTTAGATAATTCAAACGTTTTGAGAAAAGGAATGTATGTTAACTGGAATAAATTAATTACTTTATCAAGCGTGCTGTTGCAAACGTAAAAATCTATAACAATAATTCCTTTGTCTGTTTTCAACAAATTGCTGTTAATGCCTTCGCTCTGTTCTTTGGAGTTTCCGTTATTGCTTAATGGTCGCAGAAGATAAACATTATCAGAATTTATCATCATATCATTTGCCCCCGGTCCAAACTCTTTCCACACAGGACTATTAATGTAAAAATCATTCAGGAACTTTACCCTTGTACTCATGTCAGCAAAGCCGCGCATCCAAACGAATCTGTCATTTACGCCGTTCATTTTAAATTGCCCTAAAGTATAACCGCCTAAGTCGGTCATTGGCTTTACAAAATGATTGTTGAAATATTTACTAAACGTATCTGCCGTATTTGGTTTTAATAAATAATTCCGTAGTTCTAATACTTTAATGTTGGAATTATTTTCCTGCAAAAAGTTTTTCATATTTTTTCCTGTTACAGATTTTGTTGTTTGATGTTCTCACTTCTAATTGCGTTTTGACTTATAACGGTGCATTACTGTTCCGTCGGGGAATGCTTTAACTTCGAGTAACTGCAATGCATGATTCCCCCCAATATTGGCGAAAAGAGGAATGCCCTTAGTCAATATAATAGGCAACATTATCAAATCGTACTCATCTACTAAGCCATAATTTGTAAGTTGCTGGACTATACTACCGCTTCCGACAATGACCATATTTTTGCCAGGCTGCTGCTTTTGTTTTCGGATCTCTTCAAAAACATTTTTGCCCAACACGGTAGCGTTATTAAAACTTCCCCATGGTGCCTCTTTTAGAGTTTTCGAAATGATAATTTTGGGAGTGTTATTCATAAAAGCCGCAGATGGATCCTGATCGGGTGACATATTTGGCCAATAATTTTTTAACACGTTGTACGTAGTCTCACCGAGAATTATTATATCTTGTCCTCTATTTTCATCCACAATCCATCGTTTCAATTCTTTGGTGAGGTATGGAAACTCCCAGTCTTGTTCGCCGTTCGGACCAGTGAAGTATCCATTTACGCTTACGAGTGTTGCAGCAATTATTTTTCTCATGTTTTATCCTTTGTTAATTGATAATATTATTTTAATAATTCTTTCATCGGCTTGTAGCAAAGAAGAACAACCCCGCTTTTAAATGTCCTTGTTCCTGTAAGTTTTAAGTCTAATTGGTGCTTCATGGCATCTGCTTCATTTCTCGCTTATTCTAATTCTTCACAACTGAAACCTCGTTGTTTCAACGCTTGAATAACTCGCAGTAGTGGAATTGATTTGCTTTCAATTCGCAAAACTCTATCACAGTCCTCAAGGTCAAAGCTTATGGCTGAATTCGGCAATACCGTGTTCAATTCTGCTATTATTTCATTTGCTATTATGCTGCTGTGAACATTTGTTTTGAATACTTCAACCATTGTAATGCTTCCTTGGGGTTGTTGAATATATTTAATTAACAAAAGTAGATTTCACGCCGACGCTGCCGCCTGGTCTTTCACGGGAAGGCAGATGGAAATCTTCGTAGACATTGAGTTTTCTCCTTTAATCATGCTATACCTCTTTCGTATAGTTAATGAGATTATTGTTATGATTTCTTTTGTCATGTTAGTTTTGTCGGGTCTAATCTAACCATGCACCGAACATCCTTTTTATTCAAATACCATTCAATACAAAAACCATTTGGGTCTATGTCAGGATGGGCAGTAAGTTTATCAAATGCTTTTCCAATAGCAGGAATGTTTTCCATAAAGTTATGAACTATAATGCAAACATATTTTCCCTTTTTTATAACGGACTCTTCCAGACCGTGTTTACTCAAATCTCCTTTTACTAATTCTTCGGCTGCTGATTTATAAACAATCACACCATTTACTGGTCTTGATATACCAAAATATTTTCTTTCTTTGGTATAAGGCGCTAATGAATGCAAAGTTTGGTGTGCTTCTAGGACTCCATAAGGAAACGATTTTGCCGTCACACAAAAAATTTTGATATCATTGTTCAACATGAATTTTTCCATTCACATACCTTTATTAAAATTTAATGCAAACATACTCTCGGTAATTGGGTTTGATGCTGTGTAAATACGACAATCTAAAGGGTTGATTGCGTCAATTGATTTTTGTAGTTTTGCCGCATGAAAAATATATCAATATTAGTCCCTGAACGGGCAAGATTAAGCAGCATAGAAATTCCGCGACATGCTTTCACAGAAGTGAATGATATTTCTATTGCTGAAGGAAACCCTCCTCTTTTTAATGTCCAAATGGTTGGACTAACTAAAGTCATTCAGTTAAATGATGGATTGTATTCAATAAAGACAGATATTTTATTAAAAGATGTTGAAAAAACAGATCTTATAATCGTGCCGGCTATGCAAGGGAATTTGCAAGAGGCGTTACGGCTAAACCGTGAATTTATACCCTGGATAATAAAACAATATAAAAGTGGCGCTGAAGTAGCAAGTCTTTGCGTGGGCGCTTTTTTATTAGCTGCAACAGGTTTGCTAAAAGGGAAACAGTGTTCGACTCATTGGCGAGCGGCAAATGATTTCCGAGTAGTATTCCCTGACGTAAATCTTGTTGTTGATAAAATACTCACCGATGAGCAAGGTATATATTCAAGTGGCGGGTCGTTTTCTTCTTCAAACCTCATTTTATATCTGGTAGAAAAATATGCCGGACGAGATATTGCCGTTCGTTGTTCAAAATTATTTCAGATAGATATTGAACGAGACAGCCAATCTCCATTTATAATGTTCAGGGGTCAAAAAGAACATAAAGACGAACCGGTAAAAAAAGCGCAGGAGTTTATTGAAGTTAATTTTAAGAAGAAGATTACAGTTGACCAATTATCGGATATTTTTGGCATCGGTCGTAGAACCTTTGAGCGAAGATTTAAAGCCGCAACTTTCAATTCAATAGTTGAATACATGCAAAGGGTAAAGGTTGAAGCGGCTAAAAAACAATTGGAAACAGGAAGAAAAACTGTTAATGAAGTAATGTACGATGTTGGTTATACCGACAACAAAGCATTTAGAGATGTATTCAAAAAAATTGCAGGAATGTCGCCTATTGATTACCGGAATAGATATAACAAGGAAAGAGTGAGCTAAAAAGAAAGATAAGATCAAAAATGAGAGAAACAATTTTAATTATTGATGACGAAAATGATTTAAGAAGTCTTCTTGTTAGACTTTTAAAACTTGAAGAATTTTTAACGTACGATGCGGAGAATGCAACCCAAGGTTTGGAGATTTTAAAGAAAGAAGATATTTCCGTTGTAATTATTGATGTAAAACTGCCGGATGCTAACGGAATCGATCTTGTAAATAAAATCAAGGAGATCAATCCGATTTGTGAAATAATTGTATTAACCGCTTACGGTACAATTGAAGATGGAGTTCGCGCAATAAAAGAAGGCGCTTTTGATTATATCACAAAAGGTGATGAAGACAATAAAATAATTCCGTTAGTTCTGCGGGCAACTGAAAAAGTCCAAATGAAAAAAAGAATTGAACTGTTGGAAAAAAGCGTTGGTGAAAAATTTAACTTCGATGCTATTACCGGTAATTCAACCCCAATTATGAAAGCAAAAGAGTTGGCATCGAAGATCGCCGCTACCGATACTCCCGTTCTCCTTCTTGGAGAAACCGGAACTGGAAAAGAATTGTTCGCTCAGGCAATTCATTATTCCGGCAGCAGAAAAAATTATCCTTTTGTGGCAATAAATTGCAGTGCGTTTGCAAGGGAACTTCTTGAATCGGAAATGTTTGGATATAAAGCAGGCGCTTTTACCGGCGCGGTTAAAAACAAAAAGGGATTGTTTGAAGAAGCCCATTTGGGAACATTGTTCCTGGATGAAATCGGTGAACTTGATATTTCACTTCAAGCAAAATTGTTACGCGTGCTTGAGACAAATGAATTTATTAAAGCGGGTGAT
>Ga0172379_10007987_pt1 | contig 13511 bp, 19 predicted proteins | sample GrowelOW334metaG_FD_119756 | JGI IMG/M metagenome (GOLD analysis project Ga0172379, IMG submission 119756) | Groundwater microbial communities from an aquifer near a municipal landfill in Southern Ontario, Canada - Groundwater well OW334 metaG | ecosystem: Environmental > Aquatic > Deep... | reverse complement strand
GCCAAGGCCTTCAATGACGCGCTGCCGCTCACCGGCATCGTCCTGACCAAGCTCGACGGCGACGCGCGCGGCGGCGCCGCCCTGTCGGTGCGCCAGGTGACCGGCAAGCCGCTCAAGTTCGCCGGCATCGGCGAGAAGCTTTCCGGCATCGAGGAGTTCCATCCGGAGCGCATGGCCTCGCGCATCCTCGGCATGGGCGACATTCTCGGCCTGGTGGAACAGGCGCACCGCGGCGTCGATCAGGACAAGGCGCAGGCCTTCGCGCAAAAGATGAAATCCGGCAAGGGTTTCGATCTCAATGATTTCCGCGAGCAGATCGGGCAGATGCGCAAGATGGGCGGGATGTCCTCGATGCTGGAGAAACTGCCGGCGCAATTCGCCCAGGCCGCGCAGCAAGCCAGCGGATCGGTGGACGACAAGAGCATTCGCCGCATCGAAGGCATCATCAGTTCGATGACCACGCTGGAACGGACCAGGCCGGAGATCCTCAAGGCCAGCCGCAAGCGCCGCATCGCCAGCGGGGCCGGTGTGTCGGTCCAGGAAGTCAATCGGCTGCTGAAGCAATTCGAGCAGACCCAGAAGATGATGAAGCAGTTCTCCAAGGGCGGCATGCACAAGCTGATGCGCGGCATGCAGGGCCTGCTGCCGGGGATGCGCTGACTGGCGTCGATCAACGGTAGTGTTGCCGGATCGCCGTGGAGTTCAACAGAAGTCCGGCCAGCAACGTGACAAGCGTCACGGTTCCCAGGATGGCGACGGCGGACAGCCAGGGCTGTCCGAATTGCCGACGCAATTCGACTATCCCGATGGCGACGTGGATCCAAACGCCCGCCGCGCCGTAGGCTGACAACTGCAACAGGTACAGGCTCCAGCGCGACTTGAGGATGAAGAGCAGCGGCGCCGACAAGCACAGCGCCAGCATGGCCAGGCTGCCGACACGGAAGAAGTGGGCGCCGAGCAAGACTGCGGCGATCGAGAACAGGCATATCCGGAGAGCCATTTGACAAGCCGGTCGGGTCAGCGTTTGGCGGCGTGCTGCGGCGCGGCGTGGGGATCGCGGCGATCGGCTTTTCCGCCGGGGAGGCTCGGGGCGGGCCGGCGTCCGGCCAGCAGGTGGTACATGGCCAACAGCGGGTGTTTCAAGAGCATTCGTGGCCCCGCCCATTGCATGACCATCCTGATTTCTTCGCGCCTGCCGGCGCTGTAGCAATGCACAGTGCATTTGGCGCAGGTCGGCTTGTCGTCACCGAACACGCAACTCCCAAGGCGGCGTGCCGCGTATTCGGATAGCCGGGCGCACCGAGGACAGAGCGCAGCGCTGCTGCCGCGGTGGTGTCCCCGGCAATACATCCCGATCATCGCTGCAACGGTTTTCGACTCGCGTTCGCGGCGAACGAAATGCGGCGTGGTGGCCTTGCTGTTGTTGCCGAAGAGTGATGCCATGGTATGGGTGGTGAGGCTGGATGTAGCGAAAATACTGCACTAATGGCCATGCAACCATGACCTGAATCAATTTCCAATTGAACGAGCTAACGGCACATTTTGGTCCAATTCCCAAGCATCGACCGGTGCCGGAGGAGTATGCTGCAAGCCGTCAATTTGTCTTCCCTACTTCGGACGACCCGGAAATGCCAGTCCCCCGCGACGCCTACTCCACCGCCACCCGGCTCTATCTCCCAGAAGCCTACTGCTTCGACGAGAGATCGTTGTTCCGCGACGTCGACGCGGCGATGAACAAGCTCCAGGGCGAGACCTTGCGCATGGCACTCAGGCACCTGTATATCAAATGGGGCGATTACAGCGCCGAAGGACGCGAAGAGTTTGCCGCCGACCTGATGGCGCTGGCGGAGGCGCGCAGAGTGCCGGCACGTCGCCCACCCGCACGACGGCGCCTGCACACCCCGAACAGCGCCCAGCCATCGGCGCAACAGGCATCGCTGTTCTAGTCGCCCGTCCTGGCGGACCTCAACGGCCGGGGCGGTTCGATGCCAGATAGCCGACGAAATCGGCAGCCGGCATCGGTCTGGCAAAGTGGTAGCCCTGCGCCTCCTCGCAACCGAGGTGGCGCAGGTAGTCCAGCATGCCGAGCGTCTCCACCCCTTCGGCGATCGTCCTGAGCTTGAGACTCTTGGCCATCTGGATGATGGCCCCGACGATCGCCGAATCGTCCGGATCGCTGGCGATGTCGCGGATGAACGACTGGTCGATCTTGAGCTTGTCCACATCGAAGCGCTTGAGATAGGAGAGGCTCGAATAGCCGGTGCCGAAATCGTCGATGGAAAACTTGACGCCCAGCAGCTTGAGACGATTGACGGTGGCGAGAACGCTTTCGGTATCCTGGATCAGGATCGATTCGGTCAGTTCCAGCTCCAGCAGGGCCGGATCCAGCAGCGATTCTTCGAGCGCCTCGGCAACGGTCTTCTCCAGGTCGCCGCGGCGGAACTGAACGGCCGAAAGGTTGACCGCCACGACGACCTCGGGCAGTCCCGTCACGCGCCACGCCACAGCCTGTCGGCACGCCTCGCGCAGCACCCAGGCGCCGATAGGGACGATCAGGCCGCTGTCTTCGGCCGCCGGAATGAAGCGTCCCGGCAACAACATGCCAAGCTCCGGGTGGTTCCAGCGGATCAGGGCTTCGGCGCCGACCACGCCTTCGGCGAAGGCGACCTGCGGCTGGTAATAGAGTTCGAACTCGCCGCGCTCCAAGGCATGACGCAAGCCTTCGCGGAGTCGAAAATGCTCGACTGCATCGACGTTCATCTGGTCGTCGAAGAACCGGTAGGCATTCCGTCCCGCCTCCTTGGCCTTGTACATGGCGGTATCGGCGTTCTTCAGGAGCGATTCGGTGTCCCTTCCGTCATCGGGATACAAGGCGACGCCGATGGAGAACGACGTGGTCAATTCCTTGCCGTCTATCAGGAATGCTTCGGACAGCCGCTTCAGGATCTTTTCGCAAATCAGCGAAATCGCATCGCTGTCGCGAATGTCCTGTAGCACCACCAGAAATTCGTCCCCGGCCAGGCGGCACAAGGTATCGGTGTCGCGCACGCATTCCTGCAAGCGCGTGGCGACGGCGATCAGCAGGCTATCGCCGACCGAGTGGCCGAGCGAGTCGTTGATGAATTTGAAGTTGTCGAGATCGAGGAACAGGATCGCCGATTTGGCATGCTCCCGATCGCTGAAGGCGATGGCTTGCTTCACCCGATCCTTGCCGAGCAGGCGATTCGGCAGTCTGGTCAGGGGATCGTGGAAGGCGAGGAATTCGATCTGGTCCTGCGCGGTCTTGCGCTCGGTGATGTCCGCAAATATCGCCACGTAGTTGGTAACGACATCATTGGAATTTCTGACCGCGGAAATCGATAGCCGCTCGGGAAAGATCTCGCCGCTCTTCCGGCGATTCCAGATTTCCCCCTGCCATTGGCCGGCGGTGTTCAGCCGGAGCCACATATCCCGGTAGTAGTCCTTGTCGTGACGGTTCGACTTCAGCAAGCGCGGGTTTTGGCCGATGGCTTCGTCGGCGCCGAATCCGGTCACCTTGGTAAACGCCTTGTTGACCGAGAGTATCGTTGCGGATGCATCGGTGACGATGATCGCCTCATCGCTGTTGGCGAAGACTTTCTCCGCCAGGAGCAATTGCTCTTCGTTTTTCTTGCGTTCGGTGATATCCAGGAAAAAACCGCTTCTGACTTTCAATCCGTTCGGCGCGTTCACGCTGGGTTTCGACGAGGCATGTATCCACTTCAAGCGGCCGGATGGCGTAACGATGCGAAACTCCGAGGTATTGTCTAAGTCATCGGTGTTCTCGGATTCGGCCCGCACCCGATGGATGTCGTCGGGGTGCACCATCGCCCAGATTCTTTCCGACGCGGTGAAGCTGTCGGCTTCGATCTCGAAGAGATCGGCACTTCCATTCCCAAGAAACACGTAATGGCTGCTGTTGTCCGGGTGGCGCACATCGTCATAAAGCACCACGGGTACCGTCGAGACGATGCGCTCATAGCGGTCATTGGCGTCCTGAAGCACCTGCGCCGTGTGTTTCCGCTGATCGCTGGCGGACGCCAATTGGTGGAGGTAGCGGCGCACCATCAGGGCGAGCAGAAAAGACGTGACGCCGACGAACAACCAGCCCTTGATAGTGCTGATCATGGCGATTCGTTGCGGGTCGCTGGTCACCAGCAGGACCAGTTGGTCGGACAGCAGTATCCACAGCCCCGCGAATACGGCATAGGTCAGCACAACCTTCCCGACCGCGCGATTCACGAAGTGATCTGCGATGGCCGGGGAGGGTCTCTGAGTCATAGCGGAAGCTTACACCACTTGGCTGACATCATTGTTTCACGCTCGCGTCGGGATATGCTCGCTGGGGCTGCCAACCGAACATCGCCATTCCATTGCGGTAGGCGACCCGTTCGGCGACTTCACGCGGCAGGGCACCCAGCAGGCGCCGGTAAGCTGCCGCCAGCTCGGCGACTTCGTTCCAGCGCGGCGTGATCCAGGTATCGGTGCCGACCAAGAAGCGGTCCGGGAAGCGCAGCAACAATTTCTTCCACTGCGGATTGAGGGTTCCGTCCTGTTCCAGGTCGCCGCGATACGACAGCTCGCCGACCAGCGCCGGGTATTTCTCGAACATCGCTTCCACCTTGTCGAGCGACGTGCTCATGCCGGTGTGCGCCCAAATGACCTTGACGCCCGGCGCGTGACGCAGGATTCGCTCGATGGCGTCCTCATCGGCATGTGCGTGCAGCCATAGGTCACGCGCCTTGGCCAGCCGGGCCAGCCTGGCGACGAAGGGGGCGTCGGCATCGCGCCCGAAAATGTGGAACTCGCCGATACCGCGATAAATACCGCGCTTCAGTTCCGCGTCAACATAGGCTTCGATATTGGGATTGGCGAACCAGTCGTGGCGGTCCGGCTGTACCCGATAAGGGCGCAGGAACGGCACGATGCGGATATCCGTCGCTCCCTCGGCGATCAGATCCAGCGTGCCCTGGTTGGGGCGGCTGGTGGCCAGCACGGCGCGTATCCCCGTCTGGCGCCACAGCGCGATCACCTGCGCGGGGCTGAGGAGGGACCGGGCCTCGACGTTGTAATGCATATGGGCATCGAACAGCGGCAAAGGCGGCAGGGGTTCCGCCCTTGTTTGGGCAGGCATCATGAGCAGCCATGGGCTGAGCAGGGCAAGCCAGCGCCGGCTCATGGCGGTGCTCCTGGTTCGTCTGGCGAATCGGGTGGTTGATCGTGTATCAACCGCCTGCCCAGGCTGACCACGTCATCCTGCTGATAGCCGAGTTGGCGATAGAACGCGACCACCTCGTCGTTGGACGAGCGCACCAGCAGATTCAGCTTCGGGCAACCGCGTTCCGTCAGCAGGCGTTCCGCTTCCGACATCAGCGCCCGACCGCACGACTGTCGGCGGTGGGCGGGGGCGACGGCCAAGTAATACACCCAACCGCGGTGACCATCGAAGCCGACCATCGCGGTGCCGACCAGTTCGGCGCCGACCGTTCCCACCAGGAACAGCTCGGGTTGCTCGGTGAGCTTGCGCGCAATGTCGGCGCGCGGATCGTTCCATGGGCGGGTCAGGCCGCATTCCTGCCAAAGTGCCACGACCGCGGCTTCATCGGCCGGGCGGAAAGCCCTGATCAGCATAGGGTCGATCATGCCCAAGGCCGGAGCCGGAGCCGCAATGCGCCTTCTTGCCATTGCCGCCTACGCATGCCTGCCCCGCTGGCCAAGCAACCGCGCCGGCAGGAAGAGAATGGCGCGCAACAAGGCAAGCACCGCATCGAGGGTGATGCCGACGAGGCGCAACGGCAGCGACAGCAACCACACCATCGGCCACAGCACCAGCGCCAGCAAGGCGAGCGGCCAGCACAGCACGAAGAGCAAACCCCATGTGGCCAGCGTCAGCAATGTCTTCATGTCGCCTCCCGTCACACCACCCGTAGCCGATTATTCTACAGATAGCGCGCCACCCCTTGCCAGCGGCTTTGGGTGATTCTGTCGGCAAGGCATTTCAGCGGCGGGTTGTTTCACCCGGCCACGCGCACCAGCAGGCGCACCGCCGCGGGATATTCCGCGGCACACCAGTTCAGTTTAGCGGCCACTACCGCCGGAACGGCGGTGTCGCCAGCAACCGGCTGGAACCCGAAGCCGCGGTAGAAGCCCTCCAGGTGGGCAAAAGGAATGCAGAACAGGCGTCGATATGGCGAATGCCGGACCAGGTAAGAGACGATCGCACCGGCAAGCCGGCGCCCGCGGAACTCGGGCAGCACGTAGATTCCCCCCAATTCCGCGGTCGTCTCATCCACTGGAACGAGGCGTCCCAAGCCGGCCTTGACGCCGTCGACTGCGGCGGCGACGACGAATTCCCCCGATCGGGAGGGCAGGAAGTGAATCTCTTCATAGCGTTCGTTCGCCCACGCCAGTTCCGACGCCAACAAGGTTCTGACTGTCGCCACGGTTGCGATCTCCAACTCACAGGGCGCGGCCGTCGAAGTGCCGGACTGGCAGGGATGCGAAGTCGGCGTCCTCCAGGCAGCGGACATTGATTGCCGCCATCGGCTTGCCGGACGGATCGGTTCCCTCGCCAAAGGTGTGGATGCCACAGTTGGGGCAGAACCGGTGCTTGATGGCGTGCTTGTTGAAAGTGTAGGTGCCGAGGTTTTCTTCCTGTGTGAGCAGACGAAACTTGTCCCTCGGCACGAACCACATCAGCGATCCCTTGCGCGAGCAGATCGAGCAGTTGCAGGCCATGACCTGCGCCAACTCGCCGTCGACCTCGAAGGCGATTCGACCGCAATGACAGCTACCTTTGTATCTCATTTCCCGGCTCCTCAGTTTTGCGCAAGCGCCCGCCGCTCCGCTTGCCGTTCTCTTGTTTCCGCGAGTTCTCTTGCAGGCGAAAAGCGACGATTTCACCAACCGGTTTCAGCGGCAGCGGCTGGTCCATGGGGAAACGGACGGCGCCTTTCGAGGTCTTGTAGCATTTCAACTCCTCCCGGAAGGCGGCGATTCCGCTGGCGGTCGGATAGAAACCTATGTGTCGTTTGAACGCCGCGAAATATACCAGGTGGCCGTTGAAATAGAACGTCGGTATTCGATAGCTGATCTTCTCGACGGCTTGGGGTGCCGCCAGCCTGATCGACGAGCGCAGTAACGACAAGATGGCTTGTACCGGTTCCGGAAACCCGACGATGTATTCGTCGATTGACGCAATATTGCCGGTTGGCGCTTTCATATTTTCCTCCTGGTTGCCTATTCCATTGCTCCATACGCCAGTGTCCAGAAGTCGGTGAACACCTGCGGTTCGAGCGACTCCATCATCCGTTGGGTGAACAGGATCCCGATCATTCCTTCCGCCGGATCGGTATAGGCCGAGGTGCCGAGGCCGCCGTCCCAGCCGAATCGGCCGGGCGTGCGTAAAATTTCGTCGCGGCGAATATCCACCGCCATGCCGAAGCCCCAACTGCGATAGGCGCCGAAAAAGATTTCCGAGCCGGCGCGTTGCTCGGAGGTGAGTTGATCGGAAGTCATCAGCGCCACGGCGGCCCGCGAAACGATCTGTCTATCGCCATGCCGGCCCTTGTTCAGCAGCATGCGGCTGAAGGCGAAATAGTCGTCGATGGTAGACACCAGCCCGCCTCCCCCGGATTCAAATGGCAGCTCAGGGTGCCAGGAGCTGTTCGCCGGGTCGTCATACACCTCCAGCGTGTTGGTCTGGCGATTGAACATATAGGACACGGGCAGGCGCTGGATTTTTTCGGCAGGCACGTGGAATGCCGTGTCTTTCATACCGAGAGGATCGAAGATGCGCTCGCGCATGAACGCGCCGAGCGTTTGTCCCGACACTCGTGCGATCAGGATTCCGAGCACATCGGCACTGACGTGATACATCCAACGCTCGCCCGGTTGGGCCATCCACGGCAGCGAAGCAAGCCTCCGCAGCCATTCCTCGGTGCCCGGCGCTTGCGCGGGCAGCGGCGGACCGTCGCCGCCGATCCGGTATTCGCGGATCAGCTTCTGGATCGGATACGTATCCGGCATCGCCATCACGCTGCCGAAGCCCATGCGAAACGTCAGCAGATCGCGAACGGTGATGGCGCGCCGCGCCGGCAGGGTGTCGTCGAGTGGCGATGCCAGTGACTTCAGCACGCGACGCTGGGCCAGTTCCGGCAGCCACGGCTCGATCGAATCGTCGAGCCGCAACTTGCATTCCTCCACCAGGATCATTGCCGCCACCGCGGTGACGGGTTTGGTGAGCGAGGCGATGCGAAAGATGGCGTCGCGCCGCATCGGCGCCGGGTGCTCGAAAGACAGAGTCCCGAGCGTTTCGACATGGACGTCGTCGTGACGGCTGACGAGGGCAACGAGTCCGGGCATCTCCCGGCGTTCGACGTACCCTGACAATACGCTATGGAGCCGTTCGAGGCGTGGTTTCGACAGCCCGGCAGTGCTCATGTTCGGCCCCTTTGCGCGCGGCTCGATGTCGGCGGCACAACCGGCGCCGGCGCTTGCCCCGGAGTCGATGGACGGGTCTTTGTTGACTGATGCCACGGGCAACTACCGGATCGACTCGACATGACGCGCGAAGTTGTCGAGAATGGCCTGCCATCCTTGTTGCTGCTGCTCGATGGAATAAGTCGATTCGCTATCGAAGGTCACTCGCACGACCATCCCTGTTGGGCCGGGGACAAACTCGACTTGTGCGGTCCGGTCGCCAAAAGCATACTCAATCAACTCGTGCTCGACGATCCTTGTATACGTTCCGGCAAAATCAAACCCCATGCTGCCGTCCTTTGCCTCCATGCGCGAGGAGAATGCGCCCCCCACGCGCAAATCCACTTTGACAGTGGTCGTGTGCCAATCGTCGGACGCCGCATTCCACTGTTTGATGTCATCGGGCGTCGTGTAGGCATGCCAGACTTTCTCGATGGGTGCAGGGACGACGGTTTCAACGCTGATTTTCATGGGAAGTCTCCTCTTTGATTGCAACTTACGGCATATATCGCTGGCGAAGGTGATCGCCCCGATGGCCAGGCTGATCTAAGTGAACAATTCAGGTCATTTGTTTGGCGCACGGGTTCAACCGCGGCGCGCCGATTCGATTGCCGCGATGTCGATCTTCTTCATCTCCATCATCGCATCGAACGCGCGCTTTGCCGCGGCGGGGTCGGGATCGGTTATCGCTTTGGTCAGGGCGATCGGCGTAATCTGCCAGGACAAGCCCCATTTGTCCTTGCACCACCCGCAGGCACTCTCTTCGCCGCCGTGGCCGACGATGGCGTTCCAGTAACGATCGGTTTCGGCCTGGTCGGCGGTTGCGACCTGAAACGAGAATGCCCAGTTGTGCTTGACCTCCGGTCCGCCATTGAGCCCGAGGCAGGGAATTCCCATCACCGTAAACTCGACCGTCAACACATCTCCCTTTTTCCCGGACGGAAAGTCTCCCGGCGCGAGGTACACCGCGCCAACGGACGAATCGGGAAAGGTCTTGGCATAAAACCGCGCCGCCTCCTCGGCGCCGCGGTCGTACCAAAGGCAAATCGTATTTTTTGCTGGCATTTCCATGTCACATCTCCTTTGTGATAAGCCGCCCGGCACGGCGGCAAGAATCAGTTGAACGGTCGCACCTCTACCGGCGCCCGACAGGCGACGGCGGCCTTGCGCCCCCATGTCAGCGCCTCGTCCAGGTCAGCGGCTTCCAGCATCCAGAAGCCGCCGACGTGCTCGGTGGCCTTCAGATAGGGTCCGTCGGTGATGAGCACCTGGCCATTCGGCTGCGTCCGCAGGGACCTCGCGCCGCTTGGTCGGGGGGTGAATGGCAACCAAATACTGTGCCATGACTTCTCCTGCAATCGAACGTCATGTTGAACATCGGATTGAGACGACCCTGCGGGTTGTGTCAATCCTTAGGGATTAGGCCGTTCAGCGAGCTATTTTTCAGCGATCGTCTTCAATCTCGAAAGGCCGACCTCGAAATCCTTTCCAATCGCTTGGTTCAAGTCTATCAACAGCGCCACGGTTTTCAGCATCAAGCTGTGCTTGTCATCTAGACTCCACGTAACGTTGGTGAAATCGCCAGATCGATTCAAACTGATTGTTGCCACATTGCGTCCTTCAAACGGTTCAATCATGTGCAAATCAAAGATCAGCTTATTGGGCGGCACGGTGTCGGCAATGGTGATGTCCCCTTTGCCTACGTCCTTGTTGCCTTCCCAGGCGTAATGCGCCCCCTTGCCGCTGTCCTTGCCACTGTAGAGTTTCTTCATCGCAGGATCTTTGTTGTAGGGTGTCCAGGCATCCCACAGGCGGAAGTCATTGATGTGGGGGAATATCTTCTCTGGCAAGGCTTTAATGCTGATTGAGCGTTCGACGTGGAAAGCGTCCGGCTTGGTCGAAGCGTAAACGAGTATGGCGGCGACAGGCACGACGATTGCGATTAGTGCGATAGAAATGAATTTGAACATGGACTCCTCGTGTGAGTATTGGTGCGCGCCTTAGCGCGTCCCGTTTGAATGACAGTTGGGGCGGACGCCGCACTCTTAGAGCAGAGCCTCGAACTTGTCGAGTTGTTGCTGCCAGCCCAATGTTCCGAAGAACTTCATGATGAGCGGAATACCGACTTCCGTGACGGTGACCGTGGTTTTTCCGCCCGCTTCCTTGAACTCCACCGTGAGCGCGATTTCGTCTGGCCACTTGCCGGGAACCGTCACTTCGGAACCGGGGACGACTCTGCCGTTCTCATCGGAAAATGACAGCGTTGAGACTATTCTTGCATTGGGTACAAGCTCTTTGTACGTTCCCGTATTCCAGAGCACCTCCCCTTGGTGAGACCTCATGGAAAGCAAAAAAGTACCGCCCACGCGAAGGTCATTTCTGATGACGGGGGCGGTGTAGTCTCTTGGACCCCACCATTTCCTCATCGACTCCGGGTCATTCCAGATCTTCCATACTTTTTCCGCGGGAGCGGAGAGGGTGCGTTCGACGTAAACTGTGGAACTGCGGCCCCGAGCAACGAATACAAAGATAGCAACGAACAGCAAAATACCCGCAACAACAGCCAGAGTCTTGAGGAGCATACGAGAGATTCCTTTAGCTTGTCTTCGTCGGTGGGGCGCTCGATGACGCCCGATTGCGGACCTGTGTGCCGCCCTCAGGGCGCCACATAGACCATCCACGAGACGCCGAAGCGGTCGGCGACCATGCCGAACATCGGCGAAAAGAAGGTCTTGGCCAAGGGCATCTGCACTTGCCCGCCCTCGCCGAGCACGCCAAACAGCCGCTCGGCTTCGGCCACGCCGGGCAGCGTGAGGCTCAGCGAAAACCCCTGAAAGCTCGGCTGCCCCTTGCACAGGCCGTCGGACGCCATCAGCGTCGACTCGCCGAGGCGAAAGCTCGCGTGCATCACCTTGTTGTCCGAACCCGGCGGGCACCCGCCCTGCACTTGCGGCTCGGGGTTGTCCTTGTAGCGCATCAGCATGAGGATCTCGGCGCCGAGCGCGTTGCGGTAGAACTCGAGCGCTTCCTCGCAGCGGCCTTCGAAAAACAGGTAGGGTAGGACTTGCATGGCATCTCCTTCGACGAGTTATGGGTGATCGCCCCGATGGCCGTGTCGATCATGCATGAACAATTCAGGCAAGAAGTGTACGTCATCCACATAACGATAGCAGATAGAATGGACAGTGTCCACATGGAGATTCGATGAGTTCCGCAAAATCCGGCGTGCCCAAGCGCAGCACCTATAGGCACGGCGACTTGCGCCAGGCGCTGCTCGATGCCGGGGTGCAGCTGGCGCGTGGCGGCGGGCCCGAAGCCGTGGTGTTGCGCGAGGCCACCCGGCGCGCCGGGGTGGTGCCGAATGCGGCCTACCGGCACTATGCCAGCCGGCACGAACTGTTGCAGGCGGTGCGCTCCGCCGCCCTGTCGGCGCTGGCCGTCGCCATCGAGGCGGAACTGGCCGGACTGCCCCGCACCGGCAGTCCGGCGGATTTTGCGCGCGCCAGCCTGCGCGCGGTCGGGACCGGCTACCTGCGGTTCGCCCAGGCCGAACCGGGCCTGTTCCGCACCGCCTTCTCGGTTCAGGACGACTTGCGCGGCAGCGCCGTCCCCGAGAAGGCGGGCAGCAGCGGCCTGAACCCTTTTCAACTGTTGGGCGCGGCCCTGGACCGCCTGGCCGACGCCGGCGTGCTGCCGCGCGAGCGGCGTCTGGGCGCCGAATATCTGGCGTGGTCTGCAGTGCATGGGCTGGCCATGCTGATCATCGACGGGCCATTGCGCAAGCTCAGCCCGACCCAGACGCGGGCGATTGGCCAGCGCCTGCTGGACATGGTCGAACACGGGCTGACGTAAGTCGAAGCGATCCTGCGCCTGCCCGGCCCTGGTGGCTCCGCCTGCGCGTGCCGTCGCCCGGTATGAGTGCCCTAGCTGGAGCCGCCCGCACTCAACTCGACGAGCCGCGACACGGTGTTGAAATTTCGCGTCGTGGCGGCGACTTTGAGTTTGCGCTCGAAGTAATTATTGGTGAATCGGGAGTCGCTTAGCTTGGTGGCATAGAGCGTGTACAGCGTATCGCCGACCACCGTCACCCGGTCCGCGCCAAAATCGGTATCGAGCAATCCCCGAAGCGCCTCCGGCGACGGCGGCGACGCCAGCAAGGAGAAATATAGCCGCGACGAGTCGACCAGCGGAAACGGATTGCGCTTCAGAACGCTGGCGAACTGCTGCGGCGTCCGCGCGATCACCGCAAGATCCGCGCCGATTCTTTGCTTGATGGCATGATGAACCAGCGGCCCTACCCTGGCGAGCGCCAGGTTGGAGCCGGCAATGACGTTGCCGCTCTGAATATAGGTGCGGACGTCGGCCAGGCCGGCTTCGGCAAGCGCAACGCGCAGTTCCGCCATCGGCACCCGGTTCCTTCCGGTCGGCGTGACGCCGCGCAGCAGAATCACGTAGGTTTTCATGGTGTGCACCCGCAAAGCATTTGACCCCCCGCCCAACGCCAATAGCTTACCCCGGTCTCTGCCGCTCACCCGCGCAACGTATCGCTACTGGGCGATGAGCACCTCATTGAACTGGATCACCGGCTCGATATCCGTGTAGTTCGGCATGTCACCCTGGAGCGTCGCCGCGTTCGGCATGAAGGCCGCCAGAAAATCATCGATGGACTCGAAGAGGTAGTGGCACATGGCAATGTAACTGGGCTCCGATCCCGGAACAACGCCGCCGAGGCCACGCTCGACCGACACCCCCCTGTAGCCGGGATGAGCGCTCAGGAGTCGTATGGACATGGGCATGTGGGTCCCGGCGTAGTAGGAAATGTCAAACCGGGCGCCTTTTCTGTTCGGGTAAAGGATGCTGATGCGTATCATGATGGTCTCGCTTAGGGTTACGATGGAGGGCTGACTCGACGCGGCAGGTACCGGCCTTTTTCACAGATGCAGGCATTCAATTGAGTTCCTCATGAATTGCTGAGGTGTGGCGCTACGATCTCGCGGGTTTGAGCACTGGTG
>Ga0172379_10007986_pt1 | contig 13512 bp, 10 predicted proteins | sample GrowelOW334metaG_FD_119756 | JGI IMG/M metagenome (GOLD analysis project Ga0172379, IMG submission 119756) | Groundwater microbial communities from an aquifer near a municipal landfill in Southern Ontario, Canada - Groundwater well OW334 metaG | ecosystem: Environmental > Aquatic > Deep... | reverse complement strand
TACATTCCCTATCCCGTGGTTACCGGGTACATGAGCGGCGTCGGCCTGCTGATAATCCTGAAACAGGCCGGTCCGTTCCTCGGGCTTGCGAAAGGCAACGGTCTGCCCGCCGGCTTGTTCTCGCCGGAGGTCTGGCAATGGCCCGCTCTCCTGGTCGCCCTTGTCACCGTCACTGTCACGCTCGCGGCTCCGCGCATCACGAAACGGGTGCCGGCGGCCATACTGGGACTGGCGGCGGGGATAGCGGCGCACCTGGCCGCAGGGCTTGTGCGGCCCCAATTACTGGCGTTGGGCGGAAATCCATTCATCATCGGAGCTATCTCCACGAGCCCGGGGGCGGTAGTTGAGGGTATCCTCTCAAATTTCCAGGCATTGCGGCTGCTGGGTCCGCAGGAAATAACCATACTTATCGGCCCGGCGCTGACCCTCTCGGTGCTTCTTTCGATAGACACGCTTAAAACCTGCGTGGTCACTGATTCCCTTGTGCGCGCCCGCCATGATTCGAACCGGGAGCTGACGGGGCAGGGCGCGGGCAACCTCGCCTCCGCTTTGCTGGGGGGCATGCCTGGCGCCGGGACTCTGGGGGCGAGCATGGTGAGCCTGGCGAGCGGCGGAAAAACCCGCCTCGCGGGTGTGTTCGAAGGCTTATTCGCCCTGGTCGCAGCTCTCGCGCTGGGCGGCGCTATCGGGCGTATCCCGCTGGCCGCGCTCGCCGGGATATTGACGGTGGTCGGGGTGCGTATGATAGACCGTTCCAGCATCCGGCTCGCGCTCAGACGCTCCACCATGCTGGATTTCGCGGTCATAGTTTCGGTGGCGGGCACGGCGCTTGCGGTGGACCTTATTTCCGCGGCCGGCGTTGGCATAGCTCTTTCCATTCTGCTGTTCATCCGTGAGCAGATGCACAGTACTGTGATCCGGCGGAAAGCGACCGGCGCGGAGATCTCCTCGAAGCAGCGGCGTCTTCCCCGCGAGCGAGAGGCGCTGGCCGCGCGGGGCGCCGAAACGGTGATCGTCGAGCTTCAGGGCAGCCTGTTCTTCGGCACCACCGACCAGCTCTTTTCGCAACTGGAAAAGGATATGAGATCATGCCGGCGGCTCATTCTGGACATGCGCCGGGTCACGTCGGTGGACTTTACGGCCGTTCACATGCTGGAACAGGCCGGCGAAATGCTCGCCGAGCGCGGCGGCTCTCTCGTCTTCTCCCATCTGCCGCCGAGCCTGCCTACCGGGCAGGACCTGCGGGATTATTTCAAACATTTCGGGCTTACGCATCGCGGCGGGGGGGGGCGTATTTTTGAAACGCTCCATGACGCGCTTGAATGGGCGGAGGACCGTGCGCTTGATGAGGCGGGCCTTGATCGTGCGGACGCCGGGGAACTGCTCGACCTTTCACAGATAGATTTTTTGAAGGAGCTGGACCCGGCCTCGCTGGTGAGGCTGCGCGCCGCTTTCGCGGAACGCAGGGTGGCGGCCGGCGAACCGATCTTCCTTCGCAACGGGGAGGGGAGCGAATTGTTCCTTATACGCCGCGGCTGCGTGCGCATCGTGCTACCCTTGAAATCCACGCACCGCCAGCATCATCTCGCCGTTTTCGGGCCCGGGGATTTTTTCGGAGAAGTGGCATTTCTGGCCCGCGCGGCGCGTACCGCCGACGCCATTGCCCTGAGCGACGTAGATCTGTATGTGATCGGCCGGACCGCCTTCGACGAGCTTTTCCTCCGTGCTCCCGCCGTCAGCGCCGCGTTCTTTCAGCGTCTCGCCACGGTTGAGGCGCTGCGCCTGCGCGACACCGATCGAGAATTGCGGCGCCTGCAGGACAGCTGAAGGCGCAACCCAAAATGAAAAAAGCGGGAAATACCCTCGTGGAACCCTATGTCCGTGAGCTCCCTTACGCCGAGCCGGCGGACCTGGCCGGCCGGCTTACCGGCCGGAAGAGCCTGGCGCTGCTTGACAGTTCCATGCGCCATCCCGGTCTGGGACGCTACTCCTACCTGTCCTGCGATCCGGCCGCTTCTCTTATCGTCCGTGACGGCGTAATTACCTGGCAGGGCGAAGCGCAGGCCGGCCCCGCGCTGACCGTGCTGGACCGGATACTTGCGGAGAACCGTACCGTGCATATCGGAGGGCTGCCGCCGTTCCAGGGCGGGTTCATGGGCTATATCGGCTACGAATTCGGCCGGTCGCTGGAGCCGCGCGCGCGGCTCCCCGGACCTTCCGGGCCGTGCCCGGAACTAATGCTGCATTTCTACGACGTTGTCGCGGCTTTCGATCATGAACGGAAGCGGGCTTTTATTATTTCCAACGGCCTTCTAGGCGGAAATGCGGAGAGCAGGGCGGACTATTTTGAGGGACTGCTTTCAGTCCCGTCGCCGCCCCGCTCCCGCTGTAGCGGCATAACCGGGTGGGCGTCGAATTTTACGCGGGAAGGATTCGAAACCGCGGTTAAGCGTACGGTGGATTACATACTCGCGGGGGATATCTTCCAGGCCAATATTTCGCAGCGCTTCAGCGCCCGGATGCCGGAAAACTTCGACGTTTTCGCGTTCTATCTCCGGCTTCGGGAGCTGAATCCCGCCCCGTTCTCGGCTTTTCTTGAGCATGACGGCCTGGCGACAGCGTCCAGCTCGCCGGAACGGCTCATCGGTTTTGACGGCTGCGTCGCGGAAGCGCGCCCCATCAAAGGCACGCGCCGGCGGGATCCGGACCCGGCCCGGGACGCCGCGCTGCAGGCTGAGTTATTATCCAGCCGCAAGGACCGGGCGGAGAACGTCATGATCGTGGATCTGCTGCGCAACGACCTCTCGCGCGCCTGCGATCCCGGGTCCGTCACGGTGCCGGTGCTGTGCGGGCTTGAAAGCTATGCGTCCATTCATCATCTTACCTCGGTGGTGAAGGGCCGGCTGTCCGGAGGCCGGTCGCGCGGAGAACTGCTGGGCGCGTGCTTCCCCGGAGGTTCCATCACAGGCGCGCCGAAGATCAGGGCCATGGAGATTATCGCGGAGATAGAGGGCTCGCCGCGCGGCGTGTATTGCGGTTCTATCGGTTTTATCGGGGCGAACGGGACGATGGATATGAATATCGCCATCCGAAGCGTCATGTTCGCCGGCGGTATCGCCAGTTTTCAGGGCGGCGGCGGAATAACGGCGGGTTCCGGGCCGGCCGCGGAGTACGACGAAACGCTGGCGAAAGTGGAGCGGATCATGGAGGCTTTTGAACCCGGATGATCCTTATAGTCGATAATTACGATTCTTTCGTGCACAATATCGCGCGCTACTTTACGGAGCTCGGCGCGCGGACGCGCGTAAAACGGCGTGATGAGATAGCGCCGGAAGATCTTGTGATGGACGCGCTGGTCATCTCCCCCGGGCCTTGCACTCCCCGCGAGGCGGCCGGGGCGATGGACCTGCTGCGGAGATTCTCCGGCAAGGTCCCCATACTCGGCGTCTGTCTCGGACATCAATGCATCGGGGAGGCTTTCGGCGGCACGGTGGCGCGCGCGCGGCGGCCGATGCACGGCGACAGTTCCCGCATTCTGCACGATGGTTCCGGCCTTTTTGCCGGGATCCCGGCCGGTTTTAAAGCGGGCCGTTATCATTCATTGGTGGTGGGGGAGGCGGGCGCCGAACTGGAGATTACGGCGCGTTCCGAAGAGGGAGAGATCATGGCTTTGAAGCACAGGTCCCATCCGACCTATGGGGTGCAGTTCCACCCGGAATCTATCCTGACCGAGTATGGCTATGACCTGTTGCGCAATTTTCTTAAGGAGATAAAATGACGCGTATACGGTTCGCGGGACAGGACTGCGGCGATACTTTTCCGATCCGTCCCGGAGAGCGCGGGCTTCTTCTGGGCGACGGGGTTTTTGAGACCATCCTGACGTTAAACGGCGTGCCGGTATGGCTGTCCGAACATCTTGACCGGATAATGAGCGCGGTTTCCGTTCTGGGCCTGAGGGCGGAACGGGCGGACCTCGAACGCGAGGTCCGAGCGGTGGCGGGCCGGGAACCGGGCATAATACGCCTGACCGTAATGCGCGGCGAAGCTTCGCGCGGACTGGGTTCTAAGGGAACGGGAGCGTCCCCGGTTTTGGCCTCTTTTTCCCCGCTTCCGGACGGCCTGATAAACTCTCCGGTCAGGCTTGCGGTCCCGGCCGTCCGCCGGAACGAAGGTTCGCCCTCCTCGCGTATGAAAACCCTGTCGTATATGGATAATATCCTGGCGGCGCGCGAGGCCGCGGCGCGCGGCGCCGACGACGCTTTAATGCTGAATAATTCCGGCTGTGTGGCCAGCGTCAGCGTAGGAAATATCTTTATTATACGCGGTCAGAAACTTATAACGCCGGCCATATCCGAAGGGGCGTTAGCCTGTATTGCCCGGAAACGTGTGCTGGAGTGCGCTCAGGGGGCGGGGCTTGAACCGTCTGAAGGGCAGGTGAAGGCGGAAGATGTGAAGTCGGCCGATGCGGTTTTTATGACCAATAGCCTCCGACTCATAAGCCCGGTCACGGAACTGGACGGCATGGCCCTGAAAAACTCCGCCGCCGGCGTCGTGGACCGGATGTTCGCAATGCTCTGCGAGAATATCGTTTCGGAGACGGGTTGCAATCCGTCCAGGCCAGGGGACAAAGGGTAGCAGCGTCGGCCGATTGTTCGACCGGATTAAAAAACACGGGCGGAACTATTTAATGGTTCCGCCCGTTTAATATCTCCGTGTAAACGGAGGATCGTTCCTCCTGTTTACGGATGATAGCTGGGGACGCACTGCCCGGCCATAACGGTGCCGGACCACGCGCAACCAGGGGTAGATGTGCAGAGGTAGCGATTCAGGGACCAGCAGTTAGGCTGGATGGCTCCGCTTTTAGTGCTTTTCATCTCTTTCACGGTGCAGGCGACGTCTTTTGTATACCAAGGGGCGACTTCGGTACCGGATTCGGAAGCCCAGCCGCTGGTGTAGCCGCTGTTTTTGTAAAGCACGATCCTGACGAAGTTGCAGCCGTCGTTGTCTCCGATCAATTCGATGGTTTCCTTACTTACGTGCATATCCCCGCCCTCGCCATTCATGGTCCCGATATCCGTATTATTCTCGCCTGTAAGAACCGGGCCGTCATTTTCCGTCTCTCCGAGCGAGAGCAGCTCGGCTTTCCTCGTGCCCAGTTTCGCGACGGCGAAGCTCACCGTGTTTTTACCGCCATTGACCATTATCACGCAGTCGATGCGCGATTTCGCCGCAAAGCCGGCTTTGCTGTCCGCCGGGTTAGGGGTCTCAAAAGAAACCCTTTCGATGGAGAGGTCCGTGTTAGCCTTGAGGTCGCTCACGGCGCTTTCGCCCGCGAATACCGCTCCGGAAACGACCATCGAACACACTGCCGCCAATAGTATCTTTTTCATTTTTTCTCCTTAAGGTTGAATGGAATCGTTAATGCTTCCGGTGAGGACGGGGCCGCTACTGAGGAGGAAATGACGACCGCGCAGGTCAGCGGGTACCTGTGGTTCCCGTTGCCCGACCCCACATCCCTGTATTTATATAGGCCGGTTTTTTTGTCCGGCGCTATGCGGATCGAAACTTCAGTGTCCGTGTCCCTGACCGTCAAAACGCTGTAGCCGTCGGCAGCGATGGACGAGCGGGCGTAGTCAAGCCCGGAAGTTACGTCCAGCGTGAGCAGGTAGAAAATAGAGTCATCCTCGGCCTGCGCCCAGCTTCTTCTGCCCCATTTGACTATCTTCCCGGCCTCGTTCATTTTCAGACTCACCGACTGGTCTTTTGTGTGTACCTTCGCCAGGCAATCGACCACCATCTTGTCCGGAATCGTTTTTCCCGCGTCCGGTGATATGGCCTCCGGGGACGGCTCAGCCTGCAACTCAGGGAGTTCTGCGGGCGAAACTGCGTCCAAGAGCTGGTAAGACGCGGACGTGGCGGCGGCTCCGGAAGCGGCAAGCGCCGTTCCGGAAGCTAAGGCCAGAGTGATGATAGTTATGAAGTATTTCATCCGTTATGTCGTCGCCGGTACGAAAATGATATTAGGCGCGGTAGTAATAGTATAGGACACTAATATCGGGACGCACATCGGACTTTGTGCCTATCTGGGGACAGGCTTTGGTCCCACCTGCAAACAGGCCTTTTGGCACTGAACCACCCAAGTTGAAACCAGCGCAGAGCGCCATTCGGCTGCTGACGGAACGCGGAAAAGTGGTAAAATAACCGGACAGGCGGAAATATCCGTTATTGAGGAGGCTTAACTATTTATGAAATCTATGCTCAGAGGTAAGGACTGGATAGAAACGGTGGATTGGAGCAAGGAGGAACTGGAAACGGTGCTCGAGGTGGCAAAATACCTCAAGATCAAATTTTCCCTGGGGGAGGCGCACAGGATACTGCAGGACAAGACCCTGTTCATGATGTTCTTCGAGCAATCCACCCGCACCCGGAACTCCACCGAGGCGGCCATGACCCAGCTCGGCGGCCACGCGCATGACCTGACCCCGGACAAAATGCAGATCTCCCACGGCGAAACGCCAAAGGACACCGGCAAGGTGCTTTCCCGCTACGGCCACGGGGTCGCCATCCGCAACTGTTTTTACGGCATAGGCAATAAATACATAAGGGAAGTCGCCAAAGAGGCCGAGATCCCGGTGACCAATCTCCAGTGCGACGTAGACCATCCCTGTCAGTCCATCGCCGACCTCATGACCATGCAGGAAAAGTTCGGCCAGAATTTAAAAGGCATGAAATGCGTGGTCTCCTGGACCTATGCCCCTGCCTACGCCAGGCCCCTTTCGGTTCCCCAGGGCCTTATCACTTTGCTCCCCCGTTTCGGAGTGGACGTGACGCTGGCCTACCCCAAGGAATTCAATCTGATACCCAGGACCATGGACGATGCCCAGCGGTTCGCCAAAGAGACCGGGGCTAAATTCAAGGTCACGCACAATATGGACGAGGCCTTCAAAGGGGCTCATATCGTTTATCCCAAATCCTGGGGCTGCCATCAGCACCTGAAGGACATAAACGTGCCGGAAGCCGAGAAGAAGGACACCGGCATGAAGATCCTCGCCAGGTACAAGAGCTGGGTCTGCACGGAAAAGCGCATGAAGATGGCGCATAGGGACGCCGTTTATATGCATCCGCTTCCGGCCGACCGCGGCGCTGAAGTCGAGGACGCCGTGATAGACGGGCCGCAGAGCGTGGTTTTCGACCAGGCCGAGAACAGACTGCATACGGTTAAGGCTATTCTTGCCCTCATCATGGGCGGCAGGCCGTAAGTGCAGTACGACAGAGCGGCAGCGGGACAGTACGGCAGTTGAAGCGCATTAATTGTGCTGCCGGGCCGTTTTTCTGTCGTACTGCCGCGCTGAAAAAACTTTGATCAAAGGGATGTTATTATGAAAAAAATAAGGATTTTCGCTTTCGGCGGGAACGAGGTCTCGCCGGTGGGTTTAAAGGACCCTAAAACCGGCAAGACCATAAATCCGGATATCGCGATGCAGTGGCAGCGTACCGCGGAAACGGCCAAGCTGGTGGCGGATATTTTTGAGAAGCATCCGGACGATCTGTACGTCATGACCCACGGGAACGGTCCGCAGGTCGGCAATGTGCTTATGCGCGCGGAGCTCTGCCGCGACACGCTCCCGCCTCTCCCCCTGGACGTCTGCGTGTCCGATACCCAGGGCGCCATGGCTTACATGCTCGCCGAGCTGAACAACGAGCTGAACATACGCGGCATCGATAACCTGGTCACCGGCATCGTTACGCAGGTGGTGGTGGATAAGGACGATCCGGATTTTAAGAATCCCTCCAAATATATCGGACCCTCCTATTCTAAGGAAGAAGCCGACGCCCGTGTGCGCGAGAACGGCTGGGCGATGAAGCTTTATAAAAAGGATGAAAAGGGCATCGAGATCTGGCGGCGCGTCGTTCCTTCACCCGTTCCCTCCGATATCGTGGAGATAGACTCCATAGAGGCCCTGCTCGCTAAAGGCATAATTCCGATAACCGTTGGCGGCGGCGGTATCGCGGTGCGTGAAGTGGTTCCGGAGATACACGGCGGGACCGAAACGTATAACTGCAATTACGGCGTAAAATTCTCCAAAAAACATAAACCCGGGGATAAGCCTCTCAAGATGTATACCGGGGTGGAGGCCGTTATAGATAAGGACCTGGCGTCGGCTCTGCTGGGTAATATGCTCCTGAAGCGGGCTAAAGCGCGCGGAGAAGAAGTGGAGGTCACTCTGACCATCTTCACCGGAGAGGACGGGGCCAAGCTGAATTATCAGAAACCCGGCCAGGTGGATCTGCGCAAGCTCACCCTCGCGGAGCTGGAAGAAATTTACGACCGCAAACCCTGCCCGTTCCCGGCCGGCAGCATGGGGCCGAAGGTCAAGGCTGTTATTGAGTTCCTGAAAGGCGGCGGGCACGCGGCTTTCATCACGCGGACCGACCTGTTCGACGAAACATTGAAGGGTAAAGCCGGCACGACGGTGGTTAGATGATCATAGCGCGAAGCGCTATGACCGCCATATGCCGTATGCTATAAGCCATAGGCTTTATTCGGAAGCTCCTTGAAAGCATATGGCATAAGGCTTATGGCCTATGGCGTTTTGCTGACGAATCTATGAAGAAAATAAAAACATTGCAATGCATCAACTGCGGCAGGGACCATAAGCTCGCCGAGGTTAAATATACCTGCGCCTCCTGCGGCGGGAACCTGCAGGTTATTTATGATTATAACCTGATAAAGAAGCGCCTTAGTTACGAGGTGCTGAAAAACAATCATGATCTGACTTTGTGGCGCTATATGGATATCCTGCCTCTGGCGGGGTTCAAGATGATCCCGCCGGTGCAGGTGGGCTGGACGCCGCTTTATAAGGCCGAGAGGCTTGGCGCCGGGGCAGGGGTGCCGAATCTTTATATCAAGGACGACGGGCGTAACCCGAGCGCCTCTTTCAAGGACCGCGCCAGCGCCGTGGTTATAGCGCGGGCGCGCGAACTGAAAGAAAAAGTAGTTACCTGCGCTTCCACCGGCAACGCGGCCTCGTCACTGGCCTGCCTGACCGGCAGTCTGGACCTGAGGACGGTCATTTTTGTGCCGGAAACCGCGCCGGCCCCCAAAGTGGCACAGCTGCTGGTGTTCGGGGCCATAGTCATAATGGTCAAGGGGACTTATGACGCCGCCTTCGATCTCTGTCTGAAAGCCTCGGCTGAATACGGCTGGTATAACCGCAGCACCGGCGTAAATCCTTTTACCCGCGAAGGCAAAAAAACCTGCGCGTTCGAGATCTGCGAGCAGATGAAATGGGAAACCCCGGACAAGGTGTTCGTTTCCGTGGGCGACGGCAATATCATCAGCGGAATGTGGAAGGGCTTTGTCGAGTTCCACCGTCTGGGTATAATAGAAAAACTTCCGCAGATGATCGCCGTTCAGGCCGAAAAATCGGACGCGGTGAAGAGAGCCTTCGAATCGGGCGGGGAACTGCAGCCCGTTTCCGGCGAAACCGTAGCGGACAGCATTTCCGTGAGCATGCCGCGCGACGGCATGGCGGCCGTGATGGCTATACGCGATTCGCAGGGTTTCGCCGTGTCCGTTACCGACGCCGAGATCCTGGCCGCTATTCCCGAGATCGCCCGGGGCTCCAACGTTTTCGCCGAGCCCGCGGCCGCCGCGACCTACGCCGGACTTAAAAAGGCCGTGAAAGAGGGGAAAGTGAAAGATACGGAGTCCGTCGTTCTGCTGATCAGCGGGAACGGACTGAAAGACGTGGCCAGCGCCATGAGATCCGCCGGCAAGCCTTTCCTTATTCAGCCTGATATAGCGGAATTGCGCAAACTGGTTTCAGCCAATAAACTGGCGTAGATCCGCCTTCTTTCTTCAGGGGCCACGGCTCGAAGCGCGCGGCCCGGGCCCCCGCAGGAGCGGTCTGTCCGAACAATTTGCTTCCCACCCCCAGTCTTGCCTGATACTCAGTGCTGCAAAAGCGCAAAAAGGCTCCTGCTGCCTTTTTGCGCCCCCTTGACGTGTCATGGGTACTTGGGCCTATTTGTCAATAGGCCTTTAGACCCTTAATTAAAGTCAACCTTTCCCTATACTTAGGTAGGAGGCTATGATGAAATCACCGATTTTTTTGCTTCTCTCCCTACCTCTGGTTTTTCTCCCCGGCGCAGCCCACAGCGAAGAAAGCGATCTGTTATTTCAGGGCGCCAGATATCCGATAGAAATAGCGGTTTCCCCGGAAACACCGGTCGGCGCCGTGATCTATGAAACCCCGCTCGCCGAAGTCCGGTCGGGAGATTACGATACCGTTCTGATTGAAGGATTGATGCCCGATCCCGGCGTCATGCTGCAGGTTCAGCTTCAGAATGGGGCCGCTTCCAAAACCTACGATAAACCCGTTCTGCATCGGTTTCCTAACGGCAGGTTCTGGGCTAAATATAAGGTAGCGGCGTTCACACGGGAACCGCTGAAAATAACCGTTCTCAACGCCGGGGTGTCCCAAAAACACACGCTCTCGCTTTATAACGCGGAGGTTTTCAGCGCGGCCGCGGAGAGAGAAAACCAGTCCGCCGGGCTGCCTGCGGACCATCAGCCCGGGCCGGAATTGGCCCTGCCGAAGAGCCTGCCTTTTCCTATCACCCGGCGCGCGGCCTGGAAAGCCGCGCCTCCTAAAAAATCCTATACGGAGCATACCCCGGCGTTGTTCACTCTCCATCACACCGCGGCCCATTCCCCGGCCGACCGCGCGGCGGCCGTGGAGGAGATGCAGTTCATACAGGACTATCATCAGAACGGCAAGGGCTGGATAGACATCGCTTATCACTTCCTTATATCCCCGCAGGGGGATATTTTTGAGGGCCGGCCCATCGGCGTTGTGGGCGCCCATGTCGCAAACAGGAACGCAAACAATGTCGGTATCTCCATCATGGGGAATTATCATCCCCCGGCCGACCAGCGGCCTACCCAGAAAGTTCTGAACGCGATAGCCACGATAGGCAGATACCTGAAAACCACTTACAAGATCGATAAGAGCAATTTTTTCGCGCACCGCGAGATAGGTTCGACCGACTGTCCCGGAGATAACCTGTACGCCAAAATGCCGGGGCTGAAGACCCAGATCTTCAGATCGGCGGTTTTGGAGCCGGCCGTGGCCGTACGCGCGGACGCTTCTTTTGACGGGACACCGGCGGGGGAATTCCCGGCTCTCAACCAGCTTATAGGCTGCCTGGCGGACAGCCTTTAGCGTATCGACGGAGTAAGGTGCTCTAATAGTGGTGAACGGCTTCAAAGTGAGGGCAGATAGGAATACAGGATAGGTCAGAAAATAAAAAAGACCGGCTTTGTGCCGGTTTTTTTTATTTTCCATGGGCCGAAGTACCCAGGCGTGAATGGGCCGATTTACTTCGGATGGCTGGGACCTTCGCCTCATAACCGCAGGGCTGATTATTTGGGATACTTTACAATGTCAGACTGCGGTATTGCGCCGTTGCGCTTGCCGCGCCCGGATATTTTGTCGGCGGAGGAATATAAATGAAAAAAGTAATTGTGACGATGGTGCTGGCGGCTATGGCGGGCGGCGCGTATGCCGCTGACTTCGGCGCTCTGGCCGTGAGCGCGCCGGCTTTGGCCGCGTCGGTAGAAGTGAAGGCGACGGCGCCTTCACCCGAAGCCGTGCCCGGGACCACACTGGAACTTTTCATGGACGAATATGCGTGCAAGGCGGCTGATGCCGTTCTTGCGGTGCAGCCCACAAGGGTCGAAGCGGTGAAAATGCTTAAGCCCTGTTTCGCCGCAATTTCTAAAACCAATATGGTCCGCGTCCGCATAGAGAGGACCGGCCTGGGGCTGCTTATCACGGTCGGAGCGAATCCGGACCGCCCCGGCGCCAATGAGGCGGTCGCGGAAAAACTTAAGCGGGAGCTTGCGCAGCGGCAAAACCGGCTGCTGGGGTATGACGTTTTTCTGGCGGTGGCCCAGGTCCAGCGGCTTTCGGAAACCAAGTCCGCTCTGTTTATGGGGCTGCGTGCCTGTTCTGTTGCGGACGACATGTTTTTTGTACAGCCCTCCAAGGCGGAGGCGATAAAGATGATGCGCCCTTGTTTCTCAGCCGTTTCTATGAAGTACGGCGTACCGGTTACCGCGTCCGAGACCAATGGCGGTTTATCCTTACTGGTGGGATTGGGCGATACGGACAATTATCACGCTTTTGCGGACCTCTCAGCCTCTCTCCGTTCCAGAGGCGGCATGCTGTTCGGTTATCCGGCGGAAGTTCACAGGCTGGACAACGCTCCTTATTGACGCCACCCGGCTTCCAGGGTAAAAGAGGTTCGCGGTAAGACCGCGGACCTCTTTTTAACTTTAAAATAGCCGCTTGAACCCACGCTTTTAATATCGTTTAATCAGCCTATGGCTCCTACTAAAATACATTTTACCGGCATCGGCGGCTCGGGAATGAGCGCGCTGTCGCAGATCGCCGCCATGGAAGGGCGGACAGTGACGGGTTCGGACAGGGATTTCGATAATAACAGGAACCAGGAATTCAGAACCGCGCTTGAGAAACTGGGAATAAAGATCTTCCGCCAGGACGGTTCCGGGATAGATAAAGACACCGCCGAACTGGCCGTTTCCACCGCCATAGAGGATTCCAATCCGGAGATCGCGAAGGCAAAAGCGGCCGGCGCCCGCATTTTGCACCGCTCCGAACTCCTCGCTTCCTACGTGGACAGGTTCAGGACGGTGGCGGTAGGCGGCACCAGCGGGAAATCCACGGTGGTCGGTATGATCTTCACGATGCTCGAGGAGGCCGGCCTGGGCCCCAGCGTTCTCACCGGCGGGCCGCTTGTGGCTCTTAAAGAGAAGGGCCTGATAGGCAATGCCTGGCGCGGCCGTGGAGATATCCTGGTCATAGAGGCGGACGAATCGGACGGCACCATAACGAAGTATCATCCTGCGATAGGCATGGTCCTGAACGTCAGCAAGGACCATAAAAGCGTACCGGAGATACAGGCGATCTTCAGGCAGTTCGCCGGCCATGTCGGGAAACTTTACGTGAACGCGGACGACCCGGCGCTTGCGGAGTTCAGGGGGAAAGCGGAACTTTTCGGGCGGTCCTGTTCCGGGCTGAAGATCGAAGGATTGAACCTGGAAATGTTCCATTCAAATTTTAAATTGAACGGCGTTGATTTTTTTGTTCCCGCGCCGGGGCTTTATAACGTTGAGAACGCGCTGGCGTCCATCCGCGTGGCCCTGGACCTGGGCGTAAAGCCTGAGGCCTGCGCGAAAGGGCTGAAAAAATTCCGCGGTATACAGCGGCGTTTCGAGTTGGCCGGAGAAGCCGGCGGCATCACCGTGGTGGACGATTACGCCCATAACCCGGCCAAGATCTCCGCGGTGCTGGGCGCTCTGCACAAGGCTCCCGGCCGGCGCGTCATCGCGGTCTACCAGCCTCACGGTTTCTCTCCCACGCGCCACCTGAGGCGGGAACTGGTGGACGTTTTTGCAGGCGAGCTGGCGGCCGGGGATATCCT
>Ga0172379_10007984_pt1 | contig 13514 bp, 11 predicted proteins | sample GrowelOW334metaG_FD_119756 | JGI IMG/M metagenome (GOLD analysis project Ga0172379, IMG submission 119756) | Groundwater microbial communities from an aquifer near a municipal landfill in Southern Ontario, Canada - Groundwater well OW334 metaG | ecosystem: Environmental > Aquatic > Deep... | reverse complement strand
TCGGCACCTCGATGTCGGCTCACCACATCCTGGGGGTGGAGAAGCTCCCAAAGGTTTGGCTGTTCGCCAATTAAAGTGGTACGCGAGCTGGGTTCAGACCGTTGAGCAATCAATGGTCTTCCAGACAATTTGTGGTTGTCATTGACTGTTTAGCAGTCTGAATCACTTCGAGAGAAATTTAAATCTTTTCAGTCTTACAAAATAGTTAGGAATGATAGATCTGTTCACGGCGGTCTCATATAGTGATATATGAAGATCAAGTCGATTGATATCGGTGGAGTCCTACGAAGCGTAAAGCACTTCAAGGATAATACCGAGGGAAGTTTGTGAAATTCACAAATACCCGTAGAGACTAAACATCGACCATCCGGCATTCTTTGAATGTTGTGATGAAGCTATAGTCCAATGCACTTAGTAATAAGTGATATCATGCGTGAGACAGGTTGGTCTCCTATCTGCTGCAGGCGTTGATGCTTGAGGGGAATTGATTCTAGTACGAGAGGACCGAATTGAACGAACCTCTGGTCTGCCTGCTGTCGCACCCGCGGCACCGCAGGGTAGCTAAGTTCGGATCGGATAACCGCTGAAAGCATATAAGCGGGAAGCCGGCCCCAAGATTATGCATCGTTTAGGCCCGTGAGAGATTATCACGTTGATAGGCTTTAGGTGTACGCACCGCAAGGTGTTGAGCCGAGAAGTACTAATCCGCCGATCCCGTTAGGAACTCTGTGAGTCGCTTGTTCATTCTGCGAAGCTCTGTGAGGAGCGAAGCAGAACGATTAATTCTACTCATGTTCCTTACCACTTTCTTGAAGTATGATTTTTTACACAAAGATTTTGAATCTTGTGTTCTGGTGATTTGGCGCTGTGGCACCACCCGTTCTCATTCCGAACACGGCAGTGAAACGCAGTAGCGGCGATGATAGTCACATTGTGGCGAAAGTAGCTTGTCGCCAGAACAGAAGATTCAAACAATACCCTCCCTTAATTCCTACCCGAAAATGTGGGATAATGTATTCATCTTATTAAATAATCAATATTATGGATCAAAACCAACAGGCTCCTATTATTCCTGCTCCTATCACTGCCAATACTAACTCCGCAACTCCCTCTCTACCGAAAATAGGGGAACTATTTTCATCTGCCTGGAAGTTTTATAAAATAAATTGGAAATTGCTTGTGGGTATCGCCCTGGTACCAGCTATAGTGAATTTTGTGGCAGGAGTGTTCGCTAGTACGGGTGTCGGAGTCATCATTGCAATTCCTCTATATGTATTTGGTATCGCATTGTCTGTGGTAATGCCCATAGTCTTGATACGGACGATAGATGCTAGTTACAAAGGTGTTGCACCCACGCAAAATCTTACAGAAAAATACAAGTCAGCCTTCGGGCTCTTTTGGTCGTATCTTTTGATAGTCATCATCACTGCGCTCTCTGTCATGGGAGGAACTGTACTCTTTATCATTCCTGGTATCATTGTTGCCCTTTACGTCAGAATGGCCATATATACCTTTATACTCGAAAACAAGAGAGGTTTTGAAGCTGTGCAGACAAGCTATGTTCTCGTAAAAGGTAGGTTGTGGCAATATTTCGTCCGTCTTTTTGCAGTCGGTCTTATTATGGCTATAGTTTCTATCGTGATCGGTATGGTGATCGGATCTATAATATCCGGAAAATCTGCTTCTCAGAATATCGTAAACCTGATAGCAATGTCGACCTTTGTTCCGTTCTTCTTTGTCTATGAGTACAATCTGTTTGTTGCAATGAAGAATACTCAGTCAGCTACAGAAGTATCCGCTCCTGGAAAATTCAAAAAGTGGTTGATAGCTTTCATGACAGTCGGCGTAGTCGGTATGGTCGCAACTGCAATCATAGTTCCAATAGTTATATTTACTCTTGCAAAAACGGGATTGCAAAATGCTCAAGATATGTCAAAAATACAGGACGCTATAAGAGCGCAAATAGAACAAGCACAGAAAGCACAATAAGATGAATTCTTGGGCGCAAAAGAGAAGGCTTATATATGGGGTTGCGGTGGTTGTATTTTTGCTCGTGGTCATAGGTCTGCCACTGTGGAAGGTGTTTTACAAGGCTCCAACGTGCTTCGACGGTGCACAAAATGGCAAAGAGTCGGGTATAGACTGTGGCGGGTCCTGTGTGAAGCTCTGTGCTAGTGCTTTCCTGTCACCCGTAAATACATGGACACGTTTCGAAGAAGCTGCTCCTGGATACTATAATGTTGCGGCCTATGTCATCAATCCCAATACCGACGGGGAAGCCTTCGGTGCACCGTACCATATGGAGCTATATGACAAGTCAGGTATGCTCATTACTGAATATGAATCTACATTCGATCTGCCTCCAAACCGCAATACCCTGGCTTTCAAGGCGCTGGTAAAAGTCGGTCAGAGGATCCCCGCCAAGGCTGTCTTTCGGTTTTCCGGAACCCCGGACTGGCACAAAGCAACAGATCGTGTAAAAAGCATAATTGTCCTCGACACATCTTACAAAGAAGAATCAAACAGCTCATCACTCTCAGTCACACTCAAAAATAATGATGTTGTTTCCATGGGAAAGCTTGCTATATATGCAATCCTATTTAACAAAGATGGCAATGCGGTCGGTTTTTCTTCTACCCGGCTAGATGGCATAAAGGCTGGGGGTACTATTGTTGCCCCTTTCACCTGGCCGGTGAGCCGCAAAGGTGCAGTGATTTCCATAGAAGTCCTGCCTGTGGCAGAATAGGTAGATGGAGCGTGAAAAAATATTTGGAAATATAGACTGGTGGCTGGTCCTCGCCATAGTGCCCATACTTGCGGCGAGCCTGATCACAATGAACTCACTCACAGGTGACAGCTCTTTTGCTTCGCATCAGCTGGTTTCGATACTGGTATCTGTTGTCGTATTTCTCATCATAAGTCAGATCGACATGCGCTTCCTCCGGCAGACATGGCTCTCCGTGACGATATTCATCGTGATCACTGTTCTCCTGGGTCTCTTGTTCAGCTTAGGAAGAATATCACATGGAGCGCAAAGTTGGTTTTCCTTCGGATCATATTCATTCCAGCCCTCGGACTTTGCAAAATTGGCTCTCGTCATCATACTCGCAAAATATTTTTCTCGTCGCCACATAGAGATAGCGAATATCAGACATATTTTGGTTTCCGGATTTTATGCCTTTGTATTTTTTCTGCTGGTCTTGCTCCACCCGGATCTGGGCTCCGCAGCTATCATATTTTTAATTTGGCTTGGAATGGTCATGGTTTCAGGAATATCAAAGAAACATCTGATAGGCATGATGATGGTCGGGGTAGTCGTATCGAGTCTGCTCTGGAGCTTTGGTCTCAAGGAATACCAGAAAAATCGCATACGAAATTTTATTGACCCATTGGCCGATATTCATGGTGCCGGATACAACGCCTACCAGTCCATGGTTGCCATAGGCTCGGGACAGATATTCGGCAAGGGGGTCGGTTATGGCACTCAATCACGATTGAAATTCTTGCCGGAATATCAGACAGACTTTGTTTTTGCGGCTTTTGCGGAGGAATGGGGTTTCGTAGGTGTGGTCATCTTGTTCGGACTTTACGGGTTTATCGTATTTAGAATAGTGAAAATGTCTCTGCATGGGGCGACAAACTTTGAGATTCTCTTTGGCGCGGGAGTTGCGGTATATTTTGTCGTTCATTTTTTCATAAATGTGGGTATGAATATTCATATTTTGCCTGTAACTGGAACACCATTACCCCTCATGAGTTACGGTGGGACCCATCTTCTCACAGAATTTACCTTGCTCGGCATTTTGATGGCAATGAGGAAATATGAGCGCCCTGCTCACAAATCTGAGGTCAAAAACGAGTTTATCGGGCCTCAATAGGGGATTTGACTGCTAGTCCGACCTTATCTGGTAATAAATTTGACCTTGCTGAGTTGTGTTTCCTCGCATGCCCGCAAGGTCGCCCACTCCAAATTGCTACCGTATTTGCTTCCAGGGATTCAGCAAATACGGGCAATTTGTCGGGACTCAGGTCGCATTGCGGGAATGCTCGAAAACACGACTCAGCAAGGTCATCTTTTGACCCTTGACTATGTAGCCTATCCGTGCTATACTACTAGGCAGACGCTGTTATTTGACAGCAAAAAGGAAAAAGCAAGCAAAGAAGAAAAACCAAACCAGAAGGACAGAAAATGAAGAAAATTCGATTGTTTCTGGGCATTGCCGTACTTACGGTTGCCTCTCTCAGCCTCGTGGCACAGAACCTGACTATGGTTACCTCGGAGGACGCTCTCAGAAGCTATGCCTTCGAGCAGGCAGCCCACGTCGCCATTTCTGTATCATCGGCACTCCCGTTGGGGAACTATGCCTACAGCTACTCGGCCGTGCAGACTGCGTCGGCGGCTGGAGTCCAGCAAGCCGTTCGCAATGCCAATATTATCGCCATCAGTATGGCGGTTCCTACAGACACGATCTTCATCTGGATCGGTGTTTACGATAAGGACGGCGATCTTCTCTTCGGAGGATATCGCAATATTCGGCTCCTACCGACACCCTTCGGCTTTGTTCTGCCTCCCGACTATGGTACCGTCGAGCTCACACTAGCTGACAATGTGCCGATCAAGATATCTGGCGCTTCCTCAGCTATGTATAGCGCGCGAGATCAGAATGGCAACCTGGCCAGTCAGAATAGCCTCAGGGTTTCCAATGAGAAAGTTTTCTTTCCAAAGCAATTTGCCGCGAAAGAGATCCTTCTCGCTGTCTACGTCAGCGAATCATCGCCTACAGAAAAAGGCGGAGCTCCGATGACGTGGTACTATTGGAATGTCGTGGACGGCTCGAGGAGAACCACCGTCGACCTCGCCATGAACTTCGACGTGAAGTATCCTGATCTGGTTATTGCCAACAAAGGCGTGGTTGAGGTCATCAAGACTACAAATCATGTCGGCAACAACCTGTTGGTGGAACTCACATGCGAAAAAACCACAGAAGCCAGTTTCTTCTTCGCTGTCGAAGATACGGTCATCGGTCAATTCGAACAGTTTGGCGGTGGAACGCTCTGGAACGGCGAGTATCATCTCTTCACAGGCATTCTCGTGCGTGAGTCGGGCTCATCTGAGTGGAAGTTGTTTCCCGCTATGGAAAACACCGCGCCTGCTTCTTGGGTCGAGTTGGAATTCGATGCGGGAACCTACTACATCATTCCTACCTGGAGTGAGGGTCACCTGGTCTCTCCTCCCAAGCCTCCCTATGTTCCTCCATCCTACCCGGACGGCGGCAAGGGATAGTCTTGTTAGTTAGGGTCAGAGTGTCTAGTTAGTTTCAGGGGGCGCTACAGCAATGTGGCGCCCTTTACCTATTATCTTTTTTATTTTTTTGAAAAGTTATCATACAAGGCCTCGGTGCCCGCGACCATCTTTTCTAGGGAAAACTTTTGCATGACGGATTCGCGGAGAGCTGTGCCGTACTGGCGTCTCATCTGAGGGTGTTCGATCATAAAGGATATGGAGTGGGCTAGCTCGCGGCTGTTTTTTGGCTGGACTAGAACGCCAGACTTCATGTCTTCGATGATCTCGGGTATGCCGCCAACTGTGGTTGCGATCACTGGTAGGGAAGCAAAACCAGCTTCGAGGAGGACATAGGGCAGGCCTTCTTTGCGTGAAGGGAGTAGAAATATATTCAGTGCCTTCAGATAATGAACCGCCTCGGGCACATAGCCGAGAAGTTTTATATTATTTTCCAGTTTGTGTTCCGATATCAGTGCTGAAAGATAAGATTTGTCTTCACCGTCACCCATAATGATGCATAGAATATTCGGATGATCCTTGCAGACTTGTTCCATGGCACCTATAAGGTATTCCAAACCCTTGTTGGGATGGAGTTCGGCTATGGTGCCAATGATAATGTATTTTTTCAATTCCACCAAATCTATATTTGCGGATTTTGCCAGGAATTGTCGGGCGCCATCTATGGACATGAAAATAGGTTGTTCCATCCCCGGCAGGACCAGAGCGAGTTTTTCTTTTGCGCCGGGGAACCTCTGAGTTTGGCTATATTCTCTTTCCGATAACAAAATGGTTTTGTGAGAGAGGATGATAGTTAACCAGGAAAAGAAAGCGATGACGGCTTTTTGTGCGAGGGGGCGATCCTCATTGAATGCCCAGCCGTGCACAGTGTATATAATGTTCTTGACGCGGAGGAGTCTGCCTGCGAGGGCACCCAGGCCGGCAGCCTTTGGGCTATGGAGGTGGAGGACATCCGGCTTCTCACGTCTAATGATCTTCCATATGTCACCTAGAGAAGTGGAGTCGCTCGCTATGGACACGTCTCGCTTTAGACTTGCGATGGAGTGGGTCTTTATGCCGGCGTCTTCCAAGTTTTTCCTGAGCGTGCCATCACCGCCGAGGGCGACAACAGCAGAATGTCCTTTTTTCTTCATTGCCACAGCCAGATCGTATACATGCCTCTGGGCTCCGCCCCAGTTTGACTTGGTTATGACGTATAGGATTTTCATGCATTAAAAGTAGCATTTAACCCGTAGTGAGGCAACAAACATTGAACATGAATACAAAGTGTGTTATTGTGCAAGTATGAAATTTACCAATTCCAAGGCTGTTGCGCTTCTGGTATCTGGAGATCTACTGTCTTATATATTGTCACTAATATTGACCCTGACTGTGCGTTACGGCGAACTACCCTCGAGGGGATTATTTGTGAGTCATGCACCGTCATTTTCTTTGCTATTTGTCATATTTCTCTTGGTCAGTTATGGTGGTGGACTTTATGACAAGCAGACGTATTTCATGCGGGATAGGATCGAGTCTCTCATAGTAAAGGTCCAGCTCATAAATCTCATGATAGGTGTATTCTTCTTTTACTTTACTCCCGCTATCATCGCGCCAAAGGCAAACTTATTTATCTATATACTCATATCGACTGCGCTCATCTTGATCTGGCGAGATATTATGTTCCCAGTATTGAGCAGTACCAGAAATGCGCCGGCTATCATGGTGGGTGTGGGGGATGATATAGATGATCTCCATGAAGAAATAAATACAAATGGTCGCTACGGCATAGTCATCCGCGAAAAGATAGCTCCTTTGGCTACAGTGGAAGAGACCGTAGCTACGATAGGTGGTGCGGTAGAGAGGGTAGGTCCGCAGATCGTGATCGCCGACCTGCGCAATCCGACACTAGAGAAAGTCATGCCTTTCCTGTACTCGCTAATATTTTCCGGAGTGCAGGTCTTGGATGCTAGCAAACTATACGAGACAGTCTTTGACCGTATACCGCTATCTCTGGTGGGGGAAAAATGGCTGGTAGAAAATGCAGCCTCATCGCTCGGTGGTAGGAAAGTATACGACTCTCTGAAGAGACTCACGGATGTATTTATAGGTGCTGTAGGTATGCTCATCACGGCTGTGGCGTATCCATTTATCTTTGTGGCTATCAAACTCGAAGACCGGGGGCCGATATTCATAAAACAAGAACGCATAGGCAAAAATGCCAAAAGGATATCGATAGTGAAGTTCCGCAGTATGACAGCAAATGACAATGGTGCGTATTCGAGTCATGGTAAGAGCGATCTCAAGATCACCCGTGTGGGGAAGTTCATACGACTGACTAGGATAGATGAGCTCCCTCAGTCCTACAATATCTTCATGGGGGACTTGGCATTCATCGGGCCTCGGCCAGAATTGCCAGCGCTAGTGGATGTGTATGAAAACAAAGTGCCATACTATGGTGTACGCCACCTCATAAAACCAGGTCTGTCTGGTTGGGCGCAGATATATCACCATGCTCACCCGCATCATGCGGTGGCTGTAGATGAGACGCGCGACAAGCTATCGTATGATCTCTTTTATATAAAGAATAGGTCTTTGGGGTTGGATATGCATATTGCATTGCAGACGGTGAGAGCACTGTTGTCTAGGCAGGGGGTTTGAGATTATTATAAATCTGGAACTTGGTGAATTATGTCACCTCGCATTCCCGCAAAATCGCCCACTCCAAATTGCTACCGTATTTGCTTCCAAGGATTCAGCAAATACGGGCAATTTGTCGGGAATCAGGTCGCATTGCGGGAATGCTCTGAGACATGATTCACCAAGTTCCCGATACAACTACAACATTTGCGTTTTCTCCGGAAATAAGTAAAATTAGCCCCATGTTCAAACACCGTGCAAAAGCCGCATACGTTCTCATTTTTGCGGCACTAGTAGGCTACGCTACTTACGCTTCTCAGGTGCCAGGATCATGGGCAGGTTTCAAACCGTTCCGATTGGGGCTAGATCTTTCCGGTGGCACCCATCTGGTATACCAGGCAGATATTTCCAAAGTAGATCCGTCAGCAGTAAATGATGCCATGAAGTCTTTGCGTGACGTGGTAGAGAGGCGAGTCAATACCTTTGGCGTGAGTGAGCCTCTCGTTCAGGTAGAACAGAGCTCATTTAGCACAGCAGAAAATGCCCACAAGCTCATCGTGGAGCTACCTGGAGTCACGGATGTGGAAGAAGCAGCAAAGAGTATAGGTGCTACACCGTCACTAGAATTCAAACTCGTAATAGCCAAAGAAATGGAGGCGTTCCAGGCTTCGACTACAGTTCGTGATATGAGCACATCTACACAAGAAGCGGCGTATCTCGCCCTATTCCAACCTACGGGCCTCACAGGCAGAATGGTGGGCAAGGCAAGCTTGGAATTTACCCCCACGACCAATGAGCCAGCTGTAGGCATACTTTTCAATACCGAAGGACGCGAACTGTTTGCAAAAATAACCAAGGAACATGTGGGCGATTATCTGGGAATATTTCTGGATGGTGTGCCAATATCCGTACCTGTCATCCGCGATCAGATCCTAGACGGTAGGGGACAGATATCGGGCAGTTTCAATGCTGTAGATGCTTCCAAACTCGTACGCGATCTCAACTATGGTGCTTTGCCTGTGCCTATCACACTCATATCTACACAAACTATAGGTCCGACACTGGGCCAAGCGGCTGTGAACGGAGGAGTACGTGCAGGTATCATATCTTTTATCCTAATTAGTATATTTCTGATCGTCTGGTATAGGTTACCGGGCCTCGTAGCAGTCATAGCTCTAGGTGTTTACACCTCCATTATGCTTGCACTCTTCAAATATATACCGGTGACTCTTACTGCGGCGGGTATAGCAGGCTTCATCATCACTATCGGTATGGCAGTGGACGCAAACATCCTCATCTTTGAGCGCATGAAAGAAGAGCTCGCTCGCGGTCGTGGCATATGGGACGCCATGCACGAAGGTTTTGCCCGCGCCTGGACATCTATCAAGGACTCAAATATTTCCAGCATCATCACTGGTATCATCCTTTTCTATTTTGGAAGCAATTCTGTCATCAAAGGTTTTGCCTTGGTATTCCTTATCGGTGTCTTGGTTTCTATGTTCACTGCAATCACGGCTTCGAGGTTGTTCCTGTATGCAATAGCGCCACAGAGATCGAGTAAGCTTTCACTTTTCCTTATCAATAACGGCTTTAAATCGCGCAAATAATATGTGGGTTGTAAAAAATAGAAAAATCTTTTATACGGTATCGGGAATCTTGGTAGGTCTGTCATTCCTGTCACTTTTGTTTTGGGGACTGAGGTCTGGCATAGACTTTACCGGTGGTACTCTGATAGAGGTGTCATATCCTGGTGGTCGTCCGGACCAGGGCGAGGTCGTGGCGGCACTTTCCGAAGTGGATCCTTCTGCTTCCGTACGCTCGAGCGGCAGTGACTCCTATATAGTGCGCATGAAGCCGACTACTCAGGAGGAACATTCTCTCGTCACAAAAGCCCTTTCCTTGAATGGCACGTCTCGCGCGGTTGAAAAGACCTTCGATTCTATCGGACCGATATTGGGCACAGAAGCTCTCTACAAGGCATACCTTTCTATAGCGCTGGTCATTCTCGGTATCGTGCTTTATATCACGTTTGCCTTCCGGAAAGTTTCTGAGCCGGTATCGTCCTGGAAGTATGGTCTTATAGCGATCGCCGCCCTCATTCACGATGTGATCATCCCTGTCGGCGTTTTCTCTGTTCTCGGTCATTTCGCCGGATATGAAGTGGATACATTGTTCGTGACTGCGCTCCTCGTGGTACTAGGCTTTTCGGTACACGACACTATCGTGGTCTTTGACCGCGTGCGCGAAAATATCCGCAACTCTTCTGGTAAAAAAGCCTTTGAGGATATTGTGGGTGAGAGTGTTAGTCAGACATTTACACGCTCGATAAACACTTCGCTTACTACTCTCATTGCTCTTGTGGTTCTATACTTCGTAGGAGGAGCTACCATACAGCATTTTGTGCTCGCTCTCATCATCGGTATTGCGGTTGGAACTTATTCATCGGTATTTATCGGTTCGCCTTTACTCGTGACAGTGGAGAAGATGCAGGCGAGGAAGAGGTAGAAAATGTAGATATTAATTCGCACTCCGGTTATATATTCTGATATCGTCTATGTAGCCGCCGTAATAATTTATACAGCTACCACTACATAGAAGTCCGCCCAGTTGCCATGCGTAGTTATACGGGTTCATCGTCGCTGGAAAAGTTACAGATCCGACGAATTTTCCATCTATGTAGGCTTCTGCTTTGGTACCGGAAATACTGTACGCGACATTATGCCATTTATCGTCATTCAGCGTCTGAGGAAAATTTATGTAATTGTAAGTACCCGCGTTATCTATAAATAGCCAATAATTTGTGAAAAGTCTACGGTAATATCCTTGTCCCAATATCATACTGCTTGCGATCGGTGCTTTGACCCATACACTTGCCGATTCACTCGTGCCATTCATGGAAAGTGCAGGAGTGGCTGCATTGTCACTAGTGCCGTTGAATTTTATGGAATATCCGGAACTGTAACCGGAAGACCAGAGACTGCTCGCGCTCAAAGTCATATTTTTACCATTTACAGAAGTATCCTTTGCAATATTGCCTGTATTTTCATTGAAGTCATATACGACGACAGCATCCGCACCTAATGCGTGGTACATGTTCGTTTCGAATATCTGACCTGATGCTATGCGGCCTTTTTCTCGGGCACTTGCGAGGGAGACCAATACTATTGAGGCCAACATACCAATGATAGAGATCGCCACCAAGAGTTCGATAAGAGTGAAGCCCCGAGCGATCTTTGTAAATGTTTGATGCATGTTTGTATATTATTGCAGATTTGGATGTAAATGACAGTGCTATATTCGTCTAACGCAAAACTTCTGACTACGCTATAATAACCACAATATGCTCAATTTCTTTACCAAAGCACTCATAAAGCGTCAGCTCAAAGATATGCCAGAAGCAGAGATCGAAAAGATATTTACCGTGATAGAAAAGAATCCGGCTTTTTTTACGCAAATGGCTGCCAATATTCAGGAAAAAATGAAGTCTGGAATGAGTCAAGAGGAAGCGGCAAAAGCCATCATTACTGAGAGTGGGGAGGATATGAAGAAAATCCTAGGGTAATTGCTATTTGTATGGCTTGGTACATAGATATCGTCTAACCTATTGACTTTATTTTGGCGCCGAGTAAGATGTATAAACGCTGTGAAAAAGACAGCGGCACTTTGAAAATTGAAAAGAGAACGTAAAAGAGGTCCGCATCTACTCTTATCGGAGGGGTGGCGAGACAAGTGCAAGTTTGAGTCATATTCAAATTCAATGATTGAATCGAGCTAGGAACAAAGGACAACTAATGAAACTAAAAAAGAAAGAAATTGTGCGAAGCTAGTATTTTCTATTTTGTTCCGTTCATTTATAGTTAAGAGTTTGATCCTAGCTCAGGATGAACGCTGGCGGCGTGGATAAGGCATGCAAGTCAAGGGGGCCCGCAAGGGCAACCGGCAGACGAGGTAGTATAAATCAAGTATGTCCCCCAGAGTCGGGCATAGCTATCCGAAAGGGTAGGTAAATCCCGATAGTCTCGCAAGAGTAAAAATTTATTGCTCTGGGAACAGCTTGATCGGTATCAGGTAGTTGGTAGGGTAAAAGCCTACCAAGCCTATGACGCCTAGGGGAGCTGAGAGGCTATACCCCACCGATGGGACTGAGACACGGCCCATACACCTACGGGTGGCTGCAGTCGAGAATCTTCCGCAATGGACGAAAGTCTGACGGAGCGACGCCGCGTGGAGGATGAAATACTTCGGTATGTAAACTCCTTTTGCCAGGGAAAAAGTTATTGATTGTACCTGGAGAATAAGAAGTTGCTAAACTCGTACAAAAGTTTAGGAATATAACAGCATTAAAAACTTGTATTAACGTGGTGCGACTTTTAACCGTAAGGTTAAAATGACATTCGGCTTATATGCTGGAACTCTGCAATGCGCTGCCCTGAATCAAAGGGAATTGCAGACAATCAGCAGGGAAGTCGATATAATTGTGGTATGCAATTATCGCAAAGACAAAAAGATATAGTAGTAGGCACATTGTTGGGTGATGGATGTCTGGAATTTGATGGTTTTAAAGCCAGCAGACTACAGATAAAACAGTGCGAATTCAAAAAAGAATACGTAATGTGGCTTTATGAGGAATTGAAAAACCTCGTAAGGACTCCACCCAAACAGAGGAAAGACGATCAGCAGTGGTATTTTAGTACCAGATCGTTGATCGAACTCGATCTTTATAGAAATATATTTTATAAAGAACGAATTAAAATTGTGCCTTCTAATATTAGAGATTTACTAATTTCGCCTATGAGTCTTGCTATTTGGTTTATGGATGATGGTACGTTGGATTATCGAGTCAAATCACATTACTCTTTCAATCTAAGTACAGATTCATTTTCTTCCGAAAATGTAAGACTTTTACAAGAAGTTCTGTATGGAAAATTCGGGATACCGAGTTCCATTCAGACTCCTTCTTCGAGAGGTAAGAAATATGTAAAGCTTTATATAGGAAAAGACGGTAGAAAGAAATTTCTCGATACTGTACGACCCTATATTCTCAATTGTTTTAGCTATAAAATACCGCCGATTATATCTGACCCCTCAGAGACTGATCTCAAGAAATATTCGATGAATATTTTGACGAGTGAGATAGAGGTTTGAATTAAAAATCTTTATCAGACGCCGAACCCCTTTTCCAAATAAAACTGGATAAGGGTGATGATATAGTCCGATCCTCGCAGTGATGCGAGACAAATCAAATGGCCAGCAGCAGCGGTAATACGAGTGCTTCGAGCGTTATCCGGAATCATTGGGCGTAAAGGGTGTGTAGGCGGTTTTGTTAGTCTCTTGTAAAATTCCTCGGCTCAACCGAGGGCTCGCAAGAGAAACGGCAAGACTCGAGTACGGAAGGGGTCTTCGGAACTCATGGTGTAGCGGTGAAATGCGTTGATATCATGGGGAACACCAAAAGCGAAGGCAGAAGACTGGTCCGTTACTGACGCTGAAACACGAAAGCGTGGGTCGCGAATGGGATTAGATACCCCAGTAGTCCACGCCCTAAACGATGATCTCTAGCTTTGAGGAGTATCGACCCTCTTCGAGGCTAAGC
>Ga0172379_10007983_pt1 | contig 13519 bp, 17 predicted proteins | sample GrowelOW334metaG_FD_119756 | JGI IMG/M metagenome (GOLD analysis project Ga0172379, IMG submission 119756) | Groundwater microbial communities from an aquifer near a municipal landfill in Southern Ontario, Canada - Groundwater well OW334 metaG | ecosystem: Environmental > Aquatic > Deep... | reverse complement strand
TTAATGAGTACGATGCTTCCCGCATTATCAACCGCTACGATAGAATCCACCGTTGCCTCGCTCGTCGCATTTATGGACGCAGCCTCGCCGTTCTACGATTATCACACTCACACCATGTGCGGTATTCCCCGAGTCGTGCTGTTCGGTGAGGCGGGTGATTACCGAAAACTTGTCGACTCGGCAGAAAGCCTCGCAGTCACTTTCGAAAAACACCTCAAGGTCTATTTCGAAAATTTGATCCCGGTTCTGGAAACCATCGCAAAAACGGCAGAGTCCGGCATCGCCTGGGAAGACAAAGAATTCTGGGGACAGATATATAAACAATACGAGATGAGCGGCACCGACAGCTTCTCGGGATGGATGACGGCCTTTGTATGGTACGTGCAAGAGAATGGGGTTCTCGTCGTCAAAGACAAAGAGCTTGCGGACTGGAAACGTATCGGCAAATATAACGGTGTTGATTCCGGTTCCGAACCAAGCCACGTCAGCCGTGTTCCCTTCACCTGGCACTACTTCGATAAAAAATTTCCGATGCATTTTATCGGTGGCGTTCTCGGAATAGATGTTGAAGAAGACGCACTGACCCCTGTTTTAAGCTATGGGGTTCTCCGCGCAAAAGCGGAATAAAAAGACATAAAGTCGCCTGCCAGAGTATATCCGGCAGTTTTTGTAAAAATTGACAAGCGATTCGAAATATACTACGCTCACTACAGAAACACTTACAAAAAAGGAGAAGACAATGTCTCGGTTTATAACCATTCTGCTGATGTTTTTTGCCCTCATGCTTTACGGGTGTCAAAGCAAACAAACCGCCGAACAAAAAGAACAAGACCGCAATTTGAGCCTGCAGCTGTCCGCCGATCAAGTCGTCGCACAGACCTTTTACATGAAAGACTCGCGAATAGACGCCTGTTATAAATATCGCTGGGGAACGATCGCTTTTGACGGTCCGGACCTGACGCTTATGTCCGTTCCCTGCAACATTGTTCCGTCCGAAAAAATGCTTTTTGACCAAAAAGTAGTCAATGAAACCAATTTCATGAAAGACCCGCGCGACGGACTCTGCCAGATATTTCATTGGGGAACGATCGCTTTTGACGGTCCAAGCCTTGCTCTCACTTCCGTTCCGTGTGAAAAAATTCCGACAGCATTACTCATTCCGGGGAAAAAATAATTTCCGCAAAAAACACACCGCCAAAGTTGCAATAACTTTGGCGGTTTTATTATTTTTCGTCTTTCATGTACGGCTCGCAGAGCGTCCATATTTTTTTGAATAATTTTCTTTGTTCATCGGCGTTGTACATGGCCTGTTCAAGCATTGCCGCGAGTTTGTGCCTCCCTCTTCTTCTGTCGCCCGAGGCTTGTCGGCATAATTCGGAAATGGTTTCGGCGTAAAATTTTTCCACGGCATCGTACCGCAAGCGATGGATATTTTGCGCAAGCGCTTTTTGCGATTCATCGTAGCCGAGAATCGCCGTCGCATGTTTTTTGAGTATTTCTTCCGTCATTTGCAGTCTCCGTAAAAAGGTGAATCTGCAACCAGCCTATCATATTCGGTCAAAATAAAAAAGCTTGATACAGGAATCCATATCTTGGATCAAGTTCATTTCCTTCGTCTCCTCCGGGTATACCCATCTGAAAGCTCTATGTGCAGACGGTTCGATGATAATTTCTGGTTTTTCGTGCAAAAGATAATGAAAGATATGATACACGAAATCATATTCCTGATAGCGAACGTACACCGTGTTAATCGGTTCCGGATCCAATGTCGCTTTATATCCTGTCTCTTCCTCCAACTCGCGCTCCATTGCCACACTAAGCGATTCGTTCCTCTCCACTTTTCCCGCGGGAACTCCCCACGTATTTCCCTGTGGTTTCGCATCCTGCCGAAGCAGCATCAAAAATTTTCCATCATGCTCAAAAAAACAGCTGACAATATCGAATTTCGAATTAAAATTTTCGGGCGGTTCAAGAAATATCATGGAGTGAGCATTACGGGTTAACGATGAGCGTACGTCGGATAGCGTCGAACCCGCGGAGAAGCGAAGCTTTATCAAAAGCTTTTATCGTTCCCGACGGATAATTTTCAAGAACCGTGTAGTGAATGAAATATCGGATCGCCACGCACGGATTCGTTCCGGGAATCGCGTATATTGTTTCTTCATAACGGTTTCCCGCACCGGCGTCCGATGTCGAAGCGACGGAATACGCCATGGTATTGTCTGTAAGTTCTTTCGATTCCTTCGCACCAAAGAGAAAAAGATCTGCTTCACATTCTGTTATCTGGGATAAAGTCTCGACGCTTATGTAGCTGTCCTTTGAAAGATTTGTTCCTAATATCGCAGACGATGGAACAGCGAATTTCACCCCGAAAATATTCTTGCCGGGTTCCATCTGATACGCGTGCGATTCATCGATCAAATAACCGGAAGGAAAACGCAAAGAATATTCCCCCCTCTTCTCTGTATATACCTGAGAGAGTTCCGATCCCGTCGGAACATCCGCGACCTTCACGCAGCCAATAAAACTTTTCTCTGCGTTGTTTTCAAGTACCAAAACGCCGTTTCCTTTCCCCCAAAACACAAAAGATTCGTCGGCATTTGCGTATCGCATCCCGTCCGCGCTGATGGTTTGAGGAAGTGTCATTACTCGACCGTCGCTCAACTGAAGGCGCACGCTTCCTCCCGGAAGAGGAGGGCCGCCAGGCGTCGATGGAGGAGTCGATGAACCTTCGTAATATGCAGACACGAGGCTTTTTCCTTCCGCGCATTGATACGAAACCGTAGCGATGGATTTTTTCTCGAGTACGGGGAGTGGCGCATCTATTCTTTCCGTCCGAGAAACCGCGTACAGTAAACCCGCCAAAACGACCAGCATAACCCCGATGATCACAGAATATTTTTTCATGAGGAAAGTATAACAAATTTTTTATGCTATTTCCATGAACCGCCGTTTATCGCAATCACCGCAATTTTCTTTGAGTGAACTGACGATTCTCTCTAAAACCGCAACGTGTTTTTGTTTTGCTTCGGCAATTTCCAGAATCGACCGACGGTCTTTGTCGAAAAACGTATACCCCAAAAGAACGAAGTCTTCCGCTTCTTTTTTTTCTCTTTCGAGAAACGCACTCAAATCGGTAAGCGGGCACGTATTAAAATGAGAGCAGTTTTGTTTCGCCATGTTTAAATTTTATTTCCTGTAATATTTTATGCTGTTTTCTCGCATCGTTATATACGTCCTTAACGAGAGAAATGTACGTCCTGCAGTTATCCTCCGAAAAACAGCTGAGCGCTTCTTCGCGAATGTACATTTCGCAAAAGTCGATAAAACTGTTTTCCACTTTCTCTTCTCTCTCCATTTGTTCTCGAATGTTTATCATAAAATTATTGTTCTTAATTCAATGCTTTTATTATACAAAATCGGTGATAAAGTTTAGATAAAGTTTTTTTGTTAAAAAAAAACCTGAAACATTGAGTATTTTCAGGATTCATGCACAAAAATATACGGTGTTTTTGTTATTTCAAAAAAGTTTGATATTTTTTTGTTACTTCTTCGAAAGAAAACTTGAACCAATAAGTGTATTTTTCTGGGTGTTCGCGAATATCGTTTCGAACCGCTTCGACGGTTTCCCATTTCCAGTTTTCCGCTTCTTCTCTGCTGATCGTCGGCTCGCCATCAAAAGTCCCGACCAAGACATGATCAAATTCGTGTTCGGTCAAGCCGTTCTCAAAATCGGTTTTGTAGATGAATGAATGAATCTCGAAAAGTTTGCAGTCGATTCCCATTTCCTCTTTGAGACGACGATGAGCGGCAGCTTCGGTCTCCTCCCCCGGCCTCGGATGACTGCAACAAGTATTCGTCCAGAGTCCGCCGCAGTGATATTTGCTTTTGGCGCGCTGTTGGAGCAGCATCTCGCCTTTCGGGGAAAAAATAAAAATGGAAATGGCACGGTGAAGTTTCCCGCCGCTTTGATGCGCCTCAAGTTTTTCACTTATGCCGATCTGTTTGTCGTCCTCATCGACAAGGATTACTTCATCGGTCATGCTTTGTAATTTTTTAGGAAATCAGCGCTTTTCTCCTGTTCGCGTTCGGCATCAAGCGCTGTCTCTTCGGTGATCGTAATGAACCGTAGAAGCGGTTTCGGATCTTCAAGAATGTCGAGCGCGCGAAGAGCTTTTCTTGAGGCTTTTGTATGAACTTTCACTATTTCGGCATATTTCTTTATGGTATTGAACCAAAAGACCTTTCGGAGCGTTTCGATGTCGGCACGAAGATCGATAGTCGGAGATCTCCAACCGGACGCTTTTAACCCGTTGAGCAAGAGTACGACCACCGTACTTAAATGTCCGCGCGCCATATCTTCTTCCCAATCGTGCGCATCGTCGTTCAGCTGCATCGCGATGAGATAATTTTTGAAATAAGAAATAAGATTTTTTACTTCCGGAGAATCGACGCCATAGCCGAGCCGGACAAGCATCGCGACGGGACCGAGGATGTGCCCCGAAGCCGGACGGTATTTGTTCTCATATTTTCCGTAATCCGGCAGGACTTCCGGTATAGTAAATACCGAGCCTTCAACTTTTGTACGACAATGGATCGTTTCCCACGTGTTTGCGCCGTCCAGGTCGTCCATGAGTGTGTGATAGAACGCGCGAAATCCCGTTTTCTCCGGCAAGATCGAAGAAAAAAGATCGACATAATTCCTGGCATACAAATTCGCCGTCGGAAGAATGTGCGGATCAGCCGCTTCATCTTCATCCCAAAAATCATCGTAGATAATAAATGCTGTCCAAAAGAAAATATTCGCAAGACCCATTTCGGCAACCAGTTCATCGGGAATTTTTTTTGCTTTCTTTCCTAACGCCTGCTTCATATAATAGGACATAAGAGACATCTGTTTGTCGCGATTTCCCCGTATTGTTTTTTCAATTCCCCCTTGCGCGTATTCTCGAAATTCCGGCGCAAGTTTTGCGAATCTTTTTTTTGCGGCTTCGCGAATTGCACTCATCATCACTTGCTCGGTCTGATCGACCGCAGCATCGGCCGCTGGGGCAGGGTTGCCGGCTGTGGGCCGGCGGCGAAAACCGATGGTTTTCGGACTTTCCTTTGCTATTTCAATTCCTTTCAAGCGAAAAGCTTTTTTTATTTTTTCGGTGGTGTTCAAAAGATTTTGGAACGGCTCAAGGTTCGGCAATTCGACGCCGAGCGCCGACAAAAACCGCGCGATCGCAGCATTCGTGATCCGGTCGATTTTTTTATTTTTGTTGTCCGAATAATACGGTCCGCCTTCCTTGCTTTCGAGCGACACAAGTTCCGTTAAAATTTTCGCGATAGCTTCACCGTCGATCATTTCTTTGTCGAATTCCGCGAGTACCGACAGAATAAAATAATTTTCCGCCGTATTCAATGAAAATTTCCAGGCTTTGTTTTTTTGCGAGATCAAATAGCGAACGGCATTGCTTTTTATGTTTTTTAGCTCCTTTGTTTCCTCATTTTGAGTTAAACAGGAAAGAACAAAAGCGGTATTCATTACCGACGGTTTTCCCGACGGATCAGTAAAACTTCCATCCTTGCTCTGTTCGCTTTTTATTTGAACGGCATGATCGCTCATACTATTTTCGGCAAATTAATGATAAATGTTGTGCCCTTGTTTTCCTCGCTCACAACACTAATTGTACCATGAAAATCTTTTTCTACGATCCTCTTTACCATAGACAAACCGATGCCCATGCCGGAACTTTTTTTCGTTGTAAAGAACGGCTCGAATATTTTATCAAAATTTTCTTTTGGAATACCCATGCCGTAATCCTTGATACTGAAGTGTATCATATTCGACTCCTCTTTCAGGGAAAGAATAATTTTTCTTTTATCTTCCGTATTTGACTTATCGGAGTTTACGTTATCAAGAGGAAATGCGTCGATAGCATTAACAATAAGATTCAAAACAACCTGATTCCATTTTACCGCGTCACCGTTTATGCGAATGTTGTTTTCGGAAGTATATATAACCCGGACATTGGCTTTCATCAATTTATACCCGAGCATTTCTTTTACCTGACGAATTTCCTCCGTTAAAGAAAATGATTCTTTATTTTCTTGATTTGATATTTGTCTTCGGACAGCTAAAACAAAATCCTCCATTTTCTTTGTCGCCGAAAGTGCATTCTCCAGATACTTTTTTGCCCCGCTATCTTTGTTCCCTCGATTTTCTTTCAGCATTTCCATATTAAGCGCCACTGCATTGAGCGGGTTGATAAGATCGTGAAAGAGCCCGGATGAAAGGCGTCCGAATTCTGCAAAACGATAGAGCTGTTCCATTTTTCCAAGCTGTGTTTCTTTCAATTCTCTTACTCCTTCTTCAACTTTTACCTCCAAAGAATCGCGTTCTCTTTTTAAAGCCGCTTCCGATCTTCTTGCCCGTATCAGCGATTTTTCTATTTCGCGATTTGAAAGCCAAGAGACGGTAGAAATGACAGCCAAAAACAAGGAAACCATTATAGAGTCCGGAAGTTCCCAAGGTTCATTGAGCCAATTTGTGTCTGCTACGATAATGCCACCTTGCTGGAGGAGACCCATCGCGGATATTGTCAAAGCGATCAAAAAAGTGGCAATAAACGCAAAACGCGTGTTTACCAGTATGCCACCCATAACAATAATAAGAACATAAAAAAGAAGAGAAACAAGCACTTGAACACCCCATATATAGGACATATAAACCGAGAGGCAGAAAAGGACCGAAAGTAAAAAATGTGAGACTGGACGAAAAAAACCTTTGCGAGAAAGAATAAAGAGAGAAGCCATACAAAGAAGAATGGCTGCTACTGTCAAAATAGGCAGAGAATAATTTTGTTTTGAATGAAAAAAAGCGGAACCAAGAATTGCCGTCCCTACGCGGACGACAAAGGCAAAAGAAAACAAAGCTATGGACGAAACAAGCAAAATATTTAAAATATACTCTTTTCGCGCCCTGTCCTCATTTGTTGATTTTGGCAAAATATACCTCTCAATAAATTTATCCTTCATATCAATAATAGGATAACAGCAAAATGAACTTTTGATAAGGGTTTCATGAGTAAACAACAACACGCCCTTAAAGACGTGTTGTTGTTTTTAGAGTATTGCGCATTCTCGCCGAGGATTAATAAATTCTCTTGCGAGTTTTTCTAATTTGAAAAGGTTCGACTTTTTTATCCCCACCAAGGCTGCCCCGCTGCCGTGACCGTCACTACCAATGACGCCATAGTCACGCTATCTCTGACCTTCTTGTTGGTCAAAACCTCTTTAATTATTTTGTCCATATAATTTATTTTAGAAATAAAATAATATCGACCTGCCGTAATTATACCACGATATTATTCAAGTTTGTAACCGATTCCTGAAATAGTGTGTATAAGTTCCCTTCTTCCGGTTTGCCTGACCTTCGTCCGAAGATTTAAGATGTGCATTTCAACGGTATTTGTGAACGGATCGGCGTTGGTATCCCAGACATGTTCCAAAATTTCGGAACGGGAGATGACTGTTCCGCGATTCCTCATCAGGTATTCGAGCAAAATATATTCTTTTTGCGTCAAATGAATTGTTTTAAAGCCCCGCTTTACGATATGACTGCCGGTATTGAGACACAAGTTGGAAACCGTGAGCGTCTCGCTTTCTATTTTTTTCGAACGACGAAGCAGCGCTTTGATCCTTGCCAAAAGTTCCTCAAAAGAAAAAGGTTTCGTCATGTAATCATCGGCTCCTTCTTCGAGAAGTCCGACCTTGGTATAGACCTCTGTTAAGGCCGAAAGCATAATAATCGGCACAGAGCTCCCCCGTGATCGAATTTCCGTGCAAATTTCCCTTCCCTCTTTAAACGGCAAAGTGTTATCGAGAATGATTATATCATAATTATTCGTTCGTGCTTTGGATGAACCGACTTTTCCATCGGGCGCGGTATCAACAACAAAACCCTCTTTTTCCAAAGAGTATCTTAAAAAATCAAGCGTCTCTTTATTGTCCTCGACTATTAATATATTCATTGTCGATTCCAGTCTACCAGATTGAGAAAACGAAGTCACGCGACGGAATTTTACGCGCCGATTTTGTTTATTTCTGAAATAAGGTATAGACTGATATCAGAGGGTCACATAAGCATAAGGAGGATGAGGTGATAACAACACACAAAGAATCTAATTGCTACGAACGCTATGTCCGCATGGGCGGAATAATTAACGAAAAAGATTACAATAGTATTCTTGCAAGAGCCTATAACAAGCCGGAAACAAAACTCATTTTGATTTCGCAGGCAAAAACAATCGCGAGAGTTGCGGGAATCCCACTTCTAAACGAGAAAACTTCTCTCGACCCGAGAATCACGTTGTATGGGATAATGCGTTCGGATAAGATGCCGAATGACGTACAGTTTCATCACTGCCAAATGTGCGACCAGCGGTTATTTGCAGAAGCGCTCCGAATGATCGGTGATGAAACGTCGCTCGAGATACTCGCGAGTTCCCTTCCCCACATCGAGATATGAATGTATAGCAAAAGTCCGACCGGCTGGTCGGACTTATTTTTTCGAGTTTTCTCTATTTCCTGTTTTGACACAAAATGAAAGAAAAGTTTAAAATCATGCGTATAACTTAGTTAGGGTCAATGCTGTTGGGTTGTTGGTGAATTTCAGCATACAAAACGAAACGACCTTTTCTTTGAAACATTCATGCAACGGGTAAAACCAAGGGGGGATATCTTATCGAGTAAAAAAGAGAATTTACTACATACCTGTTATTTTGTTTAGAAAACATTCTTTATCCTTTCACAAAAAGGATTCATACATCTTTTACTCTCCGGAGAACACTGAATGAAAAATAAAAATCTGTTCGCAGTTTTATCGCTATTGCTTATCTCGATCGCATCATCCGCATATGGAGGAACCATTTCTTATACGGGGAATGTCCTTACTATTGATATGGGATATCAATGGATGGAACACGTTGTCACGCCGGCAGGATACACCGAAGTGCAAGGCTGTTTTTTGAGCCGAAGGCAAGGTATTGATCTCTGGCATAGCGACTTGAACCAACACAACGATGGCATCTGCGTCAACCCTGAAACGGACAGCAGTGGAAATACCGTCTTTCGCGCGTTCGATAATCAACCGAATGACAACCTGCCTGTGAACGATCTTTTCAATAACGACGAAATGGCGTTCATCTTCAAAGGCAAGCTCAACGGTACGCCGATAGAGTACTGGCAGCCCGTTACCGAGTTCGAACAAGGTCCGGGTGTCAGGCTCGACTACGCGCGCAATCGTTTGCAGTACGGGAATTATAGACAACCGACTATTGAACTCGTTGGCAATTCACTTCGCATTTGGTTTAATACTGATGGTCTTGCACCGGTCAAAGGAAAAACACCAGCGAGTAAAAATCTTGTAAACAATGAGGGTGGAGTAAAATTTTTACTCCGCACAACAAGTTCTTTTCCTGAAGTACTTTCCGGAGACATAGCGAAAGATGCGAAGAGCGGAGACTACTACGCAGTCATTCCAAATGTGTACTACGGCATGTGTGGTTCCGTTTCCGTGGATATCGTCGGTGGTGACGGATGGTTGGCAAATAGTTTGTCGGGCGATTTCTCCGAAGTACCAAACCAGGGGGTATGGGCGCTTGTCGGCGGTCTGTCAAAAGACACATCCGGAGAGTTGTTTGATGTCTATGGAATTTGTCTCTAAATACCCTTCCCTTTTAGCCACTAGTTCTTAAAGTACCGCCTCTAATACCTTGCGTATTAGAGGCTTTTTTTATACATAGCGCTTGCCGACCGCAATAATTATCGTCTGATATGCGTATTAAGGGGAGCGCCGGAGGAATTATAAATATTAATATTATACTAACATGAACCGAGTCGTGCATTTTGAGATCCAAGCGGATGATGTCGCGCGAGCGGCGAAATTTTATGAGAAAGTTCTTGGATGGAAAATATCGCAAATTATGAAAAAAGAGGAAGGAGGAATGGATTATTGGGGAATCACTACGGCGGAAGGCGGACACGGGATAAACGGAGGCCTGTATGAGCGGCCGAAAGAGAAAGAAGATGAAAAATTTTACCTCTATGATTGCACTATCGAAGTTGCCGATCTTGACAAGACTATCGCTGATTTTAAAGCCGCCGGAGGAACGATCACTAAAGAAAAAATGGAAATCCCCGGTGTCGGTTTTTTTGCAGGGGCGAAAGATACAGAAGGAAACCGCCTGGGGCTTATGCAAGCCACGGGCTGGAAATCGGAATAATACCGAACACACCAACGAAAAGCCCCAAAAAAAATACCGCGTAGGTACGCGGTATTTTTTGTAATCTTATGGTAATAATAGTATGTGAAGTTAAGAAAGTTTGATAGCTATTCCATCACGAAATCTTCGTCCGAGTCCATGCCAATTTCTTCCGTGCTATCCCATTTCTTCATAAAATCCGCTCGCCACTTTTCATTTTCTTCTTTGGTCATAGACTCCATTTTTTTTGACATATCAGGATGCTCGATTTTTAGATGTTTCATTCCATTCTCCATCATCTCTTCCGGGGTATTCCCTCTTATTTTGTGATCGCACGGACCACCCAACTCTCTACATGTCATTGTTTTCATCATATATTTATTATGGAATTATTGTTAATCACTCTTGGACGGTATTACATCTCGCACCTTGGAGAAAAAATACCAAGTATACCAAGTAAGAAACCGATCAAATACAACGTATTACTGGTTGTGCGACAAACAAATTATTTTTTGCCACCACCCACGACGGGTAAGCGTATCATCACTACATAAAGGAATGATGAAAACCGCCAAAACTTTTAACAGCTCAAATACGACATTAGATGAGAAAAATAATTGTTTCCGAATTCATAACTCTGGATAATATTATGGAGGGCCCCGGAAGCGGCGACGACTTTGCGTTTGCCGGCTGGAGTATGCCATACGCAAGCGATGAGATAATGAAATTTAAATATGACGAATTGTTTGATTGTGATGCGCTTTTGCTCGGACGGATTACCTACGAAGGTTTTGCCGCCGCGTGGCCGACTATGACCGACGCCGGAGATTTCGGAGAGCGAATGAACAGCATGCAAAAGTATGTTGTTTCGAACACTATCGAAGATGCCGGGTGGGAAAACTCGTACATTTTGAAAGGAAATATTCCGGAAACGATCTCAACTCTCAAAGAAGAACCCGGAAATGATATTCTGGTTTTCGGAAGCGGCGACCTGCTGCGAACGCTCATAGAATTTAACCTCGTCGACGAATATAGGCTCCTCCTCTACCCCGTAACGCTCGGCGAAGGAAAACGCCTTTTTAGAGAGAGTTCCAATATGAAACTGGCGTTAGAAGAATCAAAAACTTTCGATAATGGGGTCGTTTTGCTCCGATATATTCCCGAGAGAAGAAGGGTTTCTTTGTAGCAAAAAACCAAAATCTCATTGATATTGAATATACACCGGCTGCGGTTTTAATTTCAAAATTTCTTCGGGGGTCAACATGTGCGTGCTCGGAGCGCGAAGGTCATTTTTGTAAAACAATTTGAACCCGGCAAACTGAACCGGCTCAGGATAGATAACCTGATTATACGTACCGAATTTCTTTGCCGGAGGTCCCCAGCCATCCATGGCCATCACGATCTCGACTTCCGGGAGAGGCTTGATCTGTTTGTAATTGGTTACCATGTCTTCCGTAAAACGATGGACGACCAGAACTTTCGGGGGAAGATCATTTTCTCGAACGATCTTCGCCAAATACTCGGCGACATAATTCACGTCAGCCGCGTCAAAAGTACCGATAACCGTTCCGGGCCGCTTCCCTGTTTTCATGGAAAATTCCGGATCGATCCCGAAATGCACGTTCGGCATTTTTAAATAATTTTCATACATCGGCATCTCCGCCTCAACAGTACTCTTCCCCACTTGAATATCCAAAAACACGATCGCGTCGATTTTCTTCGCCATGCGGACTACTTCATCGATCTGCGCGTCGGGCATGCGAATGCGATATTTGCCGTCCTTTCCCGGATTATCCTGAGCAGTGATGGCAATATAATGAAGCGCGGGGATAACCGGGGTGGTTGGATCCGCTTTCTCCCATTTTTTTACTTCGAGTGCCAGTTTGTCGAGCATAACATCTTCCGGATATTCACCAAGAACACCCATACCTTTTGAATAAAGATTTCCGTAATAGGCGACAATGCGAGAGAACGGCAAGATAGCTCCCACTTTCGGATACACGGTCTTCGCAGGCCAAAGTCGCACCGTCGTTGTAGACGTCGTCGACGCATAATTCGCCAACTGGATCATTTTTCGGTCATACAAAGCGGTATCAAGCGTAAGAACGGGCGGTTCAGGAACAACAAGAGGGACGTTATTTTTTAGATCTTTTTTCACGCTTATCGGAGTCGAATTTTTTTCCGATGACGGGTCCGAGCGTTCCATTACAACTACGAGAACGAGCACCGCAAAAAAAATGCAAAGAATTGCAAGATACACCCCCGTACTGTTTTTTTGTTTTTGTCCAAAACTCGGCAGATCCATATTCTATTTATACCACGAGACCGACAATAGACGAAATACACACATTACAAATCCACCTTATGAGTTTATGCCGGGTCTTATTCTCTTGCTAAATCGATAATGAGCGTAGATATTATGTTCCCCACATTTCCCATCTGGTACGCTCGACGACATTAACCGCTCCGGCACGGCAATCACTCTTTCCTTTCGCAACAAAAGAAACATTACACGAGCCCAAAGGTCCCGGTGTAACAGTAACGGTCACATCAGCACAAGGAGAATTAGCGCCGGACGTAAAATTACTTAACCGAAATGTCGGATATGTTACAGAAGAAGGACTTCCACCGGAATATGCGCAGAAAGCTTCGGATGAACCTTGCCCGACAGTAAAAGAGTCACCGAAACCGCAAGGATATGTCGTTGGCGCATGACGCGTGTCAAAAGCTGAATAAGGACCAACGGCATACGTAACATTCTGCCAAGATCTGACGCATTCGACCGCGGTATCGGCGGCATAGAAAGCCGCCAGGGAACGCATTTCATCACCTGAGAAGCGAAGTTCATTAAGTGATGAATCCACGGTAGAAAAAACAAGCACGAGAGAAACGCTTATAATAAGAAGAGTATACAGAAGAACGAATCCTTTTTTAGAAGACAAATACATAAGCATAAAATTTTAGTTTTCTCCTCCCTGCCCATGACCGACACTAGTACCGCCGGGTGCGGGTGGAACTGTCGGCGCAGGCGGAGGAACATAAGGACCTCCGGGAACACAAGGGTCGGGATTTCGCGGAAGAGAGAGAGTACTCCGTATATTGGAAAAGGCGCTCCACGCATTGTCTATATGGCGATGCGCTCGGATCGCCATATGAATAGGCACGCCTCCGTCAATATTATATAAATAATATGTACCATACTCTCCCACACAAGAGATCGGCTCTTTCGGGGGCGTTTGGGGGTTTGGAGACATAGTCCAACCGCTCCA
>Ga0172379_10007982_pt1 | contig 13519 bp, 11 predicted proteins | sample GrowelOW334metaG_FD_119756 | JGI IMG/M metagenome (GOLD analysis project Ga0172379, IMG submission 119756) | Groundwater microbial communities from an aquifer near a municipal landfill in Southern Ontario, Canada - Groundwater well OW334 metaG | ecosystem: Environmental > Aquatic > Deep... | reverse complement strand
TTTCTGGCTTATGCCGGCGCGGCGATTCCGCTACTATTGCTGTTTTCGCTTGATGACAAAGCTTCGTTCACTCAAATATTAAATAATGAATTGATTGCCACGGAAATCGTCAGAACGCTGTGCGGCAGTATTGGTTTGATTTTTGCCGTGCCGGTGGCGACGATTATCGCGGCGGTCGCGTTTAAGAAAAATAATTAAAAAATATGATTTGGTTTTATTCCATTGTCAGCGTGCTTTTAGTCAGTCTTGTCTCGCTCATCGGCGCGGTTTCTCTTTTATTCAGCAAACACAAATTGGAGCATGTGCTTTTGTACTTGGTCAGTTTTTCGGTCGGCGCATTGTTTGGCGATGTTTTCATTCATATAATTCCGGAAATTGTGGCGGATGCCGGGTTTGACGCGAAAATCGGAGCGTACTTTTTAGTGGGAATTGTTTTATTTTTTATAATTGAAAAAATAGTTCACTGGCATCATTGTCATCGCGCGGATCATTCCGGACATTTGCATCCGATGGTCTACACGAATTTAATCGGCGACGGTTTGCACAATTTTCTCGACGGCGTAATCATCGCTAGCGCGTTTATCGTTAGCACTCCGGTCGGCATTGCCACAACCATTGCGGTTTTGGTTCATGAAATTCCTCAGGAAATAGGGGATTTCGGCGTCTTGCTTTATTCAGGCTTATCGAAAACAAAAGCCTTGCTTTTTAATTTGCTCTCCGCGTTGATCGCGATTTTCGGCGCTGTTTTTGCGCTGTTATTGTCTGAATATATCGATGGCATGTCGGTGATAATGTTGGCCGTTGCCGGCGGCGGATTCATTTATATCGCAGGATCTGACTTAATTCCGGAATTACACAAAGGCCAATGTGCCGGTTGTCGCGCCAGTTACCAGCTAGCGGCTCTTTTGGCAGGTGTCGGAATAATGGCGGCGATGTTGATAATCGGCTAAGCGCGATTGACAAAAAATAGTTTTTAAGATGTAATAATATAGTTCAAAACAACAAACGGAGGACGGCATGCAACCGTACATTCTCTGGTTTGGCAAGTTTGAAGGCAGTTCTTTGGAACAGTTGATGTTCAATCCCGACGGTTATCGTTACTTGAAGCGGTTTGTTTTGAAGCAATTGGTTGAAGATCCGAAGCTGTGCAAGCTCGTGGCGCGAACCAAAGAATTGGTCAGTCTTGGTGAAAACCCGCGCATTATTGTGAAATGTGTGTGCGGTGCGGTCGCGAGTCACATTGAATGCTGTGATGAAGAAGCCGATGGTCTTGAGTTTCGGGATTGGCTGTGTGAAAAGTGCGCGCAAAAGGCGAGTCTTTCGCGGTTTCATCCGGTCGAATTGAAGTTCTCGAGTTTGAACAAGTATGAAGGGGCTTGTGCGAAGCGATTTGCGGATCGGTTGAAAAAGGCGTGCGGGCTATGTTGTCCAATCACAAAAGAAAAGGCCGTGACTTTTTTCTTTGTTTCGCCGGTGGTAAAGCCGAAATCTTCAAAAAAAATGCGACAACTTTGTTTGTTCTGATCTTTCTGCTGGAGCTCTCTGCTCCGGCTTTTTTTTATTTCGGTAGCAAGATATTTTGTGATATAATATTGTCGACTGAATATATTTATGTTTGAGCGACAACATCTAGTTTTTTCAGACACGGAATCGTTTCATATAGAATTGATTCGCAAGAAATCTCGCTTCGCGGCGCAGTACTCTTTTTTTGTTAAAAACGGAATAGAGTATGTTTTGGATAGAAATGCGAATGAAATTCTTCCGGTCTCGACCGTTGTCCGCAATTATAATGAACTGGCCATCAGCGATCCGGTGCCGGCGGAGGCGTTTCGTCTTTTTTTGGAGCAAGCGCGCAACAAATCTGATTTTCCCGCGGAGAAAAAAGTTCGAGAAAATAAATCTCTTGATGAAAAAATCGAAGATTTGCGAATGCACGAATCAGCTTCGGAAATTTTTGAGACCGCGACCGCTGATTCTTTTACCGCGGATTTTCAGACGATTTCAGCGGCAGATGCCAGGATATTGATGGGAAAAATTGCGCGCGCTTTCGTTTATCGCGAGACATTCGAGCCGCAGGTATTGAAGCGATTCATGATTAATTTTAATAAATTTTGGCAGGCGATAATCATGGAAAAGCGTGATGATGGAAAAAAGGAAAGGGATAGAAAATGGGATTTTTTTATCACGCCGTTTTACGAAGAGTTTTTCAAGTATGTGGATTTTGAAAAAGCGAGACAAGGATTATCGGCAATGGTTCCTTTTTATTTGCGAGACACTTGGGAGGAAAACATCGTTGCGGCTCAGCGTTTGCTTGAATTTCACCAAAAAGATTCTGATGTTCAAAAAATATTACCTTCGGAGATAAAAAGTATTTATTCCAACCGTATAAAATATCTGCCCGCGTTTTTCAATTCTTTTTCTCCTTATTTTATTACCGAGCCGGAATTCGAAACTTATTTACGCGACGCGCACAGTGAAACATCGGCCACGGAATTGAAAGAGAGTTTGTTGGATTCCGTCTATTCAAGTGAAGGCCAGGCAAAAATTACAGCCATAAAAAAAATAATCGATGCGCTTGGTGCTGATTTGATTTTGTCCAGAATTTTTGAATTGGATTTACCTGAGGCGCAAATTGAAAATATAATTTTATATGCTGCGGAAAAAGATACGGATGCCGTGTTTTTTCATTTATCCACAATTCCGGTCAGAGAATTTTCCAACGCGGAAAAGATAATCACCGCGATGTTTCGGGGTGCAACGGAAAATTTTATTTTCAATTTCGATCGATTCAATTTTAGCGAAGAAGAAAAAAATTCTTGGGTGATTCAGCTGATGCAACAAAAAACCATGGCGTTTCTGGTCGGTTATGATGAATTGTCAAGGCACGCGTATCTGAAACCCTTGGAAAAAATGATCAATGAATATTTGAGCCGATTCGGAACAGAGGAACCGCCGGATTATGTTTCCGTTATCAATTCATTATATGAAAAGAAATCCGTTCGTTCGGATGCGGTGAATGCTTGCATTTCTCGTTTGTGCGAAGCGGCATTTCGAGATTTGGCGAAAAAAATAGAACCAGTGCTTCATGGTTTTTACAATGCGCCGGAAAATTGGTCAAGCGTAGAAACCAAAGCCGCGATGGATATGCTTTTTGAAAAAATTGTTGAATTGAAGATCACTAACGGTCAGGCTGATGTGGCAATGGCGACTTTATTGGCCGGAAATATTGAACATACGGAAAAATTGGGGACTGAATTGACGGTCAGGCAAAACAATCAGAATTATTCGTGGGAAGTCCAAAAATTATTGTTGGAAAAATTGAATGATACCGGAAATATTTTCGCGTTTGAACAATTTATGTCTGGCGCGACAAAAATTGAACCGAAAACCAATGAACAAATAGAATTCTTTATAAAAGTTTTTAGCAATATCCGTCTTCTGTCTGAGTATTCATTGGCGATTGAGGAAATGCTAGAAGGATTACCAATGGAAAGTTTTGTGCGTTTATGCGAATCGGCGATCAGTCAGGATCCGCGAGTTTTGCTTTCCAATGGACGCAGAAACGAAAAAAAATTCAGCGCGTTGCCGGACTGCGTGAAACTGCTTTGGTTGGAATCACTGATAGACAATGATTTTACTTTAATTTTTGACAACTATTATTGGTTGAAATTAAAAGATCAAAAAAAAGAGCGGTTGTTGGTCGATGATTGGCGTCGAAAAAAAATTCCGCCCTTTGACGCGTTTCCGTCCACTGCTATTGCCGTTCGTTTATTATCTCGCCCCCACAATTGTCTGCGGTTGCCGGTACCGGGAGAACAGGGTATTGAATTGAGCGAGCGTATCGCCAAGTCGGTCTTATTTGAAAAGCGGTGCAGTCCCGCGGTTTTTGCGTATTTGACAAATAAAGAAAATCATTATTTCGATTGGTTGCAATTGTCCACTGAAAATATTTTAGCGTTGAACGATTTGTTTGAGAAAAATTCAGTATTGGTGCGACAACTGGAAGAAAAATTTAACAAGCGTTTTTCACAGGATCGATTTTTATTGGATTTTTCTTTTGGTTTGACGCCGGAAAATATCAGCCGATTGCCGTGGTTGTTAGCGCAATTATCAGTAATGGAAAAAGAGGCTGCCGAGAGAAGCGATAAGCAAATAAAATACACTTCATTATTTTCAGATATTGGAGGCAAGGAAGCCCAAACATTTTGTTTTTTAATGGCGCTTGAGAATGGCTGGCCGTTAAAAAGAGCGTTTGCTGAGTATGTTTTGTGGTATCGAAAATCGCCGAAAAATGAAATGTTTGTCACGGATCGCACTTATCCGGATCGAATGAACCGCTGGAATTTCATGCGGGAAAATTATGACTTGCTTTTGCCGTATTTAAATGATAAATCGTTGAACACCGTGTCAGTATTGAATGTAATATATTCTTTAATGCCGGAAAAAAGGCAGGTTTTTTTGCGTCAAGATATGCGACTGATTGTGCCTCCGGGCAGGGAAGTCGCGCCGGTTATTTTTTTGCTTTTAAATTTTATCAAAAAAGGGGTGCTCGATGTTGGTGATCCTTTGGAATTGAAGATATTCAATGAATACATTGCTGAATTTGGTTTGTATGATTCAGCGGCGTTATTCGAACAATATAAAGTGTTAAAGCGAGAAGCGCGATATTTGCCACCGGCTTTGGGGTTGGGATTGAAAGCCAAAGCAAAAGAAAGCAAAGAAAGTTTGCTCAATAAATTGCGCGTAAAATTGAGAGGGTTGAGAGATGATGTTATGTTGTCTCCGGAATTCGATTCCGCCAAATATGATTTAAATAATGAATTGGTACTTGATGCGCTCAAATTCACCACGGATTTTGAAGTGAGTGATTGGAATAGGGGGCAATCTTTAAAATGGATTATTGAAAAATTCGAAGCCGATCGACGCGCCGGATTGATCGCGCCGTTGTCCGGCGCATATCGTCCTGAGAAAATGTCCGTAGAAAAAATGGCGGTCGGGGTGGATCGTAATATTTCATCCGAGGCCTTTGCGCAATATTGGAATTATTATTGTGATTTTGAATATATTCATTTGCATCAGGATTTGTTGCAGCTTCCAGTGTTGGCGAGGGCTGAAATTTTGGCAGTAATTAATCAAATTATAGAGACCAGGAACTACGCCTCTATCAGACAAACCGCACCTGCGTCGCTTCTTGAATTGAGTCAGCGTTTGCCGAACAATTTGATATTGGAAGATTTTCGTTCAACGTTGCGGCAGTCTGGTGCTAGGTTATTGCCCATCTTGATTGATTTTGAGCGCAAGCATGATTTAAATCGAAATGAATTGACCACGACATGGATAAGACGATTGGTTTTTGCAGCGTCCGGAAATTTTGATTATGAGAATTTTATGCAAATGGTAGGCCAATTAAAAGATTCTCCGGATTTATCGAATTTGGAATCCATGATTGAATTGATTGCGGTTTATGTGAAAGAGCACACATTGTCGACGGCGAATTTATCACAAGAAGATAAAAACTACATTGACAGTCTGTTGCCTGTCGGGGCGATGAAAAGGAATTTGAACGAATTGAAAAATATCGGAGCCGGAAAATTTGCGGAAATTTTATGTTTTCCGACGAGGGGGTTGTTGGCGGAGTTTTCCGGTTTTTCGGCGGACGCGTGCTGGACTCAAACCAGAAATATCATGCGTGAAAATCCGGAGATGACCGCGATTTTTTTCGTTTCCAGTCCTGACAATGCATCGGCGCGACGATTGGCGGGCGCGACTTTATTGATTGAAACATCGGTGAAAGGCGAATCAGCGATCATTATTCGAGGCGTTGATCCTAAGCAAAATTTAATTACGCAATTCACTTCCAAAAGTTTTTGGCAAAGCTTGCTCAATTATGTGGAATCGATTTGTCGCAAACGAAAAATAAAAAAAATACTTTTGCCTTTGCACAATCAACAAGCGCTAACCAATCGACCGAGTTTGGGTGGATATCTTGATGTCGAATATGAGGCAGCGCCGCGCGTCGTTTTGGATAAACCGTGCAATTTTAACGGTTACGGTATTACTGATGCTTGTGTGGTGGTGCGGGATTTGAGTCCTGTGTAATTTTAATAAAAATTTTTATATGTGGCTTGTCATAACGCTCGTTGCGATTTTGGCGCTTTGCACATCGCAAATATTGGATAAATTATTGGTAACAAAAAAAGTGTCCGACCCCGGTGTCATGACTTTTTGGATTGCGCTCGGGCAGTTGGCCGGCATTGCGTTGATTTTTTGGAATTTTAATTTTCAATTCAATTATTCGGTTTTGGCGATTGCGCTTTGTTCGGGAATTTTTTATGTTGTCGCTATGCAATTTTATTATCACGCGATAAAAGGCGGGGAGGCGTCGCATTTGGTGCCTTTTGTCGGCGGGTTGGTGCCGCTTGTGATTACTTTGGCTTCGCGTTTTTTATTGAATGAGAATTTGAATAATTTGCAATATGCGGGAATCGTTGTGGCGTCGCTCGGTACGCTGTTGATCGGGTTTGAAAATACAAAAGGGAAGTTTGTTTTCTCGCGAAGTTCGCTGTTGGCTTTGTGCGCGGCGATTTTTTTCGGCTTGAGTCATGTGTTCGCGAAGTGGGGCTATGTTCAAGACACTTTCTCCACAGTTTTTGTGATTGCTCGTTTCGGCGCTTTTTTCGCCATCATTCCGCTTTTGTTCAGTCGCAACATTCGCGTCGAGATTTTTAAAAAATCAAAGGCCAAAAAGCACGGCGGATATTTATATTTGTTGGCCGCGAACATGATTCTTGCTATAATATATTTTATCGGCATTCAATACGCGTTTTCATTGGCCGGGGCGTCAATAGTGAGCGGCGTGGGCACTCTGGAATACGCGCTTTTCATTGTTTTGATTTTTATAATTTCCCGTTACTTCCCCAAAATCATCAAAGAAAAATTTTATAAAAAAGAAATAATCGTTCAAGTTATTTCAATCTGTCTTATCATCGCCGGCACGGTGCTGATGTTGATTTAGCGATATGCAAAAAAAAACAAAAAAGGTTTACGAGTCGCTGAGGCCTTTTATTTATGCGTTTTTATCGTTGGTAATTCTGTGTGTTTTTATATTTTCATTGTATTCGTTAAGTTTTGAAAAACCGAAATTCGAGTTGGGCGTTTCTTTCACCAAGAGCCAAGCCGAATATTTGGGGTTGGATTGGAAAAAAGTTTATCTGGCGGCGCTCGATGATTTGAAAGTGAAAAATATTCGTTTGTCCATGCCGTGGAATGATGTTGAGCCGATTCGTGATGAATATCGTTTCGCTGATTATGATTGGATGATTGAAGAAGCGCAAAAAAGAAAAGTTGATATTATTTTGACTTTGGGCAGACGCACGCCGCGCTGGCCGGAGTGTCATGATCCGAGTTGGTTGGGCGAATTTTCAGGAGAATACGCCAATGATCGCGTGTTGAAATTGCTTCGAGCGGAAATTGCGCATTTCAAAAAGTATAACAATATCAAGTTATGGCAAGTGGAAAATGAACCGTTGCTGGAATTTTACGGAGTTTGTCCGAAACCGGATATAAATTTTTTGCGGAAAGAGGTTAGTTTGGCGCAAACATTGGACAGCCGGAAGATTATGGTAACCGACAGTGGAGAATTGAGTTCATGGTTTGGCGCGGCCAATACTGCGGATGTTTTTGGTACCAGCATATACCGAGTGGTATACAATCAATATTTGGGATACAGTAGATACTTTTTTCCGCCGGTGTTGTATAATTTAAAAGCGCGCATTGCCGGGGTTGAGCCGAAAAATGTGATTGTCTCTGAATTGCAAACCGAACCATGGTCCAATGAAGGTTTGAAAACCATGCGCTTGGAAGAACAGTTGAAATTCATGAATGCGGAAGAATTGGCGTATCAAGTTTCTTTCGCGCGTCGCGCCGGATTTGCCGAAGCTTATATGTGGGGCGTGGAATGGTGGTATTGGATGAAAACAAATCACGGCGACGATTCGCTGTGGAATACGGCCAAGGAATTAATTCAACTAAAATAAAAATATGACAGGCAGAGAATTCGGATTGGCGGTCGTGATAATTGTCGTGGTGCTTGTGGTTTTATTCACACTCGCAATGTTGATTTGGGGAAATAACGCCATTTAAATATGAAAAAAATATTCGCGGTCGTCGGTGCGGCTATATGTTTGATTTTGTTGCCGTTTTTTGTCAATGCGTCGGTTTTAAAGCTCGATCCAAAATACGAGGCCGGCATTTTACCGGATTCATTTTGGTTTTTTGCCGATGAATTCGGAGAGGAGTTGCGATTTGTTTTTATTTGGGGCAAGGAGAACAAACTCAAATATTTGGATGGAACGATGAACGAACGCGCGGCGGAAAAAGCGGTTTTAAATCTTGACGGTCAGAATGATTATGATGATGCGTTGAATGAAAAAATCGAGCGAATGAAAGAACGCCAAGTCAGATTCGAAGGTACTGCCATCGAAGATGAAAATGAAGGTTATTTAGCCAAAATTAAGAAATATTTCCGATGATATGCAAAAGTGGCGAATTTAGCCACTTTTTTGTTTTTGGGTTTAAATTTAGACAAAAAAGTAATTAATTTTATTGACAAATATGACATAATATGATACAATTAAAGGGTTTAAGTATGGCAGTGTTTCAGCGAAAAAAGTGAGCTGGTAGCTCCCCCCGGAAGGGTGCGCTGGACGCTGGAGTGGTTCGATTCCACCCACTGCCACCGAAAAAAGACTCGTCACCTCGGTGATTGGGTCTTTTTCTTGCCAATAAATGAATTATTTTATAAGATGTCGTTGTTCAATTTGAGTGCAGAAAAGGAGGTACCCATGCCGAGTTCGGAATTGGGATCGTGGGTGGCAGTGATGGTGATTTCAGTCATCGTCGCGTGGTTTGCCAGGGAAACGTGGAAGATTCATTCGGAACTTCAGGCATATGCGAAGTTGCTTGCGTGGCTTGACAAGACATCTGCTAATCGGCGTCGTATTGCCAAGCAGGCGGTTGAAACTCAGCAGAATCTGCTTTCGGAAATCATCTCCGGTATTTCGGCCTGTGAAGAGATAGAACCCTTGGGCGTCGAGCGGAAGAAGCGTCTGTTGGATTTTGCGGAATCATTGAAAACTGCGCTCGTCTACGATGTTGACGGTTGTGCACCAATGCCATCGGCCGAAACTTTGGCCAGGCGATACAAAATCGGACCGTACGCCGAGGAAACGGAAGAAACCACGGGTGAGCAAACCTGAATTACGATGAGCGTCAGCCAAGTCTGGCGCTTTTTTTATTGGACTGGCGTAATTTTTCTGGTATACTGGAAATGTGATTGTGGAGATAAAAATTAATCATCGCCGTGAGCGGATTGCCGTATTCGGCGGGCGAAATTCCTTATGTTTAAGAAATATATTTTTCCCAATAAAGCAAGGTTGCTCATGATTCCGTCAAAGGATACGAAAGCGATTACCGTGCTTTTTTTATTTGGCGTCGGTTCTCGGTATGAATCCGCGCAGATCAACGGCGCGTCGCATTTCATCGAGCATTTGATGTTTAAAGGCACGAAAAAAAGGCCGACAACATTGGATATTTCCAAAGAATTGGATCGCGTCGGTGCTGAGTTCAATGCGATGACTTCCAAAGATTACACCGGTTATTACATCAAGATAAATCATGAAAATTATAAATTGGCCGTGGATATTTTGTCGGACATGCTGCTTAATTCCAAATTCGATATCAAGGAAATCAATCGTGAACGCGGCGTGGTTATTGAAGAAATAAACATGTATCACGACAATCCGCTCATGTACATCGAGAGTTTGTTTGAAGAAGCGGTTTTTCAGGGCAATCCGCTCGAGTGGGACATCAGCGGTCCGTCGGAAGTTATCAAGCAAATCACCAGAGCTCAGTTGTTGGAATATAGAAATAGATTTTATCGCGCGGATAATGTTGTCATCGCCGTGGCCGGAAAAATCAACAAAGAAGTCAAGCAGATGATTCAGAAAAAGTTTGTTGAAAAGTTGGACGGCGTCGAAGCTGTTTTGCCGTCTTTTGAAAAATTTCCGCAAACGCAAGAGGATCCGCGCGTCAAAATTCAATACAAGGAAACAAAGCAAGTTCAGTTGGCTTTGGGATTCCCGTGTTTCGGTTACGATGATCCACGCACTTACGCTTTGCATTTGCTCTCAATTATTCTCGGCGGCAATATGAGTTCGCGGTTATTCATTTCAGTCAGAGAACGCCGCGGTTTGGCGTATTTCGTTCGTTGCTATCCGAATTTTTACCAAGATTGCGGCAATTTATTGATTCAATCCGGTTTGGATATCGCGCGTCTCGACGAAGCGCTCGCGGTTATTCAATCCGAGTTGCGCAAAATAAAAAAAGACGGCGTGACGATCAAAGAATTGAATGACGCGAAAGAATTTTTACGCGGCAAAATAGTTTTGAATTTGGAAGACTCTTCGAATTTGACTGAATATTACGCGAAACAGTGGCTGTTGCAAGATCAACTGTTGTCACCGGATGAAAAATTAAAAAAATACGGCGAAGTCACTCCCCAAAAAATAAAAGAAGTCGCTCAAGAATTGTTTCAGAAAAAATCATGCAATTTGGCGCTCATCGGTCCGTTCAAGGACAAAGAAAAATTTTACGATAAAATCGATTTATGAAAAAACTTTTTATCGCCAATTGGAAAATGAAGTTGAATTTGAAAAGCGCGAGAGAATTGGCGCAGAAATATCCTTCTTTTTTTCAACGCACGGGTTTGGCCGGCAAAATAGATTTGGCGGTCGCGCCGACATTTACGCATTTTGCGGAGGTGAAAAACGCGCTGAATAATTTTATGCCGCTTTGCGGACAAGATGTGTCTGCTTTTGATTCCGGCGCATATACCGGCGAAGTGGCCGCGTCCGCACTCGTTGATTTCGGTTGCAAATTTTGCATTGTCGGACATTCCGAACGAAGGATTAATTTGCATGAACCGGATGAATTGATAAAAAAGAAAATCATGAAGTGCGCGGAAAATAAAATTATTCCCGTGTTATGCATCGGCGAAACAGATTTGGAACGCAAAAAAGGCGATACAGACGGCGTGCTTTTGCGCCAATTGCACGGAGCGCTTGAAAATGCCGATTGTTTTCCGGCCAGTGAATTGGTGATTGCCTACGAACCGGTTTGGGCGATTGGCAGCGGCACTGCGGTCAGCGCCGAGGATTTGGAAATTGCGGCGAGATTGATCAAACGCGGTATCAGCGGCATGTTTACGGAAAAGTTTTTCGATTCCAAAGTCAGAATAATTTACGGAGGCAGTGTCGACACGCAAAACGCCGAAGCCATTTTGAAAGTAAATTATATCAGCGGACTGCTTATCGGTTCTTCCAGTTTAAACGCAAAAGATTTTTTTGATATTTTGAGTTTGTCGCAAAAAATATGATTGTGCACATAAAAAATATTTTGGCTGATGCGGAAAAAAGAAAGCGAGCCGTACCCGCGTTCAATGTCGCCAATTTGGAAACAATCAACGCGGTTGTTTTAGCGGCGGAAAAAACAAAAGCGCCGATTATCATGCAAGCGACGGAAACAGCTTTGTGTTTTGCGGGTTTTGAAGAGTTGGTTGCCTTGATGAAAACCGCGGCCGATGTGTCAACCGCGAAAATCGCTCTGCATCTGGACCACGGAAAAGATTTGGAAATTGTGAAAAAGTGTGTGGATGCCGGTTTCTCTTCGGTAATGTTTGACGGCTCCAGATTTGAGTTTAAGGAAAATGTGCGATTGACGAAATTAGCGGTGAAAATCGCCAAAAAGAAAAATGTTTGGGTGCAAGCTGAGCTCGGTCGTTTGGAAGGCGCGGAAGATTGGGTGAAAACCGGCGCCAAAGAAACTTTTTTGACCGAACCAGCGCAAGCGGAGATATTTGTGAAAAAAACCGGAATCAACGCATTCGCCCCGGCGATCGGCAATTATCACGGATTGGAAAAATTGATTCAAAAGAAAAAAATAAAATTGGATTTGGTTCGATTAAAAGCGATTCATGAGGTGATTGAATTGCCGTTGGTTTTGCACGGTTCGTCAGGTTTGAAAACACCGGCGATGAGAAAAGTAATCAGCCTCGGCGTCAGGGTTTTTAACATTGACAGCGAATTGCGCTACGCGTATATTAATGCGGAGCGACGCGAACTTTGCGGTAATAAAGAACAACGCAATATTCGTGATGTTTTGGCAAGTGCCATCGCTGAAATGCAGAAAGTCGCAGTGAAAAAAATTAAAGATTGCGGTTGGTAAAAGATTTGTGAAAAATTATTCCTAAATTTTATATGTTGTTAAATATAATTCTGATTGTAATTTTACTTTCGGCCGTGGCTGTTATCGCAGTCATTGTTTTTCGTAAGTTGCCGGTACTACGAACACTGGATGTGTCTACCGTGCCGGAAGCGCAAACGGCGAGAGTGAGAGATCGTATTTTATTGGAAAGAATCAAGCGCCAGACAAAATTCGGGGAAAAGATTATGAAGGAAAGAGCGGCGCCTGTTTTTGCAAAACTTTTCGGTTTGGTAAAAAAATTATTCAAAAAGATTTACGAGCTTGAACAAAAATATCAACAACAAGCGTTTTCTAAAACCAGTTTATCGCCGGCGGAAATGAATTCGAAATTGAAAGGTCTGTTTGAAGAAACATACGGTTTATTGAAAAGCGACCGTTATTCTGAAGCGGAAAAGTTTTTAATCGAAATAGTCAGTTTGGATCCGAAAAATATTGAAGCTTATGAGTTATTGGCAAGCGTTTATTCACACTTGAAAGAATTTAAACAAGAATTGGAAATCAGACAGTTTATCGTAAAATTGAAAACCAAAACCGCGAAGGTGATTGTGAAAGAAACTGAAAGCGGTCAAAAGGTGAAAACCTTGGATAATGCGCACTCGGTTGCCGAGTCTTATTTTGATGTCGGCGGTGTGTATCAAAAGCTGGACAAGTTTGATCAATCTTTGATAAACTATCAGCGAGCTCTTGAATTGGAGCCGAATAATCCCAAGTTTTTGGACAACACAATCGAACTTTCCATTCAATTGAAAAATAAAGATTTGGGTTGGACTTTATTCAAACGGTTGGAAGAAACCAATCCGGACAATCAGAAATTGCGAGAATATCGAGAGATTTTAAAATTTTTGTAAAGGCAGGCCGTTGTAGCTCAGTTGGTAGAGCACGTCCTTGGTAAGGACGAGGTCACCGGTTCAATCCCGGTCAACGGCTCCATTAAAAACGCGCAGGCGTTTTTTTGTATTGGAAAAAATCAAGAGTTCTGCTATAATAAAACAACTTATGAAATTTTCCGAAATGAAAAGCATTTTAGGCGCAGAGCCAGCTTATCGTTTGAAACAAATCAAACGATTGATTTTTGTCGACTTGATTGAGTCTTGGTCCGCGGCCACTACTCTGTCAAAAGTCTTGCGAGAAAAGTTGAATACCGAAGCGCCACTTGAGATAGACGCAAAAATATTTTCAGGCGATCAGGGCGACACCG
>Ga0172379_10007981_pt1 | contig 13524 bp, 8 predicted proteins | sample GrowelOW334metaG_FD_119756 | JGI IMG/M metagenome (GOLD analysis project Ga0172379, IMG submission 119756) | Groundwater microbial communities from an aquifer near a municipal landfill in Southern Ontario, Canada - Groundwater well OW334 metaG | ecosystem: Environmental > Aquatic > Deep... | reverse complement strand
TCGGCAGGATTATAGAAACCGTCGTCATTGTTATCCCAGAAAGGAGCCAGGTAGAAATCATAACCGGCAGCCGCATCGGCATGAGCCGGCCAATCCAGAATGATCTGCGGAATCGAATATCCCTTGAATTCAAAATCCCTCTTGTCTGCCGGGGTATTATACCATTCCCGGAAAGCTTCCACCTGATAGCGGGTAATCTGGTAATGGCGGTCATACTGGTAGCAAACTTCAACGTCGGTGGTACCGCGCTGCTCGCCCGACATGATCAACGGACCAGGCCAGTAGTTACGAGCGCCTTTAAACAAACAGGCGGTGAGTTTAAGCTGACCGTTCACATCGGTTCCCCCGATCCAGATACCCCCGGCATAGATTGATGTTTTACCGGAACCCTTGGGAACTTCGTAACCGGCTGTACCGCCGGAAATATCAGTCCAAAGCACACCGTCCATATGAATATAGGTGCGGATATTGTTCAGGGAGATCTCAGTAACGGTCCTACCAAGTGTGCAGGCAGCTGCAAAACCCTTGATATCCTTGCTTGCCGGTTCAGAAGGCAGGGTGCCTTTGTATCTTTCGGCAAACGTGCTATTCGCGAGGAAAATACCCAGAATAGTAATCAGAAAATATTTAAACACTTTTGTCATGGTATTGATCTATTAGGGTTAAACCGATTAAAAGTTAAGCGATAAACCAATACGCATGGTACGTGGTGCCATATAACCGGCACCGTTGAGTAACCGCATCTGGTAGTACATTCTGTAAGCTTCCGGATCCAGCTGTGTATTGATGTTCTGCTGCATTTTCGGAGCAGTCAGATATCCATCGTCCATTGGGTCGCCGGTGGCGGAATAAACGCCTGATACGTTCTGTGTATTCAGAAGGTTGTCCACATCAAGATAAATGTTCATGACGATATTTTTCCTGGATTGCTCGCCCGTTTTCTTGGCGACAAAAGTGATGTCTTTATCGATGCGCATCTTGATATTGGTGGTCCAGGGCAGGCGTGATCCGTTCATGGAACCTTTTAATCCGGTTTCGCCAACTCCAAGAGTACGGGAGAACGGGTAACCTGAACCTGCAACAACTGTAAAGTTAGCACCCGAATTTTCGAGAATATCTTTCCCGAACAATTTCGGTCCGTTGTAGTCTTTACCATCATAATAACGGTAATCCATGCTCAGGTTGATTTTGTGACGCTGATCCCAGTCGGTCGGTGCCAGAATCCTGAGGTTAGGCTGATTGGTACGCAGAAGTGCCAGCATCTGACCCTGGTCGGAACCGGTAGCTGAGGAGAATCCCAAAGTATAGTTGGCACGCAACGAAATGTTACCTGATCTTCTCAGATCATAAGAAACCGATAATCCTTTTGATGTCCCGAAGTCGATGTTCCCTGTGGTGAAATAATCAACAGGATAAGCTCCCAGAACCCGGATGGCCTGTGCCATATCCCGCTGTTCGCGATAATAGGCGGCGATCTTCAACGAAGATGAATTGGTCAGCCTCTGCTGGAATCCCAATTCATAGTCGATGGTTTTCTGTGGTTTCATATTCGGGTTGCTGATATTGTCTCCCGGGTTGTTCGCCAGGAAGTAGTAGCTGGTAGGATCGAAGGTACCGCCCGGACGGCTGGTGAGGATGTCGTAATTAGCCATGAAAAGGGCCTCATCAGAAATCGGGAAGGAGAAAGCGATACGCGGCATCACAGAAATCTGTGGAGTGTAATCCTCGAAGGCATCTACCGTGATTTCCCTGTATTGTGCCTGAGTCGGGTTAACCAGGTAAGGAGCGACACCGGTGGAAGCAGCGATAACCGATGGGTCATTCACTTCAACACCGTAAGCATTATACCAGGTTGATCCGCTGCGATATCCGTTAATTGTGGAAGGATCAGTAACATCATCCACATAAACAACATAATTATCACCCATGTTGGATGGATGTGAACCTGCGGGGTTCATGCTGCCAGGAACGTCGCTAACCTTCTTAGTGGCATACAAGCTGTAAGGATCGGCCAGTACATTCTGGTTCAGGTCATAGCGGTCGACCCGGATACCAACGTTGAAAATCAGGTCATTGAAGGAGAACTTATCCTGGATGTAACCGGCGGCATAAATCGGTTGAATAGGTCCGATCAGACGTTTGTATGTTCCATCTTCATTCTTGGCAGTGAAGAAATCCTCGAAGGTTGGTTTTTCCTTAAGGCGGTTTCCATAAGCATCATAACCACGGTATCCAACACGCGCGTTATTGCCACCATTGTTCAGCAGTTCATCAGGACTGAAATAGTTGATATTAAATTCACTGGGATCCAGTGCATTCAGGTCAATGAAATCAGTACCGTCGACCGGCAATCCCAGATGTGCCCTGAGGGAGGCGTCAAACTTGGACTGGTCAGTTTGATTATACAAACGGTTATATCTTACGGTATCCTGAAACACCCCGGTTGCATCATAGACAGGAAGCGGATTGCTAAGGTCGAGCTGCTCAAGATGCTTATTGGTCAACTGGCGGGCGATGCCCCAGAGACCCATGGCATTGACGTTCCACCCACGTGAATCGTTCTGTTCGAATTCAAAACCGAATGAAATTTCATGGTTCTTGATATCGGCAGAACCCGAGGCCATAACGCGGAAAACAGTATTGTCACCAATTCCGTATCCACCAGGCTGAGCTCCCGGCAGTGCAAACCATCCATTAATATTAAAAAGAGTTCCCAGGTTATCCCCATTAAGAAGACCACCACCGGCGTCAACCTGGCCATAGTTTTCATAATGTCCGACCGGATTGTTATAGGAATTATAATATTGTGAGGTCACATTGGCCAGTTCAGGGTTCTTATCGCTCGGGGTAAATTTATAGAGGATATCCTTCCATGCGTTCATCCTCCACACACCGTTGGGATAACCTGCAACCGTATCGGTAAACTCATAAGTTTCGATTTTGCTGGTTTCAAATTTTCCGATGTAACCATAATCCCACATGTTGAATCCGTGGCGCTGCGACATACCGTTCCAGCTCTTGCTTCTTTCAACCTGAGCCTGGATCTGGTAATAGGCGTTTTTGATCAGTGAGGATGATTTTTCTTCGGCTGAAGCCAGACGGTCGGAGAATCTCTGGGTAAAACGGGCCCATGCTCTCCAGTTGTATCCGTAACTGGTCGAGTTATTTTCCCAGTTAAACAAGGAATTGTTATAACTAGCTGCAACTCCGTTGCTGTAATCAAATGAACCTCCCAGAGTCAGATCGGTGTTCTGTGAGAAGTTGAAAGTGATTTTCGGAACGAAGTTTGCGCCATAATTCCAGTAATTGGTTTGGAACTTCACTTTTTCAAAAGCGGAAGTATCCAGATAGTTGGCTTTATATTGAACTACGCCCTGTGCGTTCGGAATGATCGGCAGGTTGACCAGATCCTCGCGAACGGAAGCTTTTACGCGATCTCTATCGTACCACCAATTGGTCGGGTTCCGGTCATAATTAATATCACCGGATAGGAAGAAACCTACCAGAGTTCTTTTTCTTCCGTCGGCTTGTTTAACTTTTAACAGAGGACCTGACAGGGTGAAGTTCCCAACGCTGTGACGGTTTTGATCCAGCAGTTCAGAAGTCTCCAGTTCAAAGGACCCGTACAGGGAAGCAGCTGCGTTCTTGGTTGTAATACTGACAACCCCCCCGGTAACGTCGCCGTACTTGGCCGACATACCCCCGGTGATTACCTGCACCTGCTCCTGCGCTGATTTAGGAATATTCAAACTGGTTGCTGAAACCCGGATACCATCGACAAAGACGGTATTACCACCACGGGCACCGCGGATACTTCCGACACCGTTACCGTCGCGGGAGGAAACCCCTGCCACGGTGGAAGCCACCTGCATGACCGAACGGCCAGGCATCTTCTCGATGTCATCGGCCGTAACCGTCTCCCCGGTTTGGGTATTGTCCTTATCAATCAGAGGGACTTTGTAGGCGATAACCTGCACCTCCGAAATCTGAGTGGTTTTGGTGGACAATTCCAGATTCAACATTTCAATCTTATCAGCCTTTACTACCACATTGTCCATCTGGAGGGTATTATAACCCACCACAAGAACCTGGAGTACCCATTTGCCAACCGGAACCGGCTTCAGGGTGTAATTCCCATCAATGTCGGAAGCTGTACCTACAGTGGCAGGCTCACCTGGTTTTGAAACCACCTGGACTGCTGCAAAGGGAATTGCTTCTCCTGTGGCTTTGTCAACCACCTTACCCTTAAGGGTACCGGATTGGCCAAAAACGCCGTTCGCTAACACAACGGCAACAACTACAAGGAGTATTCTTCGAAACATAATCAGAAATTTGATATTAGTTACTGCAATATCGCTCTACCCATCGGTAGAAGTTCGTAAATGTATATATTCTCACAATAAATTGCCAACACTTTCGTTTAAAAAAACAGTTTCGCCTGTCATTAAACATACTTGCGTTCCAGAATTACCGAATAAACCACGGCTGACCGAAGGTCGAAGTCCGGGTAGGACTGCTCCTGATCAGGTAGTTTTGCCGGCTTATGCAAGCCGGAGACGGCGCGGTCGCCAGGATCATTAAAAGAACTTCTCGGAGCAACAGGCACTTCAGGTGCCGGGTTATTCCTTTGGAAATCCGCGGGTTCGGTAAAAACAGGGGGGACTGGTTGGATCTGGACCGGTTCGGTAACCTGATTGGCTGTCAGGTCCGTGCTGAGAAACTCCTTCCAGAATGCAGAGAGCTCTTCTTTTATTTCCTCCTTTTTATTCTTGACAATCTGAGCTTCTGCCGGAGGATTTCCCTTCACGACTTTTCGTTTCCGGGTGGCTTGCACCACTACAAAGATAACTCCAATAATAATGTAAACCAGCGTATCTATTCCAAAATCCATCGTGACAAAGTTAAATCATTCTCAAATATGTGGTAAAAAAAAATAATTTTGAGTAATGAACGTTAGTCCAGTCAAAACAAATATTGCAATGAACTATAAATCAATGATATACATTTCCAGCATTCTGCTGGTCCTTGTCGGAATGTCAGCCTGCAACCGCGAGAGGCAGGTCCCGGTGCCCTACGTATATGTTAATTATACCGTATATCTGAATAATCCATCAAACAGTCACCTGAGGGTTCCGGGCAATTACCTGATCCTTCCGGATGAAGGGAACCTGGGTATAATATTATATAGGAGGACGCTCGGAGATCCTACCGACTTCATAGCGCTGGACCTCACCTGTACCAATGAGCCGCTTGAATCCTGCAAGGTTGCCATTGACGATACGGGATTTTACCTGGTATGCCCCTGCTGCGGATCCAAGTTTTCAATCTGGGATGGACTGGTAGCACAAGGGCCGGCAAAATGGCCTCTCAAAGAATACGCCACCTCGCTGACCCTTAATACACTCAGGATATATAATTAATATCAGTAGTGATCTAATATCTGTAATGATCGGGCTTGTATGGTCCCTGTTTGGGAATGCCTAAATAGTTCGCCTGATCATCTGTGAGAACCGTGAGTTTTACCCCTACATGCTCGAGATGCAAACGGGCAACTTCCTCATCGAGGTGCTTGGGAAGACGGTAAACACCCAGCTCAAATTTCTTCTGCCACAATTCCATTTGTGCCAACGTCTGATTGGTAAATGAATTACTCATCACAAAACTCGGATGACCGGTGGCACATCCCAGGTTCACCAGACGTCCTTCCGCTAAAAGGATAATGGAATGACCATCGGGGAAAATATATTGATCAACCTGCGGTTTGATATTGATCTTCCTCATTCCGGGCGTGGTGTCCAATTTGGAAACCTGGATTTCATTATCAAAATGGCCGATGTTGCAAACGATCGCCTTATCCTTCATTTTCAGCATGTGGCTGAACAGGATAATATCGAGGTTACCGGTAGTGGTAACATAGATATCTCCCTCAGCAAGAGAATCTTCCACGGTCTTAACCTCGAATCCTTCCATTGAAGCCTGCAGTGCACATATCGGATCAATCTCGGTTACAATAACCCTTGAGCCGTAACTTTTCATCGAACGTGCACAGCCCTTGCCCACATCGCCATAGCCGCAAACAACAACCACTTTTCCTGCAAGCATGATGTCGGTTGCCCTTTTGATGCCATCGGCGAGTGATTCGCGGCATCCATAAAGATTATCAAACTTCGATTTGGTGACTGAATCATTGACATTGATGGCCGGAAACATCAGTTTTCCCTCCTCGAGCATCTGATACAAACGGTGAACGCCAGTGGTTGTTTCTTCCGAGACTCCCCTGATTTCCTTCACCATGCGGGTCCATTTGCCGGGAGCGGCCTTGACCGATTCCTTCAGGCAATTCATGAGGGTGCGGAAATCTTCCTGCTGGTCCTCATTTTCAGCCATTTTAAACCCGATGGTTTCCATATCGGCTCCTTTATGAACCATGATGGTTGCATCGCCGCCGTCGTCAACAATGAGGTTCGGTCCCCTGTCACCCGGAAATGACAAGGCTTGAAGCGTACACCACCAGTACTGGTCAAGAGATTCGCCTTTCCAGGCAAATACCGGGATTCCGGCTGCGGCAATGGCTGCGGCGGCATGGTCCTGCGTGGAAAAGATATTACACGATGCCCACCTTACTTCGGCACCCAGTTCAATGAGTGTTTCAATAAGCACGGCCGTTTGAATGGTCATATGCAAGGATCCGGTGATACGGGCACCCTTCAGCGGTTTTGCAGCACTAAACTTTTTCCTTAATGACAGGAGACCGGGCATTTCTGCCTCGGCGAGCTGAATTTCTTTCCTGCCCCAGTCGGCGAGTCCCATATCGGCGACTTTGTAATCTGTAAATGGTAAGTTGTGTGAGGTCATGATTATAAATTAATTGTGCAAGTTAATACTTTTCAAGGAGTTCCATAGAAACCTTCCGGTCAACAGCAAGCTGCTTCCGGAGTTCCTCCAGGCTATTGAACTTCATTTCATCGCGCAGCCTGAAAATAAAATGAACCCTGAGCTTCTGATCATATAAATCATCTGAAACATCAAAAAGGTGGACTTCAATAGTTTTATGTGAATGGTCATCAAGGGTGGGCCGGATACCGATGTTGAGCATCCCTTTATATGGTGTTCCGTTCCATTCAACGGTCACTGCATAAACACCATCTGACGGGATCTGCTTAAAGGTGTCAGGACATTCGATATTCGCGGTCGGGAATCCGATGGTATTCCCGATCCTGTTTCCCCTGACTACCTGACCCGTAATAAAATACGGATATCCAAGTAAATTGTTGGCAGCACTGAGGTCCCCGTTCAGGAGACAATTACGGATCCGGGTGGAACTGATCCGCTCCTCATTTTCCGTATGTGTTTCGAGGCGTACGACCTCAAATCCGTTTGATTTTCCAGATTTTATCAGCAGCTCCAGATTGCCTGAACCACCGGCACCAAACCGCAGGTCATCACCGACGGTTATGATTCCCGGTTTAATACACTTATTTACAAAATTGTCCAGGAACTGGTCGGGCGACTGACCGGCGAATTCCCTGGTAAACTGAACGATCAGGAAGTGATCGATTCCAATGTTCCGGAGCAAGTCAGTTTTCTCTTCCAGACTGTTAAGCAGTTTGAATTCCGGACCTGCCTTGCCCAGCACAATTCTCGGATGGGGCCAGAACGTAATGACCAGGGTTTGCGATTGTGTTTGGGCGGCAAGACTCTTTAACCGGGCAATCAGATTCTGGTGTCCGCGGTGCACTCCGTCAAATATCCCGATGGATACAGATGGACGGATAAGGTTAAGTGAACAGGGGTCGGTATGGACTTGCACGCAGGTAAAATTTCAGCAAAAGTAAAAATTTTCGATACATTTGGACGTTTAATATCTAATTCAGATGGACTTGAAAACAATCAAGCTTATTGCCGCTTCGCTTATTTTTGTTGCAGGGTGCGCCCAGCATGCCGATTTTACCATCACAGGAAAAGTAACCGGGGCAAATAAAGATTCCCTGTTTATTGAAGAAATGACCGAGAAATCGGTGGAATTGAGGTCGACATTGGTGACCGGTACCGATGGTTCGTTCAGTTATTCCGATACTGCTTCGAATCCCAGACTGTTCTTTGTGCGGTCGGCTCAGAATGAATACATAACCCTGATGGCGATGAAGGGGGAAAAGATCAGTGTATCCGCGGAAAAAGGAAACTATAACAAATCAATACGGATTAGCGGGTCACCTCAGTCGGAGTTGATCCTGGAATTGAATAACGAACTCATCAGGGCAACCGGCAAGCTGGATTCCCTCAGCCGGCAATATCAGGCGCTGAAAGGCAAAGGAAACGATCCGCAGGTAGATTCATGGGTACAGGCGGAATACGGAAAACTGGTTGAGCAGCAGCGTAATTTTATCCGGGTATTCATAGAAAAGCACGTGGATGAGCCGGCAAGCCTGCTGGCCCTCTCGCATCAGATCGGACAGCAGCCGGTATTGAACGGCAGCACCGACTTCGACCTTTTTGAAAAGGTGGATGTGAAATTATTCAGGAAGTATCCGCGGTCAATATTGGTTTTGAATCTTCACAAGTATGTGGAGGCCATGCGTCCCCAAATGGAATCCGCACAATCACAGGCAAAAAACACCGGCAGCGGCAAGGTCGCCCCGGATATTTCCCTTCCGGATCCTGATGGAAAAATCCAAACCCTGTCATCGCTGCGGGGTAACATAGTATTGCTGGATTTCTGGGCAGGATGGTGTGGTCCATGCAGGCGCGAAAATCCCAACCTGGTTGCTGCGTATTCAAAATATCACGATAAAGGTTTTGAGATTTTTCAGGTTTCGCTCGATAAAACCAAGCCTGAATGGGTGGCTGCGATAAAGCAGGACGGCCTGAACTGGATCCATGTCAGTGACCTGAAATTCTGGAGTTCGCCTGTTGCGCGTCAATTTGGCATTGAATCCATCCCGGCTAATTTCCTCCTGGATAAGGAAGGCAAAATTATCGGCCAAAACCTCAGGGGTACCGCCCTGGATGAGGAACTGGCTAAATTGTTCCGGTAAATTGGAAAACCAGAAACTCATATATTTCCTGTCGGATGCCCATCTGGGGACTCCCGACCATGCCAGCAGCCTTAAACGGGAAAAAAAACTGGTGGCCTTTCTCGATGAGATTAAGGACAGGGCGTCTGACATCTTCCTGATGGGAGACCTTTTCGACTTTTGGTTTGAATACAAAAGGGTGGTTCCCAGGGGTTTCTCGCGCATTCTCGGCAAGATGGCTGAATTATCCGACAGGGGTATCCGGCTGCATTACTTTACCGGAAACCATGATATCTGGATGTTTGATTACCTGACCGAAGAAGCAGGGATTACCTTATATCGGCACCCTACCGCCCTTTCACTTAACGGCAAGCATTTTTTCCTGGCTCACGGGGACGGTCTTGATGAAAAGGATCACACTTTCCGGATCCTGAAATGGATATTTACCAATAAGCTTCTGCAGTGGGCATTTGCCCGCCTCCACCCGAATTTTGCTTTTTGGGTGGCCAGTGGCTGGTCGAGGCGCAGCCGGGCCCTTCATGGGGTCGATCCGTTTAAGGTAGAAGAAGAACCGATTGTCCGTTATTCGCGGAAATACCTGGAAAGCCAGGGATATGATTTTCTCGTTTTCGGTCACCGGCACTGTCCGGTGGATTATCCCCTCAACGCACATACGCGTCTGTTTATTCTGGGTGACTGGATGACCCACTTCAGCTACGCCGTTTTTGACGGGCAATCCCTGCAATTGAAATATATGTAGAGACGTGCCACGGCACGTCTCTACAATATTAACTCTTGATCCGCATATTGTAGAAGGAGCGGTAAACGAATACCAGCGCGATTACAAAGAATGCGGCTCCGATATAGGGTGCAAGGTTAGTTCCACCGCTTTCTTTTGCTTTCAGGGTCATCTCGATGGAGATCTCGGCAGCGAGCAGTCCGAATAAAGTGGAGAACTTGATGATCGGGTTGAGGGCCACCGATGAGGTATCTTTGTAAGGATCACCAACAGTATCACCAACCACGCAAGCTTCGTGAAGCGGAGTTCCTTTTTCCTTGAGGTCAACTTCAACCACTTTTTTGGCATTATCCCAGGCACCGCCGGCATTGGCCATAAACATGGCCTGGAACAATCCGAACACAGCAATGGAGATCAGGTAGGCAACAAAGAAATTGGGGTTAAAGAAGGCAAAGGCAAGGGTGATGCAGAAGAGTACAATAAAGATATTCCACATCCCTTTCTGAGCATAAATGGTACAGATCTTAACCACTGCTATCGAGTCATTGATATCGGCCTTGGCCTTATCGAGATTGATTGATTTCTTGATAAATTCCACTGCACGATGAGCACCGGTGGTTACTGCTTGAATGGATGCACCTGTAAACCAATAGATTACCGCACCCCCCGCAATGAATCCAAGAATCACCGGAGCATCTGTCAGGCTGATCTGCAGCATTCCCACCTTGTTAAGAATCAGGATTATGCTAAAGATCATGGTAGTAGCACCGATAACCGCGGTTCCGATAAGAACAGGTTTGGCAGTAGCTTTAAATGTGTTGCCTGCCGAGTCATTGGCTTCGAGAAAATGCTTGCCTTCCTCGAAATTCGGATCAAAACCAAAATCTTTTTTCACCTCGGCATGAATTCCGGGGATCTGCTCGATCTGGGAAAGTTCAAAAACGGACTGCGCATTATCAGTTACCGGCCCGTAACTATCAACAGCAATGGTGACCGGTCCCATTCCGAGGAATCCGAATGCAACCAGACCAAAAGCGAAGATGCTCGGGTAAGTCATGATGGTATCGAGTCCCAGGCTGGAAATACGGTAAGCGGTAAACATGAGGCCCATCATTACCATTCCTTTCCAGAAGGCTGAAAAATTACCGGCAACCAAGCCTGACAGGATATTCAGTGAAGCACCACCTTCACGTGATGCGGTAACAATTTCGCGCACGTGACGGGATTTGGAGCTGGTAAATGCTTTGGTCAATTCCGGAATTATGGCAGCAGCACCGGTTCCGCAGCTGATAATGGTAGCCAGTTTCCACCAGAGACCTTCACCCATAGTATTCCGGAGAAGGAGCCAGCTGGCGAGGAAAGTCATAATGATTGAAATTACTGAGGTAATCCAGATGAGCGACGACAGGGGATTCTCAAAATTGAATTCTTTTGATTTGCCGTATTTGTTGCGGTTATAAACCTGGTTGATCCCGTAAGCCAGCATGGAAGTCACCACCATCAGGAGGCGCATGGCAAAGATCCAAACGATCAGGGAAGCCTGAAAATCGACTTTGAAAATGGCCAGAACGATGAAAGAGATCAATGCAACCCCGGTTACCCCATAGGTTTCAAATCCGTCAGCCGTTGGTCCGACGCTGTCACCGGCATTGTCACCGGTACAGTCAGCAATAACACCCGGGTTACGCGGGTCATCTTCAGGAAGGTTAAAAACGATTTTCATCAGGTCGGCTCCGATATCGGCGATCTTCGTAAAGATACCACCGGCAATACGCAAAGCACTGGCTCCCAATGATTCACCAATAGCAAAACCAAGGAAACATGCCCCGGCCGAGTCACCCGGAACAAAAAGCAAAATCGTCAGCATCATGACCAGCTCGACGCAGATCAGCAGGAGACCAATACTCATCCCCGACTGAAGGGGAATTGAAACGACTTCGAAAGGTTTTCCGCGAAGGGAAGCAAAGCTGGTACGGCTGTTGGCGAGGGTATTGATACGGATTCCAAACCAGGCTACTCCATAAGATCCGAGTATACCGAATATCGACCACATCAGGATCATGGCGACCTTACCCACTTTCATCCCGCTGAGGGCCAGAAAATAATAAGCCATAATCACCGCAATGAGACCGAAAAGGATCATGAGAAACCGGCCTTGCTGCAGCAGATAGGTTTTGCAGGTCTGATAAATCGTGTTGGAAACATCGAGCATGGACTTATGTGCCGGCAAATTGCGGATACTCCGGAATTGCATGTATCCGAAGTAAAGTCCCAGCAGCACAATGACCAGGCCATAAAAAAGGAGGTCCCATCCCGTGAGAGCGCCGTTAAAAAAAGTAACGCTCTTGAGATCAGGGATTTTCAGATCCGCTTCCCCGGCAAAAACGGTAGCCGGAATCAGCATCAACAGTCCAAGGATTAGTTTAAATTGCTTCATGCGTATGTAGTTATTAAGTGCTTGTCAGCCTTGTTTCGAAAAGTAAACGGTTCAGTTTTTCCGACGCTAAAAGTACATATGTCGTTTGGAAATCCCAAGTCCTATCGTTTTTTAAAGATTTCCGGATCGATTTCGGTCTGAGTATCAACCTTATTCACTAAAAAATCGATCACCTGTCCGGACACCTGAACCTTCATGGTGAAAGGGAACCTGATTCCGCCGATATCCCGGTAATCGCCAAAATCGGTAACCGTTTCCACTTGCTGGCCCTGTTCTTCGGAACGGCTCACTTTTCTGATTTTTAATCCGGTGCTGATCTCATAATATTCGGTATCAACACTTCCGCCAGGATAAACGACATTCAGGCGATAACAATTTTTCCCATCGACGGATTCAATTCCTTCGAGGGTTGTTTGATAGCCGGAGTTGAAAAAATACATTTCAGGAAAAACCCTGGCACCGTCCCTCATTTTCTCCAGATCCGCGCCTTTCATCTCCTGGGCTCCGCCCATCCCTTCAATCCAACCCTCCGTTCCATTAAATACCTGTTTATTCAGGAGCATTTCTCCCATTTTCATTTCCTGATATACCCAGTCGGGAACAAGTTGAACGGTACGCATGCTGATTTCCATTTTCTGGCCCATCGCTTCAATCTTTCCGTTGCTTTCTGTGGTGACCTGGCGGATTGCTTTGAGATTTTTCTTGCCACCAATGGCCTGAATATACAAATCGATCACATTTCCGGCCGTAAATCCCTCAGGTAACGCCAGCGGTTGTCCGGCTTGCGGATTCCCGTACCGGTCGAAAAACTCGACCTGCCCGGATGCTGCAAAACCGGTCAGTTTAGCGGCCACATCCTTTTTATTACCCACCACCAAGATGATGCACCGGTCGGGCTGCAGGTATTTTCCGGCCATAGTCTGGACATCGGCAATGGTTATTTTATCCAGTCGTTCAAGATATGTGGCGTAATAATCAGCCGGGAGGTTATAGCGAACCGTATTCATGGCAAACATGGCCAGGGTGCCCGGACTTTCCAGTGCCCGGCCAAATTCACCGGCCATCACATTCCGTGTCAGCCGGAGGTCTTCCTCTGATACCGGTTCATCCCGCAATCTTTTCATTTCAAAAAGGAACTGGGTAATAGCACTGTCGGTGACCGCATTACGAACCTGCGCGGAAGCGCTGAAATTACCGATCAGCTGATCGGTACTGAGTGAGGAGCCCGCACCATAGGTATAGGCTTTATCCTCACGGAGGTTCATCATCAGACGGCCGGAAAAAACGCCACCTCCAAGGATATTATTCATCAGGGTAGCGGGCAGCACATCAGG
>Ga0172379_10007980_pt1 | contig 13524 bp, 13 predicted proteins | sample GrowelOW334metaG_FD_119756 | JGI IMG/M metagenome (GOLD analysis project Ga0172379, IMG submission 119756) | Groundwater microbial communities from an aquifer near a municipal landfill in Southern Ontario, Canada - Groundwater well OW334 metaG | ecosystem: Environmental > Aquatic > Deep... | reverse complement strand
TTGCAAGGGTGGTCCTGGTGATCCGCCTCCACCGCCGCCACCACCGCCACCTCCGCCGCCGGGCGGATGCACCGAGGGCGCGGCCGGCTGCGTGGGTGGTCCTGGTGATCCGCCGCCTCCACCGCCACCACCGCCTCCGCCTCCGCCACCGCCACCGCCGCCGCCGCCGCCTCCGGGCGGATGTACCGAGGGCGCGGCCGGTTGCGTGGGTGGCCCTGGCAATCCGCCTCCGCCACCACCGCCGCCGCCTCCGGGCGGATGCACCGAGGGCGCGGCCGGTTGCGTGGGTGGCCCTGGCAATCCGCCTGCGGTTACGGATGACCCGCGCAAACCGCCGCCTGTTACGGACGATCCTGGCAAGCCTAACGGCCCTGGCACGACGGGTACCGGCACGACTGGAACTACGGGTACGACTGGTACGACCGGGACTGGCACGACCGGGACTGGCACGACTGGGACTGGTACGACCGGGACTGGTACGAATGGTGGAGGTGTGAAACCGGACGATCCGCGCAAGCCGCCTCCTGTCACGGCCGATCCTGGCAAGCCTAACGGTCCTGGCACGACGGGTACCGGCACGACCGGAACTACGGGTACGACCGGCACTGGTACGAATGGCGGAGGGGCGAATGGCGGAGGTGTGAAACCGGACGATCCGCGCAAGCCGCCTCCTGTCACGGTCGATCCTGGCAAGCCTAACGGTCCTGGTACGACGGGTACCGGCACGACCGGAACTACGGGAACCACGGGTACGACCGGCACTGGCACGAATGGCGGAGGTGCGAATGGCGGAGGTGCGAGACCGGACGATCCGCGCAAGCCGCCTCCTGTTACGGTCGATCCTGGCAAGCCTAACGGTCCTGGTACCACCGGTACGACCGGTGCCGGCGCGAGTGGTACTGGCACGAAAGCTGAAGTTTACTTGCCTGTTGTGACCAGAGATCTACCGGCGACCGGTGCGACTGGCACCGGCACGACTGGAACCACGGGTGCGACTGCTACGAGTGCGAATGGCGGAGGTGTGAAACCAGGTGGGACGGGTGCCGGTGCGGGTGACCTTGGCGCGGTTGGCGGGGAGATGAAACAACCGGGCATTGATGGGCAAAAAAATGCCGATGACGTTGTCGGAGGGTTTGGCAGCGGGATGGGCGGTGCTGGCATGAACTCGCCGGGTGCAGCCATGGGCGGTGGTGGCATGAGCCCTCCGGGTGCAGCCATGGGCGGTGGCGGCATGAGCCCGCCGGGCGCGGCCATGGGCGGTGGCGGCATGAGTCCCCCGGGTGCGGCCATGGGTGGTCCCGCCATGAGCCCTCCGAGTCCTGCCATGGGCGCTGCCGGGCCTGGTGGTGCCATGGGAGGCGCCATGGGTGGTGCCATGAGACCCGGTGGTGGTGCGATGCGGCCTTAGGTCGCATCGACCTTGCCACCCGCGTGATGCGTAGCTTCACCCTCCGCGACGTCGGAGGGTGAACGGTGCAGCTCCGGCATCAGTCTCCGTGCACGCAGCCGCCGCCTTCGGGAGCACGGCATGCCGGATGGGAATCGTCAATCCAGCGGTCGATCGAGTTCCTGGTCGATCATCGACACGGGGTCTTCCAGCGGCTCCAGATGGGTCGTGACGTGCGCATGGGGCAAGGCGCGGCGGATATCCGCCTCGATGCGCTCCGACCAGTCGTGTCCTTCCTGCACGGTCCAGGTTCCGGGTACCAGAACGTGAAACGTGACGAAGACGCGGCTGCCCGCCTGGCGGGTACGCAGGGCATGGAACTCCAGCCCCTGCTGGCAATATCCGGCCAACACCGCCTCCACTTGCTGCAGCTTTTCCGCGGGCAATGAAATATCCATAAGCCCGGCTGCCGAACGCTGCATCAGTTGCCAGCCGGTCCAGACAATGTTGGCTGCAACCAGAAGGGCAATCACCGGATCAAGCCAGAGCCAGCCGCTGAGCCAGACCAGGCCGACGCCGCCAATCACTCCCACTGAGGTCCACACGTCGGTCATCAGGTGGTGCGCATCGGCTTCGAGGGTGATGGAATTGCGCCTTTGCCCCACCTCCAACAGGATGCGGGCCGTGGCGAAATTGATGACGGAAGCCACCACCGAAACCAGCAACCCGAAGCCAATCGCTTCCAGCGGCCGGGGATTCATCAGGCGGTCGATCGCGGTGTAGCCGATGCTGGCCGCCGCCAGCAGGATCAGGAATCCCTCGAAGGCGCTGGAAAAATATTCCGCCTTGCCGTGTCCGTGCGCGTGATCGTCGTCTGCCGGAAGCGCCGCCAGCGTCAGCATCCACAGCGCCATCATGGCCCCGGCGAGGTTGACGAATGACTCGATGGCGTCGGACAGAAGTCCGACGGAACCGGTGAGTTTCCACGCCACGCCCTTCAGCAGGATGGTGGCGATTGCAGCGGCGATCGACAGCCAGGCGTATCGCGTCAGTGCCGGGGCCGTCGCCGTTGGGGTGTCCATATTTTCCTGTCCGCAGTGATCAGGTCGGGTGGTAGGTCTTGCTCCAGGCCCCGACGTTTGCGGCCTCACCGGGGTGGCCGCCGATGACTTGCGGGATCATGATGAATGCAGTGGTCATGACGACAAAAAGTGACGCCAGGACGACCGAAAGCATCGTCGAGAGAAACGGGGCAGGTGAGCGAGTCATGCGAATTTTCTTCCTTCAAGTAAGTCAGGCCGCACTGTGCCATCCTCTGCTTAACCAATACTTAACTGACCCGGGCTTTAGCCACCCTTGCGCCGCGACAGCGGATGGCGCGGCACGTCGGGGTGGCGGCGTGCCGGTGCAGCCTTGGCGGGTTTGGCCGGCGCGGAAGGCGTGGTTCGCCGTGCCGCCACCGCCGACTTTTGCGGGCGCTGGTCCGCGTGGAGTCTTTGCCCGGGTTTGTGCGGTAATGTCGCAGTCCCCGTGCCGGCCGGCTGCCAGGCCGGGATCAGGTGGCGCTTGCCCGGCCCGATCAGGTCGGCGCGGCCCATGGCTCGCAGCGCCTCGCGCAGCAGCGGCCAGTTTTCCGCATCGTGATAGCGCAGGAAGGCCTTGTGCAGTTTGCGTTGTCTGCCGCCGCGCACCACGGCAACGGCTTCGGAGTCCGCCGTGACTTTGCGCAGCGGATTCTTTTCGGTGTGCCACATCGCCGTGGCGATGGCCAGCGGCGTCGGCAGGAAGGTCTGCACCTGGTCGAGGCGGAAGCCGTTCTTCTTCAGCCACAGCGCGAGCTCCAGCATGTCTTCATCGGTGGTGCCCGGATGGGCGGCGATGAAGTAGGGAATCAGGTACTGCTCCTTGCCGGCTTCCTTGGAGAACTTGTCGAACATCTGCTTGAAGCGTTCGTAGGCGCCCAGGCCCGGCTTCATCATCTTCGACAGCGGGCCTTCCTGGGTGTGCTCGGGCGCGATCTTCAGGTAGCCGCCGACGTGATGCGTCACCAGTTCCTTGACGTACTCGGGCGAGCGCACCGCGAGGTCGTAGCGCAGGCCGGAGCTGATCAGGATCTTCTTGATGCCGGGCAGGGCGCGCGCCTTGCGGTAGACCGAAATCAGCGGCGCGTGGTCGGTATTCAGGTTCTCGCAGATGCCCGGATAGACGCACGACAGCCGGCGGCAGGAGGACTCGATCTTCGGGTCCTTGCAGGCCATGCGGTACATGTTGGCGGTCGGCCCGCCGAGGTCGGAGATGACGCCGGTGAAGCCGGGCGTCTTGTCGCGGATGTCTTCGATCTCCTGCAGGATCGAGGCTTCCGAGCGGCTCTGGATGATGCGGCCTTCATGCTCGGTGATCGAGCAGAAGGTGCAGCCGCCGAAGCAGCCGCGCATGATGTTGATCGAGAAGCGGATCATTTCCCACGCCGGAATTTTCGCGTCGCCATAGCTCGGGTGCGGCGCGCGGGCATAGGGCAGGCCGAAGACGTGGTCCATCTCTTCGGTGGTCAGCGGAATCGGCGGCGGATTGAGCCACAGGTCGCGCCGGCTGGCGCCTTCGCCGTGAGCCTGGACCAGCGCGCGCGCATTGCCTGGATTGGATTCGAGATGGAAGGTGCGCGAGGCGTGGGCGTAGAGCACCGGATCGTCGCGCACCTGCTCGTACGATGGGAGACGAATCGCGGTGTGAGCGCGTGCTTGCTTGGTCGCCGCGAGCCGCTCGGCCTTGCTGACGATGCGCACGATCGCCGCCTCGCCAGCGCCGACTTTCGCGGTCTGCTTGTCGGCTTCCATGGCGTAGGGATCGGGATGGGCGTGCACCGCTCCCGGCGTATCCACCGTGGTCGAATCGGCCGCGGTCCACTCCGGCCCCGGCAGCCAGCCGTGCGGCACCATGAAGGCGCTGCCGCGCAGGTCGCGGATCTCGGCGATCTTCTCGCCATGGGCCAGGCGGTGGGCGAGTTCCACCAGCGCCCGCTCGGCATTGCCGAACAGCAGCAGGTCGGCTTTCGAGTGCGGCAGGATCGAGCGCCGCACCTTGTCCGACCAGTAGTCGTAGTGTGCGATGCGGCGCAGGCTGGCCTCGATCCCGCCGATCACCAGCGGCACGTCGGGGAAGGCTTCGCGGGCGCGCTGCGAATAGACGATCACGGCGCGGTCGGGGCGGCGGTCGGGTGCGGCGTCCGGCGTGTAGGCGTCGTCGGAGCGGATCTTGCGGTCCGAGGTGTAGCGGTTGACCATCGAGTCCATGTTGCCGGCGGTGATGCCGAAGAACAGCTTCGGCTTGCCCAGACGCTTGAAATCATCGGACGAGTGCCAGTCCGGCTGGCTGATCAGGCCGACGCGAAAGCCCTGCGCTTCGAGCAGCCGGCCGACCAGCGCCATGCCGAAGCTGGGATGGTCGATATAGGCGTCGCCGGTGACCAGGATGATGTCGCATTCGTCCCAGCCCAGCGTGTCCATTTCGGCGCGCGACATGGGCAGGAAGCGCGCCGGGCCGAAGCGCTGCGCCCAGTACTTGCGATAGGAGGTGAGCGGCTTGGCCGCTAAGGTACTCATGACGGTGGGTTAAAACCTTGGTTAGCCACAGAGGGCACAGAGGACACAGAGGTAAACCTGATTTTGGCAGCTTCTGCCCATCACCCGTCGGGTGGGCGACGAACTCCAGCCAAGCCGCTGTCTTTACTCTGTGATCTCTGTGCCCTCTGTGGCAAGAAGTATGGTTTTCAGGCTTGAAACTCGTAAATTTCAGGCCGCGCGCACGCGGCTTTGCGAGGGAACGTGGCGGGCGAGGAAGTCCATCTGGTCGGCGAGGATGTTGCGGTTGCAGAGGATCAGGTATTCCGCCTTGTTCGGCACGTAGGGTGCATACACCAGTTCCATGCGCGCCTGTTCCGGCGTGCGCCCGCTCTTGGTCTGGTTGCAGTGGCGACAGGCGGTGACCACGTTCATCCAGCTGTCGCGCCCGCCCTGCGACACCGGCAGGATGTGGTCGCGGGTCAGCCGCTGCGAAGAAAACTCGCGCGCGCAATAGGCGCAGATGTGGCGGTCGCGATGGAACAATTCGCGGTTGGACAGCGGCGGGGTCGGGTGCAGTGCCTTGCCCGACAGTGCCTTGCCGCGTATCGCGATGATGCTGCTGGTGGCCAGTTCGGAGCGCTCGCCGGTGACGCGGTTGGTGCCGCCGTAGAAGACAAAATGCGTATCGCCGGCGTCCCAGGCGACCAGGTCGCGCGCCACGTAAATGCAGGCATGCTGCCAGTTCACCCAGCGGTGCGGAACGCCGTACTGGTCGAGGGTGAGGATCAGCGGATGGGCACTCATCTCTATAGAATCCTGTATTGGCGAGAATTTAGCAGAGCGCAATGACTTTTCAAAGCATGGATATGAGGGGATTAGCGACGCGGCGCCTGCGCTATGCCGTCGTCGCCTCGCTGCTGGTTCACCTGCTGATACTCTGGCCCGCCAACTTGCGCGTGTTGACCAAGGATACGCCTTCGCTGCTGCAAGCCACCCTGCGCTCGTCGCCGCAGCCGCCGGCGGAACTATTGCCACCCAAGCCGCCGCAGCGCACCGCGTCGCCAGCGCCGACTCTTGCCGCGGCGCCCGCGCCCAAGCCTCAGGCACTCGTATTGGAGCAGCCCAAGCCGTCTCCGGTTCCGCAAACGCTTGCGGCGGGGTCCGAGCCGGCCCCGGCCGCTGCCGTTGTGTCGGCGGCTCCTGCAGTGGGCTTACCCGGCGCGGCCCGGTTGACGGAAGCCAGCACATCCGGCGAGGTGGTGGATGGCCTGCGCGGTTATCGTCTGGCGCTGGCGATCGAGGCGCGGCGCTTCAAGCGCTATCCGCCGCAGGCGATGGCATCCGGCTGGGCGGGCAGCGCCGAGATTCGCGTCGAAGTCGGCCGCGATGGCCGGCCGCGCGCGGCCACGGTGGTTCGTTCCAGCGGACATGAGGCTCTGGATCGGGCGGCGCTGACGATGATCGATGCCGGCGCGCTGCGCGCACGTTTGCCGGAAAGCCTGCGCGGCAAGGCCTTCGCGGTGGTGCTGCCGGTGGTGTTCAACCTGGAGGACGAATAGCCTGCGGGGGTGGCGCGGTCAGGTCTTCGGTATGAAAACGATATTGTCCGCTACGGCGATCAGCAAAGTAGTGTCTCAGGGTGATGGCGATGGTGCGAAAGGCGATTTCGTCCCAGGGAATTTCATCCTCGGCGAACAGTCGCAGTTCGAGGGTTTCCGCCCCCGGCGCGAAGTCGAGGTCGAGTAGCCGCGAGCGGTAGATGACATGCACTTGATGAACGTGCGGCACGCTGATGAGGGTGTACATTTCGCCCAACTCGATACGGGCGCAGGCCTCTTCCAGCGTTTCGCGCATGGCCGCGTCGGCGACGGTTTCGCCGTTCTCCATGAAGCCGGCGGGCAGCGTCCACTTGCCATGACGCGGCTCGATGGCGCGCCGACAGAGGAGCACACGATCTTCCCACGCGGGCAGGGCGCCGACCACCAGCCGCGGATTGCGGTAATGAATCGCCCCGCACTGGTCGCAAACATGGCGCGGCAGGGAATCACCGACGGGTATCTTCAGCGTGACGGGCGCGCCGCAGACGCTGCAAAAGTTCATGGCCGGATCCATGCTGTTATTCTAGCGTGCCGAAAGCCGCTTTCGGCCGCGCCCCTGTCTCCGGAATGGTGATATAAGCCCCGTGCAATGACCAGTGCAACCACCCAGTTGGTGTCGGATCCTGCCGTCCTCCGGCGTCTTGAAGAAATCAAGGCCATGGACGACTTTCCCGTAGCCAAGGGGTCGGCGATGGCGCTGATCCGCCTGACGCAGCGGGAATCCACTCCCTTGGCCGTGCTGGCCCACGCGTTAAAGGCGGATCCGACCTTCTCGGTGCGGCTGATAAAGGTCGCCAATGGTGTCAGCAGCAACGAACATCGCCCGGTGGTTTCGGTTCGCGACGCAATCAGCGTGCTGGGCGTCCCGGCGGTCAGGGCGCTGGCGCTGGGCTTCTCGCTGCTGTCGAATCATCGCAGCGGAAACTGTGCCAACTTCGACTACTCGCGCTTCTGGTCGCACTCGCTGGCTCGTGCCGTCGCACTGCAGCTGGCGACCGGGGCGACGCAGAGAAGCGAGGCGGAAGAAGCATTCAGCGTCGGTCTGCTGGCCCGCGTCGGCGAACTGGTCCTGGCCGAGTTGTTTGCGGTGCAGTACGCGGAGCTTCTGCAGCGCCGCGGCCAGGAACCGACGCACCGCCTGATCGATCTCGAGCAGCGGGCTTTCGGCATCAGCCACAACGTGCTGACGGCGTCGCTGCTGCTCGACTGCGGCCTGCCCGAGGATTGCGTCGACTCGGGTCAATTCTTCGAGGGCTGCGAAGAGCAGCGCTTGCAGGAGGGCTCCACCCAGTTCGTGACGCGGCATTTGCTGGCGCTGGCCGACCGTATCGCCGACGTTTGCGTGGCGCCCCAGGCAGAGTGGCGCAAGTTGATGCCGCGGCTGTTTCAGCTGGGTGCCCGCCTCGGCTTCGACGCGGCCGCCCTGATCGCGATCTGCGACCGGGCGGCCCACGAATGGCGCGAATGGGGCCCGGCATTGGAGATCGACGCCGGCCCCATGCCGCGTTTCGAGGACGTCCCGCCGGAACCGGCGGCGCCCCCAAAAATGGCCGAGCCGGTGGCGCCCCAGAAACGAACGGCCGACCAGGCGGCGCCCCCGAAAAAGGCCAGCCAAGCGGCGCCGCCGCCGCGGGCCGACAGCGGGCAGGGCATGAGCATTCTGGTGGTGGGCGATCAGGAGCGGGCACGCAAGCAACTCTGCGCAGTGCTGACGGCGGCCGGGCATTCGGTGTCCGAGGCGGCCGGCGGCCGCCAGGGTCTCGCCATGGCCCTCGAGTTGCGGCCGCAGATCATGCTGGTCGACCTGCAGGCTGGCGAGATGGACGGGATCCAGCTGACCGACAGCCTGCGTCAATTCGCGGCCGGGCGCAGCATCTACATTCTGCTGCTGACGGGAACCAATCTCCTGACCGGGACGGATGACGACGAGAAATTGGTCAAGGCGTTCGAAGCCGGCGTGGACGATTTCCTGATCATGCCGATCACGCCGCGGGTGTTGGCCGCGCGCCTGCGCGCCGGTCAGCGCGTGGTCAGGCTGCAGGAGGAACTGGTCCGCGATCAGGAAGAAATTCGCCGCATTTCCGCCGCCCTGTCGGCCACCAACCAGCAACTGCGGGAAGTGGGAACGACGGACATGCTGACCGGCTGCCCCAATCGCCGCTATGCCATGGATCGTCTCCAGCAGGAATGGGCGATGGCCACGCGCAGCCAGAGGCCGCTGGCCTGCATGGTCATAAACATCGACAACTTCAAGCAGGTCAATGACAGCTACGGCCATGACGCCGGAGACACGGTGCTGAAACTGGTTGCCGGCGCCCTCAAGGACGAGATGCGGGCACAGGACGTGCTGGCCCGCACCGGCGGCGACGAGTTCATGGTGATCTGTCCGGATACGACTCTGGACGCGGCGCTGGCTTGCGCCGAGCGCATACGCGCCATGATCGAGACCGTGCCGCTGGTTTCCGCCGCGCAATATGTCCGCGGCAGCGTCAGCGTCGGCGTCGCCGTACGCGATGCCGCAACAGGCGATCCGGATGCTCTGATCAGGCTGGCGGATCAGAGCGCGTATCTTGCCAAGCGCCGCCGCAATGCCGTGGCGACGGTGCAGTCGATCTCGCCGGCGTCGGTCCGGTCGGCTTAGTCGACGGCCATCCTGCTGGCGGCATCACCCTCCTGAAACGGCATCGATGTGCCAAAGTGGAGGTGCTATAGCAAGCACTTGAAGGAAAGGGACGACCATCCAGTTACTCTGGGCCAGGAGCGGCCGTAGCGGCAGGGTTGGAAACTCCGTTTTGAGATGCCGATGTTCGTTCAACACCCGACATCCGCAGGGGTCGTCGGCTCAGAAAATTGCGCTTGTACTAACTAACCTTATGGGTTAATATTGCCGCAATGGAAAAGCGTAAGCCGCACTACGAGTTGGCTGCCGTGAAACTTGCCGTGCGACAGCGCGGTGCGGATGCTTTTACTGCTACCGCTTTGGTTGGTGCTCAGGCCATGGGCCTGGATTCTGCAAGCGCGATTGACGTAGTGTGTGCGATGACGCGAGCCGATTTTTACAAGAGCATGACGGCTTATGCTGCAAGCCAGGTGTGGCAGGACGTTTATCACTGCCTTACGCCGAATGGCAAAGTGGCTTATATCAAGGTGACGTCGCGGGCAGATGGCTCGATTGTGATTCAGTTTAAGGAGAAATGAGATGCCACGTGAATGCCTAAACTGCAAACGGGGAATTCTGCGGCATGCCGTCAAGGATGTGCCGTATGAATACAAAGGTCACGCAACCGTGGTGCCGAAGGTTGCCGGTTGGCATTGTCCTCGCTGTCACGAGGTTGAATTCGACTCGGGAGAAGGTGAGCGGTTCGCTGACGCCATCAAACGAATTGCCGCCGAAATCGACGCCCGAGAGTCTGCGGAACTGGCGCGAATCCGCAAGAAGTTGAAGCTGACCCAACTCGAAGCCGCGCGCATTACCGGCGGCGGTCCGAATGCTTTTTCGCGGTACGAGAGGGGCAAGGCCCGTCCACTACCTGCGGTGACAAATCTGTTTCGGCTTCTTGATCGGCACCCGGAACTGCTGAACGAATTGCAGAACTGATTGCTCCGGGCCTTAGCGGCCAGAAACCGACGCAGAGATTGGGTCCGCAACCCGGCTGTGAGAGCCCGGTCATATCGACACTGACCCAGATGATTAAAAGCGGCGAGCTTTAACCGATTTCAATCATGAGTTCCGGATAGCAAAGATTAGAAACTACAAATAAACAATAACTTATCATCACTTTGTAATGTTTTCTCTTACAAAGCCGCTCTATCTAATTCTTACAACAGAATGGTTTTTCCATTGATTTCTTTCTTGTCATGCCCTGTGTGAACATGTATCTGCCGCGATTCGGGCTCCAATTCGGGCCTGACCGGCGCTCACCAGGAGTGCAAGATGAAATCGACCGACACCTACAACGACATAAAGGAAGTCAATCTCTCGTATCTGATGCTGGCGCAAAACATGGTTCGTTCGGATCGCGAAGGGGCCATTTTCCGTCTCGGCATCAGTGAAGAGATTGCAGACGTGCTGGGGCGCCTGACGCCGGGCCAGGTTCTGAAAATGGCCAGTTCGGACATGCTGCTGTGCAGCTTCCGCTTTGACGACACCCTGTTGCTTGATCTTCTCGCCAATCACGAACGCGATCGCGGCGTGGGGCATCTGCATGCGGCGATTCTGGCTGCCGGCAGGCCCGTTGCGACCCTATCCTGATCCGGCGTCATTTCAACATCAAGCGTCAAGCTGCGGAGGTTCTCCATGCGTAACAAGTCGGTCATCATCGAAGCGAAAGATATCGGTCTGGCGATCCAGTTGATCGAACTGGGCGCCCGCCTGCAACTGCTCGAGGCGGAAACCAATCTCTCGCGGGAACGGCTGCTCAAGCTGTACAAGGAAGTCCGTCACGAGTCGCCGCCCAAGGGCATGCTGCCGTTCTCGACCGACTGGTTCATGACCTGGCAGCCGAACATTCACGCCTCGCTGTTCATGGCCTATTTCCGCTTTCTCAAGTCGCATACGCAGCTGCGAGGGCTGGAACTGATCATCAAGTCGTACCGGATGTATCTCGACCAGATCAAGCGCGGCGGCATGGATACCGTGCTTTCGCTGACGCGGGCGTGGACCATGGTGCGTTTTTTCGATGCGAACATGCTGCAAATGGCTACTTGTCGCGAGTGCGGCGGTGACTTTGTGGCCCATGCCTACGATCCTACCCGCGGCTACGTTTGCGGCCTGTGCCACATGCCCGCGCGTGCCGGCAAGACGCGACGCGCGGCCGAAGCGGCCGCGATCGCGGCAATCGCCGCCGCCTGACGCCGGCCGCCGGGCAGCTCCGCCCGGCATCAACCCGACGCGCTCCTCCGGCAACGCCGGACGGGCGCGTTTTAGTTGCGGCCGCTGCGCTTAACGCCAATGAAGATACTCGGCGTGCCGCCGGCGCCGACTATCTATAACATGTCTCTGGATGATGATGATCGGTAGCCGCTATCGTCAGCCTCTTCTCGCTTGTATGATTTGTTGCAATGATTCTCGATAAATATCAATTAGATATCCTATTTACGGAATATCTATAATATATTGTTAATTCGGAATACCTTGACTTGATTCTTGATTAAGAATAACATTGCTTTATTCTCAATAAGGAATATTGGTTATGGCCGACATTATCCGTACCACTGGCCAACTCGGCCCAGTCATGAGGCGATTGCGCAAAGCCAAAGGCTGGTCGCAAGTAGCGCTTGGTAGAAGGATTGGCTTATCCCAAGAGCGCATCTCGGCAATTGAAACGCATCCGGAGAAGTGTTCTATTGATCAGCTGCTCACTATCCTGATGGCGTTGGAAGCTGAGCTCCGTGTAGAACAACGCAATTCTCCATCTGCCGAGGTACCAGTGAAATCGACGGCCTCAGGAACACCCACGACACAACCTCGTGAGCCTTGGTAATGGCAGGACGTCCTTCCAAAAAGAAAACGCTCGGCGTATGGATGAATGGCGAGCTGGTCGGTCATTGGACGCTTACCTCCGCAGTTGGCCATTCCTTTTCCTACGATGCCTCCTGGATCGATAAACCGCAGCGCCGATCATTATCGCTTTCACTTCCACTCTCGCAAGGGATGCACCCGTTTACCGGCGGCGTCGTGGAATCCTATTTTGACAATCTACTTCCCGACAGTACGAATATTCGCAAGCGCCTGGCCTCAAGGTTTGGAGCTGATTCGACGCAAGCGTTTCAGCTACTGGAAAAGATCGGGCGCGATTGTGTCGGCGCTATCCAGTTGCTTCCCGCGAATAGCCCAGCACCAGAGATTCGGCGAATCGATGCCGAGCCACTGTCTGAAGAGGAGATCGAGCGAATCCTCGATGACACTCTAAGCAATCGGAATATCGGTGTGCCAATGGAGGACGAGCTGCGAATCTCGATCGCCGGTGCACAGGAAAAGTCCGCATTACTTCGGCACGATGACCAATGGTGTCGTCCACGCGGCACGACGCCGACTACGCACATCCTGAAACTACCCTTGGGCGAAGTAGGCGGAATGCGTGCCGACTTTTCCACTTCCATCGAAAACGAATGGCTTTGCGCGCGGCTTGTACGTGCCTACGGACTCCCGGCCGCAGAATGCGCTATCGAGACATTTGGTCGCCACAAGGTGTTGGTAGTCACGCGGTTTGACCGTCGCCTCCTCGAAGGGTGGTGGGCTCGCCTGCCGCAGGAAGACTTCTGCCAAGCAAAAGGGCTGCCCCCCGGCCGCAAATATGAACAAGATGGAGGGCCCGGGATTGCAACCATTCTTGACACCTTGCGCGGCAGTGACAATGCGGAATCCGACAGGACGAATTTCTTAATGGCTCAGCTGGTGTTTTGGATGCTCGCAGCCCCCGATGGCCATGCAAAAAATTTTAGTATTGCGATTGAAGCTCAGGATCACTTTCGGCTGACGCCGCTTTACGATGTAATGTCTGCATGGCCAGTGATTGGTGAGGGTCCTCGCGAGGTTCACTGGAAGAAAGTGAAACTGGCGATGGCGCTGCACGCCACGAATACGCATTACCGGATAGCCGAGATTCAACGTCGCCATTGGAACGAGGTGGCCAAGGCCAACGCCTTGGGGCCGGATTTTGAAGCCGTCATCCAGAAGCTCATCACCTTGACACCGGCCGTAATCAAATCTGTGAATTCCGAGCTTCCGGCGAAATTCCCCGGTGTCGTATCCGATCGGATCTTTAATGGCCTCGTCGGCCAAGTGAAAAAACTAGAGGCTGGATAGGCAATAGTCCTCAACACTCTGCTAGACGGCAGCGCCCTTGGATACCTCTGACCTGACTGGTTTTATCGGACCAATTCGATCTAGAGATTCGTGGCCCCGGTTGTTGAACTGACTTCGCAACCCCGGCGGAATTCCGCCGGGGTTGCGTACTGCAAACTCGAATGCGGTCGG
>Ga0172379_10007979_pt1 | contig 13524 bp, 6 predicted proteins | sample GrowelOW334metaG_FD_119756 | JGI IMG/M metagenome (GOLD analysis project Ga0172379, IMG submission 119756) | Groundwater microbial communities from an aquifer near a municipal landfill in Southern Ontario, Canada - Groundwater well OW334 metaG | ecosystem: Environmental > Aquatic > Deep... | reverse complement strand
TGTTCTATAGTAATATATGTGCTGCGGAGATGATTCATTTTTACCTCTTAGTTGTGTTTGAGCATAAAATGAACTTATTTCCGCATTTTTCAAAGTCCTAATTCAAACTTTTGAAATTACCTCCCTTAATTAGATTTATCGTTGAAACTTAATTTTTAAATTGATTTAAACGTTTAAAATTAAAATAATGCCTGTTTCCCAAAAAGTCAATAAGCATCAGATTAATTTTTTATTTTCTGCGTTAACTATTGACAAATTTTAAGATTCATGCTAAAATATCTTTAAACGTTTAAAGCAAAGGGCGGGTATGGCGAAAGTAACATTAAAAGACATTGCCAGAGATTTAAATATTTCTTATGCGACTGTAAGCTTCGCTTTGAAAGACGATCCCCGGATTGCAGTTAAAACCCGGGCGTTAGTACAGGACGCCGCGAAAAGACACAATTATATTCCAAATCATCTGGCGCAGGCTCTTCAATCCAGTAAAAGCATGATGATTGGCTGTCTCATCGCAGATATAACCTCCTCCTATGTCAGTGAATTGCTGCAAAGCATCGGGGAAACGGCCTCGGCTAACAACTACACTCTTCTACTGGGCCTGGTGAAATATTCCGAACAATACATCGAAACGCAATTGAAGACATTCTGCGAGAAACGGGTTGACGGAATTATAACCCCCTGGGTATACCGTTCCGGCCGACACCGGATTTCTGAAATCAACAATTCCGGTATCCCGGTTGTAGGGTGCTCGGATTTCTGTTTCGAATCGAATATCCCGTTTGTCATTAATGATGACTTTAAAGGGGGGAAAATTGCTTTTCAGCATTTGATTGAATTCGGACACACCAGAATCGCCTACGGCTGTTTAAATAAAGATTTTGAGACCTCCCGTTATGCCGGCTGCTGCCAGGCCGCCGAAGAGGCCGGGATGAAAAAGCCGGCATTGTTCAACTCTGAAGCGGAATTATTTAAACTACTGGAAACCAGAACCAGGCCGACAGGCATTGTCGCCTTCTCGGATTATGACGCCATTGCCATCAAGCATTCCCTAAATAAAAGAGAACTTAGAATACCTGAGGACATTTCGCTCCTGGGGTTTGACGACATCTGGGCGGTCTCGCAGCCGGAATATAATTTTTCCACAATTGCCATTAAACGCGCCGAGATCGGACGTCAGGCGATGGAAATGCTGCTGGACCGGATTAACGGCCGTAAAGTCGAAAATCGCCTGATTGAACCGGAGTTAATTATCCGCGGCAGCACCGCTCGGATATAATGCTAAATTATTCTATAATTTTATATCTTAAATTTTTTGCGTAAACTATTGACAAATTGCAGAATTTGCATTATAATTTATTTAAACGTTTAAAATAAAAAGAGATGCGTTCATCAAAAGAAAGGGGCCGATTGCCAAGATTCACATTTATGGAATTATTGAATGCAATAGCAATTAAATCAATATCATGGTTATTAGGGTATTACAAAGTAAATAAAGGAGGAAAGCATCATGTCGAAACGTGCAAAAATGAATCATGTCGGGGTTTTCTTTGAATGGCGGCAACTGATTCCAGTCCTCGGATTATGTCTTATGTGCCTTGCATGTCATGGAGATGATTTTAAGTTCACCCGCTCCAGTCTGGTACTGTGCGGCGGTCTTCCCGGCGATCCGGACACGATTGCCAAATATGACCTGGCTATATTCAACCGCTGGTGCTGGGATGACATCAACGGCAATTCATGGGCGGCGATAAAGAGCATCAATCCCAATATTAAAATTTATTTATATCAGTTGGCCGGTCAAGTTGCGGACAATACCGACGGCTACACGATTATGTGGCTGACCAACCTGGCCAGATGGAATAACAGACGCACCCTCGATGGCGGTCCGGGAACTAATGTAAATCAGGATCACCCGGAATTCTTTCTGCTGGATGCTAACAGCAGCCGCATATATGTTCTCGGTTATGCGAATACATGGTATATGGATGCTGGCCTGGCTGCCTATCAGAATTACTGGCTGCAGTGCACTGTCAATGATATTGTTAATCAGCAATGGGTTGCGGACGGAGTTTTTCTGGACAACTGCAGTACTTTGTTTACCGCCGGAAGTTCCACCCCTGTAAAATATCCTTCCAACGCCTCGTGGATAACCGCAATGCATAGTTTTATCAATGCAACGACTGCCGGCTTGCATGCGGCTGGACAAAAAACTTTCTGCAATCGCAGTCAGAGCAATACCGTGGATGGTTATAACGCGTTTATCGCGCTTGACGGCATAGCCAATCCCCCCGATGCTGCAATGGAGGAGGGAGCATTTGCAACAAGGTGGGGCACCGGCTGCGATGTGCTGTTCTATGATGAAGTGAGCTGGAAGCGGCAGGTTGACATATTAAGCGCCGTTCATAATTATAAGATCAACCATGTCAGCGCCACCAAACTGTCAGCAGGAGGAAGCGGTACGGACAATTACGGGAAGTCTGTTACCTTTTACGATACTCTCTGGTATGCATTATGCTCGTACCAGCTTGGCAAAAACGAAATCAACGACAACAGTTATTTTTCCTTTCCAATGGATGCGAACTACTCTATACAGCCATGGTATGATGAATTTGACACCGGCAAGCTGAATTTAGGATATGCAGCCGGACCGTATCAGATAAAAGTGATTTCCGGCAACAATATCTATATGCGTGAATTTGCCAATGGTTATGTTTATGTCAATCCTGCGGCGAACGATGTGACTTCCATCGGACTTAGAGAAACGTGCAAGCAGTTGACACATGACAATTTTCTGAATGATCCGTCAACCATTGCGGATGTGAATACGGTCAGTCTGCCGTCTCATCGCGGCACAATTCTGCTGAAATCGTCGCAGTCTCTTTCCGGAACTGTATATGAAGACGCGGAGAACGGCAATACCGCAGGCTGGAATATCTACAGCGGCACAGGCACGGTCAACAATGTCGCCGATGCCGCGCGCGGCTTCGGAAAAGTCATTCAACTGGCGGGCAATGGCGTATATACAGGTTACCAGAAACTCACTGACGCCGGCGCTTTATGGAATAACAACTCGCAGTTCACAATCGAATGGAAAATGAAATACACAGAACCGTTTAACATCTTCATTCAGCTTGATACCTCTGCCGGATTAAGATATCTTACTTATAACAGCATTCACAACACTCCAGGCGGAACCGGAACATATGTTTACTATAATGACTTAAATGGAATGGCGGACGGCAAATGGCATACTATTAAGAGAGACCTCAAAGCCGATCTGGCGAAATACCAGCCAGCCGTCACCTTAAACAGCGCGAGTGCGTTCCTGATCCGCGGCAGCGGATTTGTTGATGACATCAGATTGATGAGCCCGACCGTTTACGAGGACGCTGAAAACGGCAACACTGCGGGCTGGAGTATTTATGATGCCAATACTACTGGAACAATAACAAACGTCTTCGATGCAACTCGCGGCGGCAACATAATCAGATTAACCGGCAACCAGTCAAACACCGGATTCCAGAAGCTCGCCGACGGAGGCGCGTACTGGGGCAATACAACGCAGTTCACGCTGGAATGGAGCATGAGGACTTCAGTAACTTATACGATATATGTTCTAGTGAACACATCTGCCGGAGATGAGTACCTGACATATACTTATATCGGCACTGACAGTCTCGGCACGGGCCAGTATATACAGCATGGACTTGGCAATAATACCATCAACGGGCAATGGCAAACCTTCACCCGCAATTTGAAGGCTGATTTGAAGGAAGCACAGCCTGGCGTTACTTTAAATTCAGTAAAAGCATTTCTGATCCGTACTGCCGGCGCCGATCTTGACGATATTAAATTGAGATGAAATAATTATCATGAATATGCAATAGACTTAACAATCCCTTTTGTGGCCGCACTGCAAGAATTAAAGGATAACTAAATATAAATTTCTATATAAATTTATCTCTTGAATTTTTTGCGTTAGCTATTGACAAATTTAAAGATTTGTATTATAATATATTTAAACGTTTAAAATAAGATTTATGACAGGCGGGAATTACTTTGAAAGAGGCGCAGCCTGAAGTTACTTTCCCTCGGTAAAAGCTTTTCTGATTCGTATCGTCAGCACCGATCTTGACGACATAAAATTGAGGTGAAACAATTATCATAAATACGCAATAGGCTTCGCCGCTGCAACAGCGGAAGCGGAAATCTAAATAACAATTTTATAAAACTAAACGATGACGGGAATAATAAATGATTAAAATTTTAAACATAGCGTTACTTGTCCTGACGGCGGGTCTTTTGACAGCGGCGAGTGCTGAAAAAGGTATTTCAGTTAAAATAACGCCAATAAAGGATTTTAGCGACTGCCGGATTTTCGGAGAGGAAGTTTACCATGTCTGCGACGGCATCCCCGGCATAATCAACTTTGCAATAAAAGACGTAAAGCAGCCGGTTTCGACGATTGAACTGGCGATAGACGTGCCGGAGGGCTTTGAAATAATCGGGGCAACTCCGTACCGTCCGACCCGCATAGACAAAAATGTCATGTATTTTCTGCCGGAAAAAATGCAGACGGAGAAAATCACCAGAGAAGGACCGTCAAAGCAAAGCGTTAATTATTCCAGATACACTATTGCCATGAGTGACAAAATCGTCAACCCGCCGGACTGGGGCTGGGCTCACTGCGCCTATGAATATGTATACATCAAAAATACTTCCGGTCATCCGGCCAAGGCCGGAACCGTTTACTGGAGAGTTGCTGTTGACAAGAAACTCGCATTTGATGAAAGAAGTTTTACCTTGAAAACACTGCCCTATCCGGATTTTGCGGCCAGGCCGCTGAAGCGCTTCGGATTCCGGCAGTATGACTTGTTCAGCCAGATCGCGCCGTTTCCGGAAGTCAGGAACGCTTATTTGAAATATTTTAAAATGATACACGTGAGACCGGCGACCAGTTGTCAGATCATTCCGACTCAAAATGTAAATGACTGGGTGCACGCCTCTCCGGACAGCATTCTCGGAGAGATTAAAAAAGTGTTTGATATCTACGGGGTATTTTACATTGAGGGCGCAGGTTTGCATAACTATCTTAATACGCTTGACAAAGCAAACCGGGAGAATTTACGGCCGTTGATTCAGCTCGATGGCCAGGCGTTTCACGCCGACGGCAAACCGTTCAGATTGTGTGATGGATTCCTGGTTGGAAAAGAATCGAATGCGCCATACTGGGAAAAAATATTCCCCGGCTTTCTGAAATATCTGATGAACGGCATTCCGGAGCCTGATGTCATTGATTTCGATTTCGAACCCAGACAGGAAACATGGTGTTACTGTGATAAATGCCGTGATAGCTTTAAAACTTTTGCCAGGCTTGAGCAGATGCCGTCCATTCAGGAAGTTAATAACAAATATAAAGATCAATGGTTCAATTTCCAGGTGCAGTTGAACGGACAATTATTAAAGAAATGCGCGGAGTACACCAGAAAGTACCATCCGAAATCCAAGTTCTATCTGTGCTCCGACCCGCTGCACGCCGGAGGACAACCTCTGGGCTGGTGTTCGCTTGACGCGAGAAACTCGGATCAATGGGTGGATGCCCATACCATGATGCCATATTATTCCGGCAAGGCTTGTTTCGATGATATCGCCTTGAACAAAAAATTGCTGAAGAAGCCGGTATATCCGATACTTGCCCCGACCTGTTACGATCCTATGTTCATGGTCCGCTATACTCCGCAGAAGATGCTTCAAAACATCATGGCGGTCGCCGCCAACGGATGCACCGAACTGGCCTTGTACAACGGCGATGATTATGACGGGCTCTATCTGCGGAAAATAACCCAGGCGCTGGAAATGATCGCCAAAACCGAAAACTATTATTTCGCGGAGCGGAACGACGAACTTGTCAAAGTTAAAGTTGTGCCGTTTTTCGATAAAACTGTCAATGACGAAAACACCCGGACCGTGGTTTCATTTCCTTCGCAGGATGATATCCGCTATACGGTGTTCAAAGACGGCGGCCGCCTGCTGCTGAGTATCTTCAATTATGGAGAAAAAGATATTTTTATCAACATCAAAATTCCCGGGCTCGCCGGAAATTACACGGTTGTTGATGTGCAAAGCGGAAAAGCATTAGGCGGCAGCGGACAGCAGAAACTTTCAGCCGCGGAAATTCGCGACGGATTTATCTGTCCGGTGGAAACGGATGGCGTCCGTTTGCTTGAGTTTATCCCGTCGGCCGGCGCTGCCGCAGTCACCGCGGAAGCGCTTTCTCAGCCGGTGTTTATTAAAGAATTTGAACGGGTAAAATCGGGGTACAGCTTAACGTTGCCGGAGGAAAAAAGTATTGGAGATGCGGAAATCGGTTACGGCGATATCAACAAAGACAAAATAATTGATTTGAAATTAAAGCTGAAAGACCGGAAGATGTACGTCTGCGCCGAAAAAGGCGGGGTCATCAACGGCTGGAAAGGCCCGGCATGGTATTCCGATGCATTCAACTACGGTATTCAGGCCAATGGCTCTGCCGACCAGATCTTTGTTTACAATAATCTCCAGGCGCCACCTGCCAAAAAAGATTTCAATTTCAAATATGTCTCGGCAATAATAACCGGGGCCGGCGCGGAAGCCGTTTTACGGCATGTCATACCGCCGCCGGAAAATGCCTCCATGGAAAAAGACATTCTGGAGGGGCTGACCCTGACGAAGAAAATTGAACTGACGGACAACGGCAATGCCATAAATATTCAATGGACATTTGAAAATGCGAATCCGAGGAAAGAAACCATGCCGCTGGCGTTCCGCATAAAAATGCATCCGTGCATCGGCGGTAAAACCGCCGATGAAACCAAAAAGTATCTGACGGAAATAACCAGCGTGACCATGAACAGCGCCGGGGAAAAAACAATTATCAGAAAAGGCGGTGAAGGCAACTATGTATTTGTCAACAAAGGCCATAATCTTAGCTTCCTTGATAAAGAAGCCAAGCGTTTAACCTGGGATGGAACGCCGGTGGTGATAAGCGCCGGAACGGAGATCATGACCGTAACGGTTGATTCGCAGTTCACTGCCGGATGTTATATTTACTGGGGTGACGCTTACGGCTGTACTGTGGAACTGCTGACCAATGAATTTACATTGTCTTACGGTGATAAGAAAAATTATTCTTATCAATTGAAAATAAAATAGAACAACAACCAATTAAACAAGGAGAAGTCCTGTCATGAATCGAAAAAATTTCACACTCATCGAACTCCTGGTCGTGATCGCGATCATCGCGATCCTCGCCTCAATGCTGCTTCCGGCACTGAACAAAGCCAGGGAAACAGCAAAGACAGCCACCTGCGCCAACCAGTTGAAACAACTCGGCACGGGAGCCAGCTTGTATCTGGGCGACAACCTGGACTATTATCCTGTAGACGTGCGGAGCAATGCCGGCTGGGCGACACATCTGGTCGCCTCCGCCAACAACACTTCGTATGACAAAGCAGTCGCCATCCCGGGATTTGGCAATAAACTGCTCTACTGCGCCAGTGCCACCGGCGAAGATACTTCCCGTGCATGGATATGGGCGCCGATGTCCGGCGGCAAGTGGGTTACCTACAACGGATTCCAGGCTGCCCTTTCGGCTACGACGCTGGATTCTGAAGCCCTGTTTTGCAATTCCTATGGGTTATCCCGGAAAATGAGTACATTGCGACTGCCTTTAAGCCGGATCGCTTATCTCGGCGATACCAATACTACGGTCGGAAGTGGGTTCAATTACGGCAATCCGGCAGGAACAAAATTGTATGAGTTACAGAAGCGGCATCAGGGAAAGATGAATCTGCTGTGGCTTGACGGACATGTAAGTTCTAAAGATGGCACTACTGATTATTACGGCACCTGGTGCACGGTCGCACAGCGGCCGTGGTTTCTGAGATGGAACTTTATGGTCGATAAAGCCAGAGAGCTTTAAGCGGCAATACAGTCAACGCCGGAAGCTTATCTTCTAAACATTAATGCCCGGCATCCGATCATACTGGAGATGCTTCGAAAAAATAACATGGTCGCGCCGGTCTGCTGTCATGCTGCTGTCAGAGCGACATGACAGCAGCATGACAGTACGTCTATCTGCGCTTTTTAAATTTTAAGATACTGAACATAACCACCCCCTTGGGAATCAGAAATAGTAAATTATTATTATGGATAAAAGGTAAATGAAAAAGAGTAGCGCTAAACCTGAAAAGACAAGCTTAAAAAATTCCTCGAAAGTCACCTTTCCGCTTGAAAGTCAAAACTTATACAGCAGGTTGTACACCCCTCAGGCCGGCCGGAGTCTAGAAGTTGGAGATTTACACAAGACATTATACGCCGGGAAAAAAATGACGCTTGCGGATATCTCCGGTCCCGGGGTGATCGGGAATATTTTCATGACGCACTACAATCGCGACAATAAGACGCACGTCCTTGCGTCCCGCGGTGTGATTATAAGATGTTTCTGGGATGGCGGGAACAGTCCGTCGGTCGAGGTTCCGCTCAATGATTTTTTCGGAATTGGTTTTGGGAAAGAGGGACGTATGGATACTGCGGCCTGGCAGCGTGACGGAGGGGGGCACATACGCATATTCTTTCCTATGCCGTTCAAAAAACGGGCAGTTATTGAACTGGAGAATCTGACTGATAGTGATTTATATGGTTTCTATTGGTGCATTGAATATGACGCAGGCATTTCATTACCCGATGAGTTGGAATATTTTCATGCGCAGTACCGCCAGTCAACTCCTGTTCCCAAAAATTCTGTTCACACCGTTCTGGAAACTGAAGGTCATGGAAAATATGTCGGCACAATCTGGAGCGTCAATTGGCTCAGTCCAGGCTGTCCGCCAGAAAATGCGTTCAGCTTTTTCGTTGATGGAGTGCCGTTGCAAGGGCCGAATTCGGAGGATTATTTCGGCCAGTCATGGGGATTTCGAAAGGACCTTAACACTTTATATACCGGACAAAGTCTGCAGATGGAAAAGACAGACATCGGTTCAACCTGGATGAGTTCATACCGCATCCATTTCCCCAATCCGGCGCTTTTCCAGAAATCCCTGCGTTTCACTATAGATTGTCAACAATACAATGCGGGCTACCGGACAGATTCGTATGACACTGTGGCTTTCTGGTATCAATCCCACCCCGGACTGCCATTCCCAAAACTGCCGCGGCTTGAAGAACTCCTTCCAATCACCTGTGAACAATCCTGCTGGCACAGATTATGGAAGATTCACATGGCGGAAGAGGCTGAAAGACTTGAAGACGCGCTCTCCATCTCCGAAGAGTTGCTGAGAGATATCCCCGGCAACTCAAAAATTCCTGACATCATGTTTAAAATGGCGAGCCTGCGCGAACGGCTGGGCGAGCTGCCGATGGCATTGAACCTGTACCGTCGAATCATTAAGGAGCATCCGAAGAGCGAAGCCGCGAAGGATGCTCAAGACAGACTTTGGCTTCAGGAAAAAACAGGCAGATTGCTCATCACCCTGGTCACGCCATCCGGCTGGACAGCATATCTTGACGGGCAGAAAATAGAACTGTCTCCGGAATTGTTTAAAGAAATACCCGCATGGGGAGAACGCATCCATTACCGCTATGGCAGAGCACAGCGTTTGAGCTTGGGCGGCATTGAGTTAAGCGATGTTCAGTCAGAATTGCCTGATGGCGCTCCAATTCCAATCGGCACTGATCCTCATGCTTCGTCAGTATATGACAAAGAGGACAATTTCGTTCAATGGAATGACAGCAGTTCTTCTGCTATGCGGCTGTTTACCATAAGACTTGAACCTGGTTCAGGGAAACATCTATTTGCCGTCGAGGCCATGGTATCAAACAAAATACCCATTCGCCTGGAGTCGCAGTCTCCCGGAGGAATGATTGGCGTTGTGGAATGTAAAAACAAAAATTATGTCACTGACGGTTCCTGGCATACATGCGAGAACCCTGTAAACGGATGGCAGACGCCGGAGGTTTCGGATGACGACTGGGAATGCGCGAGTGTATATCCTAATGAAGAATACGGAGATGCCTCCTGGTTCTGGCTTCATCCAGCCGGATTTCGTAAATTTTCCGGATTTTTAACCAGGATATGGAGCAAAGAGCGCAGGGGGAAAAACTGCTCTGTGTATTTCCGTAAAATCATCGTTGTTCCATAAAAACAAACCTTTTAACATGCATTAATCGCCTATTGTTAATAGGCAATATATACATATTTTAAATTTTAAGTTACTGAAGCAAATAATATAATTTATAAAACGGGGAGATTATGATGAAAACACTATGGCAACTGGTTATAGCGGTATTTATTTCGGCTTCAGCAATAAGTTCATTTGCGCTGCCGTCTTATAATGACGTTCTGCTGGTAATCAATGACAAATCGCCTTCTTCGATAGAAATCGGAACGTATTTTAAAACTGCCCGTCAAATTCCTGATATCAACGTTGTTCATGTCTCCATGATAGACCAGCAGGGAGCCGGCAATGAATTCGGGCAGGCAACAGCAAGTGAGAAAAAAGCCTTGCTTGACGCCATTAAAAATCATATGACAGTCAACAACCTGACAGACAAAATAAACTATATCGTTTTAACGCGCGGGATTCCGATGTGTGCCGCGAGCCCGGAATTCCCGACCGCCCCGTTCCATCTTACTGACGTCTATGTGCTGTTCGGTTTGTCCGAGTCTGCGGCGGACAGCGCCATTCCGGATATTTTCAGCAGGAACAAATATTTTTACTATTACAACGCGGACATTCTTAACAAGAAATTTTCTTCGAAAGCATTTGGTTATTATATTGTGTCGCGACTGGATGGATCAGGGATGAATAATATTAAGCAGATGATCGATGACACCGGCGCCCCGGCGTATGTATCGTACAAGCAGAACGGCGGAAAAGCCAAATTTCTTACGCTGCATCAGCACGTTTCCGCTATGGTGAAAAACGAATTGAAAAGGCGGAATGTAGAACTGGTGCAAGTCCCGGCAAATCCGGCCACAAAGCAGTTGACCGCGACGATGGATACTGTCGCCAAAGGCCTGATGTTCGCTTTTTTAAATGACGTCAGCAATCCCGGCTACGGCTATGAAGATTTACCGATGGATAACAGTTTTTACGCAGACGGCGATATGGTCGGCGATTATCCGTTTATTTACCGCGGCGCGACATTCATCCCGGGTTCTTTTGTCACTTGTTTCCGCTCATTCCCGTCGCGGCTGATGAACCGGGACAACGGCGGCCTGCTGGCAGTAAATACCGACACCGCTGCAATCACTGACTACCAGAAAGCTTATGACGGCAGCGACATTAAATTCCGCCACCAGACCTGTGTGGCTTATGATCCGGTCAATAATCAGATCTGGTGCGGTACCGGCGAACCGGCCCAGAACGTGAATATGAGCTTCGATGCTCGTGGTACGGATGAGTTTTACCGTGAACACGTGCGCAATGAAGGCGGCGGCATCGCCGTCTACGATGCAGCGGGCAATATCCTCAACTGGATGAATACCGCCAGCAGCCCGTTGAAAAACAATCGCGTAGTCAAGATGGTTTATGATAAAGCATCAAAACTGATGTGGGTGATGCATTACAAAGGGGTTCAATACTACGATCTGGTAGCTAAAGTATGGCATGATGTTCCCGTGCTGCAAAACGATTTTGCCGCTGGCTGTTCTATCTATCTTGATCCTTTCGACAGCGACAAGGTGTATTTCTCATTCTATTACTGCAATGTGAGCTATTTTGGCGGATATAGCAAAGTTTCTTCTCAGATCGCAGGCGCGGCAAACAGCATTTATGAATACAGCAAAAACGCTCAAACGGTAAAAACTTATATCATTGATACTGACAGCACACTTGACGGAATGGTCGCGCAGATGGTAAAAACTTCCGCCGGCACGCTGTGGGTTACCAAAGGCAGCAACTATTATAACTACAGTGGCGCGACCAGAAAAATCGCGCTTGTCAGGTATGACCTGTCTAAAAGTGCGATAGTGGAGAAAATCATCCTTAGTGATCTGATTCCGGAATTGAAAAATCCTCCGGCTGATCTTAAAATTTCCTTTATTCAGCCGCCGTATGCTATGATAGCTGGTCCGAATAATACTGTTCTGGCTCCCGTCGGCTGCGCAATATCTTATACTGCGGCAAGAACCAGTACCGACGGCAAAACAACCTATATCGCGGAAGGCAAAAATTATCTTGTCCGGGTTACTGAAAAATCCGGAACCGCCAGTACCGTCGAAGTTATCAATGATCCGCTGTTTAATTGTACCGATTCCTCTATGGCTACGTCGTATTACGCCCGTTCGCTGATAGTCGATCCGCAGGACAGCAGTAAAATGTACATGGCGTTATCCTGGCCGTTGTTTGGTGAGCCATGTATGGTTGTAAAATCAACAGACGGCGGCACAACCTGGTCAAAATTTTCAAATTCATCGAAATTCTTGAATGTTTATGACATGGCGATCAACAACAAGACGATTTACGCAGTGCGCGGCTATCAGTCGGCACAGAATCTGCTATGCGACTTCATGGCCTTCGGGCTTAACGCCTTCGGCGGCGGCGTAACCCATGCAGATATGATGTATAATCCGTCACGCACTACCCCGCGAGATCCCGGCTTCCCGGAGTATGCCAGAGGTTCTGATGATATATATGCGGCCACTATGCAGTCTGTTTCCTGGATTACCGCCTATTTAGATACTCAGGGCAAGGTCTATGGAACATGGAGCAGCCTTAAAACCTATAAATTTGGCGACTCGGTGACGGACGGGTTTGGAGGCGTGTATGTCAGCGTCAAAGACAATAATACCGGGAATCCGCTTAATCCGCCCTGGCAGGTGGTGGATATCAGCAATATCAGCGACTATTCATCGGCTGTTACATATGGACAATATGATTTCGTCAGGTATAACGGGAAAGTATATTTCAGCAGCATGAATAACAATACCTATACGCCGGGAAGCGGGATAGGAGTATATGTCTGGCATGAGACCGATATCAGCAATATCGGTGATTATTCAAGCTCTGCGCAATACACCTATAACGATCTGGTGCAGTATAACGGCGTTTATTACATGGCGCGGCAGGTCACAACTGGCTCCACCCCGGGCGTTGAATACTGGCAGAAAAAGACGACGGCGGTGACTACCGATAAAGCCCCGATCTCCCAGGCCGAGCCGATGATGTTTCTGTATACTGACGGATTCTATATGGGGGAAGTGCGTTTTGCCACCCAGTCCCAGTATCCGCAGGAGGGCGGCAACGGATGGACCGGCCACTTCCTGGTGTTTGATCCGAAATGCGCACCGTTCGCCCCGCGGGTGGATGAGGAGAATCTGAAGTCCCAGGTTATTAATAAAACGACCATTGAAGTCCCGCTGTTCAGTCCCGGCCTGCCGCCGGACCTGGACGGTTTCATTCCGGAGACGATCAATGCCAATACCGTGAAAATCACGGATGAAACGGGCAAGCCGGTCACGCTGTCGAAGATGGAGTACAACGC
>Ga0172379_10007978_pt1 | contig 13526 bp, 19 predicted proteins | sample GrowelOW334metaG_FD_119756 | JGI IMG/M metagenome (GOLD analysis project Ga0172379, IMG submission 119756) | Groundwater microbial communities from an aquifer near a municipal landfill in Southern Ontario, Canada - Groundwater well OW334 metaG | ecosystem: Environmental > Aquatic > Deep... | reverse complement strand
AGCATCTGCCGATTGAATAATGTATGGAATATTTTCTTGCTTTAATAGTATTGCGAAAGAATCAGCTTCAAATCTATTTTTGAACTTTTTTAGTTGAATCATATTTCTTCCTCTTCTTTTGGCACGAAGCGTCAATCTAACATTAAAAAAAAAATAGTTTAGCATGTATATTTTTTGGCGCCGAAGGCGTCAACCTAACATTGGCTTAACCTTTAAATCCGTGCCCGAAGGGCTTGGCGTGGTTCTTGCGCAATCTTCTCGCAAGAACCATGACAAAGGATTTATAAGGTTGAAGCATTTGTTAGGCGTATAATCTTTTTCAATAATATATTATGTAAATTTATTAATACATTATTTTAGTATTAAATGTTATTATATTTTTTATGTATAGCTTCATATTGTATATATTTGATATACAACTAATAACTTATTTTATTTCAATCAATATACATCTTTTTAATCCATGTATTCAATTTAGTATTAATTAATGCTATTAGGTATCCTGTTAAAGGTGAGGCAATTAATATGAATAGGAAATCTGGAATATATTTTAATATCATTACCAAGCCGGTCCATTTATGAATTGAATATTTTATTGAATGGAATAATTTGATGCTATCTATTGCATCCATTATAGATTTTGAATTCCAAATACCAGATTTTAGAAATATATAAAACCTAAAAAGTAATATTATTATTGAGAAAATAATTCCACCAAAAAAGAATAGTAAAAATAATGCGATCAATATCTTATCAATTATTTTAAATAATGCATATTCAACTTTTTCTAGATTATTCATAAGCTTCTCCAGTAAAAAATATTCGATAAAATATAAAAACATTTAATATGGTATTATATTAAAATTATTCTGTTCATATGATCATTTTTTTTGTGATTTAAGATAATATGATTTTATCAATGGATACTATACACAATTTAAAGAATGTTGCCTATTAAAATCTTATTTATATTAGCGTGCGAAGCACGTCCGCCTAACATTGGCTTAACCTTTAAATCCGTGCCTGAGCTACTGCGAAGGCTTGGCGTGGTTTTTGCGTGATCTTCTAGCAAAAACCATGACAAAGGATTTATAAGGTTGAAGCTTTTGTTAGAAGAATCTTTAATTCACAAATATCTTATGAATACTTTCAAGACTATTGCAGGTTAATCTTTGTGAATATCTTATTTGAAATCCTCGATCATCACACCAAAGTCTTTTACAATAATCATTTATATTCATATTTTTAAACTTTAAATCTCTAAAACTAAATACATTCTTATATCTATTTTGAATTTCATCTTGTTTATCTAAACATATAGCATCAATATTTTTAAGAAATGGGTTATTTTTAATTGCGGCTTTTAAAAAGTATAAGAAATATGTATCTGTTGGAGGTAATGAATATCCAAAAAACCTGATTTGTGTACTATTTCTAATTACTTCATATGCATTTTGCCATGTACTACGCATATTATCATTGATATTTTTTGCCCATGTTGGAGGAATAATACTGTTTTTTAGAACATCACCATGAAGCTTAAATAACATCGGATTCATCCATTCATCAATGTATTTTTCTTTTTCGAATCCCCATAATGAATTATAATCATCATTAATAGAGCTTAATGTTGTTTCTAGAAGAGAATCATAATTTAATGAGACTATTGAATAATGAATATTGCTTTCAATTTTTCTAGTTTTAAAAGAGCTTTCTTTGTTTACAGCAGAAGTGTCATAATATTCAAGCTGGAATATATTTGATACGAAAGATGATATATTTCTTTGAACATCGTTTTTCCCAAATACAAAATCTAACCAATTACCTGGGAATTCGTGCTTTAGATCAGAAAGATTAAAGGAATAGCTAGTTATTACATCAATAATAAAATTGATAAATGCACTACTATTACGCTTTTTAGATAATGCATATTCCATATCATATATCGATAAGAATTCTTCAATATTAAACAGATCAGAATTAAAATAGTTTTTAATCTTAGCTAACTCATCAATTTTTTCAAATATTGCTTTAAAACTTTTATACTTTTCTTTATCTCCATAGTATAAATCTTTTGCTTTTACAAGAAAATTTCCCATTGTTGGTAAACCAGCTATAGCTGAAAAACCTGCACCTGTTATATAAGTTATATTTTCCATATTTCCCTCGCGCCGAAGGCGTCCTTCTAACATTGGCTTGACCCTTAACGCGTTAATTGGCGCGGTTTGTGCTCTTCGAGCGAAGCGAGCTGCACAAACCGTGACAATAGCGTTATAGGGTCGAAGCAGTTGTTGGACGATTTCTCTTATTTCCAATCTTCAATTTTTAAATTCTTGATTCTAGAAAACTCACCGGTATTATTTGTTACTAATACTAAATTCTTAGAAATTGCTTGCGCAGCTATAAGCATATCATACGGTCCAATTATTATTCCATTTTGCTTCAAATATGATCGTATCTTACCAAATTCCTCAGCATCATTATCATCAAAATTCAATAGCGAAAAGGGAGCTATGAACTCTGTCAACGAAATTCTATTCTTTTCGATATTTTGACTATTGTATACACCATATTGAAGCTCTGCTAATGTTATGCTTGATACATATACTTTCTTCTTAATTACTTCTTGCAACCTTTGTAACACATGAGGAGGTTTCCCATTCTTGATGAATATGCAAGTATTTGTATCCAAAAGATACATTACAGTCCTTCTCTTTCTTGCATGGAAGGTTGTTCTCTTCCTTCGAGCATAAAATCATCAGTAAACCCATTCAAGCCATGTAAAAAGGTTTCCCATTCTTTTCCTTTAGGAAATAGAATTACTGAAGAACCCACCTTTTGAATGAGTACATCAGTACCTTGAAAATTGTATTCTTTCGGTAAACGTACCGCTTGGCTACGTCCATTTTTAAACAATTTGGCTGTTTGCATATCATGCCTCCACAGATTGAAGTATATATCATGATATATATTATGTCAAGCTTATGCTATTTTACTTTATAATAACACTTTACAATCTCATATATAATGCGCGCCGAAGGCGTCCGTCCAACATTGGCTTAACCTTTAAATCCGCGCCTGAGCGCAGCGAAGGCTTGGCGTGGTTTGTGCATGGGATTTCTGCACAAACCATGACAAAGGATTTATAAGGTTGAAGCATGTGTTAGATTTCTTTTTATTTCTTACGTGATCCAACCTAAATTGTCAGCAAAATACTTTCCTATCTTTTCTACTTCACTCATTACTTTTACTATTTTATTTTGATCAAGATACCAATTATCTCTACTTATTCCTCTATCATCTACAATTGGACAAATAATGTATTCAATATCATTTTTTAACCATGTCTGATATGTTAATAAGGCTCTTCTTGCATGAAATGCCTTACATACTAACAATGCTTTCTTAATTATTAATCCATTATCTTCAATTACTTTTTTCGAATAAAGCGCATTCTCATATGTATTTGTTGCTTTATCTTCTTTAAGTACAACTTCTTCAGGAATACCCATTTTCTTTGCTATTTCTAAAAAATAGTCCCATTCTTTTGTATAGTTAACTAAAGCTTTATTCTCTCCGCCAGATGGTAGTAATAACGATGCATATCCATCAAGAAACAAAGAACACGCTCTTTCCATTAGCTGTGGTTTGCTGCCACCAGGAATAAGTATTATGTCTGCTTTCTGAGGTTTATCTTCAATAAATATGAAATCAGTAATTGCTTTATACGATTTGTCCATCATAGAACCTGTTTACTCAAATACCAGCCTATATTGTTTACTCTTCTTACAAGAAACCGTCAATCTAACATTATTAATTAAAGGTTTATCATATATATTTTCCGCCCGCGCAGCGTGAATCTAACATTGGCTTAACCTTTAAATCCGTGCCCGAAGGGCTTGGCGAGGTTTGTGCATGGGATTTCTGCACAAACCATGACAAAGGATTTATAAGGTTGAAGCAGGTGTTGGGCGCATATTTCTACCATATATAAGGTATTAATCTATATTTTACTCTCTTCGTATATTCTAAATATCCTTCCAAACCTTCTACTAATACTTTTTCTTCATTTTTGATTCTTAGTATCAAAGTAAACGGAAACAGGATCCCAGGTATTAAAGCTATGAATGATCCAAGGAGTAATGGTGAAAATATATATATGGGAATGATGGCTAAGTACATGGGATGTCTAACAAATGCATATAGTCCAGTATCGATAAGCTTTTGTTTTTCTTGTACTTCTACTACTCTTGATGCATAACTATTCTGTAACATGACACAAATGTTCATACTATACCCAAGACTAACCATTATCCATGATACTGCTACAAGCCAATTAGGTACTTTTGACCATTTGAATCGATAATCAAGCCCAGGTAATATATATATTAATAGTATGAGAATTCCTGATACTATAACAAATACAATCTGCTTCTTTTGCTTTTCAGATGTTTTCATTCTTTTTTCTAGTAAAGACTTATCTTTCTTGTAGAGTACTATGAATCCTATGCCCATCAATAAAAGCATGGTACCGATGTAAAGCCACCCATTTAAATATGAGAAGGAACCGGCTGTCAAGAAAAATAATAAACCAAGCATTATGCCAACAGTTATATATCTTAAAAGAACTGCAATAATGAGTTTTCTATTTTCTTGGGTAGTTGCCATAAAGGAACCTCCTAAGATTTTTGTTATTTAGGTATTCTTGCGCGCGTCAGCGCGTCCGCCCAACATTGGCTTAACCTTTAAATCCGCGCCTGAGCTGCGTTGCGTAGCAACGATGCGAAGGCTTGGCTTGGTTTGTGCGTGAAGGAGCGAAGCGACTGCACAAACCATGACAAAGGATTTATAAGGTTGAAGCATGTGTTAGGTTTCTTTTTTATTTAAAAATGCCTTTAAATCAAAACCAACACCTATAAAATTAGGCTGCAATATAACCCCATCTAACAATTTTTTTCCAATTCCTTTTTTCATAATATTTTTTACTTTAAAATCAGTTAGTTCTTTTTTTTCTTCAATGTCTTCAAATATTTTTTGAATTAAATTAATAACATCAGTTGTATTTTTACAATAATTCTTTAGAGGAATTAATATTATTTTATCTTTATTCTCTATAATTCCTTTATCATCCAAAACTTTAAATTTATGTGGATTCATATTTGTAATCATTATTGCTGGTAATATTTTTTCTCCATCTTCACCATTTACATGATGCCAAGATAAAATTTCATTATCAACATGTGATGAATCAATTCCTTTAATAAATACTGCTTTATTTTTAGAAGCTTTTTCAGATATTTTCATAAAGTTTTGCATTATTACATCACCCAATGGTTCGTGCCACCCATAATCAAGTAAATAAATATAATAAGACCTCTCTGCATCTTGAGGTAGTTCGTTTAGTGAGTGCAACATTAAACCCATATTTCTATTTCTCCTTTTAATAGTTGATATATTTTTTGCGCGTAGCGTCAACCTAACATTGGCTTAACCTTTAAAGCCTGGCCTGAGCGGCGTTGCGCAGCAACGATGCGAGGGATTGGCGTGGTTTTTGCATTGTTGTTCTGCAAAAACCATGACAAAAGGCTTTATAAGGTTGAAGCAGTTGTTAGATTTTTATTTCTTTAGATAACTATTATTATTGTACTGATACTTTTTTATATACTGTTCAAGTACCGAATTACTATTATCATATTTAAAAGAGTTAATTTCTTTATTATTTTTTCTATTGCTGTTTTCTATAGGGTTTGTTATTGTCAAGCTAAGTACAAATATAATCATAGATAGCAAAATTATTGTATTAGAAGTTTTTAAACAATCTGCATAAAAATCTGCCCTACATCCAAGGTCTATAATGGCTTCATTAAATTCATTTTTTGTTGTCTTATTAAACTTTATATACTTTTCTAAATTAACAACTTTTGAGGTCGAAATTGTTAATGGCGCTATTGAAAATATAATTCCAATAAATGACATAATGATGCATACCAAAACTAAAACTTTTGAATATTTATCAGCAACAACATTTATTATACTGAATAACCCAATAAGTATTGATTGTATTGTTAATAATCCACCTAATTTTGTTTGAAGCAATTCAATTCTTTTGTTTGCTTGCTCATATAAAAATAATGCAGCTTGCCAATTAGAAATATTATATTTATAGAATCTATCATTATTATAGCGTCTACTTTTTATTTCTTTGAATTTAACGTTATCAAATATAAATATTGGAAAAAATATATACATAATTATATTCATTATATAAACTATTAAATTATTCATTACACATCCCATATATTTTCAAAAAAATATTCTACAACTTTTCCATTTAAATCTTTATCCATCCATACCCATTGTCCATTAGGATTATTTTCTAAAAAATACCATTTATTATTTTCATCAACAACAAAATCTGATGTACAAAATTTCAATCCTTCATATTTCATCATTTTTATATATGATTCTTTTATATTTTCAGGCGCGTCAATTATTTTATATTTAATATTCTTCATCTCATTTCTACGCACATCAAGAGATCCATTATATAGACCAATAAATAAGACATTTGCATTTAGATATATTGTTCTAACATCATAAGCTTTACTAATTCTTTTTTGAAAAAATGTGGGGCAATTTTCAATAATTGAAAATTCTTTTATATTGCCTTTTACTTCATTTGTATAAATATGATATACATCATCTTTATCAATAAAATATCCACAATTTATTGGTTTTATTACACAATCCCATTCAAATTTTTTAAGAAATTTTTCTGCCTGCTCACTTTCATTAGTTAAAATCCACTCTGGAATATTTAACCCGCACTTTTCAGCTAATCGTAGTTGCCTTATTTTTTTATCAGCATACCAGTTATCTGTTGGGAAATTAATCCATTTTTCTTTAGGAATTTGAAAAAGATAATTCCATAAAGCTTCTTCTGTCTCAGAAAAAGCTATCTTTTCTGATAAAGAATCTGGGGTATTGCTATTTTCAAATGGTCTTCTATACCATAACACATCGATGTACTCTAATACATTATTACTGTCATATTCAAGAGAAAAGAAATTTTTTCTATCAGAATCAAATCTATAAATATTTACATTGAAAGGCCTTTTTGAACATAAATAATTAGCAGTCGAATCTTCTGAATTTGTCCATATTCCTAGATTCATATAATCCTTTTTACTATATATGTTTTATCAGGACTTTCTTTACCATCATCAGTCTTTGTCTTTTGAAAATTTAAATTGCTAAATATTTTATCAGGATTTTCTTTTGCGTTAGTAATAGTACCATTTGATTGTATACCATCATTTTCAATAACCTTCTTTTCTGTGAATGCTTCAATAATACTTTTCATAAAACTTCCTTTATATTCTTTTACTAAAAATATATACATCTGGGGCTTCTCTATTTTCAGTAAGTGTACCATTTTGACTATTTGCATTAATAAACTTCTTATCAGGAGTTTCTTTTGCTTTAGTTATAGTTGAATCATTTCCAAAGTTATGTTCAACTTTGTTACACTTTTCCAGATACTCCTCAATCATGCTTTTCATATTATTCCCCTCCTTAATAAATCTAACATTGGCTTGACCCTTAACGCGTCAATTGGCGCGATTCTTGCACCACTTTACGTTGTAGCTCCAACTTTACAGCGATTCGCAAGAAGCGTGACAATAGCGTTATAGGGTCGAAGCAGGTGTTGGATGCTTCTAATTATTTTCTTGCTTTTTATTCTTCTTTTCTAATAGCTCGTTCTCTTTTTCTTCAACTCTCGCCTTTACTATCTTCTTTATCAACTCTATTGGCAGCTCTTCATTATTCTGAAACTGTATTGATCCTTTCCCTTGTCTAAAAGCCTTTAACTCTTCTTTTAAGGTTTCTATCACTTCTGGTAATGGATAGATCCCTATGTGATTTTTAAATACAGCATAATGAATCAAATTTCCGTGATACACTACGGTTGGCATTTTATATTTTATGTTTTCTTCTGCGGTTGGTACTTGTTCAAATATTATTTCTCTAATTCTATATAATCTGTTTTGTATCTCTTTATCATGTCCTTGAATGTATTCTTTTACAGAAATATCTATTTGCTTCAATATGTAGCTCCTATTGCTTACTGGAAATTGAATTGCTATCTATCTCAAATAACTGCGTATTTCTACTTAAATGCTTTTCTCTTTTTTAAGAGTACTGCGATTTTTCGATATGTGCTTTTCTATTGAAAGATTTCTCGCTTGGCGCCGAAGGCGTCCATCCAACATTGGCTTGACCCGCGAGCTTGTCATGCGCGAAGCGCTAACATTGCAGTATCGGCTTAACATAAAAAGCTATTTATGATTTTTCAGATAGCGAGTCGGGTCGAAGCTTTTGTTAGCCATCTTTTATATAAGATTTTTATTAAGAATTTTAGTTGTAAACTCATTTATTTCTTCATAAATATTTGATCCGAATATTTTATAAAAGTTATCATCAGATGATTTATAATCTTTTATCATTATATTTAAATAGTCCAATACTTTATTAATTCCATATTTTCCAATTAAGTGTTTCATAAAATAATAATACATCGAGTAATCTAACCTGATATATTGTGGAACTGTATAAAAATTATTAGATTTGTTATCATATTTTATATTATAACTTGCAAGTTCATTATTTAATTCTTCTTGTGTATATATTACTAATCCTTGATTATATGAGGCAAAACCTTCAGAAAACCATAAACTTCTATTCGAAAATGTTAAGATCATTGTGATAAATGATTTAATATTTTGTTTTATTAATGTATGTGATGATTCATGTTTAATTATTGATTCAAACGTATACCCTAGTTTGTATAGATTATTGTAATTTAGTATTATCAAATTATCAGAAAAAGCAAAACCACTTGCTTTTGTTTTAAATATTTTGAATATTCTTCCAGATGCTTGGTCATCTTCACAAATAATAATTGTAATTACCTTTTGATATTTGAGTTTGTGACTCTTTTCATTAATTTTCAAACATTCTGGGATAATTGATAAATCAACATCTTGATTAAGATTTTTATCTAAATAAATTATACCGTTTTTATTTATTGATGGTATAGAATATAAAGATTTCGTATATTGCGTTTTAATTATATTGTTAATGGTAATTTTATTAATAAAAAAACAACACAATATAAATATTGCAATGCAACTTAACATTATTGTAATAATTTTCTCTTTTTTCATTTTTTCTCTTTCCCCGCCCGGAGGGTCTGGCTAACATTGGCTTAACCTTTAAATCCGCGCCTGAGCTACTGCGAAGGCTTGGCGTGGTTTTTGCATGGGATTTCTGCAAAAACCATGACAAAGGATTTATAAGGTTGAAGCATGTGTTAGAAGTCTTTCAATTAACTTGGTACATTAAATACTAAAATAGTTAAATATAGTTCTCTGTTTGGATCATCCTTATTACCAAATACAAATTTGAAACTTGTATCAGATCTTTTTCCTAAATATTTTTTATACTGAGGATGTTTTTGTACAACATCAGGTATAATATTTAAGACACTTGAAAAATCTTTGTTCCTATTAAATATTATTATTGCAACTTTAGTATCTCTCCAAGTACTATATCCCATTATTTGGTCTATAGTCTCTATTAACTTTTTAGATCCACCCCAAAATTTACATTCTGCTATAAATATATTTTTACTGTTTTCCCTAATTAGAATATCAGTTTTTCCAAGAAAATTAAATGTTTCAGCTGTCGCATTTCCTTCAAAATGACCATTTAGTTGAACAAGGAATTGTGTTCGTAAATTCTCTTCTCCCATTGATATAAATGCACTTGGGCTCCTTTCCATTACCAAAGCCATATTATCCAATACTGATAAAATGTGTTCATAATCTTCTTGGAGTAACTCTGGCTCAGGAGTGAATGTTTGAGAACTCGCTTTCGGTAATACGGGTCTAATTTTTCTTTTTACACTTGGTGATGCATACGTTTTAGATATTTCTATTCTTTCTGTAAGCTTAAATCCTAAAGAGCTAACTAGCTTTTTATTGGCTAGAATTTTTTCTTTACGAGATTCAATTGCACTTCTAGCTAAACCAGTAATCTGAAGATTATAAGGTTTAGAATCATACTCAAGATGATTCAACCACTCTTTAATTTCTTCAATAGTTCCCTTAATATTTCTTTGTAAGTCATTTTGCTTTATATCAACACCTAGAAACTCAAGGTAAATGGAATTTTCATCGTGTTTTGCACATGGGTGTATTGATTTCCATTGGCTTGGCCTTATTGAAAAAGCCTCCTCATCACCAGTATATGGTATTCTAATAGTAATTTTTGTTCCTTGAACAAATATACTTTTATTATAAGTTGAGTACATAGGGTAATCACTAAGATCAATTTTTGTTTCTTGATCTGATGCCTCTATTTCTTTTTCATCTAGTACTGGTATAGCAATTGAATATTTATCATAAAAATATTGTACAAGATCATCAATAGGTATAGTTAATAGCCTATTTTCATCTATAGCGATTATTTCTTCATTAATTGTTTTTATAAAATTATCTTTAATGTCATACCATTGATTTTTTGAAAATAAACTATTGTCAGAATCCATAGTGTACCTCAATTTAATTTCCCCCGCCCGGAGGGTCCTTCTAACATTGGCTTAACCTTTAAATCCGCGCCTGAGCTACTGCGAAGGCTTGGCGTGGTTTTTGCGTGATCTTATCGCAAAAACCATGACAAAGGATTTATAAGGTTGAAGCATGTGTTAGATTTCTTGACTATTCTATTATTTTTTAATAGCAGCAGAGATTAAGATATTTATCTGTTCTTTAAAAAGACTATATTCAGCATCAGGATCATTTAGTTCGCTAAAAATACCTAGGCTTTTGTAAAAATGATACATTAATAACCTTAACCCAATATTTGATAGTTTTATTGGTTTACTCATTAAGACACCAGGATCACTACAATATTGCTTATAAGGTTTTATATCCCTTTCTTTTATCATCTGAATTGCATGAAATCTTACTGCACTCTCTTCTGCAACTGCAGGTCTATTACTATATATAGAAGGAAAGAAGAATGAATTATCATTTTCAAGCCGTTGATCTCTTAATACATAATCTTGATTATGCCTTGTTTTATACGAAAACAATGGTAAACATAACCAATATTTTTCATGTGTCCCGCTTAAGGGCGGATTCCACCAATCATCTGTTGCTGGCCGTATTAGTACTATAGGTCTTTCTTTCCCATTAGTTGTAAGTAGTTTCTCTCCTGCTTCAAGCCGAAAATATTTCATAATATTTGCATTGTCATCATGGAACCTACCTGCAAATATTTTAGCATACCAGGTTGAATTTGCTTCATCAAATTTGTCATAATTATGTTCAGACAAATACCATCGATCACTCTTTATATAAATTGCATAAGAACAGCAAATTAATCCAGGAATCAACCCTTGAGGATTACTTGTATCCCAGTCATAAAAATAATCTCCACAAATATCATAACAAGTTTTATCATAAATATCCGGCATTCCTTTTTGCATTAATTTGCTCCAATTTTTTTCTAAAATTATTTCTCAGGCTATTTTCAATATCTTTTTCTATATGTAAAGCTCTTATTTTATAATATTCTGAGTTCATTACAACATCAAAGTTTAAGTATTCTCCACGTGTCTCAGCTTTCATCATTGGTTCTGTTTCAAAATATATATATTCGAGTAAATCATCTAGCTTATTACCTCCATATTGTGCAACAATATTTGTAATAATCATATTTATATCCACGGTTAATTCTTTCTTATTATTTCTTTTCGGCTCAATAAATGTAGCCATTTTTTCTAATTCAATACTATCTTCAATCTCTTCTTCTTCAAAATCACTATTTGTGAGAATTTCATTATATTCATATAAATAGGGTCCATAGAGAAAATACACCCATTTTGCATCCGATAGCCTTTCATTATATTTTCTTTTGTACTCAAGTTCAGCGAGATAAGTTAATTTTAATAACTTTGTTTTTGGTACATTATACCTATAGTATTCTTTAAATTGATTTGCTATTGCAAGAATAATATTATTTATTTCCATAGGATATCTTCCATAGTTATAAAGATTTCTGCGCGAAGCGTCAATCTAACATTGGCTTAAGCTGGGAGCTTCGACCGCGAAGCGGTTGGCGCGCTTTTTGCATGAAGGAGCGAAGCGACTTGCAAAAAGCGTGACAAAGAAGCGACTCAGCTTGAAGCAGTTGTTAGGCGTTTCTTCTTACTATTATTTACAATAATATAATTTCTAAATTTTAGCTTAATAATCCACAAATGTCGTAATAAAAACAGCTTAAATTTGAGAGTACATTATTATTAGTACCTAATTTAGTATTCAATTATTATCCAATCTAAATAGTATTATTCTTTGTCCTTAGTAAATTAACAAGTATGATAATAATAAGTATTGGACCCATCGAATACGGAATAATATATTCAGAAATATTTCTCTCAATAGTACTTCGAAATAACATCTGATAGAAATATGCACTAGCATTTATTCCAAGCCCTATTATAAAACCCACAATAACTTTCTTTTTAAAGAAAAACACACTTATTGCTGTCAACACTCCAATAATGATTTGTAAACACATAAACAAATAATCTAAAATATTTGGAGTAGAAACTTTAGGTAATCTCTTTGCTAGTGCCGCCCCTGGATTAAAAATATAAAGATAAACAGTAATTGCAGCAATTATTGCTCCAAATAGCATTAATCCAGCAAGAATAAATTCAAAAGCAGTATTGGTTTTATCGCTATTATTTTGAAAGATGTCTTCATTATTCATTTGTCGTTCCTTCTATATCAATTAATAATGTAGATTTTCTTTCTTGCTCGCACGTTAGTGCGAGTCCGCCTAACATTGGCTTAACCCTTAACGCCTGTTCCTGAGCGTAGCGAAGGATTGGCGTGGTTTTTGCGTGATCTTCTCGCAAAAACCATGACAAAAGGCGTTATAGGGTTGAAGCAGGTGTTGGAAGTCTTCTCTTCCTTATTCTCTTCATAATGTCTTTTCTTTAATAAATATATTTTCTCTTCTTTATTATTCTTCTCTTTACTTAATGTCTTATTATTTCTTTCTTTATTTGAATAGTCTTTCATAGCCATCATATGCAACTAATTCAACAATATCATAAGTAATTAAACCTTCTTTTACTAAGGGAAATGTATCAATTATTTTTTTTGTTCTTATTGTTTCATCTGCTTCTATAATTAGAATTGCTTCTCTTGAATTCTTAGTGAACCAAATGTTTCTTATAATTCCATTCTTCTGTAAGTCCCAGAGCACTTTTGCTTCTTGCTTAAGCAATTGCTCTTGTTCTTTCCAGTTAACATTAGGTTTATCGTGAGTAATAACAAGATTCACCAAAGCCATTGTCTCCTTTCAAATGTTTGATTCTTCTATGCTTACTCTGCTTAGCCCTATATTCTTTAAAATGCTGCGCGCTAGCGTCCTTCCAACATTGGCTT
>Ga0172379_10007977_pt1 | contig 13526 bp, 14 predicted proteins | sample GrowelOW334metaG_FD_119756 | JGI IMG/M metagenome (GOLD analysis project Ga0172379, IMG submission 119756) | Groundwater microbial communities from an aquifer near a municipal landfill in Southern Ontario, Canada - Groundwater well OW334 metaG | ecosystem: Environmental > Aquatic > Deep... | reverse complement strand
GAAGGATATGAGATCGGAATCAAGGCACAGCCTTTCAGAAGCGAAATCTTTACTTGGAGTACAACACTGAATTATTCAAGGAATTATAACCTTGTAACAAAGTTGCAGGTGAAACCCGAAGGCATGCCAACTACAGGCGATGAGTTCTACAACCTTAACGGTGGTTTTACAGGTATAATCAATGTTGCTATGGTTGGAAAACCTCTCGGCGTATTCCATGGTTACGGCTGGGCTCGTGAAAATAATGGTACCATCAAGTACACTACATGGGATCCGGTTAATCACGAAGTTGTAGGCGATTGGGGCGGTCTTAACTATGTTGGCGCACCGATTCTCGATGAACAACTTAAAGTAATCGGCGACCCGAATCCCGACTTTATGGTAAGTTGGCGTAATGACCTTGTATTTTTCAAAGACCTCACAATCAGCTTCCTGTTTGATGCTGTTATCGGCGGAGATGTCTGGAACGGTACAAAAGGTGCACTCTATAACTTCGGTACTGCAGGTGCTACAGCAGATAGGGCAGACCCGTGGAATGATGAAAACGGACATGCCGTTTATGATTATAGTGGCGTAATTAACGACCCGAATTTTGATGAGAGTAAAAAAGTAATAGCTAACAAGCAAGAAAAATATTGGACATACTACAACGGTTTCAATATAAATGAACCGCACATTGAAGACGGTTCGTTTGTAAAACTGAGAGAATTGACTCTTGAATACCGCTGGCACGGCTTGCAGGAATGGAATATCAGTTCCATCATCTTTAGTTTGTCAGCAAGAAACTTACTGACCATAACCAATTACAAAGGTTATGACCCGGAAGTCAATACATTCTCGCTTGCTGAAGGACGCGGTTACGATTACTTTACTCTGCCTCAGGTCAGGTCATTCCGTTTTGCAATTTCAGTAATTTATTAAGAGGAAATGCCCTATGAAACATAAAATAAAAAATATTAAAAGCAAACTTTTTGTATTAATTCCGGTAATACTTTTAATCGGAATTTTTATTCCCGGATGCGGTATTGACGAGACAATTAATAATTCTCCTAATGCCACCGACCAATCAAAAATAATGAATGAACAAGGTATGAAACGCCTTTTGATCGGTTTACAGGTTGCAGTGGCGGATTTTTATTCAGGCGACCGCTCAAGAATCTCAAGCATTTGGACATGGCAAATGTGTGCACCTAAAGGTCTAGGAAGACCTCAGCCAAATGCTTGGAATAGTTACTCAATGACTCAGGACGGACCTACTGACGATATGTGGAAAATAGCTTATAGGGGAGTTAAAATCGCAAATGATATAATTACTCTGACTCCTCAGGTAACCTTTCCATTAAATCAGACCGAAAACAGAAATACTTTAATCGGCATTGCAAAAACATATAAAGCTTTGTTATTCGGTGAGCTTGCCGCATTTTACGGTAGTATCCCGATTGAAGTGAACAGTATGAATCCTGCTCCGTTCGTAACTCAGAGAGAAGTTTATACAAAAGTTCAGCAACTTTTGGACGAAGCTTTGGCAAACTTTGCTTCGACAACTGCTATTAACCAGGATTTGAATTTTGCCGGTGACGGAGCAAAATGGATTGAAGCCGCTCATTCACTTAAAGCCAGATACCACCTTCACATGAAAGAGTACACTGAAGCATTGGCAGAAGCTAAACTTGGTATTAAAGCCTCTTCAGGCAACCTGTTTGGTATTTATACAGACAATGCCGGTGAATACTCACCATGGGGACACTGGACAAAGACTGAAGTCGGAGAACCGATTCGCGGTGAAATGACATTTGTCAATCTCTTAAAAAGTGAAGATCCCGATGCCAGTACACACAAGGACAGCAGGCTGTCTCAGTATTTTAATGCCGGCGGTGCTAATTTCTGGGGTTTTGCAGCCCATGCCGAAACTACCGCTGACACAAATGAAACTAATGCGGCAGTTACTGTTACTATGAACAAATACGGTAACTATGCCGACTATTTTCCGCTGATTTCTTATGAAGAAACTATATTGATTTCTGCGGAATCTAAAGCACAAAATAATGATGTCGCCGGTGCGGTATCAGATGTAAATATTATTCGCAGTGCTGCAGGTTTATCAAACTTTGCGGGTACTGACAAAACATTAACTATAACTGAAGTTCTAAAGCAGAAGAATCTTCAGTTATTCCTCGAAGGGCAGGTCTATCATGACATGCGTCGCACAGGCACTATGCCTGATCCTAAACCGGGTGTAAATTTGCGATGGATTTATTCCGAATCCGAGCTAAATGCAAACCCGAATGTTCCCGCAAACGACGACCAGCTGTGTAAATGGCTGTTAGCACCGGCTTATGGCGGGATTTAATCCCTGAAGCATTGAATTATAATTCATGAAAAAACCGCAGTATTTTTAGATACTGCGGTTTTTTTAGATGGAACCGTAACGGTAAAAACTCAGGATTTCAGCGAAGCCATACTCTCGTATCAGTTCTGAAATTACATTTCTTTTCGAGCCGTATTCATACAAAAATTCAAGCATACCTTGCTGTTGCCATAAATAATTTTGAGGTAGTTCCTTAAATCGCCGTGACAAAATGCCATACTTTACTATCGAAGGAGTTGACCAATACCAATGAAATAAATCAATTCTATTTTGCTCGTTCGCCAGACAAATTGAAATAGGAAGAATACAATTTAAAATTATTTCCCGGCGTAGATGTTCGCCTTCGTTGAAAATTCTTTTTCGAATAAAACTATTCATTAAAGTATGAATTTTAATCTCATTCTGTGCTTTAATATCTTCGAGATAGCTGAATAAATGCGAATTACCGATGTTATCAAGAAGTTCTGACAATTTTGAGCCGCTGTAAACAGGTCTTCGTGTTTTCGATAAATATCTTTCTAAAAAAACTTTTGTATAAATTTTTACTGAATTAAGTAAATCATTCGAAAAAAGAATTTTTTGTACATCAGCCGATTTGCGAAGCAGGCGAATCAAGGCGAAATGCTGGATTTCGTCTATTGACAGAACATCAGTAGGATTCTTACTAAAAGCATCAGGATTAAAATCTTTAAATACATCTTCTTCATTCAGAACCAGAACCTGATAATCGTAACTTTCTTTAAGATTGTCTTCAAAAACAATATGCAGAATCACGGAATCATAAGCTATGTCCTTATGGTGTTCATGCTGAATCCATTCTGAACTTTTTCTGTGAAATTCCGAATTGCCTACTCTTACTGCTCCGTCGAGAAGAATGGCTGTATCAATAAAATCTGGACCTGCATTAACGTTAATTCTGCCGGGAGACAAAACCTGCAATCGGTTACCTTTGCTCGTAGCACGGATAACTGACGGATCAGACAAAAGTTTGTGTACCGCTTTCTGTATTATGATTTCGGGAAAATTCTGCAATTTCATATATTACATAAAAGAAAGTTTATATTTATATGCTTTCTCTCTTGCTTTTTCAGCAAAATCAGTTTTTGTGGACGCAAAAATTATTGTTCTGGATACATTGATAATAGCAGGACCGCCTGCATTTGCTTTTAATGTCGCTTCCACACTTCCTCCCTGTGCTCCGACACCGGGAATCAGGAAAACACGGTTCGGAACCAACTGACGCAAATCATCTAATTCATCAGGATGGTTCGCACCAATAACATAACCCATATTTTTATAGTCTCCCCATCGTGAAGACTGGCTTACTACATGTTTATAAACCGGTTTATCCTGTGACTGTAGATGCTGAAAATTTGCTGAACCGGGATTGGATGTGAGGGCTAATAAAAACACCATTTTCTTCTTGTGTTCAAGAAACGGTTCAACAGAATCTTTCCCCATATAGGGATTTACCGTAACGGAGTCTGCACCGAAATAATCATAACAGCATTTTGCATAAGCGCTTGCTGTATTCGCAATATCGCCGCGCTTGGCATCAGCTATTTTTACGATGTTATCGGGTATTATATCAAAAGTTTTTTTCAAAATCTCATAGCCTTTAACACCGAACTGTTCATAAAAAGCAAAATTCAGTTTATAACAGCAAACCAGGTCTTTTGTAGCATCAATAATTTTTTTATTAAACTCAAAAATATTATCAACATTTGATTTCAGATGTTCCGGCATTCTGTTTAAATCACTGTCCAAACCGATACATAAAATCGAAGAATTCACTTGTTGTGCTTTTAAAAGCTTATCATAGACTAACATTATTTTTCTTTTCGATTATTGAACAAACATAATTTAAACGAATAACCTTTTCCTTAAAATAAATAATTTATCGCAAAGTTTTTTTAAATTCCTGATAGTGTCGGTATAGCATATTACTTTCTTTAGAAGGTGGAATATTGTATTGCTTCAACAGAGATATAATCTTATCGTATCTGTCCTGAGGCATGGGATGAGTTGAAAGAAGAAGTTTTAAATCGTTTTCATCGGCACTCACTTTTATTTTATCAAAAAAGAAAAGAATGGAACCGGGATACCATTTGGTAGAAAGCAAATATTTAAAAGAAAATTCGTCGGCTTCGTATTCGTTGTCTCTGCTGTTATTCATAAGCGATAAACCGGAAAACAGATTGGTAGCAAGAGAAGCGGTTTTACTTTTTTTAGTTTCTTTTACTATGGCATCCGATAGTACTTTCATACCCAAAGATTTTGTCATTCGAGAAGTAGCATGGCGGCATTCTGCATGGGCTATTTCGTGTGCAAGGATTCCGGCAAGAGTCGCTTCGTTATCTATAAATTTAAGCAAACCGGTATAAACATAGATGTATCCTCCGGGAGCGCAGAAGGCATTAATAACACTATCATTATTTATAACTTCTACTGTATAGACAAAAGTACCGCGATATTTAAGTTCAGGTGATTTAATTATTTCATTTACTATACTCTGTATAAAATTTTTTACTTCGTTATGTTTCAAAATAGGATATTCAGACGGATGAGATTTAATCTGTTCAGCAACGTCTTTTCCAAGGCGTAAATCCTCACTTGTAGGATAAACATTAATATTAAAACTACCGCAACTATAAAGTAAAATTGAGATAAGTAAAAGTAGTAAGCCGAAATAAATATTTTTTTTCATAACAAACAAAAAATATTAAAGTATAAAATTTTTGTAATAACAAATTCACGAAAAAATATGATTATTCAAAATGTTTCTTTAAAAATAATTCAAATAGTTCATTTCTGAAATCCGCCCAATCCTTTAATTCTTTTAATCAATGTTTCATATATTCAAAATTATTAATTATTAATTAGTAATTAGTAATTATAAAAGTCCTCTCTGTACAAAACTTGTGTAGCTGTCACCTGCAATTATCAGATGGTCAAGAACTTTAATTCCTACAATATTTCCGGCTTCCACAAGTTGCTTTGTAATTCCTATATCCTCCGGAGAAGGCTCCGGACTTCCTGAAGGATGATTGTGCATTAAAATAATCGAAGCCGCCGATTCGGAAATTGCAATTTTAAAAACTTCACGCGCATGAACGGTACTTCCGTTTAATGTTCCTTCACTAACCTGCACTTCGCGAATAATCTTATTGGCAGAACTTAGAAGCAAAGTATAAAATTTTTCTTTTTTTTCTCCGTGAAATTTTGGAATATAATAATTCGCAATATCAGCAGGAGTTCTAATATTTTTTTTGCTGGAGAACGGTTCGGCTTTAACACGCTTTGCAATTTCGAAAGCGGCTACAAGCTTAACAGCCTTTGCGGGTCCAAGACCTTTAGTCTTTTTTAATTCGCTCAAATCGCAGGATGCCAGATTAGATAAAGAACTGTATTTTTCAAGCAAATCTCTACCGGCATCCAATGCTGAAAATCCCTTAGTTCCGCTCGAAATCAAAATAGCAAGCAACTCAGCATCAGAAAGCGATTCAGAACCGTGAGTTGCCAACCTTTCGCGTGGTCTTTCATCCTGACGCCAATTACGGATAGGTGAAAATACTTTTTCAGAAATATCTGCTGATTCTTCTTTTTTATCTGCACCCATGATTAAATTCTAAATAAAAAAAAGAAAAAATAATTAAATTAATAAAGATTGTTTTATCCAATCTAGATAAGAAGCTTTTCCGGAATCAACAGCTACCGAAATAATTTCGGGAACTTCGTCCGGATGTAATTCCGTTATCCTTTTTTCAAGTTCATTGATTTTTGGCTCTGCAGTTTTAATGATTATCAAATACTCTGTTCTTTCATTTACGGCTCCCTGCCAGCCAAAAACAGATGAAACATTATGGATAACCGAACAACATGCGGCAAGGTTTTCGTTAACGAGTATCCTCGAAATCTGCAAAGCGCTGTCAGAGGTTTTGGCTGTTACAAAAACAATGCGAATTTCTTGTGCTTTTTCCATAGTTTTGCCTAAATTTAATGTTAATTATTTTGGATAATGTAAATTTAATAAAAAAATGATTGAATTAATAATATTTCACATGCACATCGTTGCCGTTATTTATGCTTTTACAAAAAATTGGCAGAAGCGGCGTTTACAAGACGGGATTTTAGCTGTCCTGTTAATCGGATTAATTTTCACCGTAGGTTGGGCTCTTACCAATCCACTTGCCCGTCTAATAATGGCAAAATCATGGGAATCGGTTTGGTTCAAACAGGATACATTATCGCTTCTTCTATTAGCTATACCGGAAGCGGCATTTTTTTATTATTTCTTTGTTAAAAACAGATAAGCATTTTTTTTTAAAAAAAGACTTTTGAGATGCCTAAAGAAACTATTGGACTTTTCCCGCTTAAACTCGTATTGTTTCCCGAGTCCTTCTTTCCTTTACACATTTTTGAAAATAAATTTATTGAGTTAATTAATAATAACATCGTTTACAAAACTCCTTTCGGAATTAATCTCCGGGTTGCATCAAGAACATACGATGTCGGTTGTTTGACAGAAGTAATCAATATTACAAAAAAATACGATGACGGCAGAATGGATATAGTTGTCCTGGGACTCAGCCGTTATAAAATTTACAACATACGAATCGGAGAGTCGGGATATTCCATCGGTGATGCCGAACCGTACGAAGATATACCTGATATAATCAATCCCGCTCTTCTGCTTAAATGTATTGAAACTTTTAATCTCATTTCAGATACGGTAACCAGTGTTAAAATCGAAAAAATATTTACTGCAAATCTAAAAACTTCTATTCCGTCATTTCTTATTGCTCAGAAAGCAGGACTTTCGAATATTCAGAAACAAGAACTACTAGAATCCAAAAGCGAAAATGAGAGATTATATATGCTATTAAAACATCTCGAAAACATACTTCCGATTGTTCGCGATTCTGAATTTTCCGCAAATCTAATCAAAAATGACGGATATATTCAATCAAAACAGTTCCCAAAATAATAAGGTGAATAGATGCATAGCGGGATTTTTCCAAAAATCATGGGTATTATAAATGTCACACCGGATTCTTTTTCCGACGGCGGATTTTTTTTCGAAAGAGAAAAAGCTATTGAACATGGTTTACAATTAATCGAAGAGGGTGCGGATATGATTGACATCGGAGGTGAAAGCACACGCCCGGGTTCTCTTCCGGTTTCCGAAGAAGAAGAATTAAACCGCGTGATTCCAGTTATAACAGGCATTTTAAAACATTATCCCGATGCTACGATTTCTATAGATACAACTAAACCTAAAGTCGCAAAAGAGTCAATTAAAAACGGAGCTAAAATAATTAACAATGTTTTCGGTATTTCTAAAAATGATGAACTTTGTGAAATTGCTTCCCGATACAATGCTACACTTATACTGATGCATATTCAGGGTTCTCCGAAAATTATGCAAGAGAATCCGGTTTACAACAATGTTGTCGAAGATGTTTTCAATGAACTGAATCAGGCAATTAAGCACGCTCGTTCAAAAGGTGTGAAAAATATAATCGGAGATGTCGGTATCGGATTCGGAAAAACTTTGGAGCATAATTTAGAACTGTTAAAAAATCATCAAACATTTACAAAACTCGGGGTTCCGCTTCTGCTCGGCATTTCAAGAAAGTCCTTTATCGGAAAAGTTCTTGGAATTGAAGCTTCTGAAGAAAGAGATATAGCTACAGCATTGTACCACTCTCTTTTACTCAAGGCAAAAGCTGATATTATTCGTGTCCATAATGTTAAATTGATTTCTATGTTAATGCAAATAAATAATTCAATAAATAATTGAGGCGGAAATGAAAAAAATAATTGTGCTCGGTGCGGGAATGGTCGGCAGGGCAATGGCTATTGACCTAAGTTCTAATTACATTGTTACATCTGTTGATTTGAACAAAGATAATCTTGATATGCTGAAAAGAAAAAAGATAAAAACTATTTGTGCTGATTTGAGTTCAGCAGAAGTCATCGCAAATTTAGTGAAAGACAACGACTTTGTTGTAGGTGCAGTACCCGGCTTCATGGGATTCGAAACTTTACGAAATGTAATTAAATCAGGAAAAGATGTCGTTGATATTTCCTTCTTCCCTGAAGATGCTTTCGAGTTGGACAGATTGGCAAAGAAACACAAAGTAACTGCTGTTGTTGACTGCGGGGTTGCTCCGGGTATGAGCAATCTGATTCTCGGTTATCACAACAAAAGAATGAAAGTAGAAAATTTTGAATTTATAGTCGGCGGACTGCCGTTAATTCGTGTATATCCCTTTCAGTATAAAGCACCATTTTCTCCTGTGGATGTAATCGAAGAATACACGCGACCCGCAAGGTTTATGGAGAACGGAAAAATTGTTGTCAAACCTGCTCTATCCGAACCCGAAAATTATAATTTTACAGAAGTTGGTACTTTAGTAGGATTCAATACAGACGGATTGCGCACACTACTAAAGACAATGAAGATTCCGAATATGAAAGAAAAGACTCTAAGATACCCGGGTTACCTTGAATTAATCAAGCTAATCAAAGACTGTGGATTTTTCGACACAAACGAAATTGAAATTAACGGAACAAAAATCAGACCTATTGATTTTTCTTCAAAAATACTATTCCCTCAATGGAAACTCGGAGAGTTCGAAGAAGAATTTACAGCTATGAGAATTTTAATTGAAGGAACAGAAAAAGGAAAAGAAAAAACTTATGTATATTCGCTTTTTGATATATATGATTCCGAAACAGAAACTTCTTCTATGGCAAGAACAACAGGATATTCCGCTACAGCAGTGGTAAATTTAATTCTGACCGATAAGTTCCGGAGGAATGGCGTTAACCCCCCTGAATATATAGGAGAAAGTGAAGTTTGTTTTAATTTTATTATGAATTATTTGAAGAAAAGAAAAATTTATTTTGAAAAAAATGAAATTATTTGAAAAATTTTTGAGACCTTTTGCCTTTTTATGTGTCTTTCTATTAAGAGGAAAATGCAAATTTTAAAAAAGTTTGATATTGAAGCCGATTTTCCGGAAAAAAAATTCACTTTAAGAGTGATAATGCGCAGTATAATTTTATTGGGTTCGTTCTTTTCAATATTGTTAATATCCTGTTGCGATACCTGCAATACCGGCGGTCCGGGGGACAACGATTACAGCGAAGATATTTTTTTCAGCGCTTTACCTGTCCGCTCAACCCAACCGAGTGTGTTTGCAGTGTCTCCTGACGGCAAAAATCTGAGAGAAGTTCTGAAAAACGGTATAATATACTCCTCTCCTTCATCCGGCTATAAAATAGCCTTATTAATGCAAGATGCTCAGGGTGATACGATTTTAGCCGTAGGAAGTACATTAAGCGATTCAGTGAGAACAATTTCTCTGAATAAGAAATATAAGAGAATATTCAATCCTGTCATATCGCAAAACGACAAATACATTGCGGTTGCAACCGATACAAAAGAATTGCTTATCGTAGCCAACGAAGTCTATACACAGTTTCCAAGCTACAATTATTGTGAAACTTCGGTTGCTTCGTTTTCACCGGATAGCAGATACCTTGCTTTTTACGAAGGAGACAGCCTGCAGTCGGCTTTAACGCTCAAAGTTGTTCTTTCCGATTACCCAAAGCAGGTGGTTTTTTCGAAAACATATCCTGACGGATTATCTCAGTGGAAAGGTGATGCTACAATAAGCTGGGCTTCGGACGGTTCGTTTTTCTGCTATGTAATCACTAATTCAGGCGACGGCTATGATTACATTATTGCAAATAAAATTGACGGTAGCGAAGTGTTCAGAATGCAGATAATCGGAATAGGAGCATCTCAGCCTGAAGTTTCTCCCGATAATGCTTCTGTGGCTTTTGCCGCAAAAGACGGGAATATATGGCGACGAACAATTTCGGACGGCAGAAGTTATAAAATAACTAATGTTGATTCAACTGAAGAATTTTGTGTATATCCTCAATGGACGCACGACGGGAAAAAAATTCTTTATTCACGGTTCGAAAAAACAGCGGTTATCGGTCATTTTGAAGGTACTCTGGAAATCTACAATCTGGAAACAAAACGAAATATGATTTTAGGAAATGATGTTTTCAGAGGATTTCAGATAAAAAAGTGAGTTTATTTTTTCAGTATAAAATGTACTGAAAACGCAGAATGGTTGCTCTTAATTAAATTAATTTAAAAAATATGGTAAAGAGACGCAACAAATATACTGACTTAGAGCTATTCCTTGCTTTAAAAAAAAGTAAGGCGGAAGCCGAGATGGCGTTTGCAGAAATATATGCTCGGTACTCTCACAGAGTTTTTGCTTATTGCCATAAAGTTTCGAGTACTCCGCAGGATGCTCAGGATTTGTTTCAGGATACTTTTACTAAATTTTTTAGTTCTGCGCAAACAAGAAACACTATCGGAAACATGTTCGGCTTTATATTGAAAATTTCCCGTAACATTCATCTTAATCAGAAAAGAGATAAAAAAATATTCGTAAATATAGATTCTCTTGAAATTGCAAATGCAGAATCGGACCCTAAGAGGCTCGAATTGAAGGAAGTACTGACACTTTCTCTTGAAATGCTTGAATTTGAATACCGCGAGGTATTTGTTCTGAGACATTATCAGGGACTTTCTTATACTGAAATTGCGGATATAACCGGACTCAGTATTCCGACTCTTAAAAACAGGTACTGGCGTGCTAAAGAAATGCTTAGAACAGCTTTAACACCTTATTTCGATAATATGTCAAACTAAAATAAATAAACAAAATGAATTATTCAAGGCTTATTCACGATTATCTGGACGGAGAACTTGACAATGTCAATCAAGACCTCTTGTTCTCGGAGCTTGCTCAGAATCAGGACTTAAGAATTGATTTCTCGCAACAGCTCCAAATGCAGACAGTGGCACGCAATGAGATGAACTCAATGGCTCCTCCTTTGGAAGCAACTAATGCAATCTTCTCCGGTCTGGGATTCACAATACCCTCGCAGGACTTCTTACGCAATGCGGGCTATGCCCGAAGAACTGCTATACTGGCGGCTTTTCTTGCTTTCTTTACCAAAAACGTTGCAGTTATTTCCGCTGTCTCTATTATAACATTGGCAACAGGTGCGGGTATTTATTTCGGTGTCTATAACCGTCCAGGTCACGATTTCTCTTCCAGAGACCATAATCTCCCTGTATCACATAAAGCTTCTCTGCCTTCTGTTCCGATAAGCAGTTCGGTAGAAACATCATTAAATAATAAATTATCTGCTTCTGAAAATTCTCAGAATAATTCAGCTTTGAATTCAAACCTGAACAAAAGAAGCATTTCTGCAACAGAAAAAAATTCTGCAAATGCTCACAATTACAGAAACACAATTAATTCTACACAAAACAGAAATAATGCAGAAAATACATTCGGTGAGAATAATCAGACAAATAATAATGCAACGACTTTAAATGTAGCTCCGGAAACTGAACAAAGCGGTTTGCTCAATCAATTTGCATCCCTCTTCTTTACGGAGAAACCCGCATATACAAGAGACAGAAGAAATTCCGCCTTCAAAAGAATGCCAAATTCTTCGATATTAGAAATCAACGCACCCTTTACTTCGGGCTTTGAAAGTACTTATTCCCGTGAATCTCTTGATGATACACAATGGCAGATTCAATTCAGAAGGACATCGAACCAATCTACTATTAATGTACCGGTTGTTAACAAAATGGATTGGAGAGAAAACTTAAGCTTAGGTGTTTTTTATAGACTCAGCTATTATAGATCTATTGCCGTTGAATTAGGCTACGAACGTTTTAGTCAGGATTTTACTTACAGCAAAAACGGCCAGAAATATCATTATTTGCAGGCACCGTTGCTTTTCTGGTTAGTTGGCACCTACAGACTCAATATGATGGATTTGGGTATCCCGAACACTTTGTATCCTTATGCACAAATTTCCGGAGGCGGAACAACAGTCGGACCACTTGTTAAAATTCAATCAGGTCTGACATTCTGTCCCGTAAATTTAATTAAATTCTCGGTAGGTCTCGAAGCCGGTGCTTTAGGATATAATGTTGACGGTGTTTACCGGGTTTCACCGAATTACGGGCTGACTATCGGCGGCGGTATTAGTTTTTAATTTGTTCAAGTATAATAGTGATTAACGCGAAAAAAGCTGTTTAGACCCCACCCGAACAGCTTTTTTCATTATTAAGGATTATTTCTCTATTTTTGCTTTTAGAATAAAAGTTCTTCTTAAAATAATCTTTACAATATGTTATGAAAATTAAATACTATTTTCGGTTACTTTCCGCACTCATTCTGCTTGCAGGATGCGAATGCGTCCCTGGAATTGACACGCCAAAAATAGTTGAACCTCAGAATTATTCAAAAATAAATATTATAAACGCCCTAACGGATTCCGACAAAATCAGCTTTCTGTCCAATGATGCAATTATTTTCGATACACTCGGCTACTCAAATTCAACAGCCGATTATAAAAAAATTCTATCGGGTACTAGCGGCTTTCAGGTATTAACCCTTCCCGATTCAACAATAGTTTTCAACTCATCATTTTACTTGGAAAACGAAAAATCATATTCAATGATAGTGTTCGGTAAAAAAACAAAAACAAGAATAATTCTGCTCGATGACATGCTACCTGCAAAAGATACATCGAAATTCTATATCCGCTTTGCAAACTGCACACAGACTTTCAGCGAAGTAAAATTTCAGTTAAACAATGCCGCATTCGAACAACAGGTATCATATAAATTTTATACAAATAATTTCGCACTATCCCCTGTTACAAGTTCAGTAAAAATTCTCGATACAAGCAACAATGTACTTGCGGAAATCCCTGTATATAATTTCCTTGCCAACCGGCTCTACACAATTGTTTTTCGAAATATCAAAACCTCAGGCGGACAGAAAAACGACTGTTTTATTTCAGTAAACAAACTGTAAATAATATTAATCAAAATTTTTCAAGAGACTCCCTTTTCTTTCATAATGAATAATTTTTGTTTAATTTATAATATATAATTTGCTTTTGCTCTCCCTTCTATTTATTGCAATTAATTACAATACCTATCGTCTTGAAAAATCATACTAAAATTCTAAGTTTGAAAAAATATGATTCAATTTCACCGATAAATTTTACACATAATTTTTATAAAAAG
>Ga0172379_10007976_pt1 | contig 13527 bp, 14 predicted proteins | sample GrowelOW334metaG_FD_119756 | JGI IMG/M metagenome (GOLD analysis project Ga0172379, IMG submission 119756) | Groundwater microbial communities from an aquifer near a municipal landfill in Southern Ontario, Canada - Groundwater well OW334 metaG | ecosystem: Environmental > Aquatic > Deep... | reverse complement strand
TTATTGCATGTACGCGCCGCAGCATCCTTTTATTTTGTTGAGTTACCAAAACAAACTGAACGACGTCAACACTTTGGCGCACGAAGTCGGTCATGGCGTGCACGCGCTACTGTTCGCTGAACAAAAGATTCTGCAAAGACATCCCGGGCTCATTCTTGCCGAGACCGCCTCGCAATTTGGAGAATTGATGCTGCTCGAAGAGTTGAAGTCGAAGTCACCGCAAACTTACTCTTTTGCTTTGCGTCACTTTTTGGAACACGGCATGAATGCCATCTATCAACAATTGTTGATTACACAGTTCGAGTCCAACGCTTTTGACCAAGCGCAGGCGCAAGGTTTGACGGCCGACTGGCTTTCCGGAGAATGGCTGAAACTCAAACAAGAGCTTGGACAAAATTCCGTCGACTACCCCGACATGGAAAAATGGACTTGGGCTCGCATCAGCCACATATTTTTCCATCCGTTTTATTGCTACAGCTACGCCGCGAGTTTACTGCTCGTTCTCGCGCTCGCCAAAAAGTTCAGCGACGATCCGCAAGACTTTACCGGTAAATTCAAATCCCTACTCTCCGCAGGCGGATCGATGAAAGCGGACGATTTGCTGCGCAAGACGATGGGGTTTGGGCTGGATGACGGCGCGTATCTTAATTTAGGATTTGAACAGCTGAAGATGATGGTTGATGAAATAATCAAAAACTAGAAACTAGAAAGAGCAATCTGGTTCTACTGCTAACTGTTTAACTCTTTCCAGTTTCTAGTTTCTAGTTTCTAGTTTCTAGTTTCCAGCTATGTCACGCACAGTCTCGATCAAGCCCGCACGCAAGGCGCCGAGTCCGGATGATTTTCGGTATGCCGGCGTTGACGAAGCCGGACGCGGACCGGTTGTCGGGCCGATGGTCATTGCCATCTGCGCGCTGACGGATAGAGACAGACGTTGGTGCGCGGTGCACAACGTGACGGACAGCAAACTCATTCCTGCGGCCAAGCGCGACAACTTAGCGAAGGCATTAAAAGAAAGGTGCTGGAGTTCAATTAGAGTCATCCAACCGCAAGAGATTGACGAAGCGGTACGCAATCGCAGTGTGACGTTGAACGGCTTGGAAGTTAAGTACATGGCAGAGTTGATCGCAGAGTTTAAAGTCGCACATCCAAACTCCCCGCAGAGATAATGGTCGACGCACCTGTCAGACGCACACTTCCTTTTAGACAATTATTGAGTTACATGTCCGGTTGGACGGATATAGACTCGCTCAAAGCGGAAAACGAAGCCGATCTTTGGCACAGACATGTCGGTGCCGCAAGCATTATTGCAAAAGCCGAACGCGAAAAGTTGATGCGCAAATTATGTGAGTCGGTTGGTCACAACATCGGCTGCGGTTACCCGCACGACGCGTTGACGCTCGACTACGTCCGCTCTGCTTAGCCGGACGATCCCAACGTGCGCTGGTCTTGGTCCACAGCGCACGCTGTCCACTCTCCCGAAGACTTCATTGATCCGATGATGTAAAAAAAATAAAATCTCGACTTTAATCGAGATTTTTTATGGTGGGCGCTGAAGGATTTGAACCTTCGACCCGATGTGTATAAGACATCTGCTCTACCGCTGAGCTAAGCGCCCCCGAACGCGGACAATTTACACTTTTGTATCATTTTAAGCAAGAAGAGTGACAAAGCAAGAAGATTGTATTGACAATGCGACATACATTTGTTAACATAAAAATACAATTGAAGATAGACGTATCCAGAGAGCGGAGATGCTAAGGGAACTGACCCAATGATCCGCCCGCAACCTTCCGAAAGGAAAGGTGCGAAATTCAGCCCCAATCGGGGAAAGATGCCGAGTCCTGGAATACGTCGCCGATGGGCGCGTTTTTTAATACAAAACGCCCTAAAGACGACGTATTCCAAAAATCCTGCCTTTCCTCAAGGCAGGATTTTTCGAACAGCAAACTGCCACTAGTGTCATCCAGTTGACGCACATTCACAATTAAAAAAGGAGAGAAGAGGGACGCAGACATGCAGACGGAGCCGCGTTCGCCGTCCAAGCGGCGCATCATGGCCAATCGCATTACGAGTATCACAAGAAAGGAGCCTCCCGAAGTCAGATTAATGCTGCGATTCTTCCTTATTGAGAATAGTAGCTTTGCGCGCAAGAGATCGTTGAACATTCAACCCAAGCACGTTGAGCGGGCACACGAGCTTTGTCGCGTGTTTCGCGAACGTTGGCCGGATCGCAATGACTGAAACATCAAAAGGAGAACTCTCATGAATGCAATCGGTTGGAATATGCACAGCGTGGTTGAAACGGTCCCACAAACCAAGGAGGAGCTGGAGGTAACAAAAGCTTTGCATATCGTCGAGAAGTACACGCTCGCCTGGATGGGACACGACTCGGATGAACTTGAGATGCTCAAGAACATCTCATCCATAGCCAAGGCACAGCTCTCGCACATGAAAGACCTCGGCAATAAACTGAAGTTCATCGCCATCCCGTTCGCCTACCTCAATCCCCAATCGTACCAAGATGAAACGCCGGAGGTACAGTTCACTATCGGGCGTTTCGTAGACGTCGTTTCGCCCATGTTCAATCCTTACGTGCTTTGTCCACTCGAGTACTACAGCTTGGAGAGGCACATGGCGACACGGGAAGATCTGCCCAAGATGGTGCCGACGGAATTCGTGCCCATCTTCCAAATGCTTGATCTTTGTTTGCCGGTTTTGCGCGGAATCAGAAGCGACATCGACGATCTTCGACGCAAGTTGGAGATGAATATTCGAGCACGGCAGGAACGTGAGCGCCTGCGCCTGCGCGACCCTCTGATGTTCGCCGTGCCGAAGTTTACCGACATGTGCGGAGATGAATTGGTGTTGATCGGGCCTGCGTGGGGACCTGACCTTGAGGAAGCCCTGCTGCTGGAGTTCGGCCTCCGCGCAAAACCAAAACAACGTGCCTTAATCGAAGAATCCATACGACGCATTCTTGACCAAGGAGTTGCTCATGCAGCCTTGCCAAAAGCACCACGAGAAATAGACTTGAAGCTGCTAAACCGGATAATCGCCAAAGAAGATCCGGAGGTCGGCGCCAGAGTCAAACGATTTCTCGAAGGAGATCATACCGCGCTTACAGCCCTTGGCGTGGAAGAGTCTGCGCGTATAGCAAGACTCTGCACGAAATACCTGGAGAACGAATACCGCCGCTAACCCAAAAAGGAGAATATGTCATGTGCGGAAGCTGCACGCCCCCAAGTCGACTGCAGGCATCCGGCATACTGAACGAAGCCGGCAAAGGCCACTGGATCGCTTTCGCCGAAGAGCTGGCCGAGCTGTCTGACCAGGATTTCGAAAAAGTAGTTTGTGCTTTTCGGCTGATCCGGAGAGCAAGCGTTCAAGAGCGACTGCAAGAACCCGGCAAGCGCAGGCGAAAGCGTACCTAGACACCCACCTCAGACCCCAAACTCGGGGTCTCTTTTTTTAAAAAACACCCTGTCACCAGTTTGGTGCAGGACGTAAGAGCCGCCGTCGAGCGGACGGACGGAAGCGCGTCATTGACAAACTTCGCTTATCATGATTCTATTTGGATCATTCACCGCTACAAAAAAAACAGTTGCTAGGAGGCACCATGCTGAACTCGTTGTTTAACTCTTTCCTAGGATTCTTGGAAGCGTCCTTGCTATGCGGCACGCTTTTCACGACCTACTTTGCATTCTACCAAGGAGCAATCGAGACCAGACCCTTGTCCCTCGCCGCTCTGCCGGCAACGCTGGCTCTCCTATTGATTTACGTTCGCTTGCTACGAATTCACACGTCACTGCCAAGTGGCAAAATTTCGAACCAAGCCAACAAGGAGTGAGACCGCCGTCTTCTCGATAGGTCGGACGCTTGTCCGACATTTTTTATTTATTTACATTAGTCTAAAACTGTTCGGCCTATTTTTATTTTGTCGCATAAAAAAACACCCTGTCACCAGTTTGGTGCAGGGCTCATGACGCCAGTGCGGCGCGCAGCTTTCCATCGTCGCAGTGTGGAATAAAGCTTATCGCGCACCAGTGCTGTGCATGTTGTAGAGCGGAGTCGTCGAGCGACGAAAAGATGTATGCCCCCGACGCGTTTCGGCAGCATTTCTGCAAAGCAGGGCTGCGAGGTTCCTGTGGCGGCGGAGGGCGAAAACTCACAGGGATGTACCCGTTGACGTCAAACGCCGCTCTAAGGACTCTAACCGCCTCCTTGAGGGCACGACGCTGTTTATCGGTCAACGCAACCCGGTCCATTTTGGATGCGAGATCGCGGCACTTGAGTTTGTCCGCAGGAGTCAATGAATGGTTTGCGTACCGCTGAGCGAGCGTAATAAGCAAACCGAGCTCTTCTGGACCGTCCCATTCCTTGTCATCGCTATCAGCCATAGTCACCTCCGTAGGCGATCCTGACGACATGTCAGGAATTAATGACGAGCGTGTATGATAAAGCATCTGCGCAGGATGTCAAGAGGGAAAAACAAAGGTCGTACATCACGTGCTCGCGTACATCACGTACTTCGTCAAATGCATCGTGAACGCTATGCACGATATGTACGTTATGGACGTTATGCACGTTTGTGGTAATGTATGCGCATGAAAAATCAATGGAAAATCAAGGAGTCAGACGCCGGCGCGAGATTGGATGTTTTTTTGGCCGAAAAGTTGACCGACACGACGCGCAGCGCGATCGCCAAAAAACTTAAAGCGGGTGCCGGTTTTGTGAACAACAAAAAAGCGACCGTGCATGCTTTTTTGAAGGTGGGAGACAAAGTTGAATTTCGACCCAGTTTAAAGCACGAGCCAGATCTTTCGGCTCCGTCAGACTCCGCTCAAGATGACAAACGGGGAAGCTCGCAGGACGCCAAAGGACGCAAGAGGCCGTTTAAGGACGTAAAAAGCTTGATAGTCAAAGAAACTCCCGACTGGATGGTAATCAACAAACCTGCGGGTATCTTGGTACACCCGGACGCAAACGAGCAGGACGGGACGCTCGTCGACTTGTTGATTGCGCACTATCCCCCGCTTGCGAAAATCGGCGAGGACCCAAGCCGCCCGGGAATCGTCCATCGTTTGGACAGGGAGGTGAGCGGATTGATGGTGGTTGCAAAAACACAGGATGCTTTTGACGGCCTCAAAAAACAATTTGCCCAGCGCAAAACGCAAAAATATTACCTTGCTCTGGTACACGGCGCGCCGCCGCAAGACGAAGGCGAAATTAAATTTCGCATCGGCAGATCAAAAACCGAGGCGCGTATGGCAGCCATACCGGTGAACAGCACCGACGGAAAAGCCGCATGGTCGCATTATAAAATCATTAAGAAAAAAAAGAACTTCACTCTGCTCGAAGTTCAAATTATGTCCGGCCGCACGCATCAAATTCGCGCCCACCTGTTTGCCTTGAACTGCCCGATAGTCGGAGACCAACTCTACATAAAGCAAAATTCAAAATTCAAAATTCAAAATTCCAACAACCGTTTGATGCTACAGAGTTACAAGATGTCATTCATAGACCCGAAGACCGGAAAAGAACAAGCCTTCGAGCTCAAACCCGATCCGATGTTTGCATCATTTTTTGAATTGTAATTGTTATTTGTTATTTGTAAATTGGTATGATAGTCACCATCTCCGGAGTTCCCGGTTCGGGCAAGACATCGGTCGGGAAAAAAATTGCGGAAAAACTCGGCTTTCCTTTTTATTCTGTCGGAGGTTTGCGCGGCAAAATGGCCTTGGAACGAGGAATGACCTTAGACGAACTTAATACACTTGGCGAGACGGACAAAAGTACTGATTCGATTGTCGATGACTACCAAAAAGAACTTGGCGCAAAAGAAGATAATTTTGTAATCGAGGGACGTTTATCGTGGTACTTTATCCCGCATTCTTTTAAGATTTTTTTGGATTGCAATATCGATGAAGCGACTCGACGCATAATGTCATCCAAAGACGACAGGCCGGACGAGCACTTGCCCGCAAAAATCGATGCAGTCAAGCGTTTAACCGAAGAGCGTATGGCATCTGACATGCGCCGTTACAAAAAATACTACGGCCTGAATTACACCGACAAAAGCCATTACGACCTGTTTATAGACACCACGCCGCTTAAAAGCGTCGACGAGTCGGTTAATCTGGTTCTTGAGGCACTTCGCCCAAGACTTGACGTTTAAGCCGCTTTTGGGTATTATTCCCGCACGTTAAACATATGGCTACAAACTCACATCCAACCATTGCCGTCGAGGATATCCGCTCCGGCATGAACATTCGCGTGCATCAAAAGATCCGCGAAAAGAACCCGAAAGGCGAAGAAAAAGAACGCGTACAGGTCTATGAAGGACTTGTTATAAACGTTCGCGGTGCGGGCATCCAAAAAACAATGACCGTGCGCAAAATCAGCAATGGCGTGGGAGGCGAAAAGATTTACCCCTTGCAATTGCCTACCATCGCCAAAATAGAATTGGTCAATCAGGTTAAGACGCGCCGCAAAGTCATGAGCTTTGTCCGCCACGCAAAAAAGCGCCTTAAAGAGGTTAAACCAAAACTTAAAACAGAGGCAAAAGCCTAAAAAAAATCCCCCAAACGGGGATTTTTTAATTCTTAATTCTTAATTCTTAATTGTCTAAATTCCCTTATCTTTCTCGATTGTCGAGTACTTACCCGCGATCGTATCCGCCATAAAATCCACGGAATTATCGATGGGATTGCCGAAAGTATAATTGACGTAAAACGCCTCGCTGATGTCGTCGACCTTGCCTGTCCAATCGCCGCCGTAAATCTGACGCGCGACTTGCTCTGTCTTTAACCAACGCAACTCGCCATTTTTATACACGGCGTACACCTTGTCATCCGTTTGAAATTTGACGGGTTTTACTCCCGGATGATACGTAATGTTGCCGCCGATCGGTATCTTTGACATGTCTTCTATGGAAAGTATTCGAACATTGCCGAATGATGTGTACCAAGTAAAATAAACTTTTTCATTCGGAAAAACGTAGCGCCTGCCATTGTTGGCATAGTAATAGACGGCCGAATCCGCATAAGTGTTTTCATCGCCATCGCTTGGAATCTTAATAAGACTTCCGGACACCAAACCGACGTCCAAACCGTTTATAAAAGATACTTTAACCGTTTGGATGATCTGATGGCCGTTGACGGTGACCGTCACCGTAGCATCTCCATTTCTTAGAGACCGCAACAGAAATTGCACCGAACCGGTGCCATTGGTCTTTGACTCTGCCGGCGTAAACTCATCCACGCTCCCGCGCGAAGTACTGATTGCGACCGTCGCGCCCTCTGCCCCAAGAAAATTTATGGTTTTAACATTAACGCTGATAATCGACTGATCGATGCCATCTGCGTTGACAACGCTTTTCGAAGCTCTGACCGTAACTCTATCATAATCAATCGCGGTCGCCGCTCTGACGCCGGCTTTAGGCCAGATGATTATCGCGCAAACCAATGCCAGCAATAACAAAATACGTTTCATATGCAAAGCATTTTAGCACATCGGAGCGTCTTCAGTCGACGTCAGCCGTAAACCCCTGCCCCTTTGCCAAGGGGTTAGTCAGATAAGCAACTAAGCCGCTAAGTAACTTCTCCTTGGCAAAGGAGATGTCGCGTCTGACGCGACAGAGGTTTTCCGTATTTTATAGCACGTCTTTAAGATACGCTGCGGTAATGCTCTTTTTTTGTTTACTGACTTCTTCGGGCGTGCCCTCTGCAACGATTAAACCGCCTTTAGCGCCACCTTCCGGGCCCATGTCGATTACGTGGTCGTCGCACTTTATGACGTCCAAATTATGCTCAATGACAAGCACTGTATTCCCTTTGTCGACCAGTGCATTCAGCACCTGCAAGAGGCGTTGAATGTCATCAAAATGCAAACCCGTGGTCGATTCATCCAAAATATAGAGAGTGCGGCCGGTTGCACGGCGTGAAAGTTCTGTTGCAAGTTTAACGCGCTGTGCCTCGCCTCCGGATAATGTCGTTGCAGGTTGACCGAGACGAATGTAGCCGAGACCGACTTCGTGCAAAACGGAAAGCTTGTCGTAGATCAAAGGCTGATCAACAAAAAAGCGGCGCGCCTCCTCTACCGTCATATCCAAAACATCTGCGATATTTTTTTCTCGATAATGTATTTCCAAAGCTTCCGAGTTGTAGCGCTTGCCATGGCATTCGCGGCATTCGGAATAGACGTCGGAGAGAAACTGCATCTCAATACGCACATAACCATCCCCGCCGCAGGCTTCGCAACGTCCGCCGCCTTTTACGTTAAACGAAAACTTACCGGCATCATAACCGCGCATTTTTGCTTCCGGAATGTCGGTGAACAAATCGCGGATACCCGTAAAGACACCTGTATAAGTCGCGGGATTGGAACGCGGCGTGCGGCCGATAGGAGATTGATCGACAGAAACTATTTTATCCAAATGCTCCATGCCTTCGATTTTTTTATGCGCACCCGGAATGTCCTTTGCGTGATAGAAAGATGCAGAAAGAGCGCGTCCGAGAATGTCCAAAACGAGAGTCGACTTGCCCGAACCGGACACGCCTGTTACGCATACGAATTTTCCCAGCGGTAATTTAAAATCTACGTTTTTAAGATTAAATTCCGTCGCGCCGCGCACAACCAAATTCTTGCCGTTTCCTTTACGGCGTTTTTTTGGAGTTTCAATGCTCTTTTTGCCTTGCAAATATGCACCCGTGACTGATTCTTTATTCTTTTTGAGTTTAGCCAATGTTCCCGCAGCAACGATTTCTCCGCCATACTCGCCAGCTCCAGGACCGACGTCAACTATGAAGTCTGCGGCGCGCATAACAGCCTCGTCGTGCTCGACGACAATGACCGTGTTGCCAATGTCGCGCAAACGTTTCATGGTCTCGATCAATTTTTTGTTGTCGCGCTGATGCAAACCAATCGAAGGTTCATCCAAAATATAAATTACGCCGGAAAGATCCGAACCCAACTGTGCAGCCAGCCTGACGCGTTGCGATTCGCCGCCGGAAAGCGACACGGCACTACGATCCAAAGTCAGATATCCCAAACCGACATCCAACAAGTTGCCGATACGTCTTTTGATTTCAGCCTGAACGCGGCCCATAACCAAACGCTCCTGCTCCGAAAAACCCATGGGATCCGGTTTGGCGTCAGCCTTGGCGCGAGAAATTTTGCTCTTGATTTTTTTTACCGGCGCGGACTTGCCAAGCTCTTCAAAAAGAGTTCCCGCTTCTCCCAAAGAAAGTTCCACCACTTCCGCGATATTCTTTCCGGCGACCGTCACGCCGAGCGCAGTCTTATTCAAACGACGTCCGTTACAACTCGGACAGATCAAAACGCGCATGTAGCTCTCGATTTCTTTTTGTACGTACTCGGAATCAGTTTGACGATATTTTTCTTCAAGCAGCGCCAAGATGCCAGGAAAAACCATGCTCTTGCTTTCAACTTCGTAAACAACATCGCCAGATCCTTCGAGCAAAACTTTAAGAGCTTCCGCGGTTAATTGGCCAACTTCTTGATGGATGGAAAAACCGAATTTTTTACCAACCGCTTCCACCAATTTGAGATGCGTCGTTTGATTGCCCGCGATTCTTGTCCACGGCTTGATGGCGCCCTGTGCGATCGTCAAACGTTTGTTGGGCATGACCAAGTCAGCGTCCAAAACGAGCTTAGTGCCAAGCCCCGTGCACTCGGAACACGCGCCGTGCGGAGAGTTGAAAGAAAAAAGGCGCGGCTCGATGGGCGGCAGAGAAATATTGCAAAATGCGCAGAATAAATTTTCCGAAAACAAAACTTCGTCGCCATTTTCTTCCGACACGGCCATAACCATTCCGTTGCCCAAATCCATGGCGTTCTTTAAAACTTCAGTCAAGGCAGTCGGTACCAAGCCGGATTTTTTTGCGATGCGCGAAATTAAAACCTCCACATCATGCGCTTTCGTTTTATCAACTTTGGTGTGCATCAACTCGCGAATATCTACCAGCGTTCCGTCATATCGCACTTCGCGATAACCCGAATTTTCCGCGGCCTGCAAAACGACTTTATGTTCGCCTTTTTGTCCGCGCACAATCGGCGCCAACAACAAGACATCGGACTTTTCCGCCAACGCAACTATTTTTTCAGCAATTTCTTTTTGCGTCTGCTTGTTGACTTCACGATTGCACTGCGGACAATGGACTCTGCCGGCGCGTGCAAACAGTAAGCGTAAGTAATCATAGATCTCCGTGACAGTACCGACTGTTGAACGCGGATTGTGCGATGACGATTTTTGATCAATCGCCACAGTCGGCGAAAGACCCTGAATCTCATCCACGTCCGGCTTGTCCTGCAACTCCAAAAACTGCCTGGCGTACGAAGACAAACTTTCCATGTATCGGCGCTGACCCTCTGCATGAATGGTATCGAACGCCAAAGATGATTTGCCTGAACCGGATAAGCCGGTCATGATAACCAGCTTGTTTTTGGGCAAATCTATCGAAACGTTTTTAAGATTATGGACGCGTGCGCCCTTAATCGATATAAAATTTGAGGCGGGCATGTTGCGCTTGAGCCTACCACAAATAGTTTATACGGGCAAGAGTGATCGCTAGTCGTGCCAGTTGTCTCCCAAACCTGTCGATCCTGCATTATCAATTCCGCTGGCATCATATTTTATCTGACACACTATCGGAGTTTTGTCCGTTGCCAAAATTTCATCCAGTGTCCAGGCACCGCTAAGGTACTTAGTTCTATTATCTTGCGACATGTTAGAGAATGCCGATGAAGAGAACAGATTTCCTGAAAACCCCCTGAGTGAAAAAAAGTCCCCCTTTGGATTAACGGCGCAATCTTTGGATATATAAGTGTACCAGCTTCCGCCAAGACTCAAGCCCATCAAACCGCCTGTATCAAAATGATACTCAAGCAACAACCCAGACTTGCCTGAGCAACTATTCATAAAAGACTTTATATCCTCTAAATTTAATTCAACCGCGTAAGCGCCCACTCTGCCGCTGACTATATTTTGTGTGATCTTTTTATCAGTAATTGGTGCAGAGGACAGCTCCTTAAAATCCTGTGACGCGCCTTTGTCGCAAAATATCACGGGCTCTATCTTGATATTTTTCCAATCAGCTTTAACCCAATTCTGACCGCCGCCGACAATAACATAGCCAGCAATATTCGCGTCAACGCAAACATGCTCTTTATCTGAATCGCTACGGCAATCATTGGAACCGCTCGCACAGTTCAAACATGCACCCTTGCCGCAACTTGTGCCCGCACAAACACTTAAAGAATCCGAGCCTTCAACAAAATATTCCTCTCCGCATTTTGTATCTTTAAGGGTCAATGTATAACCTTTGGTAATATCAAGTTCTTTTGGTACAAATGGTGTACCAGCATCTTGAAACATAACTGCACTCTTGCCGGGTGCGGGAGTAACGGCGTCGCAATACAAATTATCGAAAAACGAAAGTTTATTGATCATGTAAACATCAAAGTCGCGCAGGTTGACGGTGTTAAAATTAACGTTGGCGAGAATCGCATAAGCTCCCAAACCCATCAGCAAACCCGTGGCCGCATCAATCATGATAGTTTTTCCAACCTGAACATCGTTTGAAACGGCGGCAACCATGTAGCGCAAGCCTCCGTAAACAAACAGCACGGCAGCAACAATTATGATGATGCTCATGCCGTAATTAAAAATCAGCGTTATAAAATTTTTGAGGCCCGCTATCGTCTTAACGCCGCCTATCGGATATTGCAATTCGTACTCCGGTTTTGGCGCGACGCAATAACCCTGTGGCGTATTGCCTTTACTTGGACAGACGCCATTTTGTTTCCACGCTCCAACTCCCGATGCATTTATACATTCGATCTCCGTAAAACAAAAAGAGTTTATATTTTGATATTTACGCGCCGTTCGGCTGATTGCCGAAGTGGAACCGCCCGTCGGTCCTCCCGCTCCGTAACCCACAAGAGGCGCGCCGGCGTTCAGCATCGTTGCATTGATAGCGTCGCCAAACTCGCAACAGGTGGAATACGTGCCTCCGCAACCTGATGGACCGCCGGCAAAAGGCGTTCCGGACTTTGCCGTACATTCGGAAGGAGTTGTGCAAAGAAAAATCTTTTTTGGATCTTTCGACCCGTCGTTGCATCTGTTCTTTTTTATACGACAGCAAGAGATGCCTTCTCCAGAACATCCTGCGATATTGCCGCCATCGGTAGTGCCTCGATTCACCGCACAATCCGACTCTTTCATGCAATCCGTAAAATACAGATAACCTTCATCGCGGCATTGATTCGTTCCGCATCGAGCAGCACCAAGCCCTGGCTTTGTATAGCTCTGACCGGAGGGACACGTGCCGCCCGCTCCTTCCGTTGGCGTGCCTTTGCAGCAATTTTGACCGTCCGGACAGGACGGCTCCTCCATTACATCGCCGCGCTGATACAGGTGTTTAACAGTTCCGGCGGGACACGCTCCATTGCCTTGATCCGAATAACATTTCGATCCCGCATCTTCGCACATGATACCCCCGGTCCTTCCCGCATACGCCGGCGCTGCAAAAATCGCTACAAACGACAGACAACAGACGACAGACAACAGGAGTTTTCTGTACGTGGTACGTGGTACGTGGTACGTGGTACGTCGTTCCTCCATATCATTGCAGCAAATTCACAAGGGTCTGCACGTCGGCTGCGCCCTCTACCATCTTGCCGTCTACAAAAAATGTTGGCGTGACCGAAACTCCCATAGCGGTCGCATCGCTGATTGATTGTTGAATCGCAGGCGTGACTTGAAGGCTTGCCATGCAAGTATCATATCTGGAATCTGCACCGGCTTGAGAGGCGAGTTGTTTGAGAGAATCCAAATCATGGCTGTTTTGATTGGCAAAAAGCAAATCATGAAACTTCCAGTAGACGTTTGAGTTTCCCTGACGCCAAACACAGCGCGCGGCTTTAGCCGCAGATTCCGCATCTGGATGAATCTCGGTAAGTGGAAAATCTCTGACAATAAATTTAACGTCCGGCCGCTCGCGCATTACTTCGTGGACAGTCGGGACGGATGATTTGCAGTAAGGACAGTCAAAATCCACGAACTCCACAATCTCGTGTTCCGCGCTTTCCGGGCCACTGTAAGGATCATCTCCTTTACCGGAGACTCGAAGCATGATCGCCTGCGTGTCTATGGAAGTTGGCTTTGGAGTCATGTTTAAAGTACCGGAAAATCTTCTGCCCACGGAAAGATCTGGCTTGATGCCTTGCTTAAGTTGCGCATAATAAACATACACTTGACGTGTAAACAAAGCGCTCAGCAAGATAAAAAGGGCGGCAACAAACAAAATAGCCATGCCCCAAGAACGTTTATACCAAGATTTTTTTTCCTCCATGAATCCATTATAGCATCTTGACTGCCTGCCGGTTAAGAGATACCCTGTTTCCCATGCGACAAACCATATTACCCATCATACAGATAGCGCTTTCCATACTCTTGGTTACGGCCATTTTGCTGCAGCAGCGCGGCACCGGATTAGGAGCTTC